>OKDZ01000013.1_pt1 | contig 99687 bp, 85 predicted proteins | sample 1614811 | NCBI WGS metagenome assembly OKDZ01 (sample SAMN04436971, study PRJEB24849) | human gut metagenome | biome: human gut; feature: NICU; material: stool | host: Homo sapiens | place: USA: Saint Louis, MO | collected 2010-03-27
GGCTTATAGGGATCTACATGCAGGCACAGCCCGGGGAAACCCGGGCTGTTTTTTTAAGAGCGGAAACAAAAGCGTTTAGAAACCGGAATGTAAGTGGCCTTGACCCTAATGACCTTACGTTGGTCATTAGGGTCAAGGTCCTTACGTGCAGGTTTCTGCTTTTGTTTGCGCGTTTAAAAGAACCACGAATTTTTTACCTTCAAATTCCTTACACAAAAATTCCTGTGATCATCACGACCACTTTCTAATCACCAACTCAAGTACCATTTTCCCCCAAATCATCTCAAAAACTTGTAAACTAAAACTAACCACTAAAAACGCTGCATGAATGAAAGGAAAACCCATATGAGATATCAACTTGTTGCCACGATGGCTGCCGGACTTGAATCTGTGACAACTAAAGAATTGAAAGCCCTTGGCATTCAAACCCGAACAGAAAATGGCAAGGTTTATTTTGAAGGCGATGATAAGACAATCGCGCTAACCAATGTTTGGTTGCGTAGTGCCGATCGAATTAAAATCGTTGTTGGTCAATTCAAGGCGCTGACTTTTGATGCGCTTTTTGAAGGCGTTAAGGCGTTACCTTGGGATCACTACCTACCGCTTGACGCAGCGTTCCCGGTTGAGGGCCGAGCGGTTCGTTCGCAATTACATTCAGAACCGGACGTTCAAGCCATCACCAAAAAAGCGATTGTTGAAAAAATGTCTGCGGTTTATCATCGCACGACGCGGTTACCGGAAACTGGCGCGACTTACCCGCTGGAAGTTTCGATTTTAAAAGATATTGCAACATTGACGCTTGATACGACTGGATCAAGTCTGTTTAAACGCGGGTATCGAATTGCCAAAGGTGAGGCGCCATTGAAGGAAAACTTTGCGGCCGCGTTAATCATGTTGACAAACTGGCATCCGGATATGCCGTTTGTCGATCCAACCACTGGTTCCGGCACAATTGCGATTGAAGCCGCTTTGATTGGCCATAACATTGCACCGGGTCTGCAACGCCAATTTACTTTTGAGAACTTTGGCTTTTTTGACCAGCCAGTCTTACAAACCGTCAAAGATGAAGCGATGGATCAAGCTGACTTTGATCGTGAATTAGATATTCAGGCAAGCGATATTAACGGTGACATGATTGAGATGGCCAAGTTGAATGCGCAACAAGCAGGCTTGCTGCATAGCATTCAGTTTAAACAATTGGCGGTTAAAGATTTTTCGACGACCAAAGAAAACGGGGTCATTGTTGCCAATCCACCTTATGGGAAACGGCTCAACGATCAGGCCATGGTTCGACAATTATACGCAGAAATGGGCCAAGCATTTGCGCCTTTGACCACTTGGAGCAAGTACATTTTGACAAGTGACATGGGCTTTGAAAAGGCTTATGGCAGCAAGGCAACCAAGCGCCGCAAGCTGTATAATGGGACTATCCGAACCGATCTTTTCCAATATTGGGGCAAACCTAACTGGCACCATGATAGAGCGTGACCAGGGGCGGTTAGAAACCGGAGTGTAAGTGAGCGGCCTTGGCTGTGATGGCCGAACTTTGGCCATTGGAGCCAAGGTCCTTACACGCAGGTTTCTGCGCCTACGTACGCGTTTTTTGAAAAGGAGTGCGACATGATGAAGATTCTAAACAGCTTTAGTCTGAAGCCGGAGCAGCGCCAAACACTTGAAGCAGCGGGACACACCGTCATCGATGCTGACAAGCTTGATGATGCCACGGCTCAACAAATTGACGTGGTTTATGGTTGGAATGCTGCGGCTACCCGCGTGAACTTTGACCGACTTCAGTTTGTGCAGGCGATGTCCGCTGGCGTTGATTATTTACCATTGGCTGAGTTGGCTAAACACCATGTCTTGCTGGCTAATACAAGCGGCATTCACGCCGAACCCATTGCGGAGTATGTGCTTGGCGCCTTGTTTACGATCAGTCGCGGTATTTTGCCAGCCATTCGAGCAGATCGCGACATGTGGACATTACGCCAAGAGCGACCGCCAATGACATTGCTTAAGGGCAAAACAGCAGTCATTTTTGGCACCGGTCATATTGGATCAACGATTGCGACCAAACTCCAAGCATTGGGCTTGCACACAATTGGCGTGAGTGCACATGGCCGTCCAGCTGCAGGATTTGACCAAGTGATGACGGATGTGGCGACCCATGAGGCAGCAGGGCGAGCAGATGTCGTCATCAACGCGTTACCATTAACGCCAGATACAAAACACTTTTATGATGAAGCATTCTTTGCAGCCGCTAGCAAACAACCGCTTTTCATTAACATTGGCCGTGGTCCGTCAGTTGATATGGCTGCTTTGACGCAGGCATTGAAAAACAAGCAAATCAGTGCTGCTGCCTTGGATGTGGTGGATCCGGAACCACTGCCGCAAGACTCACCATTATGGGGCATGACGAACGTTTTGCTCACGCCGCATATTTCGGGCACGGTGCCGCAATTACGCGACAAAGTTTTTAAAATATTTAATGATAACCTCAAAACCTTGATATCAAGCGGCCAATTGGCAAGCCATCAAGTTGATCTCACGCGCGGATACTGAAATTTTTCGACACAACCGTTATACTGAAGCTGTAACCGATTTCAGTCACTGCATCGTCGCTGACTGATGTTCACCGCGGCTAGCAGCGATGCGCATTGAGACATCTGCGGACAGGTTTTTCGCTCGTCTGCTCTTAGGATGAAGGAGGAATTGCTTATGGCACAACGCCCGGAAGAAATTACCAACTTGCTTCAAGATGCATTGCACACGCAGCATGAGGTCGCGATCAATACGATTGATCGCCATCGGTTCAAGGGACGCGTGGTCGATATTGAGGCCGCGACTGTTAAACCTTATAATGAACGCGGCGTGATCACCGTGGCAACAGGTCGGGGAGCGAAAAGGATTCAGGCGTACGCCATTAGTCAAATTAAATATAATTGAGCGATCAATCGCTGATCGATCGAAGGACAGCCTGTTAAAGGTTGTCCTTTTTGCATGAAAAAAGGCGGCACAGCATTTGGCCGTGCTGCCTTAAGTTCTAAAAACTGATGCGATTATGGTACGAGCAGGTTAACCACATCGTCCTTAGGAATATTGGTGAAGTACTCATTCGTGTTGATGGCATCTAAAGTGTCTTTAATGGCTGCTGACGTGTAAGGCTTGCCTTTTAACGCACCGGCAACATCCGCAACATCCTTAGGACCAAAGAAATCACCATAGAATTTGACGTTAGCAATTTTGCCTTCCTTGACATCGAAACGAGCATCAATCGTCCCATAGTCAAAATGCTTCCGCTTCTTGGTGGTGAATTCCGGGCTATGGCCATATACCCAATCCCAGTTGTTGTAAACATCATCGTAAATCTTTTTAATTTCGACTTCGTCTTCTGGGGTGACGTGATACTCTTTGTCTTTGATTTCAGCGACGTCATCAACGCCGAACAACCGAGTCAAAAGAATATCGCGGAATTCAGGAACAGTGAGGTTTTGATACTTTTTATCTAGATAAGGCCGCAAGTTCGTCACACGGCTCTTAACAGATTTAATGCCCTTACTCTTGATCTTGTCTTCTGGGACATTCAATACGTTAGGAATCACACTCATGTCAACATCCAGCATCAAAGTACCATGGGAGAACGTCTTGCCGTTACGTGTATACATAGCACTGCCAGAGAACTTTTTACCGTCGACCAGCATGTCATTACGGCCAGAAACTTCAGCGCTAGTCGCCCCTAAAGTATGAATTGCATCAACAATCGGCTGTGTGAAGGACTTGAAGTCACCAAATTCTTCAGAGTCACTGTCAACCACAAACGAGAAGCACAAGTTATTGAGATCATGATAAACTGCGCCGCCACCGGATAACCGCCGCGTCACAACAATGTTATGATCTTCCACGTATTTTTGATTCAACTCTTCAAGCGTATTCTGGTTTCGGCCCACAATCACACTCGGCTTTTCATAGTAGAACAGCAGTAACGGTTCATCAAATTGTTTCGAGTTCATGAGATATTGTTCTGTTGCCAGATTCTCACGAATATCATGAGACTTCATAATGACATAATACATTTTCAATCCTCCTGAATGATGACTGCCATTGACGACTAGCCATCGATTTGACTTCATGCTCCATTTTAGCGGGTTAATCATTAAAAAGAAAGCGATTTCGATTGTGAACAATTGACTTAATCAGTTCTTCATTGTTCTCAACTAAAAGGAATATGGCTGAAAAGCGATTCAACCGTGCACGCAAATGAGAAGTGCGTTAAGATTATGACATATCTGTTCATATTGAAAGGGGCTTTTTAATGACTAGTGAAGTGCGCTACCAAGATGATCTGTACCGGGCAGTTAACGGGGCTTGGACGGATCAGGCAGTCATTCCTGATGACAAAAGCAGTACTGGCGGTTTTCAGGACCTTGCCGATGAAGTCGAAGAAAAAATGATGGCTGATTTTTCAGCGATTGCTGACGCCAAAAAAACGGCGCCAGACAAGTATTTTGCATCTGCGGTGACGCTGTACAAACAAGCCAAGGATTTCAAGACCCGAGACGCAGCGGGCTTTGCACCAGCCTTGCCGCAACTACATTTGGTTGCTGGCATTAAAGACCTTGCAGATTACAATCAACGGGCAGCCGAACTGCTTCAGGAGCATCTGATTGACCCGCCATTTAATTTCTACGTAGATGCTGACATGAAAGACACCAGCAAAAATGTGATTAATTTGATGGGTCCACGAACCATTTTGCCGGATACCACATACTACGCCAAGGGCAATCAAAACGGCGAACAATTGATGACCATTTTCAAAGATATGATGGCTAAGCTTTTAGCTTACACAGATCTTGACGATGCTGCGCAAAAGGCAACTTTAGCTGGCGCCTTGGCCTTTGATGCAGAAATTGCGAAACATGTTAAGAGTTCTGAAGAGTGGGCAGATTACCCTAAGGCCTACAACCCGATGCCGACAGCGGAGGTCGTTGAAAAACTCAAGCCATTCAAGTTTGCTGACTTCTTGCAAAAGATCTTTAAACAGGTGCCAGAAACGGTCGTTGTGAATGATCCGCGGTTCTTGGATGAGTTTACGCAGTTGTTCAACGAAGCTAACTTCAGCAATTATCGCGACTGGTTGTATGTCACCCGGCTAAACAGTCTTGTTAGTCTTTTAAGCGAACCATTGCGCCAATTAGGCGGTACTTTTAGCCGTGCGCTATCCGGTGCGCCCAAAGCACCGGATCAAACCAAACACGCCTACCGATTAGCCAACGCTTTCTTTAGCGAACCAATTGGCATTTACTACGGCCGCACTTATTTTGGCGAAAAGGCGAAGGCTGATGTAACACAACTTGTCCAAAAAATGATTGCCACTTACAAACGGCGACTCAGCAACTCTGATTGGCTATCACAACCGACCAAGGACAAGGCGATTCTTAAGCTCGACAAGATGGTGCTCAAAATGGGTTATCCCGATAAACCTGAGGACGTCTACGATTTGCTGCACGTTAATCCGGATAAGTCACTGATCGATAATATCAACGCGATGCAACTTGTTGAGCTTCAGTACAACTTCGACAAGCTCACCAAGCCTGTTGATCGCACCGTCTGGAATATGCCAGGTCACTTGGTCAATGCCAGTTATGATCCTTCCAAGAACGACATCACTTTCCCAGCCGCCATTTTGCAGGCGCCGTTCTATTCCCTGAAACAAAGTGCTTCCGAAAATCTGGGCGGTATCGGCGCGGTCATTGCCCATGAAATTTCCCATGGTTTTGACAATAACGGTGCTCAATTTGACGAACTTGGCAATATGGTGAACTGGTGGCAAAAAGCTGATTATGCTCACTTTAACAAGCTCACCGAAGCCATGATCCAAGAATTTGACGGTCTTGAAACTGAAGCCGGTAAAGTTAATGGCAAACTCGTTGTTTCTGAGAACATCGCTGATGCTGGCGGCTTGGCTGCGGCTTTAGATACAGCCAAGAGAGAACCGGACGTTGATCTGCATGCCTTCTTCATCAACTGGGCAAGAATTTGGCGTTCAAAGTCTCGCCTCGAACGGCAAAAAATGCTACTAGCGGTTGATGTGCATGCACCACACGAATTGCGGGCGAACATTCAGCCACGCAATCTTGATGATTGGTACACAACTTTTGATGTCCAACCAGGTGATGGGATGTATTTGCCACCCGAAAAACGTGTTCAAATTTGGTAATCCTTTAGCATCGGCTCATTTGCAGCCGGTGCTTTTTTTGAATCAGGCTGGGATCTTTTGCAAGAGATGCGAGTGACTAGATTTAAATAAATTATCCGTGGCGAGCGTGACTTACAAAATAGTTGCGTCCTACTGTGTGAAAGGGAATACAATTGTTTTCGGATAGGGTATAATTGTTATAGGAAGCTGTTTGCGATAAACAAGGCTGATAGGAAGTAGGGGAGTTTATGGAACTGCAGACGTTACGCAACTTCATTGAAATTGCTGACCACGGCAGTATTACCGCGGCGGCACGAACGCTGGGCATTTCACAACCCGGACTATCGCGCCAATTAAAAGACTTGGAAAAAGAGCTCGGCGTTAAATTGCTAGTTCGTGGTAATCGACGTGTGACGCTAACTGAAGATGGTACCTATTTGTTAAACCGGGCACGTGAACTCACCGCAATTGCCGAGCGCACAAAGAATAATTTGCAAAGTAAACATGCCCTTGGTGGTGACCTTTACATTGGTGCAGGCGAAACCAGCGGCAAACGGTTGGTTCTTCATGTTGCCCAAGAATTGCGCCATCAATACCCCGGTTTGCATGTTCATGTTACCTATGGCTCCGATGAAGGGCTGGTGGCCAATCTTGAGGCCGGCATGTATGATTTCATACTGCGACCTGGCAAGCAGCAGACGCAGTATGAAAGTTTGCTACTGCCAGTTCGTGATGCTTGGGGTATTTTGATGACCAGTGATGATCCTTTAACTGATAATTTATTGATGACACCAACGGACATTGGCGACAGTGAATTAATCCTGCCGCGGGCCACGCACGCACGCAACACATTTGAACACTGGTTAGGCCAAGGCATGGATCCGGCTTACATTGTTGGGACTTATGACCTGACCGTCGATGCGCTTGGGATGACTGCTGTCGGCTTAGGACGAGCCTTGTGTCTTGAATATTTGGCCACCCAAAGTCCTAACACATCATTGACCTTCCGACCATTAGCACCAGCATTAGCGGACCCAGTAGCGCTTGTCTGGAAACGTGATCGCGAGTTGTCCAGAATCGCGCAACGTTTTCTTAGTATGATGAAGCAAACCATTAAAGACAGTGAATGATCATCGTCCTAATCAGACCAAAACAAAAAAGCCACCGCAAAGCATTGCAGTGGCTTTTTTTGTTGCCGCGACGGCTTTATTTGTCGTGGTCTTCATCTTCAGTTGAGAACTGATAATCATCATCTTGCATCGCTTCAACTTGACCCAGCCGGTAACCATTACCAACTTGTGAGAAGAAGTCATGGTTGGCGGTAGACGTTGAAATCCCATTCATTACGATTGGGTTGACGTCATCAGCCGTGTCAGGAAAAGCCGTTTCCTGACCTAAATTCATCAAGGCTTTGTTGGCGTTATAACGCAAGAAAGTCAAAACTTCATCCGTCCAGTTGGTCTTCGCGTAAAGATCGTTAGTGTACTTTTCCTCGTTTTCATACAAATCGAACAACAAGTCGTACATCCAATCCTTCAATGTTTGTTGTTCAGCTTCCGGTAACTCGTTGAATCCGAGCTGGAATTTATAGCCGATATAAGTGCCATGAACACTTTCATCACGAATAATCAGCTTAATGATTTCTGCCACGTTAGTCAGCTTATTGTTGCCCAAGTAATACAACGGGGTAAAGAAACCTGAATAAAACAAGAAGGTTTCCAAGAAAACACTGGCAATCTTTTTCTGCAACGCTGAACCGTTATGATAAATATCATTAATTTTGTTGGCTTTGTATTGCAGATGCTCGTTATGATTGGTCCAATCGAAGATCTCATCGATTTCCGCTGGTGTGTTTAGCGTTGAAAAAATCGAAGAGTAACTCTTTGCATGCACACTTTCCATAAACTGAATGTTGTTCAACACAGCCGTTTCTTGCTGGGTGCGAATATTTTGCCGCAAACTTGCCATGCCGTCCTGACTCTGCAGGGTATCCAACAAGGTCAAGCCACCGAACACGTGGCCGACAACCCATTGCTCGTCATGATTGAGAGATCGCCAGTCGTCCAAGTCGTTGGACAGCGGAATCCGGGTGTCTAACCAAAATTGTTCCGTCAATTTTTCCCAAGTTGCTTTATCAACTTCGTCTTCGATCGCGTTCCAATTGATCGCAATGTACTGTTTTGCCATGTTTACGCTCCCTTATGTAAAAACAGGGGAAACTCCCCCTGTTAAAAGATTATCAGATTGAGCAGCTTTCACAAGCGTTGCTGCCGATTTCTTCTTGATCATCCGTGTAAGTCCGGATGTAGTAAATCGACTTGATGCCCTTATGATGTGCGTAATTACGCAAAATATTTAAATCACGGGTGGTCATTTTATCGGTTCGGCCATCTTTCCAAGGATAAAGGCCAGCCGGAATGGTACTGCGCATGAACAACGTCATGGCCATCCCTTGATCGACATGCTGCTGAGCAGCAGCGTAAACGTCAATCACTTTACGCATATCAATATCATAGGCACTTTGATAGTAAGGCATCGTGTCATTAGAAAGGTCTGGAGCAGGGTAGTAAATCGTGCCGATCTTCTTTTCTTGCCGATCTTCAATGCGGTTAACGATCGGCTGTAATGATGCACTGGTGTCGTTGATGTAACTGATCGACCCATTTGGCGCAACAGCCATACGGTTCTGATGGTAGAGACCATCCTTCATGACACTGATCTTCAGCGCTTCCCAATCAGCCTGCGTCGGAATGTGAATGCCATCAAACAGCGCGCGAACCTTGTCATACTTCGGTGCCCATACTTGCTCGGTGTACTTATCGAAGTAGCTACCGTCCGCATACTTGCTGTTTTCGAAGTTGTGGAAGCTTTCGCCGCGTTCTTGGGCAATTTTATTGGATGCCTTCAAGGTGTAGTAATTCAGCAAAAGGAAGTAAATATTGGTGAAGTCCAAGCTTTCAGGCGAACCGTAGAACATATGATTCTTCGCAAAATAAGTGTGCAAGCCCATCGCACCAAGGCCAATGCTGTGAGCCTGGTGATTACCGTGCTGGACGGAAGGTACAACGTCGATGTTGCTGTGGTCCGTGACATAAGTCAAAGCACGAACCATTGCTTCGACACTGCGGCCAAAGTCGCGGCTATGCATCAGGTTGGGAATATTCGTGCTACCTAAGTTGCAAGATACATCAGTACCCAGCACTTCATATTCCTGTTTATTGTTCAACTTGGAAGGCACCTGAACCTGCATGATTTCCGAGCACAGATTACTCATGATGATTTTGCCTTCGATTGGGTTGGCGCGATTTGCCGTATCAATGTTGATAATATAAGGATAACCAGATTCCTGCTGAAGTTTGGAGATTTCGTTTTCTAGATCACGAGCCTTAATCTTGTACTTCTTAATGGCCGGATTGGCAACCATGTTGTCATATTCCTTGGTGATATCAACATAAGAGAACGGCTTCCCGTAAACCCGTTCAACCGAGTAAGGGGAGAAGAGGTACATATCGGCATTAGCCTTAATGAGGTCATAATACTTATCCGGAACGACAACGCCAAGACTGAGTGTTTTAACCCGGTACTTTTCGTCCGCGTTTTCCTTCTTGGCACCTAAGAAACTGATGATGTCAGGATGGAAAACGTTCAGATACACAACACCGGCACCTTGTCGCTGGCCCAATTGGTTGCTATAGGAAAAAGAGTCTTCCAACAGCTTCATGACTGGCAAGACGCCGCTAGCGGCACCTTCAATGCCCTTAATCGGGGCACCGGCTTCACGTAGGTTGGACAAGGTGAGGCCAACGCCGCCACCAATTCGGGATAATTCCAAGGCCGAATTGATCGCCCGGCCAATTGAATTCATGTCATCAGTGATTTGCAACAAAAAACATGAAACCAGTTCGCCACGGCGGGCCCGGCCAGCATTCAAGAAGGAAGGGGTGGCCGGTTGATAACGTTGATGAATCATTTCATCAGCAAGGTCAACTGCCAAGTCCTCGTTACCGTCTGCAAAGAAAAGTGCGTTAGCAAAAACCCGATCTTTAAAATCTTCTAAATACTGGGTACCGTCATCGGTTTTCAAGGCATACTGTGCATAGTATTTGTAGGCGGCCATGAAGGATTTGAACTGAAAATGCTGCGCTGAAAGAAATTGATCCAGTTTTTCCAAAAAAGCTGGCTGATACTTGTTCAAAAAGTCGGCTTCATAATAGTGGTTATCAACTAAATACTTCAGTCGATCAGCCAGCGAATCAAATTGCATCGTATTTGGCGCTACATTTTCGGTCAAAAATGCCTGCAACGCTTCCTTGTCTTTGTTCAACGGAATCTGGTCATTCACAGGAATGTTGATCTCGTTGTTGAGCGCATAATAGGTGACTTGATCCGGACTAATTGTTTTTAATGACATGCTAAACCCTGCTTTCGCTGCGTTTTATAATAGCTGGTTGCGTTGTGATGCGATAAAAAAACTGGCTGATCAAACAGCCAGTTGCTTCAAGGCGTCCGGTCGGAACCCGGAGAATGAATCGAGCCCATCCGCTTCGAGAACAGGAACCTGCTGGAACCCCTTTTGTTTTAAGTAATCAATGTATTGCGGCTCTTCGTTGATGTTGTGCTCCGTGAATGGAATTTTATGGGTGTCAAGGTAGCGCTTGGTCATCCGGCATTGCGGGCAGCCATTGCGTGTGAATAATGTGATGTTACGCATAGGTATCATCCTTTCTCGTTATCTTATGTAGCTTAGGATACTCAATATTGGGGTGTCTGTCAATTAAAAATACCATATCTTGGGGCTATTTTTTTGAATACCCCAAGTGTATGGTATTGGCTGACACTTTTGCTTACTTTTAGTATACCAAGTTCGTATGGCGAAAACCAGTCGCAACCGTCAACTATTTGTTGAAGCTGAAGAGCAACTTTGTATCAACGTCACGGTATTGACGAAAAAACCCGACCAAAAATATTTGCGATAAAAATCAGTTGAGACCTTGAAAAAAGCTTAAAAAACTATGAGCATATCTTATCGGGTTTTTTGCTACCTTTGCTATACTGTAGCAAACGCTTTCGAGGAGGCCTTCTTTATGGTCTTTGATGAATTATTTCTCGATCGGGAAGAGCGAGATCGCATCAATATCTACAGCACGTTGTGGGAGGCCCCGGGGCACCGGCTGGATATTGCTGCCACCGCCATAACCCGTGGTGAGAGTTACCGCCAACTCCGACGCCGGATGGAAAAAATTGCCGCAGACTTGGTCACGATGCAGTCAGACGCTGCACCATTACTGCGACGCGGCGATGGTAATATGATTGCACCACCATCAATCAGTCTAGATCGTTATCGTATCTTTCTATATAGGCGGTCCTTGCCGGGACAACTATTGATTCAGACGCTGAAGCGGCCTCAATTGACACTGCAGATGCTTTTGGATGAAACCGGGTTTTCACGAGCCGCCTTTTTCCGCCGAATCTCGGCTTTGCGCCTTTATTTGCGGAAAGCCGGCGTTACCATCAGCCTAAATCCTTTAGCGCTTATGGGACCGGAAGCCCGCGTTAGACAAGTTTACCGGCAATTATTGTGGCAGTTTGTCGACTTTGCCCATCCCTTGTTTTCGGAAATTTTGCCGCAGTCGCGTCAATTAATGCGCGAACTCGACAAAGCTGGTCTGATCCAATCAGATTTTTCGCGGGCGCAGCTTCTATTCGCAGCTAATGTTCATCTACACCGATTGTTAGCGAATCACTCCATCGTTGGTACCCTTGATTTTGACGAATTGGCACCTCGGCCAACACTAACTGCAGCACTACCGAGTGCGTTTGATAATCTGCCGAGAAAGGCTGCTGAGGATGAAACATGGCATCTTTTTTTAACTCAGTGGCGCGTACCTCGGTTTCACTCGGAACAACAATTTGATGCCGCTACTCTAGTTGGCTATCACGCAGCGCGTAATACACCTGCATGGCAGTTAGTCGAGAAAATCCGCAACGAGTTCAGTCGAACAGTTGTCGGGATTGCCCCGACAGTAACAACAGATCTAGCGTTGGCAGGGAATCTCTTGAAGATTTTAATCAGCGAGCGCATTTTCCCCGGTGGCGCCTATATTGATCTCACGCGAACAGCGAGTCCAATGCGTGCTTTTTATCCGCGATTAGAAGCTGCCTTGGAGGCTTTTTTCGCTCGCGAAGCGCCATTGGAAAATGCATCAAAAGAGATCATTGACGGGTTCTATCAACTGCTGTGGCCATTTATGACGGACAGTGCGATTGCTGATAAGCTCAAGGTAGCACTTGATCCTTTAATGCCGCAGCCGTTATATGAAACCGTTCGTCTCAACTTGACTCAGCCTGCGTATATTCGGCTAGTGACGACTGAGCAACAGCCTGATCTTGTTATCTCGGCGCAAAATCTTGCGCCTGGAGAAGAACCTATTGTACCAGATACACCAGTCTTTTATCTTGCCAGTGATCGGTTTGAAAGCTGGTCACAACTTTATCAGGAATTATTCGCGCGTTCCCGTAAATTAATAGCCCACTGAAATAATTAATTTTTGAAATGTTCAAGTTTGCTTTGATGCCTAGCACCAGCCTGATTACTTTTGATAGCTAGTAGCACATAGCAAAGGCACTACGATCAGCTTTAAAAAATGGATTAGCAGGCGCATACTTGTTTTATTGGGAGATGACAAAATGAAACGAGACAAGCAAGCCGATGAAGCCGCCGTTGTGGATATGAATGACACGCTCATGGACTATGCGCATAAACGTCAGCCGCATGTCGACGATTTGGCCGAAGAATTGGCTAAACGGGCGAAAGATAATATCAACGCGATTGACGATTATTTAAAAGATGATGGTGAGGCGCGTAAAGAATATCAGGCGATTGCCACCGGCTATTTGCGTGATAAATATGACCTTGAAGGTGACGATCTCACCGCTGCCCGTGACGAACTTGTTCATGCCGCGATTCATTACTTAGTCGGCCACACCAAAGTCTTGGACGACTGGCAACGTTAATGAAGCTTTATATAGTAAAAACTGGCGCTTTATTCTGACATCATTCAGAATAAAGCGCCAGTTTTTACTTAAAGAATAGGTGATAATAACCGCGAGAAGTCTTGTTTAAACCGAAGCCAACTGCTTTGTTTGGCGATTAGCTCAGGCGTCAGTAAGTAACTGCGCGCCATATCAGCCTCGAAAATCTGGCCCAAGCTACTGGCCACTTTACGATCATAAATAAACGCATTAATTTCAAAATTCAGCTTAAAACTACGAATATCGAAATTTGCCGAGCCAACGCTGGCGATGGCATTATCGACAACCACCGTTTTCGCATGCATAAAGCCGTGTTCGTAATGGTAGATTTTCACGCCAGCGCGAGTCAAATAATTCGCATAGTATTGTGTCGCGCGGAAAATGAACGGGTGATCAGGCATGTCAGGAATCATGATGCGAACATCAATCCCTGACATGGCAGCGGATACTAAAGCGTCGATCACAGTATCATCTGGCACCAAATAAGGACTTTGAATCCAAACAGATTTGGTGGCACTGGTGATTAACTTGGTGTATCCCAACTTAATTTGTTGCGTTGGGCGGTCAGGTCCGGAAGCAACGATCTGGATAGGCGTTGCACCGGCTGTCAAACTGTCGGCAGTGACACTATCGGCACTATCTTGTTCAACACTATAAGCAATTTCGTCTTTTTTGCTGACTGTTGCATTCCAATCCATGGTGAAGCGAATTTTTAAAGCGTAAATCGTATTGCCGATAATGCGCAAATGTGTGTCGCGCCAATAACCGAACTTAGGTTTGCGGGAGACGTATTGGTCACCAACATTAAACCCGCCGATATACCCGACGTGGTCGTCAATGACAACGATCTTGCGATGATCACGATAGTTCAAACGAAAGTCAGTGATGGGATGCTTGGAACTAAAGTAACTTTCGGCTTGCCCGCCAACGTCGGTCAGCCGGCGCCACCACTTTGCTGTAGCGCCCATGGAACCCCAAGCGTCATATAGGACCTTTACAACAACGCCTTCCTTAGCTTTCTTGATCAGCAGTTGCTGGAATTGATTGCCTAATTCATCATTGTAAATGGTGTAGTACTCAACATAGATATAATCTTTAGCGGCCTCAATATCGCGGAATAACGCCGCAAACTTTTTCTCGCCATCCGTGTAAAGTTGCACTTGGTTATGGGCAAGGACCGGTGCTTGCGCGGTATTCAGAAAAAAGGCAGTTAAAGCCTTGGCCGCTGGCGTGTAATCAGTCGGTGGCAATAACTTATTCCGGGCGTTTTCGTGCTTTTGTAGTGAGACAAATGCTTTTACGCCAGACTCATATTCGTGTTGAATCCGTTGCAATTTTTTCGTTGATAAGCCGCGGCCAGCAAATAAATAAAAACCAAACCCGACGATCGGTAAAAAAATAAGCACTAGCAACCACGCCCAAGTCGTTGAGATATCTCGGACCTCGCGTAGAACCGTGAAGATTGCCCCGAAGGTGTTTAAAACCAAAATAATAAGAATAAGCCAGGTAATCAGCGACATACCGCACCTCCAAGAAGAATAAGTTCATTGTACTCAAGCGAAGCGAGGCTGTCACGTTGGAGGGGCAAATAGGACGATTTGCGAAATATTTGGGTAGGAGGAAAGAAAATGTTGATATTTGGGGTTTACTTACTTTTAGTCAGTTGGTAGAATGATACTTGTTCTGAAATGCGTCTGCAGGCGCAGAAACCTGCGTGTAAGGATCTTGGCGGCAATGACCAAAACCTGGCCATCACCGCCAAGGCTGCTTACACGCCGGTTTCTAACTGCGCCAGCGCACGCTTTAATTTATAAAAAGGTGGTTTTCTCGTGAATCAAGACTTACTGAATCTTTTAAAGCAACGCCGCTCAATTTATGCACTTGGCAAAGATGTTAAACAGAATCCGGATGACTTAGTGGATTTGATTGAAACCGTCATTCAGGAGACGCCGACTGCGTATAATTCACAAACGACGCGCGCGGTTTTTCTGTTTGGCGAGCAGCATGACAAGCTGTGGGATATTGTCGTGAAGCGGCTGGAGAGTGAAGTGCCGACTGAGCAGGCTTACGAAGCAACCAAGCAGAAAATTGCCAGCTTTAAAGCAGCTTACGGTACCATTATGTATTTCACCGATACTGACGTTGTAAAGCAATTGGAGAATGATTTCCCATTATATGCGGCAAACTTTGCGACTTGGGCAGAACAGGCGCAAGGTTCCGCACAGCTCAACACATGGGTCACCTTGGCGAACAATGGGATCGGCGCGAATCTGCAGCACTATAATCCAATCATTGACGATTTAGTGCGTGAAGCCTTTGATATCCCGACCAACTGGAACTTACGGGCACAAATGCCATTTGGTTCCATTGAAGGTTCAGCAAAAGATAAAGATTACATGGATCGAAAAGATCAGTTTAAGGTTTTGAAATAAGCACCCATCAGCTTAATTTAAAATTGTCGTGATGAGACGACAAGGTTGGGATATTATTCACAACCATTAATAAAGGCAACCGTTTCCGTTTACAAGGAAATGGTTGCCTTTTCTTTTCTCAGAAACAAGCTTTTGTTGAACTTAATGATCACGGCGCCAGTACCGACGAGAGTGGCGTTTGCCAAGAAAAATTGCTTTTTGCCTCGATTGTTCTAGTCATGACGCAATTTTGCCGAAAATTTATATTTTAGTTTCAGATTGGCGCAACCCTTGCTGAGCTAACATATGGGCGCCACGATTGGCCCGGTCAGGCAGCCAGTTTGGCAATACTAAAGGAAATTGACCGATTAAGGTCAGCAAACGGCCTGCTAGGTCGGGATAGTGCTTAGCGTATTGCTTTTCAATCGCCTGAATCACAAGCTTGGAATCACTGTAGAAGGCGACCGGTGTTGTATTTAAGCCGGCTTGGATCAGCAGTTCAAAACCAGCGATTGCGGCTGCAAACTCGGCTTCATGATTACTCATTGCTGGCAGTGCAGCATGTTTTTGAATTTGATGGGGCAAGCCACTGACCAAGATGCCGATCCCAGCGGGTCCTGGGTTGCCTTTTGTCGCGCCATCTGTGTATAGTTTAAGCATAATTTCTCCTAAGGAAGTGTCAAAGTGCCAGAATACCGAACTCATTATCAACCTGCCTGGATCGATTTTAGCATGTTTTGGAGTATGATCGTGATCGGGATCAGCCTTGCCACGATTGTTCAGTTAGAAAGTACCAAGCCATCGCTGCTAGCCATTGGCATTGCCATAGTGACAGTGCTTGTTGCGATCATTCAAGTGCTGCTTCATCGTCTTGTTGTCCATGAACAAGGCCTAAAACTGGTTAGTCTTTTTAAGAGTAACACCTTGGAAATGACTTGGCCGGAAATTGAGGGGTTTACGTTTGGCCATTTGACAGTTATTCTTAAAACCAAACGATATGGTCAAGTGACTTTTGTTTTGTTCGGTAAAAAAAGAAAACAAAAAGTAGTGTCGTTGATCCAAAAAGGGCTGAAAGAGTCCGCCAAATAAGGAGTGTGTTGTATGTCTGATATTGAAATTGCACAAGCCAATGAAGCGACGGCAATGTGGCCGATTACGAAAGTTGCAGCTGGTTTAGGTTTATCAGAAGATGATCTTGAACTTTATGGCAAAGCCAAAGCCAAGCTTAGTTTTAGTGCACTTAACGCCTTAAAGGATAAACCTTTTGGCAAACTTGTGCTGGTAACGTCCATCAACCCAACACCAGCTGGCGAAGGTAAGTCGACCATCACCGTTGGCTTAGGGGATGCGCTGCAACAACGTGGTAAGCATCCTGTGATTGCTTTACGCGAACCGTCTTTAGGCCCGGTAATGGGCATGAAAGGCGGTGCGACTGGCGGCGGTTATGCGCAAGTAGTTCCAATGGAAGACATCAACCTGCATTTTACAGGAGATATGCATGCACTTACCACGGCGGTGGATACCCTAGCCGCCTTGATTGACAATCATTTGCAACAAGGCAATACGCTCAATATTGATCCACGGCGGATTTTATGGAAGCGTGCTTTAGATATCAACGATCGCGCTTTGCGTCATGTTACGATCGGTTTGGGCGGTCCCACAAGCGGTGTGCCGCGCGAAGATGGCTTTGATATTACAGTTGCTAGCGAATTAATGGCAGTGTTGTGTCTGGCGGAAAACATTGCCGATCTGAAGGCACGTATCGGCCGAATTGTCATTGGATACACTTATGACCGGCAGCCGGTGACTGTGGCCGATTTGAAAGTCACCGGTGCGATTGCGATGCTATTGCGAGATGCCTTGAAACCTAACTTGGTTCAGACATTAGAACATACCCCGGCATTCATCCACGGTGGTCCATTTGCCAACATTGCGCACGGCTGTAACTCGGTTTTGGCCACGCGTACGGCTTTGCAGCTCGGGGACATCGCAATCACCGAAGCCGGTTTCGGTGCGGATCTCGGCGGTGAAAAGTTTATGGACATCAAAACACCTGTGCTCGGCAAGACGCCTGATGCAGTCGTCATTGTCGCAACCGTGCGTGCCTTGAAGTATAACGGCGGGGTCGCGTTAAAGGACCTGCAAACGGAAAATGTCGAAGCCTTGGCCCAAGGCTTCGACAATCTCAAACGCCACATCCACAGTATGCAAAGTTACGGTGTGCCGGTTGTAGTTGCGATTAACCGATTCACTAGTGATACCGATGCCGAAATTCAGTTTTTAATTGATGCTTGTGCGAAACTAAACGTTAAAGCCGTCACCGCCACCGTTTGGGCTGACGGCGGACGCGGCGGATTGGCGGTTGCGGATGCTGTTTTGGCGGCACTTGATCAACCGGCGCATTTTACTCGCTTATATGATCCGCAAAGCGATGTCAAAACCAAAATCAAGACGATTGTGCAAAAGATTTATGGCGGAGCTGATGTCGATTATGAAGGCAAAGCAAACAGTGCCTTGCGCACGATCGTTAAAAACGGCTGGCAGGATTTGCCAGTCTGCATGGCTAAAACGCAATATTCGTTAACGGATAACGCCAAAACGTTGGGTGCACCGGAAGGGTTCACGATTCACGTTCGCGACATCATCCCCAAGTTAGGCGCCGGCTTCCTTGTCGTCATGACTGGCTCGGTGCTTACCATGCCCGGCTTGCCAAAAGTGCCCGCAGCCTTGAACATGGATGTTACCGACGATGGCAAGATTTCCGGCCTGTTCTAATTTTGTGTGGTTTTTAATCAGCTCATGCGTAACCGCCATTTTTAAGATGGCGGTTTTTCTTTGACCGCGGTACACTAGGAAACAAACGCTTTTACTCAGGGGGAACTTCTGTGCTTATTTATCTCATCATCGCCGCTGCGCTCGTATTAATTGATTTTCTGATTAAGGCGTGGGTTACTGCTCACATTCCATTAGGCGAAAGCCAACAACTGATTCCAGGCGTGATTGATCTCACGCATATTCGCAATACTGGCGCAGCTTTCTCCATGTTTGAAGGCAAACAATGGTTTTTCTATATCACAACCTTACTCGCATTCGGGGTTGTTGCCATGCTGTGGCGCGACAGTTTGCACAAACCGATCTATCGCCTAGGACTAACCTTGATTACTGCCGGGGCCATCGGTAATTTCATTGACCGATTGCGGTTTCAATATGTGACGGACATGTTTCACCTTGAGTTTTTGGATCAGTGGCGCTTTAATGCCATTTTCAACTTTGCAGACATGTGCATCACATTTGGGGTTATTTTAGTGCTAATTTTTATCCTGTTCGATCATGATAAGGCGGTGGCGTGATGACTAGCACCTTTACGATCACGACCGAGCAGGGGCGCATCGATAAGGTTATCACGGCGCATGAAACCACTCACACGCGCAGTCAGGTGCAAAAATGGTTGCAAGATGGCTTGGTGACGGTCAATGGGCAGCCAACTAAGGCCAATTACAAAGTTGCTAGCGGCGATGTGATTGCTATCTCAATTCCTGAAGCCAAGCCGCTGGAAGCTATTCCGGAGCCGATCCCGCTCGATATTGTGTATGAAGACGACCAAGTCATTGTCGTCGACAAACCGCAGGGCATGGTGGTACATCCTGCACCTGGTCATCCAGATGGCACACTGGTCAACGGTTTGTTATATCATACTGATTTGCCGGGCATCAACGGTGTCATTCGTCCCGGCATCGTGCATCGCATCGACAAGGACACCAGCGGACTACTGATGGTTGCTAAAACCGAAAAAGCGCAACTAAGTCTTTCCGCACAATTAAAAGCTAAAACGTCGATTCGCGAGTATTTAGCACTTGTCCGTGGCACGTTTAAAGAAGATGAGGGCACAATTGATGCACCATTGGGTCGTGATCCCCGCGATCGTAAACGTCAAGCTGTCGTGGCAGCCGGTCGCCATGCTGTTACCCATTTCCAAGTATTAGAGCGTTTTGAACATTACACGTTCATTAAATGCATTTTAGAGACCGGCCGCACGCATCAAATTCGCGTGCACATGGCATACATTCATCACCCTGTGGCCGGGGATCCACTTTACGGGCCAAAACGCACCCTGCCCGGCAAAGGCCAATTTTTGCACGCGGCTAAACTGGGATTCGTTCATCCGACAACCGGTCAATTGCTCGTCTTCGAAGCACCAGTACCGCCAATTTTTGAAAAAACCTTAGCCGATCTACGTGCAGGCATTGACAAGACCCGCAACGTTCGGTAATCTTAATGCAATCAAACAAGCACCTTTAACTAAGTCCAGTGAGGCTTAGAAGGTCCATTCCGCTGCGGCGGATTATTCAGGCTACGGTCGCCTTCTATCCCAAATTGGATTGAAGGCGACTTTTTTTGTAGAGCGCGAGCAGGTTTCTGCGACTGCGAGCGCGTTTAGGAAATGCCAGCATCGGAGCGTAACACCCGCATCACTGTTCACTTCCAAAGCATCAAAACCGCAATACATATAAGAAAGGGTGGCACATCAATGGCACAGTCAAAACAAGTTGTAGACGAGGTAACCATGAAACGTGCATTAACACGCATTAGCTACGAGATCATCGAGCAAAACAAGGGACTCAACGATCTCGTTTTAGTCGGCATCAAAACCCGCGGGATTTATTTAGCCCATCGGATCGCCAAGCGTCTCGAACAACTTGAAGGGTTACAGGTTCCGGTTGGCGAATTGGACATTCAGTTTTACCGCGATGACGTCCATAAGATTGATCATGATCATCAGCCAGATGTTGAAGGCGCACAGTTACCGGTTAATATCACCGGCAAACATGTCATTCTGGTCGATGACGTCATCTTCACCGGCCGCACCATTCGCGCTGCTTTAGATGCCTTGATGGACGAAGGCCGGCCTCGCAAGATCAGCTTGGCTGTCTTGGTTGATCGCGGACATCGCGAATTACCAATTCGTCCAGATTTTGTCGGTAAAAACATTCCGACCTCATTGGACGAACAAATTCAGGTTCAAGTTTCTGAGCTTGACGGTAAAGACGGGATCAGCATCGAAAGGATGGAGGGCTAAGATGGCATTTCACAACGACGAAGCCGTTTTAGATATCGGCGACAAGCCAAAATTCGGTCAATGGGTTGGCCTGTCTATTCAACATCTGTTTGCGATGTTCGGCTCGACAGTTCTTGTGCCGATCTTAGTTGGACTCGATCCTAGCATTGCCCTTTTTTCAAGTGGGGTTGGGACGTTAATGTATATCCTGATCACGCGCGGCAAAATACCGGCTTATATGGGATCAAGCTTTTCTTTTATCACGATCATGCAGGCCTTGATGAAAGGTGCTGGCTATCCGGCCATCGCTCAAGGCACCATCGCGGTTGGGGTTGTGTATCTCATTGTGGCCTTGATCGTAGCGCGCAGCGGGTCAGCATGGATTGACCGGGCTTTGCCGCCAGTTGTGGTTGGCCCGATTGTGATGGTTATCGGCCTATCTCTTGCCGGCACTGCTGCCACTGATGCAACGATGCGGACCATCAGCGCCACCAAGAGCGTTTATGACTTACGTTACTTCGCAGTCGCAATGATCACTTTAGCCTCTGTCATTATTTATAATATGTATCTCAAAAAATTCATTAGTCTGTTGCCAATTCTACTAGGCATTATCACTGGCTATCTTGTTGCTTTGCTCTTTGGCATTGTTGATTTGACACCAGTTCAGCAGGCTGCTTGGTTCGACCTGCCTAAGTTTGAAATTCCTTTTATCAGTTATCAGCCGCAAGTTTATTGGGGCGCGATTCTCTCCATGGCACCAATTGCTTTTGTCACTATGACCGAGCATATGGGGCACATCATGGTGCTCAACAAGCTGACTAAACGTGACTTCTTCAAAGATCCTGGTTTAAACCACACCCTAGCCGGTGACGGTACCGCATCCATTATCGCCGGTCTGGTTGGCGGCCCACCTGTCACCAGTTATGGTGAAAACATCGGAGTTTTGGCGATGACCAAGGTCCATAGTATCTATGTGCTGGGCGGTGCCGGGTTCTTCGCCATCTTGTTTGCCTTCATCGGTAAGCTTAGCGCCTTGATCCGTAGCATTCCTAGTCCAGTTATTGGCGGGATCAGCTTTCTGTTGTTTGGGGTGATCGCTTCCAACGGCCTGCGCGTCTTAATTGACAACAAAGTCAACTTTGATCAGAAGCGCAACTTGATGATTGCTTCAACCATTCTCGTGATCGGCATCGGCAATGCCAGCCTACAGTTCTCCGGGTATCAATTCTCAGGACTCGCCCTGGCAACTGTGATCGGGATCTTCCTGAACTTTGTCTTACCTGAACACGCCGCTAATGAAGAAGAGGCAGAAAAAAATGACCTTATCTAATTTCACAGATACATCCTTTCAAGATTTTGTTTCCGCTGAACAAGTTGATGACAAAAGCGCCATGGCTTTGATCAATCGCGCTGAAGATTTTAAAGCTGGTCAAACCGTCCATTTTCCAGAGCCGATATACGCAGCTAACTTATTTTTTGAAAATAGCACGCGCACCCACACTAGTTTCGAGATGGCTGAACGCAAATTAGGTCTGACTGTCATCCCATTTGATCCGGCACATAGTTCGGTTTCAAAAGGGGAAACCCTTGAAGACACCATTAAAACGATTGGGGCGATCGGAGTCAACATTGCGGTGATGCGACATGCACAAGATGGCTACTATAACGATCTTTTAGGTGCATGGCCAACGACAGCGATTGTCAATGCTGGTGACGGTGCCGGCCAGCATCCTTCCCAGATGATGCTGGATCTGATGACGATTCACGAAGAATTCGGTCATTTTGACGGCTTGAGTATCGGGATTGTTGGCGATTTGAGTCACAGCCGGGTTGCGCGCAGTGATATGCAGATGCTGCATAAACTCGGAGCCACGTTGCACTTTGCCGGTCCAGAACAATGGTACGATTCCAGTTTCGATCAATATGGTGATTTCATCACCGTGCCTGAATTGGTCAAGCAGGTGGATGTCTTGATGCTGCTGCGCGTTCAGTTGGAACGCTTCAACGCCGACCACCGTCAGGCTTTCTCAAAAGAAACCTACCATGCAAAGTACGGCATCACCGATGATCTTGCTAAGACAATGAAACCTGGCGCGATTTTCATGCATCCGGCGCCAGTCAACCGCGATGTTGAGTTAGCCAGTGATCTGGTGGATGGCCCGCAGTCACGCATTTTCACTCAGATGCAAAACGGGGTCTTCATGCGGATGGCCATGCTTGAGGCCGTCATTAATGCCCGTCATTTTGGAGAGGAGTAACCCATGCTCATCAAACACGCCCATATTGTCAGCGATACTGAATACACGGCTGACATCCAAATTACCGATCACATCATCTCGGCGATTGGTCAATCGCTGGCGCCGCGCGATCACGAACAGGTGATTGATGCAACTGGTGCCATCGTCATGCCGGGATTAATTGATGTCCATGTGCATTTTCGCGAACCCGGCTTCACTGCTAAAGAGACGATCAAAACTGGCGCTGCTGCGGCTGCTCACGGCGGTTTCACAACTGTTGTCGCCATGAGCAATCTCAAACCGGTACCAGACACTGTCGAAACCTTAAAACCACTGCTTGAGAAAAATCAAACTGATGCGAAGATCACGGTTTTGCAGTTTGCACCGATTACGCATGACCTACATTCTGATCAGGTCGTTGATATGGCAGCCTTACAAGCTGCTGGAGCGCTGGGTTTTTCCAACGACGGGGTCGGGGTTCAGGATGCCGACACCATGTATCAAGCTATGCAACAGGCTGCTAAGTTGCATGCGCCCATCCTTGCCCACATTGAAGATGCGAGCCTGATGCATGGCGGGGTGATCAATGCCGGCCCAGTTGCCAAGAAACTTAATTTACCGGGGATCATCAATCAAACCGAAAGCAGTCAGCTAGCGCGCGACCTTGAACTTGCCGCTGCAACCGGCGTGCATTACCATGCTTGCCACGTGTCGACTCGGCAAAGCGTTGACCTAATCCGCGAAGCTAAAAAACGCGGGGTAAACGTCACCGCTGAAGTCTCACCGCATCACCTGCTATTGGATGAAAATAACATTCCGGGCGACAATACAATGTTTAAAATGAACCCGCCGTTGCGCTCACGTGCCGACCACTTAGCCTTACTTGAAGGCTTGCAAGACGGTACGCTTGATATGATTGCGACTGACCATGCACCACATACGGCTGCTGAAAAAACCGGTTCCTTCAAAACAGCGGCATTTGGCATTGTTGGGTCAGAAACGGCCTTTTCAACGCTCTATACCAAGCTGGTTAAATCAAAGATGTTCACCCTAAAACAGCTGATCGCACGCATGAGCACGATTCCGGCTGAGAAATTTGATCTGCCAGGCGGCCATATCACAGTCGGTGGACCTGCCGATTTAACCATTATGGATCTCGATACGCCTTACATCATTGACCCAGCCGACTGGTTCTCCAAAGGCAAAAATTCACCTTTTATTGGCGATAAAGTCAACGGTCAAACACTGTACACAATCAGTCAGGGGCAAATTGCTTACGCAAGAGCGTGAACCAGCTTGGGCTTCTAGCTGGCAAGCACGTTTAAAAAAGCGTCAGCCAGCCCTTAAGAAAGTATGAACAAACGCGATTAGCATCAGGCAAACGGGTTTAAGCAAAGCGTTCACCAGATCGGCTTCTGATCTAGTGAACGCCTTTAGAGGAGGACAAGCATGAAGCGCTATTTAATTCTTGAAGACGGCAGCGTTTTCCCTGGCGTCGGTTTCGGTGCGGAAACTGTCACAACGGGCGAAATCGTTTTTAACACCGGGATGAGTGGTTATCAGGAAACTATCACCGATCAAAGTTACAACGGCCAAATCATTACCTTCACCCAGCCACTGATAGGCAACGTCGGGATCAATCGTGACGATTATGAAAGTATCGATCCAACCGCAAAAGGGATTGTGGTCCGCGATGTTGCCCGAGTGACCGGCAATTGGCGCAGTCAAATGACCTTAGATGAATTTCTGAAACGCAAACACATTCCCGGCATCAGTGGCGTTGATACCCGCGCCTTAACGAAGAAGATTCGTGAAGTTGGGGCAATGAAGGCTAGTATTGTCGACGCAGCCGATGAGCACGCATTCGATCAATTGAAAGCCCTCGTGTTACCTAAAAATCAAGTCCAGCAGGTTTCTACCCAACAGGCTTACCCAGCTCCTGGTACAGGCCGCAATGTGGTTGTCATTGATTTCGGACTCAAACATAGTATCTTACGCGAACTTGCCAAACGGCAGTGCAATGTTACCGTGCTGCCTGCCACCACCACCGCCTCAACAATTCTCGAATTAGCGCCAGACGGGGTGATGCTCACCAATGGCCCTGGTGATCCAAAAGACGTTCCTGAAGCACTGGACATGATTCGTGGCGTGGAAGGCAAAATTCCGCTGTTCGGTATCTGCTTAGGGCATCAACTATTCGCACTCGCCAATGGCGCCAACACTTTTAAAATGAAGTATGGCCATCGCGGTTTCAATCATCCGGTTCGTGAAATTGCCACCGGCCGAATTGATTTTACCAGTCAAAATCACGGCTATGCGGTTGATCCTGACAGCATTGATCCAGATACTTTGTTGATCACCCACGTGGAAATCAACGACGGTACAGTAGAAGGTTTGCGGCACCGATTGTATCCGGCCTTTACTGTCCAGTTCCATCCAGATGCCGCTCCTGGCCCACACGATGCCGATCATCTTTTTGATGAGTTCATGGAAATGATGGATGCATTCTCAAATCGCACGCAGAAAGGATAATCATGCCAAAACGTCAAGATATTCATAAAATCTTAGTGATCGGCTCCGGTCCAATTATTATCGGTCAGGCCGCGGAATTTGATTACTCTGGTACGCAAGCCTGCCTTGCTTTACGCGAAGAAGGTTATGAAGTGGTTTTGGTCAATTCCAATCCAGCAACCATCATGACCGACACGGAAATTGCCGATCGCGTCTATATTGAACCCTTAACAGTCGAATTTGTGAGCCAGATTCTACGTAAAGAGTTACCTGATGCGATTTTACCAACCATCGGCGGCCAAATCGGCTTGAATTTAGCGATGAAACTTAGCAATACTGGCATTTTGGATGAATTGGGCATTGAATTGCTGGGCACTAAGCTGACGGCCATTGATCAAGCCGAAGATCGTGAATTGTTCAAAAACCTGATGCAAAAGTTGCATGAACCGGTGCCAGAATCAGCCATCGCTAATAACATTGAAGAAGCACAACAATTTGCCGATAAAATCGGGTTTCCGGTTATCATTCGACCGGCCTTCACCATGGGCGGCACCGGCGGCGGGATTGCGAACAACGAAAAGGAATTGGCAGAAATTGCGGAAAACGGCCTCAACCTAAGCCCCGTGACGCAGGTGTTGGTTGAACGCTCCATTGCCGGCTACAAAGAAGTCGAGTTTGAAGTTATGCGCGATGCAGCGGATTCTGCAATTGTCGTCTGCAACATGGAAAACTTTGATCCTGTCGGTGTCCACACCGGCGATTCGATGGTCTTTGCGCCAACCCAAACGTTGACCGATAAAGAAGTCCAGATGTTGCGCGATGCTGCTTTGAAAATCATTCGCGCGTTGAAGATCGAAGGCGGCTGCAACGTCCAATTTGCCTTGGATCGTAACAGCTTCAAGTACTACGTCATCGAAGTCAATCCGCGGGTGTCGCGCTCCAGTGCACTGGCTTCCAAAGCTACTGGTTATCCAATTGCGAAAATGGCTGCCAAGATTGCAGTTGGCCTGCACTTAGACGAAATCAAAAATCCGGTCACGAAAAAAACTTGGGCCGAATTCGAACCGGCTTTAGACTATGTTGTCACCAAATTGCCACGCTTTCCGTTTGATAAGTTTGAAAACGGTGACCGCACATTAGGCACCCAAATGAAGGCCACTGGCGAAGTCATGGCAATTGGTCGAACGCTTGAAGAAAGTCTGCTAAAGGCGGTGCGCTCATTAGAAGTTGGACTAATTCATCCAGAACGGCCAGCTTTTGCCAAGTTGAGCGACGATGAACTGAGCAAACAGATCATTCAAGCCAACGATGAACGACTTTTCTATCTCGCTGAAGCTTTCCGTCGCGACTACACCATTGAAGAAGTCGCCGAGTTATCGAAAATGAACCCATTCTTCCTCGACAAGATCAAACATATTGTGGAATTAGAGCGGGAACTGGCGGCACATAAAGCTGATCTGGGGTTGCTCGCCGAAGTAAAGCGGTACGGTTTTGCCGACGAAGAGATTGCCAAACTCTGGGGTCTGCACGCTGACCAAGTGCGACAGATGCGCAAGGAACAAAAGATACTACCAGTTTACAAAATGGTCGATACCTGCGCCGGTGAATTTGCCAGCGACACGCCGTATTACTACAGCACCTATGAAAGTAGCACCGAAAGCGTTAAAAGCGACAAGCCGAGTGTGCTCGTGATTGGCTCAGGTCCGATTCGGATTGGTCAAGGGGTGGAGTTCGATTACGCCACTGTGCACAGTGTTAAGGCCATTCAAAAAGCCGGCTATGAAGCGATTATCATGAATAGTAATCCGGAAACGGTGTCGACTGACTTTTCGATTGCTGACAAGCTGTACTTTGAACCATTAACCCTTGAAGATGTCCTCAACGTCATTGATCTGGAACAGCCAGAAGGGGTCATCGTCCAATTTGGCGGGCAGACCGCCATCAACTTGGCTGAACCGTTGGCAAACCGTGGCATTAAGATTCTTGGCACTTCAGTTGAAGACCTTAATCGGGCCGAGGATCGTGACTTGTTCGATCAGGTGATTAAATCACTTAAGTTACCACAACCAGAGGGCGGTACCGCCACTGATAAGGCCGGTGCGTTAGCGGTCGCTGATAAGATTGGTTATCCGGTTTTGGTTCGGCCTAGCTACGTGTTAGGCGGACGGGCGATGGAAATTGTTCACGACGCAACTGAACTTGACAATTATATTGATCGGGCGGTGTCCGTTTCACATGATCATCCCGTGCTGATTGACCACTATCTAGTCGGTAAGGAATGCGAAGTGGATTGCATCTCTGATGGTGACACCGTTGTTTTGCCAGGGATCATGGAGCATATCGAACGCGCTGGCATTCATAGCGGCGATTCGATGGCTGTTTATCCGCCGCAGACCTTTAGTCAAGACATTATCGATCAAATCACCGATGCCACGATTAAATTGTCGCGGACACTAAACTGCATTGGCTTGATGAACGTTCAATTCATCATTCACGATGGTAAAGCCTACGTCATCGAAGTCAATCCGCGGGCCAGTCGAACCGTGCCGTTTTTGAGTAAAGTGACCAACATCAAACTGGCACAAGTCGCAACATTGGCAATCCTTGGTTTAAGTTTGAAGGAACAAGGTTTTGAAACAGGCTTGTTGCCGAATCAGCCAGGTATTCACGTCAAATCACCGGTGTTTAGTTTTTCGAAGTTGAATCACGTTGATAGTCTGCTTGGGCCGGAAATGAAATCGACCGGTGAAGTCATGGGCAGCGACACCACCCTTGCGAAGGCGTTGTACAAAGCTTTTGAAGCGGCTGGCATGCACTTGCCACAATTTGGCCGGGCATTGATCACGGTTAAAGACGCTGACAAGGCTGAAGCAACGGCACTAGCAAAACGATTCCGCGAAGTTGGTTATCAACTAGTGGCAACAAGCGGCACTGCTAAGGCCTTTGAGAAAGCCGGTATCACAGTTTCAACGATTGAGAAACTTGATAGTGGCCAGGAGACGATTCTTGAAGACATTGCCAATCGGAAAATTCAATTAGTGATTAACACTATGAGTGCAGATAAGAAGGTTTCAAGTGACGGTTTCCGAATTAGAGAAGCTGCCATCGAACATGGCGTGCCATTGATGACCAGTCTAGACACAGCTGGAGCCATTTTGAAAGTTCTAGAATTACAAGCATTTTCAATATCGCCGATTAAAAGTTGAGCGCCTTGCCATACAAAGTGATTTTTTCAACACTATCTAGGTATGATCACCATCAAAATGCTCGTTGCGTTATTAACGCTGTTATTTCAGCTTTTTATAGCATGACGGGCACGCTTTAACGCACTTGCAGTCGCAGCAGCCTACACATAAGGAGGTACCACATGGCCATTCAATTGCCGGGTTTCACGATGAAAAATCCGTTAATGCCCGCGAGTGGGACGTTTGGCTTTGGCGAAGGTTACGCCAAAGAGTATGATCTCAATTTGCTAGGGGCGTTAGTCACAAAATCGACGACACTCGCACCGCGCATCGGCAATCAAGGGACTATTTTTGCCGACGGCCCTGACAGTACTTTGAATGCAGTAGGTCTAAAAAATCCCGGTTCTGATGTCGTGCTGCATGAAAAGCTGCCGTGGTTGGCCACGCAGTATCCTGACTTGCCGATTATCGCTAGTATTGCTGGGGTGGATGTTGCCGAATACGCAGCAGTGGCGAAAAAATTGAGTGCCGCTCCTAATGTTAAGGCACTAGAAGTCAACATCTCCTGTCCGAATGTCAAGCAAGGCGGGATGGCGTTTGGAACAGACCCAGAAGTCGCAGCGGCCGTGACGCGTGCGGTTAAAGCCGCGAGCTCGGTGCCGATTTTCGTTAAGCTGACACCGAATGTGACTGATATCACTGCCATTGCTAAAGCAGTCGAACAAGCGGGGGCCGATGGTCTTTCACTGATCAATACGTTTGTCGGCATGCGGCTGGATATTGCCACTGGCAAACCGCTTCTCGACAATGTGACTGGCGGCGTTTCAGGTCCGGCTGTGCTGCCAATGGCACTCCACATGGTTTATCAAGTGGCTCATGCCGTTCGAGTCCCGTTGATTGGGATGGGTGGGATCAGCTCTGGCCATGATGCAGCAGAAATGTTGGCGGCCGGCGCCACGGCACTTGCAGTTGGTTCAGCCAATTATTATCAAAAGAGAGCCATTCCGAAGATCGCAGCTGAATTGGCAGCCATACAGGAAGGACAGACAGTTTAATGACGCCTATTATCGCACTGGATTTTAAGGATAAGACCACAACTCTTGATTTTTTAAGCCAATTTCCAAAAGAAGAACATTTGTTCGTTAAAGTTGGCATGGAACTTTTCTATGCTGAAGGCCCAGCGATTATCACCGAGATTCAACAAGCCCGACCGGTGTCGATTTTTCTCGATTTAAAACTTCACGACATCCCTAACACCGTGGAAAAAGCGGCCTGGCAGTTGGGTAAACTAGGTGTGGCGATGACCACTGTCCACGCAGCAGGCGGGAAAGACATGATGATCGCAGCCAAACGCGGGCTATTGGCTGGCGCAAAGGCAGCTGGTCATCCAGCACCAAAAATGCTTGCGATCACGCAGCTAACTTCGACAGATCAGACGATGCTGACAAATCAGCTTTCGATTGAGATTCCGATCAGTCAAGCGGTTCAGCATCTTGCAGCCATCGCGCAGGCAAGTAATGCCGATGGTGTAGTGGCAAGTGCTTTGGAAACACCACTCATTCGAAGTGTGACGCGACCTGATTTTCTGGTAGTCACCCCGGGAATTCGACCGCATGGTGCGGCAGTCGGCGACCAAAAACGAGTCGTGACCCCGGGCAGAGCCAAGCGTTTAGGCAGTTCAGCGATTGTTGTTGGCCGGCCGATTACGCAGGCTGATGATCCGGTGGCGGCTTATCAATCAATTAAGGAAGCGTGGGAAACAGCACATGACTAAATTAGAAACACAAATTGCCAGCGACTTACTCCGTATTCAGGCCGTCACCTTGCGTCCTGATGCACCGTTCACTTGGGCCAGCGGCATGAAAAGTCCAATTTATACCGATAATCGCTTGACCATTGGCTACCCAGACGTTCGCAGTAAAATTGCAGCTGGTTTGGCGCAGCAAATTGTGGCTCACTATCCTGATGTTACCGCGATTGGCGGCGTGGCTACTGCTGGGATTCCGCATGCGGCTTTGGTCGCAAACTTGTTGAACCTACCGCTGGTTTACATTCGCAGTAAGCCTAAGGATCACGGTCAAGGGCGGCAAATCGAAGGGCATCTGCCAGCCGATGCTAAGCTGGTGGTCATCGATGATTTGCTCTCAACTGGCGGATCAGTCTTAGGCGCGGTTGCAGCCGCTCAAAAAGATGGTGCTACAGTCTTAGGCGTCGCTGCAATCTTTAGTTATCAACTAGCCGCGGTCAAAACTAATTTTGCCGATGCTGGCTTACCGTTCTTCACATTGACAAACTATACGGCTTTGATCCAAACAGCCGAGTCACAAGGCGCCATCACTAGTACGCAACTCGCTTCACTGCATCAATGGCGGGAAGATCCGGTCAAGTGGGGCGCACAGTTTCAATAAGCCGCACCAATTGAGTCCCATGTTCAAATCGAAAAAGCCAAGCACGGTTACTTCAAAACATTTTTTGAAGTAACCGTGCTTTTTTGTCCTTGCCGATGACGTGCAACTTATCGAAACCAAGTCACATTGGTGAGCAATCTAAGCACGCCATGAGGAAATGAGAATTTCAGAATATGATCGTTGATTCACATAGTGGCAAATAAAAAAATTATTTTGACTGATATTGGATTAATTAAGCAGGAAAATCCATTTTAAACTGATTTATTAGAAAATGATTTGATTGCATTTATATGCACAATGCGTTGAATTCAGGTTTCATCAAAATAGCTTCATGAGAATTCAGGAAAATCAAGCCGCGTTTTCTTGCTGTATCGATACCAACTGTTATACTACAGATAGGGGCAATTAAAGCTTATATACTTAGTTTCATTAATTTATGAGTAAATTTTATGGAAAATAGACGTCATCTGGTTAATTGTTATACAACAGTTGTTCGCAATTTAAATGGCCACTGGCAAGATACCGTTTATCAACTTTGGAGGTGAAAGGATGATCACAGTTGCTATTCCAATGGGTTCGCAACCAGACATACTAACCCTTGTAACTCGTGCTCGCAGTGAGCTCGCTTCGACCTTGGCGGACAAACTGCAATTTGTTGTGTTTGATAGCGGTTCGAACGTTGACCAAGCAGACACTTGGACGTTTCATCAGGCGCGCGATGAAGCGCACGCGGTGACGCAAGCGGTTGGTTTAGTCGCTCAAGGTAAGGCCGATATTTTACTAAAGGGCATTGTGCAAACGCATACATTACTGAAAGAACTGCTTCGTCCTGACTATCAACTGCGGCTTCAGAAAGTTTTGTCTCATGTTGCGATTATTCATCTGCCACAACTAAACCGGCCGCTTCTTTTGAGCGATGCTGGTATGAATATTGATCCCGACGAAGACAGGCTGACCGCCATTGTCGAAAATGCAGTAGGCGTTGCGCATCAAATTGGTTTGCCAAAGCCAAAAGTTGCGCTACTCAGTGCAGCCGAGAACTTTAATCCGAAAATGCCTTCCTCAGTTTTGGCGCAGGCGGTCGCAAAACAGTTTGAAACGCGCTCAGATGCCGTGATTGCCGGCCCAATCTCGCTAGATTTGGCATTATCACCAGCTTCTGTTGCGCATAAACATTATGAAGGCGTGATTCAAGGTGATGCCGATGTGTTAATTGTCCCAACCATTGATGTTGGCAATGTTTTATATAAGGCGTTGATGCTATTCACGGATGCTCGCTCAGGCGGCACGATTGTGGGGGCCAAAGTGCCGATAGTTTTAACTTCGCGCAGTGATTCCGTTGATAGTAAACTAACGGCGCTGGCATTCGCGATTGCACAACTGAAAGGCGGTGCCTCATGACCATGCATCCAAAACGCGATGTTGTCATCGTGATCAATCCTGGCTCAACTTCGTCCAAAATCGCCTTATTTAAGGCTGGTAAAATGGTCGCCGAACGCACACTTAACCACTCCTTAGCCGAGCTAAGTCAATTTGATGCCGTTATTGCACAAAAAGATTTTCGGATGCAAGCCATTCAAGAATTTTTAGCCGATCAGGACTTTTCAGCAAGCGAAGTGCTGGCAGTCGCTGGACGCGGAGGATTGTTAAAACCAATTCCGGGCGGTACGTATGCTGTCAATGAGGCGATGCTGGATGATTTAACCGCAGCCAAACGCAACGAACATGCAAGTAACCTCGGTGCAGGACTAGCACAGCAAGTCGCTGATCAATATGGCGTCAAGGCATATGTGGTGGATCCACCCGTGGTAGATGAATTGCAGCCGCTCGCTCGTATCAGTGGTTTAAAAGGAATCGAGCGACACAGTGCGGCCCATGTTTTAAATCAAAAAGCCATGGCCCGCCAAGTTTTGGCTACTATGGGCAAGACCTATGCCACAAGCCGTGTGATCGTCGCGCACATCGGCGGAGGTCTCAGCATTCATGCACATGAAAACGGCCGCATGATTGACGGCAATAACGGCATTGATGGTGAAGGACCGTACTCACCCGAAAGAGCTGGCTCACTGCCACTAGTTGATTTTGTTGCCAAAGTGTTAGCTGAGCGGCTGACACTAGCCCAAGTCAAAAAATTATTGGCTAGTCAAAGCGGTTTGCGCTCGTACCTAAACGATATCAGTATCAAAAACATTGTCGCTCGGATTGCTGAGGGTGACGAAACCGCTAAGTTCTACTTAGATGGCATGATCTATCAGATTAAAAAACAGATCGCCGAAATGGCGGGCGTTTTAAATGGTCAGGTTGATGTGATTATTTTGACTGGCGGCGCTGCTTATGCCACTGCTGTGACAGCCCCGCTGCAACATGATTTAGCATGGATTGCACCGGTGGTAGTGCGACCAGGAGAAATGGAAATGCAGGCACTCTATGAGGGGGTGATGCGCGTTTTGAATCATGAAGAACCCGTCCGCGTTTATCAATCAGACGCGTCAACAATCAAAGGGGGAACTGGCAGATGACAATGAACACAGATCTGGTGGTCCTGGGTGGCGGACCCGGCGGTTATGTTGCCGCCATTCGGGCCGCACAGTTAGGCATGCAGGTCGTTTTAGTAGAGAAGGCAAAAGTCGGCGGCATTTGTTTGCACAAAGGCTGCATCCCCACCAAGTCACTGTTGCATAGCGGTGAAACACTGCGACTGATGCAATCAGCTGCGACATTTGGCGGGATCATCGAAGGCAAAGTCGGCATTGATTTTGCTAAGATTCAAGCGCGTAAAGCAACTGTTGTGGACCAGCTTTACCGCGGGGTTCAAGGATTGATGAAGAAAAATAAGATCACCGTTCTTAACGGAACTGGCGCGGTTTTAGGCCCATCGATTTTCTCACCGGTATCTGGAACTGTCTCGGTAACCTTCGATGACAAAAGCAAAGAAGACGTGATGATCGTACCTAAACACGTCATCATCGCAACTGGCTCTAGTCCAAAGACTTTGCCGAGTCTGCCAATTGACGAAAAGATGATTTTGACCTCCAACGGCATGCTCGAACTCACGGCTTTACCGAAGAAAGTCGCAATCATCGGAGGCGGTGTCATCGGCGTCGAATGGGCTTCTCTGCTTAATGACTTTGGGGTGGATGTCACCATCGTTGAATTTTTGGATCAATTGGTGATCAACGAAAGTCAATCGATTGCCCGTGAATTACAGAAACAACTCGAAAACCGCGGCATTCACATCCAACTCGGCGCCAAAGTGGAACAGGCAACGATCAAAAATAAGCAGGTGGCACTGACCATCGCTGAACAAACCGATCCCTTAATCGTTGACAAAGTCATGGTTGCGATTGGCCGCCAGCCAAATGTTGAAGACATTGGACTACAAAATACCTCGATTAAGTATTCGGCAAAGGGCATCACCCACAATGCGTTTTATCAAACAACGGAAGATCACATTTATGCGATTGGCGATGTCATCGATACCCTCCAGTTGGCGCATGTGGCGATGAAAGAAGGTATCATCGCGGTGGAACACATGGCCGGTCTACCAGTTGCACCGCTTAATTACAATGATGTACCGCGTTGTACGTACACCGATCCAGAAATTGCCAGTGTCGGCTATACCTCATCCAATTATCCGCAAGATCGCGACGTGAAAATTGGCCGGTTCAACTTTAATGCCAATGCTAAAGCGATCATTTTGGGCGATACAGCCGGTTTTGTCGAAGTGCTGCGAGATGTGGTAACCGATGACATTATCGGCGTCAGCATCATTGGTGCCCACGCCACCGACATGATTGCCGAAATGAGTGACGCGATGTACCTCGATGCCTCTGCTACAGAGATTGGTGATGCCGTTCATCCGCATCCATCACTATCGGAAGCCATTCAAGAAGCAACTTTAGATACCCACAAGATAGCCATTCACAAATAAGAAAGCGAGTGAGTCTGATGCAAAAAATGAAAACGACAGGGAAACTGAAAACGACAGGATTGAGTCGCGAGACCATTCTTGACGTCTATAAGGCCGTTATGCGTGGCCGCCGCGTCGATGAACGTTTATGGCAACTGACCCGAATTGGTAAATTCTCGTTTAACATTTCCGGACAAGGTGCTGAAGTCGGGCAAGCTGCTATGGCGTTGGCGTTTGATTATGACAAAGATTATTTTCTGCCTTACTACCGGGATCTCACCGCAGTGCTCATGTGGGGGATGACGACAAAAGATATTATGCTGGCCGGTTTTGGGAAAGAAGCTGATCCAGCTTCACATGGTCGTCAAATGCCAAGTCATTACGGCAGCAAGGCGCATAACATTGTGAGTCACTCCTCGCCAGTCAGCACCCAGTATCCAATTTCCGCGGGGATTGCCTATGGTGCTCAGATGCGTGGTGAAGACTATGTCACCGTGGTTACCACTGGGGATGGCTCCTTTAGTCAAGGTGAATGTGCAGAAGCCATGAACATCGCAGGCGTGCACAAGATGCCAGTAGTCTTCGTCGTTGAAAATAATGGATACGCTATTTCGGTGCCAGACAAAGAACAATATGCCGTTGAAAAGTTAGCTGATCGCGGCCCGGCATTCGGTTTTAAGGGGATACGAGTCAATGGCAGCGACTTTGCTGAAACCTATCTGGCTTTCAAGCAAGCAGTGACGGATGCCCGTCAAGGCAACGGCCCGACCTTGATTGAGATCATGGTTGAACGACTCACCAGTCATTCTTCCGACGATGATCAGCGGGTATACCGTAGTGCCGAAGAACTTGCCGAAATCAAAGAAAATGATCCGGTGAAACTTTTCCAACAACAATTAATCGACGAAGGGTACCTGAACGAAGCCGACATTGATCGCATTGAAAAGGAACTTGAAACCGAGATTAACCAAGCAACCGATGAGGCAGAAGCCATGCCTGATCCAGATCCAGCCAAGATCACCGACCAGTTGTACGCAGAATAGGAGAGCGCGAACTGCCACGGGTAGAAACCGGAGTACAAGTGTCCTTGGACGTGGATGGTCGCACTTTGACCATTGCGACCAAGATACTTACACGCAGGTTTCTGGGCTGGTGAACGCGTTTAAAGGAGGATGAAGAACCATGGCTGAATTAACTTATTTAGAGGCGATCCAACAAGGTATTGACGAAGAAATGGCGAAAGATGAAAACGTCCTTATTTTCGGGGAAGATGTCGGCGGTGACAAAGGCGGGGGCTTTGGCGTCACGAAAGGCTTGGCTGCCAAGTATGGCGATAAGCGGGTTTTCAACACACCTTTAACGGAAATTGCTATTGGCGGTATGGGTGTTGGCCTTGGACTAGTTGGCTTCCGGCCAATCGCCGAATTCCAATTTGCTGATTATATTTTACCAGCTGTCAACCAGCTCAATTCCGAAGCTGCCCGCATGCGGTACCGCAGCAAAGGCGACTGGACCGTGCCGGCAGTTTTCCGCGCTCCATATGGCGGCGGCGTGCGCGGCGGCTTTTATCACTCACAATCAACGGAAAAGATCTTTGCTGGGCAACCAGGTTTGCGGGTCGTCACCCCGTCAAATCCATACGACGCAAAAGGCATGATTAAAACTGCGATTCGCAGTGACGATCCGGTGATTTTCTATGAACACAAACGTCTATATCGCTTGCTAAAAGCGGAAGTGCCGGAAACGGATTACACCGTGCCAATTGACAAGGCTAATGTGATTCGCGAAGGTGACGACTTGACCGTGATTGCATATGGGGCGGTGCTCCAACATGCCTTAACTGCTGCGGAGAAGCTGGCCGGTGAAGGCGTCAGTGCAGAAATCGTTGATGTCCGCTCACTTTATCCACTTGATCGGGAAACCTTAGTCGCAGCAGCAAAGAAAACCGGTAAAGTCTTATTAATCACCGAGGATAACAAGGAAAGCACCATCATGAGTGAAGTTGCAGCCATGATTGCCGAGGATGCCCTTTTCGATCTCGATGCACCAATCAGACGGTTAGCAGGACCTGATGTGCCGGCAATGCCATATGCTGTTGGGCTGGAACGAGCATTCTTAGTTAACGAAGAACAAGTTTACAACGAAATGAAAGCGCTCGCAGCATATTGATGAAGGGGGAAAATAGCATGGCGATCGAACAAATCTTACTGCCCGGTTTAGGCGAGAGTGTTCACGAAGCGTCCATCATTAATTGGCTGGTCAAACCAGGCGATCATGTCAAAAAATACGATCCCTTAGCTGAAACCGTATCAGATAAAGTGACGACCGAAATTCCATCGAATTTTGCTGGCGTCATTAAAGCCTATCTCGTTGACCTTGATAAAGAGGTTCCAATCGGTACACCGATCATGAGCATCGAAGTTGAAGGCGCAGCAAGTGCGCCTGAACCAGCTGCCGCCACCAGTTCACCGGCTGCACAACCGGCATCGCCACCAGCACCAGTACCAATTCCGGCAGCGCCAAGCAAACCTAGTGCCGCTGGCGGCAAGCGTTTTTCACCCGCCGTGTTGGCTTTAGCTGAAGAAAAAGGCATCGATCTTAATGATGTCATCGGCACCGGTAACAATGGCCGAATCACCCGCAAGGATGTGCTCAATTACACGCCTAGCGCCAGCGCGCCAACCTCAGTGCCTGAGCCTTCAGCTCCGGCTCAAGCAACCACCCAAGCGCCAACCGCACCGCCCGCATCAGCAATACCGGAAGCACCAAAGCCAGCACCTGAAACGATCAACTTTGAACCTGGAATTCATGATCAAATTGTCCCGGCTGATGGTATTCGTAAAACAATTGCTCGTCACATGGTGCAAAGTGCCACCGAAATTCCGCATGCTTGGATGCTAGTGGAAGCAGATGTGACGAACATGGTTAAACTGCGTAACCGCATGAAGGACAACTTTAAACAGCAGGAAGGCATTTCCTTATCTTACTTCCCATTCTTCATTAAAGCCGTCGTTCAAGCCTTGAAGAAACATCCGAAGATCAACACTAGCTGGCAAGACGGGAATATTGTTTATCATCAGGATTTCAATATCTCAATTGCCGTTGCAACCGATGATTATCTTTATGTACCCGTGATAAAACATGCCGACCAGCTGTCCATCACCGGGATTGCCAAAGAAATCAACCGTCTAGCGCAACTCACGCGCGCTGGGAAACTGACGTCGGCTGATATGGCAGATGGCACCTTCACCGTGAACAATACCGGATCGTTTGGCTCAGTTGCCTCCATGGGGATTATTAATTATCCGCAGGCAGCGATTATGCAAGTCGAAAGCATCAACAAGAAACTGGTCGTCACCGATGACGGCATTAAGATCGCTGACATGGTCAATCTGTGTCTGTCGCTGGATCACCGTATTCTCGACGGCCTGCAAGCCGGACGATTTATGAACGATGTCAAATTGAACTTAAGTCAATACAACATCGAGTCGGATCTTTACTAAAGCACAGTACGACATGTTTGCGTTGAGAACATTGAATTTCCACAGATTTTCAAAACAGCTGTAGAGATGTGCCATGACAGGAGGAAAAAGATCATGAAAATTACAATTGCTGGTGTCGGGGCCATGGGTGGCCGCTATGCATTGATGCTCAGTCGCGCAGGCAATGATGTCGACGGTATTGACGGCTGGGCTGACAATGTGAATGCTATCAATGAGCATGGCCTGCAGGCTAACTTCGATGGCGAACAAGTTGTTGCTAAGATCAAAGCCTATGAACAATCCAAAATTGATCCAAACGCGGTGGCTGATCTCGTCATCCTCTTCCCGAAATCCATGCAACTAGACGGTATGATGCAGTCATTAAAGCCGGTGATCACTGACCATACTAAAATTCTGTGTTTAATGAATGGTATCGGTCATGAAGAAATCATCGAAAAATATGTCACACGCGACAATATTTTTATTGGTAATACGATGTGGACCGCCGGAATGGAAGGACCAGGCAAATTAAAGCTATTCGGCAGCGGTTCAGTCGCCTTGCGCAACGTCGAAGACGGCGAAGCAGCAACCGCGGCTGCAAAAAAGATCGTGAAATTGTTATCAGACGCTGGACTAAATGCTGAATACTCTGATAATATTCTGTATACGATCTACAAGAAAGCAACGGTCAATGGCACAATGAACGGCTTATGCACGATTCTGGACTGCAATATGAGTGAATTTGGCAGCACCTCAACCGCTGAGGACATGGTTGTCGCAATCGTCAAAGAATTCTCGGCAGTTGCCGCAAAAGAAGGCATTGATTTGAATGTGCCTGACACGGTGGACTACATCAAAACAACCTGGGATCCAAACACGATCGGCCATCATTATCCGTCCATGCATCAAGACCTGATTACCAATCACCGCTTGACTGAGATCGATTATATTAACGGTGTGATTGATCGGCGCGGTAAGAAGTACGGTATTCCGACCCCATATTGTACCTTCTTAACCCAACTAGTCCACGCCAAGGAACAGTTGCTGCACGCAAAATAATGAAGGGGTGACACATGATGGCTGATTCGACGAACAAGGAGATGACCCATGCGGCTGCAGATGCACTTGTAGACGAACAAAAGGGGAAAGCAGGCGGGCTTGTTGAAGACAACAAAACACCTGAAAAGTCCCAGAAAATGACGCCACGCGTTTTTCTTAATAAGGTTTTATCAGGAACGGCCTTGGGCGTTATTATCGGCCTCATCCCCAATGCTGTTCTATCCGGCATTCTGAAATACTTCGGCACCAACACATTTGCGGTCATGTTGACGCAAATTGCCGTGATTTTTCAACTTGCGACACCGTTGATTATTGGCGGTTTGATCGCTTTGCAATTTGAATTCAATCCAATGCAGATGATGGTAACGGCTGGTGCTTCCTTTGTTGGTTCGGGGGTTGTGAAATTTAATCCTGCCATGAAAGCCTATGTCGGTGCCGGTACCGGTGATTTAATTAATACCATGATCACCGCCTCAATTGCTGTGTTGGTTCTGATGTGGGTCAAAGATAAATTCGGCTCCACAGCAGTGGTTGCCATGCCGATCTTGGTTGGGTGCGGGGTCGCCTATATCGGGGTCTTACTGTTGCCGTTTATTGCAGCATTTACCGCAGCGATTGGCGATGTAATTAACAGTTTTACGACCTTACAGCCGATTTTCATGGCAATCTTAATTTGCTGCTCCTTCGCCACGATTATCATTAGTCCAATTTCGACTGTTGCCATTGGCCTAGCCATCCAACTGAACGGAGTTTCGGCTGGTGCAGCGGCGATGGGGGTTGCAGCAACAGCACTTGCGCTTGTCGTTTATTCATGGACCGTGAACAAATCTGGCGTGACCTTGGCAATTGCTTTAGGTGCCATGAAACTCATGATGCCGAACTTGTTCAAATATCCGATTATCTTAGTACCGTGCTTGTTCACCGCGATCATTTCGGCAATTCCAGTTGCACTGCTTTCTATCAGCGGTACGCCGCAATCTTCTGGGTTCGGGATTGTCGGCTTGGTCGGACCGCTGGCATCCATGGAGGCTGGCCTAGCGATCCCGCTGGTTGTCCTTTGCTGGATCGTGATTCCAGTTGCAGCAGCCTTGCTAAGTAAGTTATTGTTTGAAAAAATGCTCAAGCTTTTCGATAGCAATGTTGTGTTTAAGTTCCAAGGTTAAACAGCATCAAAAAAGCTCACGTTTTGCGACGTGAGCTTTTTTGGTGCCGTCAGAACAAGTTATTCAAGATGTTTATGGCCTTGCTCATCATACACGCGGTGGTCGTTAATGGCGACTTTCTTGTGGACGGCTTGGGCTAAATCAACATCTGTCATCTCGGCAATGCCAAGTAGATAAATGGTGATATCAGCCAATTCTTCCGCGATGTTGGCGTGATCGTCCTTTAATAATGCCGTCGTTAATTCAGCCATTTCATGGTAGGCCAATAACATTTCGAAATTTGTATCAGTGGTGTTCCAGCCATGTTTGATCTTGTTAGCTAATATATGCGCCTGAACGGTTTTGGATGAAGGAATGTCTGATGCTTTCATCGTTCTGATTGCCCCCTAGACACTGACATCAATTGAACGTGACGATTACTTGGTAGGCGGGTTGCGTAACTTGTCGACCAGCTCGACGTCAGGCGTGACAGCGACCGTCTTTTGCCCTTCATAAACCACAAAACCTGGCTTGGCGCCATTGGGTTTACGAATCTTTTTGACTTCGATCCAGTCCACCGGTACATTAGCACTGTCACGGGCTTTCGAAAAATAGGCGGCCAACTTAGCCGCTTCGAGCAACGTTTTCTCGCTTGGCTGATGACTATCGATGATAACATGGGAGCCTGGTATATCTTTCACGTGCAGCCAGATATCGGTTTTCTTAGCGGTGTGCAAGGTCAATTGATCATTCTGCAAGTTATTCTTGCCCACCCAAATTTTGGTGCCATCGCTGGCATAAAATTGATCAGGTTTTGCGACCTTTTGGCGTTTAGCCCCTTTTTTGTTGGTCTTTTGCTTGCGTAAATAGCCTTGCTGCTGCAGTTCGAGCCGAATATCGGCCAAATCTTTCGGGCTAGCGACGTCGATCTGGGCCATGATACCTTCAAGATAATCAATTTCTTCCTGATTTTCCTGCATTTGTTGATGGACATGGGCAACGGCATTACGCAGTTTTGTATATTTAGCGAAGTACTTCTGAGCATTTCTAGACGGCGTCAGTTGGTTGGATAGTGTGATTTTGATTGGCCGATTATCATCATAGAAATTAGGCAGCTCGATGCTGGTCATGCCGCGTTCGACCTGACTTAAATAAGTCGTCAACACTTCGCCCCGAATTCGGTAATCATCGGCCTTTTCCGTTTCCTCTAAGGTCCGCTGCAACTTACGCTGTTTTTTGCGATCTTTATCAAGGACGTTCTTGATGACGTGGATCAGGTTCCCACCTTGCTGCAAGACGCGATCGTGCTCCGCCTTTTGTTCATAATAAGCATCCAACATCGTGCTGAGGGTCGGATATTGGCTTTGCTCACCAGTCAATGACAGGTAGGGGATTGCCGTGAAAACGGCCTTTTTACCTTGTGCCGTGATGGTCGGCACGGGTGTCGCCAGTGCGGCAAAGAAACCATCCCAGCCTGCATCGCCTTGGTTGAGTCGTAACGCAAGCTCAGTAGCCGAATCTTTAGCTAAGCCTTGATAATGCTGTTGTAACAGCGCTGCGCGACTTAAGGCGGGCGTGACCTCGCGTTCTAATGCGTGGTAACGCCGGTCTGGATCGTGAAAAGGATCGGTTTTGTCTTGCTTAGGCGGTTCAACGTAAGGGGCACCTGGCATCAGGGGACGATAACGATTTTGATCGGCCGACACATGCCGAATGAGATCAATAATTTTACCAGTACGTTCACTGACAAGGAAAATATTGCTGTGGCGACCCATCATTTCGATGATCAACCGCAAGCCGAGTTCGTCGCCGAGTTCGTCACGGGTTGAGAACTCAAAGTGGAGCACCCGGTCATTTTGCACCTGATGCACGGCAGTTAAGGTGGCCGCATTAAAATACTTCCGCAACGTCATGGTGAATGTTGCGGGAACATCAGGGTTCGTGAATGGAATATGCGTGATCTGAACCCGCGCATATTGAGGGTTGGCTGACAGAAGGAGGGGATGATTCTTTCGTCCCGCTCGAATAGTGATCACAACTTCATTTTCATAAGGTTGTTGAATTTTAGCAACACGGCCGCCGCTTAAAGTTGCATTTAGCTCGTTGGCCATGGCATGGGTAAAGATTCCGTCAAATGACATGTTGATCCGCTCGCTTTCCAATTGTACCAATCATTTTACCGGTTTTTGGGTGGCATAGCAAAAAGCGGGTGGTGGGGGACTGCGCACCCGCTACATTTTTGTTTTTTATGGTATGATGTAGACAATCATTTTTGAAAAAGTGGGTGTCTGTACATGAAAATTGCTATCGTGACGGATAGTACCTGTTATCTGCCGCAAGCCGAAATTGACAAACATCACATCACTGTGGTGCCGATTCCGGTTATTCTTGACGGCGCGGTTTACGACGAAGGCAAGGATATCACCACCGAAGAATTCTATGCCAAATTAAAGACTGCCAAAACGTTCCCCAGCACCACGCAGCCGCCGCTGGGCGAGATGCTGAAGCTTTACGAGAATCTTGCTAATGAAGGCTATGACACTATCATCAGTATTCATCTGGCCAGCACAATTTCCGGTTTTGTGAATACATTGAAAGGTGCCGTAGATGAGGTTCAAGGCGCAAAGGTTTATGTTTATGATTCACAAATTACCGTTATTTTGATGGGTTGGCTGGTTTTGGCAGCAGCACAAATGGCCGAAGCCGGTGATGATCCTGAGGCGATCTTGGCTCGATTAGATAACTTACGCACAACCATGGGTGAGTATTTTATCGTTAATGATCTGCAAAACCTTGTTCGCGGCGGCCGACTCAGCAATGCCTCGGCTTTTATCGGTGGCATGTTAAAGATCAAGCCATTGTTAACGTTTGACGATCAAAGTCACAAGATCGTGGCGATCGAAAAAATTCGCTCCATCAAAAAGGCTTACTCTCGCGTTGAGACTTTGTTTCAAGAAGAACTTGATCGAGTTGATTATCCGGTTCGCGCGGTTGTTATCCACGCTAATGATCCAGACGAGGCCAATCGTTGGTTAGCAGATTTACAGCAGAAGTTTCCAACAGTTCCATTCGAACTATCTTACTTTGGCCCAGTTGTCGGCACCCACTTAGGTGAAAAGGCAATCGCCTTAGCTTGGATGAAGGATTTTACGAAAGCATAATCAGAAGTCGCGTTTAGGCGCGGCTTTTTCAATTGAAGGAGATGCCTATATGTTTTTTGATCAACCGCTAGCAAAAGGAAAAATTCTGAGCGAAACCCCGCATTATCATGGGCCGATTTTCGATGTTGTGACGCAACATATTAAAACGCCTGATGGCCTCACAGTTGAGCGTGACTTGATTCGCCACGCCAATGCAATGGCCATGTTGGCTATGACCGATGATGGGCGCGTGCTAGTCAATCGCGAGTATCGAGTTGCGGTAAACAGTGAAGTCTTTGGCTTACCAGCCGGTTTGATGGACCCGGGTGAAGACTGGCAAACAGCCGCAAGCCGGGAATTGCGCGAGGAAACCGGCTACGTGACGCACGATTTGCAGTGGATGACCGCTATCCGTTCAAGTGAAGGGATGACGGATGAAACCGTCAATCTGGTGTTGGCACATCTTGACTTGGCTGATAAAACAAAACAAGACTTCGATCAAGACGAATTTGTAACTAGCCGATTAGTCCCATTTTCTGAATTAGTTGCGGGTGTCAAAGCTGGCAAAATCCGTTCGGCGCAAACGGTATCGGCTGTGACTTATTATTTGGCTTTTATCGCCAAAGATTAAAATATTGATTAGAGGTTGGGGCTGAGCCATAGTTCCTCATAGAACTTGTGAATTATTAGATTTCGAATAATTCAGGAAAAGCTCAGTGCAAAAATTTCTTTGCCGTGCCAAACTCCGCAATCTCCGGCCAGATGGAGCTGGAACGCGTGACGGCGCTTCGAGCCCGCCAAACCCACGGTCTCGAAGTCGCCTAACAACATCAGCGACAAAGCCCGGTCGCTGTGTTGTTTGCACAGCTGAGCCCCATCTGGCCTGTGATTGCTCCGCCTTGGCACTGATTTCTTCAAATTTTCAATAAAAATTATCTATGTGAAAAAGGTCAACGTTTTTCCTTTGTATGGAAATTGTTGCCTTTTTTTGATGACTTCGCGCTATGGTTTAACCTGATTATTTGCTTAAGAAAAACTACTCAGCTTAATTAAAATAACTAGATTTCTCCGTGCTTGGTCAGCAACAGCAAGCCAATACTTTGATTCGACGCTTATCCTATGAATATTTATGCATAATATATTTACTTTTCAAGCAATTGCGCGTACACTCGAAAGCAATTAAGAAAGCAGGTGGCGTGATGTTACGCAAAAGTGTTGCCAAGCTGCCGGACTATGTTTCGGACAGCACACCGGAGCGACTCGCGAAAGCAGCGGGACTTGCCAAGCTGACGCGTTTGTCATTCAATGAAAATCCGGTTGGCACATCGCCCAAAGTGAAAGAAGCGCTCGCAAATTGGGCGTTTTCGCAAGGACGCAATTATCCTGATCCAGATGCACTGCCATTACGAACAGCCGTGGCCGAACGACTACACGTAAACCCCGACCAGCTCCTTTTTTCCAGTGGTTTGGATGAAATGATTGCCTTGATTTGCCGGACATTTTTGGAAGTCGGGGACGAAAGCCTTCAACCGTGGCCGACTTATCCTGAATATCAACTACAGGCAGCTATCGCGGGTGCCACAACGGTGAATGCTGCCGTAACGCCGGCAACCGGACTTATTGATCTTGATGATTTAGCCGCGCACATTACGGCCAAAACAAAAGTGATTTGGTTATGCAATCCGAATAACCCGACCGGTACTTATTTACCAATTTCTCAGATCGCCCAGTTTATGAAGCGGGTGCCTACTGATGTGCTAGTAGTGGTTGATGAAGCCTATATTGATTTTGTCGCCGACGTTCCGAATCCGTCTGCGCTGTCACTGGTTACCCAATTCAACAATTTACTAGTCATGCGGACATTTTCAAAATTGTACGGTCTAGCTAATTTTCGCGTCGGGTTTAGCATCGTGCCGCAGCGAATAATTGCTAAAATGCAGAATGTGCGCTTGCCTTACAACATTAGCGGTATTAGTCAGACGGCGGCATTAGCAGCTTGGCAGGATCAAGCCTTCACTCAAACCGTGAAACAGCAACTATTGACAGCACGGCAGCAATGGTCAGCTTTTTTTGAGGCCAACCACATTCAGCACTATGCCAGTCAGACCAACTTTATGTTGTATCAAGTCGCCGATCCCCAAGCGCTTGGCGCCTTTTTAAAACAGCATGGCTACTTGGTTCGCGACAGTATGGTACCCGGCTGGATTCGCCAAAGTTTTGGAACACCTGCGCAAGATGCAGAGATGCGACAATTACTACTGACGTTTCTTAAAACGGATACTGAGGTCCCTAATTAGTGGACTGATTATGCAAAAAAAGATGTTTAATTTCAAAATAATAATTTGACCAAATATTCATAAAAAAACATCATTGATGCTGGCTGCCGCACCTTTTTATGCCACAACTTGTGGTGGCATTATCCGCGCCGAATTAAAAAAAGGTTGACAATGGCAAAATGATGGCTATTATGAAAGTCACATTAACAAACATGAAGTTGTGATTAGAACAAGTAAGCTGATCATGATCAACAGAGAGCGTCTATTGCTGAAAAGACGCGATTAGCCAGCTGAACACACATCTATGAACTTGACGGCTGAACTAAGTAAGCTGTCACGCATCCGTTGCGTTATCACTGCTGCCAACTGCTGTTCGCAATTGCTGACAGTTACTTGGCAGGTGAGGTTTAGGTCGCAAGAGCTAAACAAAATTGAGGTGGTACCGCGGTCAAAAATCGCCCTCGGAAACGTTTTTTCGTTTTCGAGGGCGATTTTTTTTAGGCGCGACCAGGAGCGCATAGGTTTCTGCGACTGCGAGCGCGTTATCGCGAGCACCAAGCCAAACTTCATGTCAACGAAAGGAGCTAACTCATGTCAAATCGGCATCTGCCTATTGGCACACGCGACGAATTCGGGCCGCGGGCCATTCGCAAGGAGAATCTCATTCAAACCATTAGTCAACAATTCATTCAAGCCGGGTTCGAGCGGGTCAAAACCCCATTGTTGGAATATCGAGATGTGTTTAAACCGTTAGCTGTCAGTGGCGAACAACCTTATCAAATGCTCGATGATGCTGGCGAATCAGTGGTTATGCGGCCTGATCTGACTTTACCGCTTGCGAGATTGCTTAGTACCACGAGTATCGTGCCGCCAGTGCAATGGTGGTATGTCGGCGACATTTTTCGAGTTAAGAAAAGTCTAAGCGGTACTTATAACCAGATCACCCAAGCAGGTATTGAGCTTATTGGGTATCGCTCCCTCAAAGCCGAGTGGGCATGTCTCAGCGAAGCAGGAAAAATTTGTCGCACGCTAGGATTGACACATCTCACGTTAGAGTTATCTGATGCCCAGTTCGTTCCGCAAATCTTACGAACACTTCAACTGAATGATGCCGCGGCTGATGCATTTCAAACCGCTTTCTTTGCTAAAGAGCTAAGCACCTATCAAGACCTGATTGCGCCGCTTGCTACAAACCCACTTTATCCATTTCTTCAACAGTGGCCATGGCTTTTTGGCGATAGCGAAACGATCTTTGCCGAATTGAAACGGTTATTGCCGTCGAATGTGATTACGGATCGCTTAGCCCCACTTCAACAAACGGTGGCCTTTCTCAAAGATCAATTTCCGGAGTTGCGCGTGACGATCGATCTCACCAGCCGGCCACCACAATCTTATTACACCGGCATCTTCTTCCATGCTTACGTTGATGGCGGTCACCAATATCTTTTTAGCGGCGGTCGCTATGACAAATTGCTGGCAAGTTTTCAACAAGAATTGTTGCCAGCGGTTGGCTTAGCTTTTGACATTGATGCCGTGACTGATCAATTGCCGAATGCGCCTGACCAGCCCCTCACATTTGTCTATGGTCTGCCATCGCAATGGCAAGCCGCAGCAGCGATGGTTGCCACCACCCCGAATGCAAGACTGTGTCTGGTCGATACTTTGGCAGAGGCTCAAGCTGCAGCGACAAAACAGCATGCTAACCTGATTGATCTTTCCCCAAAGGAGGCGATCCTATGACACTCACCATTGCGCTCACTAAGGGGCGAACTGAAACGCAAGTCTTACCCTTACTCGCGGCTGCCGGGATTCACTGTGAGGCCATTCAAGCCAAAAGCAGACGGTTGATTTTTGCCGATGATCCGAATTTTCACTTTATTTTGGTTAAAGCCCCGGATGTGCTGACCTATCTCAATCATGGCACCGTCGATATTGGGATTGTCGGTTCGGATATTCTGGCTTAGCAAGGGCATCGCCAGTTTGACATGTTGGATCTCAACACTGGTCGTTGCCGCTTCATTCTTGCTTCAACCGCAGACTTTGATCCAAAGCAGACGAAACGTAAACTCATCGCGACCAAGTACCCGCACATTGCGCAACAGTATTTTCAAAAGCAAGGCGAGGACGTTGAAATCATCAAAATTGAAGGGTCTGTCGAATTAGCACCACTCACTGGTATGGCCGATGCCATCGTTGATATCACCGAAACTGGCACGACCTTACGCGAAAACCACCTCAAAGTGTTCGCCGAACTCGCGCCTGTCTCGACACATCTCGTTGTCAATCGCTTGGCCCTGAAACAAAAACGCACAGAGATTTATCAGCTTATTCAATCTTTACAAAAAGTTCGCCCTCAGGAGGCATCGTTATGAAAATTTTAACCGGCACGTTAAGCCAGCTTAAGCAACAAGTCGACATTCGGCGCACCGCCGTTGCCCAAAATACAGATGTACAAACGATTGTTCAGGAGATCATCGCGAAAGTCAGAGCAGAAGGTGACTCAGCTTTGCGTACTTATAGCAATAAGCTCGATCACGTTACCGTTAATGACTTTCAGGTTGACCAAGCGCTCATCGATGCCGCGCCCGCACAACTGCCGTCAAAACTATTGAAAGCTTTGCAATTAGCGAAGGCCAATATCACAAGTTATCATCAAAATGAAATCGAACGCGGTTTCGTCGATACGCCAAACCCTGGCATCATTCGTGGACAAAAAATCACCCCGTTGGCTGCAGTCGGCCTCTATGTTCCCGGCGGCACAGCTGCTTATCCGTCCACCATTTTGATGACCGCTATCCCCGCTAAATTGGCCGGTGTCAAAAAGATTGTGATGGTGACACCGCCGCAACCAGATGGCCTTAATCCAGTTGTACTAGCAGCGGCTAATCTCGCTGGCGTAGACGCTATATATCAAGTCGGTGGCGCCCAGGCAATTGCTGCTTTAGCTTATGGCACCGAAAGCATCCCCCGCGTTGATAAAATCATGGGCCCAGGCAATCGCTATGTTGCGGAAGCTAAAAAGCAGGTTTTTGGCAACGTTGCTATTGATATGATCGCTGGTCCTTCAGAAATCGGCATCATTGCCGACGAGTCAGCCGATCCGATTCGATTAGCTGCCGATCTTTTATCACAAGCCGAACATGACCCCAATGCGCGCGCGATGATGGTAACCCCAAGTGAAAAACTGGCTTCGGCAGTCAGCGAACAGATCGATATTCAGTTGCCAACCTTACCTCGAGAATCGATCGCGCGAGCAGCAATTGAAAATCAAGGATTCATTGCGATTGTAGCAACCATAAACGATGCCTTTTCATTGATGAATACAATTGCACCCGAGCACTTAGAAGTTCAGTTGCCTGATCCGATCACGTATCTAGCTCAGATTCAAAATGCCGGATCCGTTTTTCTTGGTCAAAATGCTGCTGAGCCGGTCGGTGATTATGTCGCGGGACCCAATCACGTTTTGCCTACCGCCGGATCAGCACGGTTTTTCTCACCACTGGGGGTCTATGACTTCGTTAAGCGTACCCAGTTCATTCAGTACAGCTCAGAAGCACTAGCAAGTCAGGCAGACGCAATCGTCACCTTGGCACAAGCAGAAGGACTAGATGGCCACGCTGAAGCCATCATCAAACGTGTCCCTGCCGCAAAGGAGGTTTAACTTATGCGTACAGCTACCATTACCCGAACTACCAAGGAAACAACGATTACGATCAGTCTCAACCTTGATCAGCAAAGTGGCATTCAAATTGCTACTGGCATCGGTTTTTTTGATCACATGCTGGATGCATTTGCTAAACATGGTCGATTTGGCTTAACTGTCGATGCGCAAGGTGATTTGGATGTTGATCCGCACCACACCATTGAGGATACCGGCATCGTGTTAGGTGAATGTTTTAAGCAGGCGCTTGGCGATAAAGCCGGGATTGAGCGTTTCGGCAGTGCTTTTGTGCCAATGGATGAAAGTCTGGCGCGCGCGGTTGTCGATCTCTCTGGACGCGCGTACCTCGTTTTTGATGCCGAATTAACTAATCAGCGATTAGGCGGCTTTGATACGGAAGTCACAGAAGATTTCTTCCAGGCGGTTGCCTTTGCTGGTGAATTCAACCTGCATGCCAGCGTTCTGTATGGCCGCAATACCCATCATAAAATTGAGGCCTTATTCAAAGCACTGGGTCGTAGTTTACGAGCTGCAGTCGCCATTAATCCTGAAGTGCAAGGCATTCCCTCAACAAAGGGTGTGATTTGAATGATTGTGATTGTTGATTACGATACAGGCAACACCCGCAATGTTAAAAAAGCACTTGATTATCTGGGGGTCAACAATCAACTCTCAGCCGACCCCGCGATTATCATGGCTGCTTCCGGTTTGATTTTGCCGGGTGTCGGCGCTTTTAAAGAGGCGATGAAAGCCTTGAATCAACGACAACTGGTGCCTGTCATTCAAGCGTTTGCTGCTACTGGCAAGCCGTTGTTGGGTATCTGTTTAGGGATGCAGTTGCTATTTGATCGCAGCTTCGAGTTCGGCGAAACTGCTGGTCTTGGCCTCATTCCCGGCGAAGTCGTTGCCATCCCGACTGACTCGGGATTAGCCGTCCCGCACATGGGTTGGAACACCAACAGCCTCACGCAACCCGATTTATTTGCTGCGGTGTTTGCTGATCAAGCAACTTATTTTGTCCATTCCTTCTATGCAACAACGCTGCCACAATTTACGCTGGCAACCACTGATTATGGACAACCTCTGACTAGCATTGTTCGTCGCAATAATGTACTTGGGACCCAGTTTCACCCAGAAAAAAGTGGCGCGATTGGCCTAGCCGGCTTGAAAAAGTTCAAGGAGATGACCGAAGATGAAGCTCTATCCCGCGATTGATTTGCTCAATGGCAAAAGCGTTCGCCTCACGCAAGGTGATTACGACCAAGTGAGTTTAACTGAAGACCCGCTCTATCAGGCACAGCGGCTGACAGATGCCGGATTTGCCCATTTGCATCTCGTTGATCTTGACGGCGCACGGGCACAACGTCCGATCAATCGAACGGTCATTACGCGCATTCGTGAACAAACCTCGGCTTTTATTGAACTTGGTGGCGGCATTCGAACACTGGCTGCCATGGAAATTTATCTTACGATAGGCATTGACCGGCTTATTTTAGGGTCGGCAGCTGTTTCCGATCCTGATTTGGTCGAACAAGCTATTGCGAGATTCGGGTCTAATCGAATTGCGGTTGGCATTGATACCCGCGCCGGGAAAGTGGCGACAAACGGTTGGTTAACCACCAGCCAGCAGACGGCCAACGCCCTTCTAACCGCCATGCAACAACGCGGCGTCACCACATTTATCGTGACCGATATTGCCAAAGATGGGATGATGCAAGGCCCGAATGCCCAGTTACTTGCGGACTTGCAACAGGCGATGCCCCAAGCCACGATCATCGCCAGTGGCGGCATCAGTTCACTAGCTGACTTACACCGCTTGCAAACCGCTGGCATTCAAGCAGCCATCATCGGCAAAGCATGGCAAACAGGCGCTATTGAATTAGCAATGCTCAAACAAATGGAGGGTTAAGATGCTGACAAAACGCATTATCCCATGTCTAGATGTAGATCACGGTCGGGTCAAAAAAGGCATCAATTTTGTGCAGTTAAAAGATGTCGGCGATCCTGTCGCTATTGCTAAGGCTTATCAGGAGCAAGGCGCAGATGAACTGGTCTTCTTAGATATTACCGCGACCAACGAAGCGCGCGGCACCTTGGTTCAAACGGTCGAAGCAGTGGCCAATCAAGTCTTTATGCCGCTGACAGTTGGCGGTGGCATTCAATCGGTCGCGGATATGCACGCTTTGTTGCGAGCAGGTGCGGACAAAGTCTCATTAAACTCAGCCGCAGTCGCCGATCCAAGTTTGCTCACAGCCGGTGCCGAAAAATTTGGTCGCCAAGCGATTGTTGCCGCGATTGATACACGTTGGCAAGCTGATCAAAATCGCTATCAGGTCACGGTTAACGGTGGCCGAACGCCAGTCGATCTCGATGCGATCACTTGGGCGAAACAAGCAGTTGCCGCAGGAGCAGGCGAATTACTCGTCACTTCGATGGATGCGGATGGCACTGAAAGTGGCTTTGATTTACGACTGTATCAACAACTCACTGCCGCCGTTCAAGTTCCGATCATTGCGAGTGGCGGCGCCGGTTCGACAGCAGACTTTGTCCAGTTGTTTACGCAAACCACGGTGTCGGCTGGCTTGGCAGCATCTATTTTTCACTTCGGCGAATTAACTGTCCCGCAAGTGAAAACCGCTTTAAAACAAGCAAAGGTGGCGGTTCGATGATCACACTTGACTGGGAAAAAGCCAATGGCCTGATCACCACAGTCGTTCAGGATGCAACCACCAAACAAGTGTTGATGGTCGCTTATATGAATCAAGAAAGTTTGGCAAAAACGATGGCAACCGGTGAAACTTGGTTCTGGTCGCGCAGTCGCAAAACATTGTGGCATAAAGGCGCCACCAGTGGCAACATTCAAACGGTTAAAACAATTGCAGTTGACTGCGATGCCGACACCTTGCTCGTCACCGTTGATCCGGCCGGCCCAGCATGCCATACCGGCCACATCAGCTGTTTTTATCGTCATTATCCGGAAGGGAAGGATCTTACATGACCCAAGCAAAGCAAAGTATTCCAACTCTATATGATTTCATCAAAGAACGTCAAGCAAATCCAGTTGCCGGTTCGTACACGGATTATCTTTTCACCAAAGGACTCGATAAAATTTTAAAAAAAGTCGGTGAAGAAAGCACAGAAGTGATTGTCGCCGCCAAAAATCCAGATGATCCGGCGTTTATCCTTGAAGTGGCCGACCTCACTTATCACGTCCTGGTTCTTATGGTTGAACGTGGTATCACGGTTGATCAAATTGCCACCGAATTGGCTAGTCGCGAAGGAAAGAAGAGCCGACTGCAAGAACGGTCAAAAATCGAGAAATATTAATGCCTTGAAGAGGGCATCGTTAATAGACAAAGCGTGAACAGGCTAGTTCCGAGCCAGCAAACGCTTTTAAGGAGGACGCCAACATGCTAAAACATACCGTCACTCATTTACAACCTTACATCCCCGAAAAACCCTTGGCAGATTTGGCGCAAGAACGCGCATTGCCGCATATTGTTAGAATGTCAGCAAACGAAAATCCTTTTGGCACTAGTGACAAGGTACAAACAGCAATCAAAAACTGGGACTTCACCCAAAGCCGTGACTATCCTGATGGCAATGCTAGCCGTTTACGATCAGCGGTCGCAGCTGAACTGGGCGTCACTGAAAGCCAACTTGTATTTGGTAATGGTTTGGATGAAATCATTGAGCTCATTGCCCGTACTTTTTTAGAGGCTGGGGATGAAGTGGTTGAGCCGTGGCCAACTTTCTCCGAATATCAGTTGCATGCCCAGATTGAAGGCGCCAAGGTTGTTAACGTACCGGTACAAGCGACGACCGGAGCATTTGATCTCGAGGCGCTGGCTCAGGCAATTACCCCCAAAACCAAACTGCTTTGGCTTTGCAATCCTAATAATCCGACAGGCACCTTGCTGTCACTGACTGAGCTAAAACAGTTCTTACAGCAAGTGCCACCAAGTGTTTTGGTTCTGATTGATGAAGCCTACATTGAATTTACAGATGATTATCCGGCTACCAGCGCACTCAAATTGTTACCACGCTTTGCTAATCTGGTTGTCTTGAGAACTTTCTCAAAAATATACGGCTTAGCCAATTTTCGAGTCGGCTTCGCCGTTGTGCCTGAGCAACTGGCAGCGACCATGCAATCCGTCCGCCTGCCATATAATCTGAGCAGTGTGGCCCAACTAGCAGCTTTCACTGCCCTTGGCGACCAAACATTTGTCCAGACAACCCGTGAACAGGTTCGGCAGGCACGAGAGGACTGGGAACGATTTTTAACGAAGGCTGGTCTGCCACATTATCAAAGTCAAACGAACTTCCAATTTTTTCAGGCTCCGCAGAAGCAAGCGGCCGCTTTGAAGGAACAGCTCTTGAATCACGGCTTTTTGGTTCGTGATGGCTTAAAGCCGGGATGGTTACGGATCACTTTTGGCACCACAGCGCAAAATATAGCCGTACAACAAATCATGACTGCGTTTCAGCAAGCAAAAAAAATAGCGACAACGAACCCGATCCGACCCTTTTAAGCATGTGCATCACCACCAGGGGATCAAATGCTTATTGACCTACCAATTTTTTCAACGCTGCTATTAAGCGCATCGTTGCGGTCACGAGATGACATTAGCGACAACTAATCATGGACTAAGCAGGGAATGTCACCGCTTCCATTTTCCACATAAAACCTATACCATTTTGAAAAACAGCTAGGAAAGCGCCCACATTTGGCGTATTCTGAAGATGTCCAAAAAATCTAAGAGGTGAATTTGATGTTGGAAAACAATAATTTTGATGAAGTTGTCCTTAAACGCCACACCGCCCGTGAATTTGATCCGGAAATCACCATTAGTAAAGGCGAGTTGTTACAAATGATTACTTATGCGACAAAAGCGCCCAGTGCCTTGAATATGCAGCCAACGCGGTTTGTCGTCGCACAAAGCAATGCGGCCAAAGAAAAAATCGCCGCAGTTGCTGGCACCAATGCACCGGAAATTTTATCCGCGTCCGCTGTGGTACTTATTGGTGGCGAAACCGACTTGGGACCATTTGAGGAGGATCTCTTCAAACGGGCGGAAGCGGCTGGTTTATTGACTGATCGGGCGATTGAGCATCAAAAACCAATGATTAAAAATCTTGTTGCCACCTTTAAAGAAAACCAACAAGCATTACGCGAATTTATTATTCAAAACAGTAGTCTTGCGGCAATGTCGTTCATGTTGGCTGCCCGCGCCTATGGCTATGAAACAGGTGCCATGACAGGTTTCGATCACGAAAAAATTATTCCGGCACTTGATTTGGATCCGGACCATTTCTTGCCGACATTGCTGATTGCTGTTGGTAAGCCTAAAGGAGCGCCGGATTCACTATATCGGATTCCAGCAAGTAAGATCACTGTTTTCAAATAAAAACTGTCACCGTCAAGCACCTCAAAGTGATCGCCGTCAACGACTTGAATATCTTATTGACTCACTCATTATCACAGGTGGTTTTGCTAGATGACGTGAAGCTTAACCAAAAGGCCGGATTTTTTCTCGGCCTTTTTGGGTACTACCAGATTCAAACGTTACTTTTCAGTTTGCGACACACCGCAAAAAGACGACTTTTCAAGAAAAAGGAGTTGGGTTGATTGTCCTATACCATTAAAATCAATGCACCATTAAGTGTTCAGCAAGTCCATGATTTGTATCAACAAACGCAATTTAACAAGCCAATTGATGATCCTGACCGCTTGCAGACAATGATTGCCGAAACCCCACTTGTTCTGAGTATGTGGGATGGGGCGAAATTGATCGGCTTTGCTAGGTGTTTGACGGATTTTGAATATTGCTGCTACTTGAGTGATATTTTGATTTTACCTGCTTATGAAGGCCACCAACTTGGGCATCAGCTCATGACGACCTTACAAGCTTATATCGGGCCGCGGGTCACGCTGTCATTGAAGGCAGCAGATTCGGCGATCGGCTTCTATGAACGCATCGGATTGCTAAAAGCCGATAACATGTTTCGAATTGGCAGGGAGGGATAACCATGATTAAAATTGCAACTAATCACGCCATTACCGCTGACCAATTCATTCATGTCCTAACAGCATCGGGCATCAACCGACCGACTGAGGATCGCGGCCGCATGCAACGCATGCTCAACAATGCCAACGTTTTATTAACAGCGTGGGACGATGAACAGTTAATCGGCGTTTTACGCGGCGTGTCAGATCGCTCCTATTGTACATTTGTGTCAGAATTAGCTGTAACGAAGGATTATCAACATCAAGGCATTGCCACCAAGTTGCTTCTCCAATTACGGACAATGCAGGGGCCAAATGTCTCGATCATGCTGTTATCAGCGCCTAGTGCCATGACTTTTTATCCAAAAGTCGGCTTTGAACCGGTGCCAACTGGGTTTAAGGTTCAACGCCGGTATTAATCGGCCGACTGAGGATGTGCCATCACGGACAGCGACCATATAAAAAAGAATGATTGGCCGTCTTTAGGAAAATCATTCTTTTTTTCTTGTCTATAATCTAATAGGACTTAAGGATCGTCATGGCAAGGCAGAGCCGTCGTAGGCCAGATATAGCTAAAAATGTCGACGTTTGGCACCGATCTTGTTTTGAATTTTGGCCCATTAGCGCTGCTAGCGGCAACTAAAGAACAGAATGGCTTACCACGAAAGCTTACGCAGCCGGTGCCAGAACCAGTAAGCAACACCAATGAGCAACAAGCCAGTGACCACAAAAATGCGGCCAATTGACACCTGATCTGCCAGTGGTCCGTAGACCAACATCGCTAATGGATAAATTCCCGTCGATAGGATGGCCCAAAGCGAAAATACACGACCTAACTTATCAGCAGGGACATTTTCCTGAAGATAAATGGTTTGACCGGCTTGAATCAGTGGGTAAAAGATTCCGGAAACAAACATAAACAGTAAATAGAAGCTAAAGGATTGCGGCAGTCCCATCTCAGCGAAGGCAAGACCACTGCCGGCAAAGCCGATGGCAATCAAGCCAAGTTGATCGCGAAAATGTTTGTGACGGGCGATATAAAGGCCGCCAAGTCCCGCGCCAATGGTCCAAAACCACTCATTAAACGTCAAATGCCAAACTTCTGATCCAAATGTTCGATTAACATACAATGTTGATAATTGTGATGAAGGGGCAACGAGGATAAACGCCAACCCAGTAAATAGCATGAAGGCCAGCAAAATCGGTGTTCGTTTGACATATTGCAACCCAGCGAGAATCCCATCGGCGCGTTTGGCTGCTCGATCATGACTGGCACTCGGCGTTCGTACGTGCACCACACTCAAAAACAGGATGGCCAACGCGGCAGATAAGGCGTCTACCACAAAAATCCAAAAAATCCCAAGGTCACTTAAAATATAACCAGCCAACAGCGGCGACATCACGAGCATGGCCGCCATCAGGATTTGATTGTAACCATTTACCCGCGTGAGATGCTTGGCAGGGACCAGTTGTGGCAACAAGGCATTCGCTGCGGGATTTTCTAAACCGTTGCCAAAACTACGAATCACAGCAATCACGAGCAGCAACCAAAGATCTTGCGTCATAAAAGCAAAGATAGACGCAACTAATAATGTCAGTAAGGTGACAACAGCCGCCGAGAGCACAATTAACATTTTACGATTATAGCGATCGGCCAACACGCCAGCCGTGAGCGAGATTAAAATTGCTGGCAATGCGGTCGCCAGCGAGACATAGGTCATCCATGCCCCTGACGACGTTTTTAGCGCAATATCCCACAACACAGCATAGAACACGGTCGAACTGCCAAAAACAAATAAATTTTGACTGAGAAGAAACGCTGCTGTTTGCGCTTGCCAACCTAGATTTTTATGTGACACTCTCAACACCCGAAATCAGTTAGAATAGAAACTGTCCTTAGTGTAAATCAAAGTGATGTAAAAACCTATGATCTAGCCCAGACGAACTATTAGCACGTTTGAATGGCAGTTTCTGACTCACAAAACAAGTTGAAGATACCCAAGGGGATGTATACGAGATGGCACAGAAAATTTTTATTGTCGAAGATGACGCGGTGATTGCCAAAACGATTAGTGATTACTTAAATCGCTGGGCGTTTGCCGTCAGCACGGTCACCAAGTTTGACCAAGTTGACGCGGAAATCTCAGCGGCGGCACCAGACCTAGTCATCATGGACATCAGTCTGCCATATTTTAATGGTTTTCACTGGCTAAGCGAGTTACGCAAACATAGTAAGGTACCGGTCATCTTTTTAACAAGTTCTGGGGATGATATGAACCTTGTCATGGCGATGAACTTAGGAGCCGATGACTTTCTGGCTAAGCCGATTGAATTGCCGGTGTTGCTGGCGAAAATTCAAGGGATGCTGCGGCGCACTTATCAATATCAGCAAATCGACACCAATTTATCGCACGGCGCCTATACGCTCGTGCCGACCGATAATCAGCTAAAAACGGCTAAGCAGGTTGTTGCTCTGACACCGACTGAGACAAAATTGCTAAGTCTTTTGTTCAGCGCTGACGGTGAGGTGGTGTCGCGGGAAGCGATGATCGAAAAGCTGTGGGAAGGCGACGATTTCATTGATCGCAATGCTTTAGCCGTGAACATGAACCGTCTGCGCAAGAAAGTCACTTCAATTGGTTTGGCGCAATTAATTGAAACAGTGAAGGGTAAAGGGTACCGGTTGGCAAGTGAGGGGACAAAGCCATGATAAAAGCTTATTGCCGCTCGCGTTGGGCAATTTGGTTATTGCTAGCGACCTTACTGGCAACAGGTTTTTTGGCAAGCTGGTTGTTGGCCAACTCCTTTGAGATTGTCCTGAATATGTGGTTTTTTGCGACAGCGCCACTGGCAGTGATTGTGAGCATTGATTATTGGCGTTTTCGCCGTGAATGGCAGCAACTGCAAGACGATCATCCAATTGATCCTGTGCAGATCACGGATCCATTAAGCCTGGCTTATTATCAAAAAATCCAAACGCTGACGCAAAAGCTGCGCACAACCAGAGATACTGCCCACGAACAAGAACAAGAAACGCTCGACACGCTGCAGCTATGGACACATCAAATCAAAACGCCGCTGACCGCGTTAGATCTTCTATTGCAAGTCGAACCTGTTAACGCCAAAGATGCCCGACTTGAAATCAGCAAAATCGATCGGTATCTTGCGGTCATGTTGAACTATCTGAAGTTGACAACATTAAATACCGATCTTGTTTTAACTGAACTGCCACTCAAACCGTTAGTCAATGAGACCGTTCGTGACTTGGCGAAGCTGTTTATCGCCAAGGACCTGACCGTGACTGTGGGGCCATTGCCAACTGTTATTAGTGACAGTCAATGGCTGCATTTTATTTTTGAACAATTGCTAACCAATGCCATTAAATATACCCCGCACGGTTCAATTAAGATTTATGCCAAAGGGGATGCTGTCATGGTGGCCGACACCGGTATCGGGATTTTGGCCGAAGATTTACCGCGGATTTTTGAACAAGGTTATTCCGGCTACAACGGCCGCGCAAATCAGAAAGCTAGCGGTTTGGGGCTATTTTTGAGCAAACAAATCGCTGAAAAGCTTGGCCTGACGCTAACTGTCACCTCAGAAATTGGGCAAGGCAGCACATTTGCCATTCATTTTCCCCAAACGCGGTGGCAAGTGGAGTAAGCTACCTTACCAGCTTGTAAGCAACTACGAGTCACTGTAAGTAGGCATGGGGCATCATCCCCGCTAAGCTAATAAATGAAAGGGGACGATCACATGTCAACATTACTTAAATTAAAAAATATCGAAAAAACTTATACCAGTCGCGGGGCTCAGCCGGTGCGTGCCTTGACGAACATCAGTTTCACTGTTGAAGCCGGTGAATTTGTGGCAATTATGGGTGAATCAGGTTCTGGCAAAAGCACCTTGCTAAATCTGATTGCAACGCTGGACGATCCAACCGGCGGCGATATTAGTCTAAACGGACAGGATCTGAGCAACGTCAAGGAAGGTGCCCGGGCTAAGTTTCGTCGAGAACACCTCGGTTTCATCTTTCAGGATTTCGACTTGCTTGACACCTTCAATGTTCAAGACAACATCTTTCTCCCATTAGTCCTTGCCAAGAAGCCTCTCGAAATTATGAGAAATCGGCTAACTAAGCTCGCACCACGACTAGGCATTGATGCCTTGCTGAAAAAATATCCTTACGAGCTTTCCGGCGGCCAACAACAGCGCGTGGCGGCAGCGCGCGCGATGATCACCGAGCCAGAAATTTTGTTGGCTGATGAACCCACCGGCGCCTTGGATTCTAAAACTTCTACAGAACTGCTTGATCTGCTCACAGATGTGAATGCCGAAAACCGGCAAACGATCCTCATGGTAACGCACAGTGCTGTGGCGGCCAGTCACAGCCGACGAGTATTATTTATTCGCGACGGTCAAATTTTTCATCAACTTTATCGTGGGGATCTCGATCAACCAGCCTTTCTAACCCGTATCAGCGAGACGATGACCGCCATGCTGACAAAGGCAGGCGATGGACAATGAAATTCTACTTTAAGCTCGCTGCAAGTAACTTGAAAGCCGATCGCCGCCTGTTTGTTCCGTTTGTCACAACCACTAGCTTCCTGATGGCCGTCAACCTAATCATGCTGAATGCTTACGCCAGTAGTGATGTCTTGTTTAAAAAGCTGGGGGCAGCCGCTGGCAAGTCACTGTTCATGTTCGGCACAGATGTCATCGTGATTATCTCTGTGATTCTCGCCATCTACGCAAACAATTTTCTGCGCAAACAGCGTATTCGTCAGTTAGGACTTTACAACATCATCGGGTTTGGCAAAGGTGAACTCGGCAAAATGATGGCAGTGGAGAAGCTGCTGCTGTTACTAACCACTTTACTGTTCGGTGGTATTCTCGGTACCGTCCTTTCCCGCATCAGCTACCTTGCGCTCGCCAAAATGCTCAAAGTCGACCACAATCTTGACTTTGGGTTAAGCCAGCAAGCCTTCAGTATCGCTGGGATCATTACCATCGGCTTATTCGTTGTTTTGCTGTTAGTTGATGAACTTTGGCTCATTCGCAAACGGCCAATCGAAATCGTGCGAGCACAACGAGCAGGTGAGCGGGAGCCCAAGACAAAGTGGGTGACGCTAATTGTTAGCCTTATCGCCTTAATTGCCGGCTACTATATCGCGGTCACAACAACTAATCCACTACAAGCAATGAGTATGTTTTTTGTTGCCGTGATCTTAGTCATCTGCGGCACTTATGGACTGTTCACCGCCGGATCGGTCTTCGTCTTAAAATGGTTGCGAAACCGCAAAAATTACTATTACAAACCCAAGCATTTTATCAATGTAGCTAATTTACTCTATCGTATGCAACAAAACGGCGCTGGCCTTGCATCTATTGTCATTTTGGTGACGATGACCTTGATTACGCTCGCCAGCACAGCCACGTTGTTCTTCGGTATCAATGAAGTCGTCAATACGAATACGCCGGTTGATTTGTCATATGTTCTCAAGGCAAACGACACCACTGCACCCGGCAAGGTGGCACGGATGGCCAGCGCGAATCATGTCATCATCAAGTCACAACACACTTTTGTTGGACCGTCCAGTACGATGGCTTTACTTGATGGCAATCGTCTTGAATCGCAGGCCAATGTCAATGGTCCGTTCAGTATGGGCAATGCGCGCTCGGTGCAATTGATGACCATTGAGAGCTACAACCGCTTTACCAGGCATCATGCCCGCGTTAAGTCAGGGGAAGTGTTGATCTATACATCCAAAAATTTTCCTAGCAAGACCATTCGCATTGGTCAAAAGACTTACAGGATCGGAAAACGTGCAGGTAGCTTTCCAAATGCACAAGCGACTTTTATCCCCAATCTTTTTATTGCCTTTCCTGAAGAGAAGCAAATGATCGACGCCATGCAGCATCTGAGAAATGCACGCTATCAAAACGCGGCTGAGGCACAAGCTGATATCACCACAAGTCAAGATGTGATGTTGCAAGGAAGCCATGCCAATCAGCTTAAGCTCTATGAAGCGGTGGTCAAGAGTCGTATCGCTGAATCGGCCTCAGTTCAATCGAAAGCCGTGAATTACGATGAGACCATGAGTATCATGGGCAGCTTTCTCTTCCTCGGCATCATTTTCGGCGTCACCTTCATTTTGGCAACCTTATTGATCTTGTATTATAAACAGTTATCTGAAGGCTATGCCGATGCCCGCCGCTACACAATCTTACAACGCGTCGGCTTAAGCTTGCGAGAAGTGCGCGCAACCATCAACAGCCAGTTACTAATGCTGTTTTATCTGCCATTACTCGTAGCAGGGATTCATGTCGGATTTGCATTGCCATTCATTCAACGCATCATGATATTGTTTGGCTTACCGAATTGGCAGTTCTTCCTGACTGTCTCACTCATCACACTAGGTATCTTCGCGATCATCTATGTCCTCATGTACAAGCTCACCGGTAACGTGTACTATCGCATCGTCTCGCGTCGCCAAGCTACCAGTCGCAGCTAACTAAAAAAGCGTCGAAACGCCAGTAAAAATACTGTCGCTCGACGCTTTTTTCGTTGATGCCAGCAATTAAGCCGGCTGCAATGCCTTGATTTCATCAATGATCTTCAACAGCGTTTGCTCAGCTGTTTGATAGTCCGCCATTTTATCGGCAAACTGCTCGTCAAAACCAGCCAACCCGCCAGCAGCAAAGGCATACTCATAGGCATACACCGCTTCATAGGCGGCCGCAAACCGCTTTAGCAAATCATGATATTGTTCGCCGCCAAGTTGCAACGCCATCTGAATCACGCGAAAGTCCGTATACGCCATCTCAAATTGAACTGCCCATGCCCGCATAAAATCATGTCGGGCCTGAATATGCAGGAAATGATGCTCCGTTGTCCATGCTAATCGGTTCACTGAATCTTTAACATCTAACACAATCAATCCCACCTTTCCGTTTCGATCTGACTCGATTATAGGCTGGTCTGGCGAAATAAGCTTTCAAAAGACTCGATGATCAACTTCAGTAACCATCTCTCGTCAATTAAGCTTGTTCATGCCCGCGATCGGTTGCTTTTGCGGCCGTTTCAGAAACCTCACGCAAGGCTTCTTTACCGCTTTTATCACTGAGATTGATATACAGATCTGTTGCACTTGTGGTCGTCTGACCGAGCTGATCCGCAACCTGCTGTACATCCTTGGTGACCGTATAAATATTGGTTCCCAAAGTGTGCCGGGCCTTATGTGGTGTTGATGGCCGACCATAATCGGTTGTATAACGCTTGAAAAAGGCTTCGATTGTATTTTGGCGAATCCGATTGATTTTTTGGCCGACAACTGTCACAAACAGGGGAGAAGTCGGCTTTTGATAACCGATAATAGCCGCTCGCTGCGTTAAGTAAGCCTGAACATACGGATCAATCCAGTCTGCAAAATTGACGCGATCCTGAAAGTTGCCTTTGCGAACAACTTGGACCGTATGCCGATCCATGTTCAAATCTTCCAGATTCATATTCACCAATTCGCTGACTCGAACCCCTGAGCCAAACAGTAAGGCAATCATGGCCAAGTTGCGCACTTTTGTCGCCTCAAAATAGCGCCGCGGCTTGGCTGGCAGTTGTTGCGCATAACTTTGATCCAACCACTGTAAAAACTTAGCATCTTCACCGTCCACAAACAGCATTTCCTGTAGCTTGTGGTTTCGGTAACTCGCAGTTTCAGTATGGGTTTTAAGTTTTACCTTGTTCCAGACATTCCGATAGAAATAAGGTTCGCCATCTGCATGGGGTTCACTTTCCTCCGTCAAAAACCGATAAAGCGCCTTGATCCCGACTAAGCGCAAAGCAACACTGCGACGAGTCATTCGCTTGTTGTGGTGCGTCTTGGAAGGCCGTTCAAGCAAATACGCCATAAATGCCTGGGCATCACGCAACGACAAATGTTCTAACACGGTCAGCGGGACGGTTTGCGGTGAGGAAGCGGCCGTCACACCACTGTTAATCAGCCAGTTCAGAAACTCTTGATAAAAATGTAAATACTGATAAAGCGTCGAATCGGCGATCGGGATCGCTTTTTGGCTCTGATAATAGTCCTGAATGTAATCCGGCAGGGCAGGTAGCATTGTATGAATTAATTTCGAATAATTTTGTGTCGACACAGATTTCACCTCGAACGTATGTTTTCTTTTAGATAATGTTAGTATACGCGAAAACAACTGTACTTGGCGAGGGCTAGTGTTGATGAAAAATGAACGGTGGTGCTGGTTCAGCCATTGCTCTGCCATGTGAAGCAGAATTGAATAAAGTTTTAGCTTTATCCAAAGGTGAGCAAAGATGTCAGCAAACGCCTGTTGGTCAGACAAATTTTAGCTGGCATAATTCTGGCATGAATTCGGCTATTAAATGAGTTCACTTCGGTCAATCATTCAGCAAACTTATTTTGGCCATTGGTCAACAAAATAAGTTTGCTGAATGTTACGTGACCCTCAATTGTTGTTGAGTCAATTTCAAACTACACAACTCAAAAAATCATCAAGCAACTCGAAGCCGGCTAACTGACGAGAATCTCACAACATCATGAAGCTTGAATTGATATGCATTTTTCTGGTTTTGGCTAGCGTGACATTTTCAATCAAACAAATGCATGCAACTCAGCGTAAACGCAAAGATCCAATTCATAATTGATTGCCTTGGTAAAAAATGCAATCGCCACCACCAACAGTACGTCCGGACCACAAATTTTTGACAGCCATCTGAAAGAGGGGACACCCAGATTCGCAGATCAAGTGGCAAAGCCAATTATTTATATTCTACTTTACATAATATATATTATGCGAAGTAGTGCTTGAAGAGACGGCATCGTGCCATTCTCGCAATATTTACGTTGGCGACTATTTGATTCGGAATTTCATACAGCACCCGATAGCCGCGCCGCCTAATTTTTTGAATCGCTGCTTGCAGCCAAGTCTTTAAAAGCTTCTACAATCATTGGATATTTTTTGCTTGAGTTTTTTTCGTTAAGTCACTTGCGACGAACAACTATCAAGTTGAATTCCCGAACTCGTCTCAGAATGCGTCTCTCAGCATGCTTCAAAACCAGCCAAAATGACCCATGACGACTTGCTGTTGATTCGACCCGCGAATTGCTACACAAATTTCAAATTCACGCATCACGAACTGCTAGCCAGCTTTATATTTAACAGATTTCGCAAAAAGATGGCTAGAGACTTTTTGCAAACAAAAAAGCCGCAACTAGCTAGCTGCGACTTTCCTTAGAACAATAAAACAATTGTGTACAATTAAAGATGAAAACTAACCTTCAAACGTGCTCTGCATTGGCGGAACGACCTGCTTTTTGCGGGAAACAACCCCAGGCAATGCCAAACGCGCGTCCTTGTCGAACTGTTCGTTGAAAGCACTGGCGATTTTATCGCGGTCAGCACCGACTGCGAAACCAGTTGAATTGCTGTCCAAGATGTCAGTGGCAATCAGCAGGAAATCGTCGTAACCTTTCGCCTGCGCCTCTTTGGTCATGGCACTGATCAATTCGTCCTGACGTGCGTAAATGTCGTTCAGATCGACGGTATTGACCTGTCCGATGCGAATAGACTTGCCGCCCATGGTGAAACTCTTAGCATCGCCTTCGATAATGTCCATATCTGACTTGGCGGCCAAATTAGTGCCTGCCTTCAGCATGGCAAGACCATATGACTGCAAATCAATGCCGGCAATCTTCGCCATTTCTGGCAAAATCTTCTTATCCTTGTCGGTTGCAGTCGGCGACTTCAACAACAGCGTGTCTGAAATCAAACCAGAAGCCATCAAACCAGCCAATGTTGGCGAAATCTTGAAGCCATATTCTTGGAACATCTCAAAAATGACGGTATTGGTGCTGCCAACCGGTTCTGCTCGGTAAAACAGCGGCGCTGCCGTGTGGAAGTTAGCGATGCGATGATGGTCGACAACAGAATCAATCGTCACGTCTTCGATATCACTGACACTTTGTTGAAATTCGTTGTGATCAACCAACATGACATGATCCGTCTCGTTGGCTGCCGTCTTGATAACCCGCGGTGCCTGAACCTTGAAGTGATCAAGGACGAACTTAGTTTCATCGTTCGGTTCGCCTAATGCTACCGCCTCAACATCCGTGTTGCCTGCCTGTTTCTGAAATTCTGCCCAGCTCATGGCACTCGTAATCGCGTCGGTGTCCGGGTTCTGATGCCCAAAAATCAAAGTCGTCATCTTATCTGATCGCTCCTCAACTGAATAGTTTACTTATCAAGTTTAACACGGTTTTCACTGACCCGCGACAAGTAATCTTTTTCCTTCAGATAATCGTCAAAGGTCTGGAAGAAGTTCGAGATCCGCGGAATGTCAGCTTTCTCTTTGCGATAAACAAAAGAAATCTCAAAGCGAATGGCCGGATCAAACGCAATAGCATAGGCCTTGATTTGATCAGCGCGTGCCCGAACAAAACTGGTTGGTAAGGCCGTGTTGACCCCTGACAAGTTAACGAATTGGGTTAACTGATATGGCGTGGTGAAATGTGCGACCACGTGCGGGAAATCAACCATTTGATTCTTGTACGCCTCACGCAGAAGCTGTCCAAGGAAATAGTCGTCAGGATAAGTTGCCCAAGGTTCAGCTAAAGTATCTTTGAAATGGATTCGCTTACGGTTAGCCAAGGCGTCATCGTGGTGCAAGAACAGCAATTGTTCATCAATAATTTTCTTGCTGGCGTATGGTTTCCAGTTCTTAATGGTCTCATCTGGCAGATTCATGATAGCCAAATCAATCTGGTTGTTTTCCAAGGATTCCCAAATTTCGTGACGGGTCATCATCCGTAGCGTCACTTCAACTTCAGGATTCAGTTGATAGTAATGAGCAATGAACGCAATAAAGGCGCTGTCCTCAATTGAGCTTAATAACCCAATATTGATTTTTCCGACGGTTGCACTGGTTGTTTGTTGAATTTCGTCGGTTGTCTGGTTTAAGATCTCGTAGATCTCATGGGTTGACTTTAACATGGTCTGACCAGCGTCAGATAAATGCAGTTTCTTCCCGACAGAATAAAACAGCGGTGCCCCCACCGTCCGTTCCAATTTCTTGATCTGCTGTGTTAAGGCTGGCTGGGTAATGCCAAGCAATTGGGCGGCTTGGGTGTAGTTCATGGTTTCTGCCAATTGCAGAAAATAAGTTAGTGTCTTTGAGGAAAAAATGCGCTCTTGTTTCGTTTTCATAGGGCGGCTTCCCTTTCGTTTATAATTTAATAATATCGTTCAACCATCATCATAAGTGGCAATGAAAAAAAACGCAACGAATTTGCCGCGTTTTTAATCGTTACGTTAAGTTCTAGCTAAAAATTCAGTTGCTCGCAACTGGTTTCGGACGCCAGCTTTGCCATCCGGTATAATCCTTAACGTGCAGCAGATTCTCTGCATTCTTAACGCGATCGGCAGACGGCGGTTCGATGCCTTCAAGCGGGTACGTAATGCCAAGCTCGTGATACTTTTTAACGCCTAACGTGTGATACGGCAGAATCTCAACTTTTTGGACCACGTTTTTGTCCAATGTCGCAATATAGTCCCCTAACCGTTTGAGATAAGGGTCAAAGTCAGTGCGTTCCGGGACCAGAACGTGGCGAATCCACATGTCATCACCATGCGCCGACATATACTGCACCATATCCAAAATATTTTCATTAGGAAAACCGGTGAGCTTTTTATGCTCGGCCGAATCAATGTGTTTTATATCAACTAATGAGATGTCAGTAACAGCCATCAGCTTTTCAAACTGGCCAAACCACGGTTGGTCACGCGTGAAGGGGCCGCCTGACGTATCGAGGCAAGTCGAAATTCCCAGTGCCTTAGCCTTGGTGAAGAGTTCGAGAATGAAATCGATTTGTACCAAACTCTCACCGCCACTGCAGGTAATACCCCCTTGGTCACCCCAGAAAGCTTTATAGCGCTGGGCATCCGCCAAAATTTGATCAGCCGTCATTTCTTCACCAACCCCAATGTTCCAGGTGTCAGGGTTGTGACAATACTGGCAACGCATGCGACACCCTTGCATAAAGACAACGAAGCGAATACCAGGGCCATCGACCGAACCAAAACTTTCGACCGAGTGAACATACCCTTTGATCGGGCCATCATGATCCTGACCAACTTGTTCTAAGATATTTAATGGGCTTTGTGACTGATCGATGAGTTTCATCTTATTGCCTCCACTACAACATCATGTGTCGTTTTCAATTGATTTTCATTTCATTCTGCCAAAAAACGGCAACAGCATCGTTGCCGTCTTTTGGCAAAACAGGAATGACTTCCTGTCTTGAGTTAAGCTGCTTACATTTCTTCGAAGAAGGTCCGAGCAATGACATCGTCTTGTTGTTCCTTGGTCAAATCTGCGAAGTAGACGCAGTAGCCAGAAACCCGAACGGTCAATGTTGGGTATTCTTCTGGGTGCTTCTGAGCATCAATCAGGGTCTCCTTGTTGAAGACGTTGATGTTCAAATGCATGCCGCTGTTTTCCATATAGCCGTCAACCATGTGAACCAAGGTATCCTTACGAGTTTCATCATCGTGGCCCAGTGTGTTCGGAGTAACCCCAAACGTATTACTAATGCCGTCAGTTGCGTAATGATACGGAATCTTGGCGGTGGACATCAGGGATGCCAATGCGCCGTTCTTTTCTGCGCCGTATGCCGGGTTGGCACCTGGTGAGAATGGTTCGCCTTTTTGACGACCGTTTGGTGTTGTCCCTGTATTCTTACCATAAACCACGTTGGAAGTAATGGTCAGGACACTGGTACTCAACTTCGCGCCGCGATACAGATGATGCGTGTTCATCTTGTTATAGAAGGTCTTAACCAACCACTTAGCGATGTCATCAGCGCGATCATCGTTGTTACCATAGCGTGGATAGTCATCATTGTCAGCAACGAAGTCAACTGCAACACCGTTTTCATCGCGAATTGCCTTGACATGACCATACTTGATTGCACTGATGGAATCAACTGCGTGTGACAGGCCGGAAATCCCGGTTGCGAAGGTCCGGTTCAGTTGGGTATCCTTCAATGCCAGCTGTGCAGCTTCATAATAATACTTGTCATGCATATAGTGAATCACATTCAAAGCATTGACATACGTGTCGGCCAGCCAGTCCATCATCTTGTCGAACTTATTCATGAATTCTTTGTAATCAATGTAATCGCTGGTGATCGGTGCATATTCAGGCCCTACTTGCGCTTCCTGAATTTCATCTTTCCCACCGTTGATCGCATACAGAACTGTCTTAGCTAAGTTAGCACGGGCACCAAAGTATTGAACGCCATCAGCAATTGGTTGTGCCGAGACACAGCAAGCAATACCGTAGTAATCGGTACCCCATTCGTTGCGCATCAGATCATCATTTTCATATTGAATGGTTGAACTTTGGATGGATACTTCGGTTGCATAGCGTTTGAAGCCTTCTGGCAAGCGTTCGCTCCAAAGCAAGGTGATGTTTGGTTCTGGTGCTGCGCCCATGTTGTCCAAAGTCTTCAGGAAACGGAAAGCCGTCTTGGTAACGTGGTGACGGCCATCATTGCCCATTCCTGCCAATGACAAGGTTGCCCAGATTGGATCGCCTGAGAACAGTGAGTTATATTCTTCAGTCCGGATGAAACGAACCATCCGCAATTTCATAACCAAATGATCAATCAGTTCCTGTGCCTGTTCTTCGTTCAATTTGCCTAAGCGCATATCGCGTTGGATATAAGCATCAATAACCGTATCGATCCGGCCAACGGACATTGCGGCACCGTTTTGAGTCTTAACAGCAGCCAGATAGCCAAAGTAGATCCACTGAACAGCTTCTTGCGCATTAGCTGCCGGACGCGAGATGTCATAGCCATATTCCTTGGCCATCTTCTTCATGTCGTTTAAGGCACGATATTGTTCATTGATTTCTTCACGCAGTTTGATCACATCGTCAGTCATTTCGCCGTCGCCAGTCAAGTTATAATCCTTGAACTTCTCGGCCATCAAACGATCGATCCCGTAAACAGCGATCCGTGGGAAATCAGAAACAATCCGGCCACGACCATATGCGTCTGGCAAGCCAGTCACGATCTTGTAATGGCGAGCCTTTCGCATATCAGGGGTATAAGCATCAAAGACACCTTGGTTATGGGTCTTACGATATTCATTGAAAATCTTGTGTTCTTGAGGATCTGTCTTGAAGCCATAAGATTCCAATGCATCTTCAGCCATTCGAATACCGCCAAATGGCATGAATGCTCGTTTGAATGGCTTGTCGGTCTGAACACCAACAATCTTTTCAAGATCTTTGTTCAAATAACCAGGGCCGTGTGAGGTGATCGTAGATGGAATATTGTTGTCAGCATCCAAAACACCGCCATTTGCACGTTCTTGCTTCTTTAAATTTAGAACCTGATTGTTCAGGACTGTTGTCGCTTCAGTGGGGCCAGCAAGGAAACTTTCGTCCCCGTCATATTGGTTCAGGTTATGCTCGATAAAATCGCGCACATTAATTTCTTCTTGCCAGTCGCCGCCGTTAAAGCCTTCCCAATAATTAGGAACTTTGGTTTCGTCAAGCTGTTTCATAGTTGTTTGCCTCCTAAAGTGGATTACAGATGTGACAGTTCTTACAAACACAGTATAACACGCCGCCAAATCTATGCAAGCGTTTTATTGCCCATATAATAGGCGTTATATTGTTTTTTAAGTGTGCTTCGTCGCTTCTTTTCGCCCATGATTTCGGCATTTTGTTAAATTGTGCACAACTGATCTGTCCTATAATAATCAAAAACGCCACCATCTGTATTAGTACAGACGGCGGCGTCAATGATCACCATTTATTCGACTTGATCTGCTGGTTCTTCTTTAGTTTGAACAAAAACTGGCTTGCCAAGGACATCAGTGTCAATGACAAACGAACCATTCGAATATCGGTCACCTGCTGGATGTTGTGCCGGATTAAGGGTCGTTACCTTACCCGTATCGGTCAAAACATTCAGGCGGGTAGCGTCATCGACTGACATCATCGCGACAATCCGATGCGGATCACGCTTAAGCTCACGCAAGACCAGTAAACCACGACGGGCACGACTCATTTCCCCGACCTCGCTTAAGGCCATCTTTTTGAAGGCGCCACGTTGGGTCAAAATACCGACCTTAGCCGTAGTTGGATCCTTCACTAGAATGAAATTGACAACCTCATCGTCTGGCTTTAGATCCATACTTTTAACGCCGGTTGCCCGGGCACCGACAGTTGACACATCGCTTAACGGGAATGTCAGTCCGTAAGCGTGGCGGCTGACCACAAAGACATCCTGTTGCTGATCAGTCGTGAAGTATGCATTGGTGACAATCGCGGCTGGGTCTTTCAGCTTCATCGCCATCATCGGCTTACTCTTGTACGTCCGTTGCGGCTGCAAATCACTTAAGGCAGTTTGTTTGATGTACCCGTCACTTGACCCTAACACAAAACTGCCAGCGCCATCGAGTTGATCAAAAGCAAACACTGCCAAGACTTTTTCGTCAGTGCCAAGGCCAACTGTTTGGCTTAAGTGTTCGCCGGTGTCTTTCCAACGCGCATCACTAATTTCATGCACTGGTCGATAAATGACATTTCCGGCATTTGTCACGATGTAAAGATGCTGCAACGTACTCAGTTCGCCAGTGAAAATGGCAAGATCATTGGCCTTCAAACCATTGTCGGCCGGATCAACCGCCTGATAACTGCGCAGTGAACTGCGTTTAACGTAGCCATCACGAGAAACCTGCACCATGACGGTTTCATCAGCCACCGTCACCGTTGTCGCCACTTCAAGCGTTTCAATTTTGGCTTGAATGCTGCTGCGACGATCATCCCCGTACTCCTTGGCAATCCGCTTCAACTCGCCTTCAATCACCCGATCGCGGGCAGCGGGGCGAGCCAAAATATCTTGATACTCGGCGATTGCTTTCGCCAATTGTGCTGCTTCTTTCTGTAAAGCCGTGATATCGGTATTGGTCAATCGATACAGCTGCAAGGAAACAATCGCTTCCGCCTGAGCTTCCGAAAAATCAAACTTCTTGACTAAGTTACGCTTAGCATCTCCTTTATCCTTGGAAGCACGAATCGCGGCGATGACCTGATCCAAAATCGATAGCATTTTGATCAAGCCTTCGACAATGTGCTGTCGAGCAGCGGCCTTGTTGAGGTCAAAACGCGTTCGCCGAGTGACCACATCGCGTCGATGTTCGACGTATGCTTCCAACATGGCCTTGAGTCCTAGTAACTTCGGCTGCATGTCGGCAATAGCGACCATGTTAAAATTGTATGCAATTTGCAGATCGGTATTTTTAAATAAATAGTTTAAGATGCCATGTGCATCGGCTTCTTTTTTTAATTCGATGACAACGCTAAGCCCAAAACGGTCGCTTTCGTCACGGACTTCGGCGATACCGTCCACTTTTTTGTTGATGCGTAATTCATCGATTTTTTTAATCATCTGCGCTTTATTGACATCATACGGGATCTCAGTGACCACGATCTTCTCACGACCGCCACGAATGGTTTCGATGTGTGTCCGAGAACGAACCACGATTTTACCGCGGCCGGTTTCGTAAGCTTGCTTGATACCATCAAGCCCTTGAATAATCCCACCTGTTGGAAAATCGGGACCCTTGACGTATTGCATTAAAGTATCTAAATCAGCAGTGGGATGCTTCAGCAAGTATAAGACCGCATTGATCACTTCGCGCAAGTTATGCGGCGGAATTTCGGTCGCGTAACCTGCAGAGATGCCCGTTGCACCATTCACCAGCAAATTCGGAAATCCTGCGGGCAACACAGTTGGTTCCTGTGCCGTGTCATCAAAGTTCAACACCATATCGACGGTTTCCTTATCGATATCGGCCAGCATTTCCTTGCTGATTTTGCTTAAACGCGCTTCCGTATATCGCATTGCAGCTGGCGGATCACCATCCATGGAACCGTTATTCCCGTGCATCTGAATCAGTGGGGCCCGTAACTTCCAATCCTGGCTCAGCCGAACCATCGCTTCATAAATGGAGCTGTCGCCGTGGGGATGATAATTCCCCATGACATTTCCGACACTTTTAGCCGACTTGCGGAAGCCCTTATCATACGTATTGCCATCTTGGTTCATCGCAAATAAAATGCGACGCTGAACCGGTTTGAGGCCGTCACGCACATCAGGCAGCGCCCGTTCTTGAATAATGTATTTCGAGTACCGGCCAAACCGGTCGCCCATGACCTCTTCTAAGGTCAGTTCTTGAATCTGATTGGCCAATGGCTTTTACTTTCCTTTCTTGTCCAGTTGTTTGACGATTTGCTTGGCACCAAACTGTAATTTTTCGTGATTAGCAGTCGGGGTTTCCAAAATACTGCCGTCGTCATCCATATCAAACTTGACGTTATGCTCAATCCATTCACGACGCGGCTCAACGCGATCACCCATCAAAGTGGTCACGCGTCGTTCCGCCAGCTGAGCATCGTCAATCCGAACCCGGATCAAAGTCCGCGTCTCAGGATTCATAGTCGTTTCCCAAAGCTGGTCGGCATTCATTTCCCCAAGTCCTTTAAATCGGGTCAATGTGTAACCCTTGCCCATGGCCTTGGTCTCTTTGGCCAACTCTTCATCGGTCCAAGCATAACTGATCTTGGTTTTAGCACCAGCGCCTTTTTGCAGCCGATACAATGGTGGCAAAGCAATGTAAATTCGGCCTGCGTCAATCAGCGGCCGCATGTAGCGATAAAAGAAGGTTAGTAGCAAAATCTGAATATGCGCGCCATCAGTATCCGCATCAGTCATAATAATGATTTTGTCGTAGTTGGCCTGCTGCAGATCAAAATCCGCACCGACACCAGCGCCGATGGTGTAAATCATCGTATTGATTTCTTCGTTTTTAACGATGTCCTGTAACTTGGCCTTCTGGGTATTCAGTACTTTCCCTCGCAATGGCAAGATCGCCTGAAACTTTCGGTCTCGGCCTTGTTTAGCTGAACCACCGGCAGAATCCCCTTCGACGAGATACAATTCGTTACGCTTAGGGTTCTTGGTTTGCGCCGGGGTCAATTTACCGGAAAGCAAACCTTGGTCCTTCTTGCGCTTGCGTCCCGTCCGGCTATCGTCGCGCGCTTTTCGAGCCGCTTCCCGCGCATCACGGGCTTTGACGGCTTTACGAACCAACTCTTGCGACTCTTCACCGTTTTCCATCAAAAAAGTTGACAGCTTGTCATAGACAATCCCATCGACCACAGTGCGGGCTTGCGGCGTACCAAGCTTACCCTTTGTCTGGCCCTCAAATTGCAAAATTTCTTCTGGAATGCGGACACTTAAAATACCTGCAAAACCTTCACGCACATCACTGCCTTCAAGGTTCTTGTCGCGTTCCTTCAGCAAGCCGACTTTTCGGGCAAATTCATTGAATGCACGGGTCATGCCGCTGCGCAAGCCAATTTCATGCGTCCCGCCATCACCAGTGCGAACGTTATTAACAAACGAAATCAGGTTTTCAGAATAGCCATCGTTATATTGGCCGGCAAAATCAACCACGATACCGTCCTTTTTGCCTTCAAAATTGATCACCTGTGACAATGCGTCTTTGCCTTCATTAAGGTATTTAACAAAACTGACCAAGCCATCAGGATAGTGGTAACTGTCATGCTTGCCGGTGCGTTCATCAGTCAGATTAATCGTAATATTTTTCAGTAGAAAGGCTGATTCGCGCAAGCGTTCGGCCAAGGTATCATAACTGAAGACGGTGGTTTGAAAAATAGTCGGGTCCGGCTTGAACGTGATGGTCGTGCCATTAGGTTCATTAACTTTGCCCAACTTCTGCAAACTGCCATCAGGATGACCGCCATTGATAAAATGCTCCTCAAATGCGTGCTTATCCCGCACAACTCGCACAGTCAATGACTCCGATAGGGCATTGACGACGCTTGAGCCAACCCCATGCAAACCACCAGAAGTTTTGTAACTATTTTGGTTAAACTTTCCGCCGGCATGTAGCACGGTTAAAATGACTTCAATCGTCGGTTTGCCACTCGGGTGCATCCCCGTTGGCATCCCGCGACCATGATCCTGTACGGTCACAGAGTTATCGGCGTGAATCGTCACATTGATCTCATCCCCAAACCCCGCGAGCGCTTCATCGACAGAGTTGTCCACGATTTCATAGACCAAGTGATGCAAACCGCGGCCATCGGTGGAACCAATATACATCCCCGGACGCTTCCGCACAGCTTCCAAGCCATGCAGCACCTGAATGGATGAATCATTATATGCTTGCGTTGCTTTATCCATAGTAAACTCCCTTTTTTGAACAACTAAGTTATAGAATACACCACGCGTTGAGATTTCAGAAATAAAAAATAAGAGCGCGAGCAGGAGCGGTTAGCAACCGGAGTGTAAGCGGCCTTGGACGTGATGGTCGGGCTTTGACCATTGCGGCCAAGGTCCTTACACGCAGGTTGCTGGGCTGGTGATCGCGTTTAGGCATCAACACCAGACCTCACCGTATTGCTCTCAGGACTCCAGTTTTCTCCTCAAAATCGACCCAGCTGGCTAATACCATCATTGTTCATTTAAATTTTATTAGCCGTGTCAATGTCCCAAAGCTCAGCAGAAAACCGCACTTCCCTAAGCATGGCACATAACTATGACTTCTTGACGTGAAATTCATCGCCCGCTGGCACCATATCTACGCTGTGCCCCGCCATGATCCTTGCGCAAGACAACACCAAATCGCGCCACAACCCGCTTCACAGGTTTTATTCGAATGTACGTTCGTTTTATTCTACTGACGTATCACTCAAAAGTCAAAAATGCTAAAATAGTTTCTAGTTTGAGAGGAGGGGCACATTTGATACTTGTGCTTTGTTTTATACTCGCGTATTTCATAGGCGCCATCCCGTTTGGTGTGGTCATTGGTAAACTCTTTTATCACACCGATATCCGCAAAGGCGGGAGTCACAATATTGGCACCACAAATGCTTATCGCATGTTAGGGCCAGTCGGCGGCTCAATTGTCTTGGTGCTGGATATCTTAAAAGGCACGTTGGCTGCCAGCTTACCCATTCTCTTTGGCATCGAGCATCATTGGCTGGTGCTGATCGTGGGTTTAGCGGCCGTATTCGGTCATACATTTTCGATCTACATTCGCTTTAAAGGCGGTAAGGCGGTGGCAACTAGCGCTGGCATTTTACTTGCATATAATCCGCCATTTTTTGTCATTGCATTTGCCATCTGGTTTAGTTTGATCTTGCTAACGTCCATGGTCAGCGTTGCCAGCACACTGGGTATGGTGTTGATCACAGCTTGGTCGCTTGTTTACCATGATTGGTTGCTGACAACTGTTGCCTGCGGGTTGCTGGTTGTCTTTTTGATCAAACATCGGGCAAACTTCAAACGCATCAAGGCCGGAGATGAAAATATGGTGCCCTTTGGCTTAGGCCAATATCTTCGTCAACACCGGGGCCGCTCTTAGTCACCTTTTGATGGCAACCAAAAAGACATCCGAAACTGGATGTCTTTTTTCATGTACCTAATCGACAAACTGATGACACCTTAGAAAATGCTGATCATGTAACCCTTCTCAAATGCCGTGCCAGGTTCAAGTCGATTGATCCCGAGTTTGCGCGTCAGGTCGCCAGTGCTGCCAATCGTGTCGGCGATGCCCCACCAAGGTTCGATGCAGACAAAGTCGCCCGTGGTTGGATACGGACTCCAAACGCCCAGATATGGGGTATCGGTCATGGTAACGCTGACACCATGTTTCGTCTTGTCAGAAACCAAGTTGAAGGTTGTCTTACCAAGCAACGCGAAAATTAAAGCATCATGATCAAATGTTTCGTGCGTTAAGGCCAAATTGGCATCAGTTGCAGCCAAGGTCCGGTGCGTGTAATCAATGCCTTCACCAGCAACCAATGGAATCTGAACAAGCGACTTACGCGGTTTGAAGTTCAAATAATAATCGGAGAATTGAGTATCCGGCGTCATTGGGACCTTGAAGCCCGGATGGCCGCCGATGCTAAAGAACAGTGGCTCACTTTTGTCCGGATTGTCAACGTGATACGTGACATGTAGATTGTTATTTTCTAGTGCAAACGTGATGATTAAACGAAAAGCGAACGGGTACATCGCCCGCGTTTTGTCATCATCCTTCAGAACGAAGCTCGCTTTAAACGGTGTCGCAGAGAGCACCGTGAAATCACGATCACGGGCAAAACCGTGCTGGCCCATGTGGTAAGTCTTGCCTGCGTAATGATATTGATTGTCAGCCAGCGCCCCAACAATCGGGAACAAGACCGGGGCGTGGCGACCCCACACCGCAGGATCTGCTTGCCACAGACGCTCCCTGCCTGTCAGGTTATCTTTGATACTGGTCAGTTCAGCACCATGCCGACTGATTTTAACTGTCAAAAAGTCATTTGCAATCGTTACCATACATCCTCATCCTTTACCTACAACATTATTGTTAACTACAAAATATACCGCGTCATGTTTGAATCAGCCGCAATATGGCCAATCTTATCATCCACATATTGCTGGGTGACGGTCACAGCGCCCATCGCCATATCTGGACCTTCATAAAGTACGTCTTCAAGCAGTTTTTCAAGAATGGTCGCCAGTCGCCGTGCCCCAATATTATCAGTGTCGTGGTTGACCTGAGTCGCAATCTCTGCAATTCGATCAACCGCTTCCTTCGTGAAGGTGATCTTCACGCCATCTGCACCAATCAAGGCGATATACTGCTTGATCAAAGCATTGTCTGGCTCGGTCAAGATCCGCACAAAATCTTTTTCGGTTAAGTCCTTCAATTCAACCCGAATTGGAAAACGCCCTTGAAGTTCAGCAATCAAATCACTAGGCTTAGCCTCGGCAAACGCACCTGAGCCAATGAACAAGATGTGATCAGTATTGATAGGACCATACTTAGTGTTAATCTGCGATCCTTCTACAATCGGTAAAATATCTCGCTGCACACCTTCACGCGAAACTTCGCCGCTATTATGCTTGTTTCCCGCAGCAATTTTATCGATTTCGTCGATGAAAATGATCCCGTTATTCTCGGCACTTTGAATGGCGTCGTGATAGATGTCGGCATGATTGACCAGTTTGTCAGATTCCTCTTTGATGAAGATTTCGCGAGCTTCTTTGACGGTCATGGTCCGCTCAACCTTTTTCTTAGGCATTAAAGCGCCAATGGTGTCGCTTAGATCAATGCCCATCTGACCGTACATGTCACCCATGCCACCGCCTTTTTTCTCATCATTGACAGCAACGGTGATTTCATGATCTTCAAGTAATCCTTTTTCCAGTTGCTCTGCCACGCTTAAACGCTTATTGCGAATATCATCGGTCACTTCGCCGCCTGCGTCTGCATCATCGCCAGCTGGCATTTTGCCATTTTGCATTCCTTGCAACATGCTCATCATCTCGGCCATCGGATTGGTATTCTTTTCCTTACGAATGGCCGGCACTAAAATTTTAACCAAACGCTTATTGGCTTCTTTTTCGGCACGTATGCGAACCTTTGAAAATTGCTTCTCTTCTTCCATGGCAACGGCAGTTTCGGCAAGATCTCGGACCATGGATTCGACGTCACGGCCAACGTAGCCAACTTCCGTAAACTTAGTCGCTTCCACCTTCACAAATGGCGCCTCAACTATTTTCGCCAGTCGTCGTGCAATTTCGGTTTTCCCGACACCGGTTGGTCCGATCATGAGTAAGTTTTTCGGGGTAATCTCTTCTTGCATTTTTGGCGATAATTGCATTCTCCGATAACGGTTATACAAGGCAACCGCGACGGCCCGTTTTGCATCATCTTGTCCAATGACATATTGATCGAGTTTTTCAACGATCTGTTTTGGGGTTTGTACTTCTGCCATCATAAGCCTCCTGTAGGTCAATGTAATTGCCGACGGTTACAAACTAAAAGCTTTCGACAATAACATTGTGGTTTGTGAAAATATCGATATTCCCTGCGATATTCACTGCTTCTTTGGCAATGTCAGCTGGTGTCATATCTGGGGCATGCCGCAGCATCGCGATTGCCGCGGCTTGCGCAAAGTTGCCGCCGGAGCCGATCGCTACCACGTCTTCATCTGGATCTATCACTTCGCCAGACCCGGATACGAGTAACAGGTCATGCTCATCCATCACGATCATCATGGCCTCAAGTTTCTGCAAGGTCGGATCCTTGCGCCAATCTTGAGCCAGCGCAACTGCGGAACGTCGCAAGTTGCCCGCATAATGCTCCAGCTTCTTTTCAAACCAGTCTTGCAGGGTGAAAGCATCTGCCACCCCGCCGGCAAACCCGATGACGACTTGATCATGATAGATCCGGCGAACTTTCTGCGCGTTGCCTTTCATGATGACCTTTTCGCCAAGGGTTACCTGACCGTCACCGGCCAAAGCGGTCACACCATCTTTTCTTACTGCTGCAATTGTTGTCATAGTCATGCTCCTTTTTAAGTGAGCGCGAGCAGAAGCGCTTAGAAACCGGAGCATAAGTGGGCTGGAAGCCTAAATGGCTGAATTTTGGCTATTTAGGCTTCCAGGTCATTATGTAGGTTTCTGCGACTGCGAGCGCGTTATCTGCGTATCTCGTCGGATAAAAACAGCTAAAGTAGCGATTAATCTGTTATCGCCAATGTTCTTAGCTTAAAAAACTCAGACTGCTTTTGCATCATGCTTTAGTCTTAATTATGCTTCGGATAATATTTCATATACTCATTTTTTAAATGTGCCATGGTGACATGCGTGTAGATTTGTGTGGTTGATAAACTTGCATGACCCAGTAGCTCTTGAACAGTTCGCAGGTCAGCACCATGATCCAGCATATGGGTTGCAAAACTATGCCGCAGCATGTGGGGATGAATGTTGGCTGTCAGCGTCGTCTGCTTGATGAGCTGATCCAAAATATATTCAATGCCACGCGAGGTAATCGGACGCCCATACTGGTTCACAAATACATATCGATGCTGTGCCTGACTTTTAGCCATCAAGACTTGTCGGCCATCTTTTAAATAAGTTCGTAGTGCTTGCTGAGCGTACTGTCCAAAGGGCACATACCTATCTTTGTTGCCTTTACCATGAATCAACAGTAATGCCGTATTGAAATCGACCTGATTCAATGTCAGTTTGGCACACTCGGAAACTCGAATACCGGTGCCATACAAAACTTCCAACAAAGCGCGATTACGTTGATCCAGCGGGGTTTTGCCAGCAACTGTCTTGAACAGTTCCTGAATCTCGGCTTCATAGAAAAATTGTGGTAAATGATGATGCTGCTTTTTTAATTCAACCAGCTCAAATGGGTTGCGTTTGACGACATCAATTCGTGTCAAATAACGGTAAAAGCTTCGCAAACTACTGATTTTTCGGGCAATCGATGTCCGTGCCAAATCCTGTTTGTTAAGATCAGTCAAATAAGTTTGAACGTCTAAATCATCCACATGCCGAAAGTCAGTAAACCCGCCGTTGGCCTTGAGAAACGCCTGAAATTCTTGAAGATCACTCAAATAAGCCGTCACTGTTTCCGGTGAATACTGCCGTTCAACTTCAAGATACTCTTGAAACGCTGCAATTGGCTTCATTGAATCCCTCCGATAATACATTAACATAAAATGCAGCCATTGTTGACGCTTTCAGTGCATCAACACCATCAAGCCGCCGAAATACCAATGAAAAAATCCCGGTAACCCGAGATTTTTTGCGTCCTTAAACTTGTTCAACCCGATTCATACCTGCTTGGAAAGTAGCTAAATCTTTTAATGCACGATCAGCTAACTGCTGATTGCGTTCTTTTTTATTGCGTACTTTGACTGTTAACGCTGGCATGATGCCAAAGTTCGCATTCATCGGCTGGAAGTGATGGGCGGATGTGTGAGTAATGTAATGCGCCATTGACCCCATCGCTGTAGTTTCGGGAAAAATCAGCGGGGTTTCTCCAAGCGCCATACGGGCCGCATTGGTACCCGCAATCAGACCGCTAGCGGCGCTTTCAACATAACCTTCCACCCCAGTCATCTGGCCTGCAAAGAACAGATCAGGCCGGCGTTTGGATGCATATGTTGGTTCCAAAACCACTGGGGATTTCATGAAAGTGTTGCGATGCATGACGCCGTACCGGACAATTTGCACGTTTTCAAGTCCAGGGATTAGTCGGAAAACCCGTTTTTGCTCGCCCCATTTAAGATGAGTTTGGAACCCGACCATGTTATATAAACTTGCTGCAGCGTTATCTTGACGCAACTGGACAACCGCGTAAGGTTCCTTACCTGTCCGTGGATCTTCAAGGCCAACTGGCTTTAGCGGGCCAAACAACATAGTTTTAATACCGCGTTTGGCCATGACTTCAATCGGCATGCAGCCTTCAAAAACCGTCATCTTTTCAAAATCATGGCCTTCAGCAACTTCGGCAGAAACGAGCGCTTGATAGAACGTCAAGAATTCATCCTTCGTCATCGGACAATTCAAATAGGCGGCTTCGCCACGATCATAGCGCGACTTTTTATAAACAATGTCCTCGTTGATCGTATTCGCATCAAGAATCGGTGCGGCTGCGTCAAAGAATGACAAACCGGCCTCGCCGTTCAGATCAACAATTGCCTGTGCTAGCCCGGGCGCTGTTAGCGGACCGGTAGCCACCACTGTGATCCCATCAGGAAATGCTGACAATTCCTCATTCACCACATGAATATGCGAATTGCTCGTCAACTTTTGGGTCACTAGCTCGCTAAATGGTTCGCGATCCACCGCCAAGGCACCGCCAGCAGGGACTGCGGTGGCGTCAGCACTTTGAATAATGATTGAATGTAACTGACGCATTTCTTCCTTTAATAGACCCACCGCATTGGTGATCTGGTTGGCGCGCAGTGAATTCGTGCAGACAAGCTCAGCAAAATTGCTCGTGTGATGAGCAGGTGTCATTTTAGCGGGACGCATCTCGTATAAGTTGACATCTACACCGGCCTGAGCGATTTGCCAGGCTGCTTCTGATCCGGCTAGTCCGGCACCAATGACATTAACTGTTGGCATGAGTGATTCCTCCTTGTGGTGGCGTGGCGCAATTAGTTCGTTCAGAGAAAATGTGAGTTTTGCGGCATGTGTATTTTGGGGGCTTGCTGATGTGGTAGCGACTCAGCTTGCTATTGTGGGCAGACTGAATCTTTGAGCAAGCTTTCTAAAGGCGCGATCAGGCGCAGAAACATCCGTGTAAGGACCTTGAAGTCTAAATGGCCAAAGTTCAGCCATTTAGACTTTAAGGCTGGTGATGCTCCAGTTCCGAAACGCGCAAACAGGCGCAGAAACCTGCACATAAGGACCTCAAGCCTAAATGGCCAAAGCCCAGCCATTTAGGCTTGAGGCCACTTAGGCTCCGGTTTCTAAGCGCGCCTGTTCGCGCTCTGCCCAAGTTTACCCGAAAAAAACAGTGAGTACAAAGATAACATACTCACTGCTTTCTCAAATTATGCTTTTTGTAAGGCTTCTTTATAATCGTTATTTGGGCAGACGACTTGGGTGCCAGCTTTGCTCTTTTTCTCAACTAAGAAATGTCCGCAGACTGGGCAATCACGGCCGACTGGTTTGTCCCATGAGACAAAGTCGCAGTCTGGATAACGCGAGCAACCATAAAAGACGCGGTTACGCTTGCTCTTACGTTCAACAACTTGACCGATATGACATTTCGGGCAGACAACCCCGATCTCTTTGACAATGGCCTTGGTGTTGCGGCAATCCGGGAATCGGGAACAGGCGTAAAACTTACCATAGCGACCCATTTTGATAACCATCGGCGCACCGCAGATGTCACAGTTGAAGCCGGCTGGTTCGTCTTTGATTTGAATCTTCGCGATCCCAGTTTCGGCGTGAGCCACTTCTTTTTCAAATGGCTTATAGAACTGATCAATCACCTTAACCCAATCAGCCTCGCCGGTTTCAATCCCATCAAGTTCAGATTCGACGTTCGCCGTAAACTTGATATTCACGATGTCCGGGAAGAATTCAACGATCAAGCTGTTGACGATCTCACCTAATTCAGTCGGTTCAAACCGACGAGCATTCAGTTTCACGTAGTAACGTTTCTGAATGGTTTCGATAGTTGGCGCATAAGTTGACGGACGACCAACGCCATTTTCTTCAAGCGCTTTGACAAGGTTTGCTTCCGAGTAACGGGCTGGTGGCTGTGTAAAGTGTTGAGCCGGATCGGTCTTCAACATTTTGACATCATCACCAACTGCAAGCGGTGGCAAAATATTGTCCTTTTGATCGCTGTCACGTGATGAGACATACAACTTGGTAAACCCTTCAAACTTAGTCTGACTACCGTTGGCGCGGAAAGTCACACCGTTTTGGTCTAACGTCACGGCCACAGTGTCAATAATCGCCGGGGTCATTTCACTGGCAACAAACCGACTCCAGATCAGCCGATAAAGTTTCATCTGATCTTTGTCCAAAACTGCCGTCAAACTATCCGGTGTCCGTAATGTGCTGGTTGGCCGAATGGCTTCGTGGGCATCTTGTGCCCCTTCCTGCAGTTTACCTTGGCGAATTTTGACGGCAGCATAAGCTTCGCCGTATTTCTCATGCAGGTAATGGCTGGTTTCAGTTTTGGCAACATTTGACACGCGAGTCGAGTCGGTCCGCATGTACGTGATCAGCCCAACGGTGCCTAACTTACCACCTAAGTTAATTCCTTCATACAGTTGCTGGGCCAACATCATGGTCTTTCGGGTGCGGAATCCCAACTTACGGTTAGCTTCCTGCTGCAAGGTACTGGTTGTGAATGGTGGGGATGGGAAGCGTTTGCGTTCCTTTTTAACAACATTCGTCACAGCAAACGGCTTAGTTTTGTCCACTTGGCCCAAAATCTTTTGAACGGCCTCGTTGTTCTTTAAAGCCTGCTTTTTATTCTTCAGGCCATAGAAACTAGCACTGAACTTTTTACTACGGCCCTTCTGGAACTCAGCGTCTAATGACCAGTATTCTTCTGGCGTGAAGTTTTTGATTTCATTTTCGCGATCAATAATCAGCTTTAGCGCAACACTTTGAACGCGGCCAGCACTCAGGCCTTTTTTAACTTTCTTCCATAATAAAGGACTGATGGAATAGCCTACCAGTCGATCCAAAATCCGCCGTGCCTGCTGGGCATCTACAAGATCCATATCAATGCCACGAGGGGTTTTGAACGCATTTTTAACGGCATCTTTCGTAATTTCGTTAAAAACGACGCGATTTTTGGCTTTTGGATCCAAACCTAAAATGTGACTGACATGCCATGCAATGGCTTCTCCTTCACGATCCGGATCGGCTGCGAGATAAATCTTGCTAGCTTTTTTAGCATCTTTTTTAAGGGATTTAATCACATCGCCTTTGCCGCGAATCGAAATGTACTTTGGCTCGTAGTCGTTATCGACATCGACCCCCATCTGACTCTTAGGTAGATCGCGAATGTGCCCCAAACTTGCAACAACTTTATAGGTTCGGCCAAGATACTTTTCAATAGTCTTGGCTTTGGCTGGCGATTCAACAATGACTAACTTCTTGTCGGCCATGAACGCGCTCCTTCCGGTGGCATTGCCTAGTAAGCAAGCCCTGATTAATTTGTGCGATGCTGACGATTCGTCGTCAGTAATTGATGCGTCCTAAGGCGGCAATAGATCATCTGCCAACGGTGCGACCATCAGAGCAATCGCAACTGGTGCCAGTCTAATGGTCAATGCCACCTGCTGACTCAAAACAGTTGCTATCATAAGCTAGTCATTTTGCTCTTGTCAAATCAAAAGAAATTTTTTCTACTATAAAGTAAGCAAAAATGTGCACCTCAAGGGTAAAAATTCAAGTTTTCTACCAACGTCTCTGGACCAGTCACCAACGCCGCTCCTGCCTGAATCAGCGCATTTGTACCTGCTCCCAAAGGCGCATCAATTCGATTAGGCAACGCAAAAACTTCGCGATTATGTTGCAAAGCATAGTTAGCCGTGATGAGACTGCCGCTTTTCATCTCCGCCTCAGTTACCATCACACCATGGGCAATACCGGCAATAATCCGATTGCGAGCGACAAATTGAAACCGCTGCGGGCCGGTTGCTGGTGGATACTCACTTAAAACAAGCCCAACATGCGCAATCTGCACCTGCAAATCGCGGTTCTTGGCAGGATACACCTGATCAAGGCCGTTGGCAATCACTGCAATCGTTGGCAGTCGGGCACTGAGGGCTGCCTCATGCGCCATCGCATCAGCGCCTGCTGCTAGTCCACTTGCAATCACCATTGACGGTAGTTGCGGCAATAACTGCGCCAGCGCCGTTGCTGAATAGCCGGTTGCACGCCGCGAACCAACAATCCCTAACGTTAATTGATTCAACAGACCTAACTGCCCACGATAAAAAAGCACCAACGGCGGTTGCGGAATTTCCCGCAATCGTGGTGGATAAGCAGCATCAACATACGTCATAAACGGCACGTGTTTGGCAGCAATTAATTGTTGACTATACTGGTCAGTCAAACGCTTCTTGAGCTCTGCCTGAAACGGTGCGAGATCATCTTTTCCTCGGATAGCTTGTTCTAAAGCAACTGCCATCCGCGGATTCTGGCGTGTGGCAATGTGCCATGCTAGTAAAAAATTGCGCAGTGTCATTGTTGGTCGTCCTCCCGCAAATAAACTACGCAAACACGACATCGACACACTCAATGAAGCACTAAGAGCGCAGTCGATCACGTACAGGCCCAAAACTGCGGCGATGAATTGGGGTAACGCCGTGCGCCGCCAATCCGGCAAGATGTGCCTTTGTCCCGTATCCCATGTTGTCCTTAAAATCATAACCAGGGTAAATTTTATCGTACATCATCATAAGCCGATCACGAATCACTTTAGCAACAATACTGGCCGCAGCAATGCTGATGCTGTTGGCATCGCCCTTAATTAAGCGTTTTTGCGGTAAGTCGACTGGCACGTGCATTGCGTCCACCAACAAACATTCCGGAGCGACTCGCAAATGGTCAACAGCTTGAGCCATCGCCAATTCAGTCGCATGGTAAATATTTTCACGGTCAATCGTCCGATTATCAGCCACGCCAATGCCAACTGCAATCGCTTCAGTTAAAATATGCGGGTAAAGCACATTGCGTTCATGTGCGGTCAGCTGTTTCGAGTCATTCACCGGCCACTGGAAATGGTGCGGCAAAATCACCGCCGCCGTCACGACAGGGCCAGCAAGTGGTCCCCGCCCTACTTCGTCTAACCCAGCGACATACTCATAGGTTCCCCATAACTGACGCTCATACCTGCTACGATAACGTAAAGCCACCTCTTCAGCTGCTTGATGGGCCATTCGCCGTTGATACGCTGCCAGTAATTTGCCAGCACCGATGCGACTGTCTTCTTTAAGTGCCGCCAAAATAGCCGGTGCAACTTCGTCAGCAGCCAGCAACGCTTTATACTCACTCAGCGTCGGCATCTGTCTCACCAGGCTTCTCGAGGGTAAAGCGTCCCAATTTTCCTTGTCGTGCATCAAAAATCAAGCGCTCAGCCATCCGATCGTAAGCCTCAGCGAAACCTTGTGATTTCGTCAACTTAACCAGCAGATCATGGGGCGCTTCATTTAAATCATCCTCGGTGACATGGTATGCCTTTTTCAAAGCAGCTGGATAATGCGCCATAAAATAAGTCAGCCCATACAAGCCAACCATGTCTTCTTGGAAAACTGCATCGGCAATTGCACCTGTAAAGGCTAACCGCATCCCAATCGTTTGTGAGGCAAACTTCGGCCAAAGAATTCCAGGGGTATCAAGCAATTGAAAGTTATCACTGGCCTTCAACCACTGTTGATTCTTCGTCACGCCTGGTTTGTTGCCGGTCACCGCGATGTTACGCCGAACCAGACGATTTAACACCGTCGACTTGCCGACATTGGGGATGCCAATACACATCGCCTTAATCATCGGATTACGAATGCCGCGCGCCTTTTTCCGGGCAATCTTTTCCGCCATCAACTTCGTCGCCAATTGCGGAATTTGCTGCAACCGCTTGGCATGCTGGGCATCAATCGCAATCGCCGCAAACCCTTGATCCTGATAATATTGGACCCACGCCGCCGTCAACGCCGGATCAGCCAAATCCTGCTTATTCAGCACCATAATGCGCGGCTTGTCAGCCACCAGCTCATCCAACATCGGATTGCGCGACGATTCCGGTGTCCGCGCATCGACAACTTCAAGCACGAGGTCGACTTGTTTAATCTTTTCTTGAACTTGTTTCCGGGCTTTGGCCATGTGACCAGGAAACCATTGAATTTGTGCCATTTGTGTAACTCCTTTAGTACTAAGACAATTAAAATCTCAGTATGAACTATTTCCTAACGACTAGCATACTGTATTTATGTGAAAAGTAACAACTGCCTGTTTTTAACCTCGATAGCTACAAAAGACTTGTTGGTACGCTCAGTCACATACTTTTTAGTCGTTAACCATCTCGCCAAGCTTCTTTCGAGTTTCTTCATCCCCTGGCAGTTGCACGCCGATAATATCGCCAGCCCCCAAAAGCTTCAGAAAAGTCTCAATCAAATAGAGTTCGTATGCATTAGGAACGTTGAGCAGCAACCGTTCTTCTCCTAACTCTTCGACCTTTAGCTGATCCCACGTTTGCTTAAAAACGGGATCATCCTTCACCGCGGAATAGACTTCAAATAAGACCTTTGAATCCGGCGTTCGACTATATAATTGGCGAAACTTTGCCGTAAGCGCACTGGCATAATTTTCCCAGTCAACCATGACAGCACGAAAATGCGGATCATTGAACGTGCGAAAAACCAAATGACGTCGCAACGCACTCTCGGCTAAAAAGTTGCCATAAATAGCCGTATACATTTTGTTAGCTGCTACCACCGTTAAATTCTGATCAAGCGCAAAAGCAGGATTTGGCATCTGTTCGTCAACAAACCGCTGCACACTGTCATATGAAGTCGATTGGTCAGTCGTTGGCGGGATTTCCTCGGCCAAATTGAAAATATAATTCGTTTCTGCTTGATTCAACTTCAAAGTTTTGCAAAGATCTCTCAGTACATCAGCGGAAGCAGATACGCCAGTTCTTCCTTGCTCAATGCGGATATACCAATCTGTACTGACATTGGCCAATGTAGCAACCTCGTCCCGCGTTAACCCAGGCGTGCGATGCTTAATATCCGGGACATCAAACTTTGCCCGATCAGCATGTGTCCGTTTATATCTCAAAAAATGCCCCAAAACCTTCTCATTCATTTTGCTCACCTCAAAGTAGGACAGCTTATCCTAGGATAGCCATGGTCTGGTTGTGTACCAGCCTCTGCTCCATACTATATGCGTAGTCAGATGACACAACAAGAAAAAGCGTGAGTTGTCCCGGTTTCTAGGACAATCAACACGCTTAAGGAGGAAGCATTATGACTGTAAAAATAGGAATTAATGGTTTTGGCCGAATCGGTCGCTTGGCTTTTCGGCGGATACTTGAAGTTGGTCCAACCGCGAACATTGAGGTCGTTGCGATCAATGATCTGACCTCGCCAACCATGCTAGCCCATTTATTGAAGTATGATTCAAGCCACGGCACTTTGAATGCTGAGATATCCGCAACCGAAAATGCCATTCGCGTTGATGGCAAATCTTATCATGTTTACGCCGAACCCAATGCTGAAAAATTATCATGGGTGGCAAATGACGGCGTTGATTACGTTCTAGAATGTACCGGCTTCTACGCTTCAAAAGACAAAGCCCAGGCGCATCTGAACGCAGGGGTTAAGCGGGTCCTCATTTCAGCGCCTGCAGGTAAAGACGTGAAGACAATCGTCTATCGAGTTAACGATAATACACTCACTAACAGTGACACAATCGTTTCAGCAGGTTCTTGTACCACGAATTGTTTAGCCCCAATGGCAGATGCACTCGACAAAGAATTCGGTGTCGAAGTTGGCACCATGACAACCGTTCACGCGTATACTTCAACGCAGATGCTACTTGATGGACCTGTTCGCGGCGGTAATTTGCGTGCCGCCCGGTCTGCCGCTGTTAACACAATCCCCCATTCTTCTGGTGCTGCCAAGGCAATTGGGCTCGTGCTACCCAAACTAAACGGCAAACTGCAAGGTCATGCCCAACGCGTCCCTGTTACTGATGGTTCTTTGACCGAATTGGTGACCATTCTGCATACCAAAGACCTCACCGTCGATACCGTCAATGAGCATATCAAGCCATACACGATCAACAACGAAAGCTTTGGCTGGACAGATGCCCCAATTGTTTCAAGCGATATTGTAAATACCACTTTTGGCTCAGTCTTTGATCCAAGTCAAACCGAAGTCGTTACGGCAGGCGACACACAATTGGTTAAAACCGTTGCCTGGTACGATAATGAGTATGGGTTTACCTGTCAGATGGTTCGAACGTTGATTAAGTTTGCACGGTTGGTTTAGCTAGGTCTCGTTTTGTTGAAATTGGAAAAAGCATATTTTGAGGAAGCCAGCAAATTGGCTTCCTTTTTCGCGCTTAAGTCATGTGTCTCGCCAAGCGCTCGGCAGTATGCGCTCGTCTTTGCTTACCGTTCAGATAATAGAGTCTCCCATTAGCAAACAAACGAATAATGCCAGCTACAAATAACCTTGTATCGCAAACGATCTTACCTTATGATACCTATAAGTAAAGCCATTTTCTAATTCGTTCAAATCATATATCAAAATTCGAAACAGTAATTAAAAAAAGACATTATGCAGATGGCACAAAAACCGCTTAAAAACACCCAAATAATCATTCAAAACTTCGTGAACTCACCTATTCCGGAGAAACTTCTGCCTTTCGTTGATCCTGATACAATCGAAGCTACTTTGGAAAAGTTCGGTACGGCGATGTATATGCAAACCGGCCACAGTCCCTCTGGATGGACTGACATCAATCGGATACTAACTGTCATGGAAGATCAGCTAACGCCTTTTTTCAAAGATCCAGTGGCTTACGCGACACACGCCGCCACTATTCAAATCTTTTTAACTTTCAATGTGCAACCGCACCTAAAAGATCCCGGGGCTTTTATCACCGGCGTTCAAAAGCTTGGTCAACAACATGGTGTTACGATGACTGCTGAAAATTTCGATATTGATCAGTTGAACGTCATCGCAGGTTTCGATCAACCAGCCGACCTGCCCGAAGTGAAGTACGCTGCTGAACGGGGACTCAAAATCAGCCGCAGAGACGACTACTTTATGACCATGAAACGACCCGAAGGACTACCACATGCGACTCAGGTCGGTAAATACGAATGGAAAGCCGTGACGGCTGAGCGTATCACAAAAGAAGGATTCTGGTTTGCTTTAGATTTAGTCGAACTCAAGAAAGATTTAACCACATCTCACGTCTATGGCATGCCGACGCCCATCTTTATTGCATTGGTGACTACTTTCTACGCGAGCATGTACGCCCACGCCATCGAGACGCCAAAACGTTGGGCGGCACCGGCACTTGAAGTTCTGTCCCAAAAAGCACGCCGCGACCTGCCTAAATCGGCTTTTAAACGTTATTGGCGGGCGATTGATCTTGTGGTGGATGGGTTGGCACGTTGTCATAGAAACAGGTGGATGAAGTGAGAATTGTGCTCAAAAACAGGAAACATTAGCATTCGTAGTCTAGGTTGAAGTAACAATGGGTTTATCGCAACGGTAAAACTCTATCAACAAAGTAAGCAAGATTAATTTTTAAAAACCGCAACTCAAAATAAGGAACGTCAGAGTTTGACAGCATTGTCAATGGTTTCTGGCGTTCCTTATATTTATATGATCATTCCCGAATGATCATGATCGATCACTTGGCAATCTTTTCCACCGATACTCCGGATGCTCCCGCTGTTCTGCTAACCAATATTCTCGCAGGTACTTTACCGGAAACGGCACAACCGTATACTGTCCATTGCGTACGAATTCAACGCTCATCATAGCAGCCAACTCCGGAAAAACTTCATCAACGACCTTATCACCGTATGACAATGGCAATAAACGACGCAATGTCACAGCTCGTGCAATATCCGGCTTTAGGGATTGATTGGCACCCACGAAGTACTGGGCAATAGAGTAACCGTTCCACTCTTCAATTCTCGTTAAACCGATCCATTTCAACCCTAGAAGCGGCGAATCCGGAAGGTTGCGTTGCAATGTACTTTTCAATGTGAAGGAAGCTTTTGCTTCCAAGAATTGATTGACTTGCCTCATCCCCGGTTGCCGTGGATTCAGCCCTGCATCACGCGCCGCTTGATCCAGATCCTTTAAATTAAAAGTGCTAGGACTTTCTGCGACCACCGATTGTAATTGCTTGAACGCCGTCATAAATGCTTCATCATCAGCATCTATTGGTCGCACCCTTTCCAGCTCCTGACCTGCGTTTTTTCGAGAAAGAATTTTATTAGGATTGCATAGCTCTAATTGTTTCTTTATCTGTTCACCATCCGGCATCGTTGTGCGGGCAAATTGCTGAATCATAATCTGTTTGGTGCCAAACTGAACGACACAATCAACCCGATCCCAGATATATTTCTGTTTTTTTGAGCCCAGCACTTTAAAGACTTTGTCACAAATCCTTGTGTACTCGTCATCCGTTTTAAGATGATCCGCCTTCAGGACTACCTGTTTTTTAGAAAACACCAAACCCATTGTCATAGTAAATGCTAATTTTGTAACCATGACCTCAGGCGCTGGCAATTCGCGTATGTATTCAAAGCGATAGAAAGTAAACGGCTGAATTTTTCTAGCCAAAGCAGCGTCGACCATTGTTAATTGCCTATTCGCTAGATCCTGTTTGATACATAACTCTTGCGCTAGCTTAATCAAGGCTGGATCAGTGGCAGCGTCTCGACTTTTTTTGCCATCATGGGGTTCCCAACTAACTCCTTCATCTCCCTTTTGATAGGCGCCAAATTTTTCAACCGTGACATGTTGAATGATGCGGTCTACTGTTCCAACTTCATAATGATCATACTTCGCGTGATCGCGTGTATCTCGAATTACTTGAATATTAAGTCCCGATTGAGAACTTCGCGAGCAATGGATATTTACCTTGACCTGTTGCACGATTTGACTTTGTTTTAGTGCAGCAGTCATTCGATTGGCCAATTCCGCAGCCAATGAATCATTCGCCTGCGGATAAATATTGATCGAACAGCCTGCTATTTGTTTCCAAATCGCGTCGGTCCTCTCAAGCTTTAGCTGACACGACTGCTCAACTTGACTTTGATGAAATTTGACTGATTTACGAAGATAGCGAGTAGTATTTTGATTAAGATTATCAAGAAGCGCTCTTGCAATCCCGACTTTGCTTCTCTCAAACGATTTCAGGTTTTTAATAGATAAAAATTTAACTTGGTTTTTCCTTGAGGTGTGGTTGCCCTGATAGAAGTATGGTCCATCGGAAGGTTGGTAACAACGTTCTAAGAATCCTCGAGCGAGATCCAACTTGTATAGCGGCCTCTTCCAGTCCCATTCTGCTGTTTCGGTATATGTCTGAACATTTAATTCAAGATCCTGGTCCCAATTCACTTTTACATTCAACGCGTGACATTGTCGTCTTAAGTCTTGGCGTTGATACTGCCATTCTTTTCGTGATACGAGTAATTCTGGCGTTTTATTAACCTCAGAAATGGCTGGTTGTCCGAATGCTTGTTGATTGAGGAGTAACTGTAATATGTGATTCGGATAAATAGAATCTGTTTCCATTTCTGCCAACATAATCTCGCGCATCTCAAGCCCCTCAACCTGTTGTAATAAAGGTAGTTGACGAAACATCAGAACGTACATATTGCGACGAGGCGTCATGACCGCCTCAGGCAACCAAGAAGCTATCAACTTGTTGTAATTCGAAAAGGCGCCTTCTTTTACAGTCACTTGTAAAAATCGATAATCTGACTGTAGTGCCATTAAATTGAGTTTATAGTCGAGCCTAGTCGTCTGAATTGTCATTTGGTCTTGCATGCAAAAACCTCCCTATTTGTATTTTTTGTTCTGGGGTCAACACAAGCTTTCCTTGCTCATCAATGAGTCCAGAGATTTCAAGGATTTTCCCGTCAATCGTAATGGTCGGTTTACCTTTGTTAATCGCAACTACATTGGCGATGATGACTCGCCATTCTCGACCAGTGTTAACTTGCAAGTGCCTGAGTTTCTGTGCAACATGCTGCCGTTCCTTCTCAGTATCTTTGTTCGGTTGACCCTGCCAATTTTTAAAATCAATAGCCACCTCGCCTTGACACTGAAAATCAAATAATTCGTTATTGGCTAAATCGTCAAAATCCTGAAGTTTTTGTCGCCACTCTTTTTCAAAGATAAATTGACCCGCCACTTCACCTATTTGACCGCGATACAGATTCCTGTATTGCACCGGGTTCAAAATAAGTTCATTCGGCAACCATTCTGTCGGAATCTCCAAATCTTCAAAATGTGTCTTTAAGCCGGGATAACGGCACATTATGGTCAATCCCGATGCCTCGGCGGAAATTTCCATTCCGATTTTACTAAAGTCAAAACAGCCGCTATCGCGTGTATCGGGTTTGACTTCATATTTTGTTTCGTGTTTTTCTGCAGGTAAATATTGAAATCCAGACTCATCGTTACGCCGTTTGAAGACCGCATTCCCTATTCGTTCTTCCTCAGAAGCAGTTGGATGTTTTGCCACAAATAGACGAAGATCACGATAGTACTCCGCATCTTGTTCATTAGTTTGTAAATGGGATTTTAAAAATAAAAGATCACGATGGGTATACAAAGTGGCATTCTGTTTGAAGGCTTCCGATCTCGTCTTTTCGAATGTCGGCGCTTTTTCATCTGCATAGTCCAGCAAACGCCGATATTCGAAGCTTGTCTCTTCCAGATCGATCCCGTTCCCTGTGATACTGCCCAGTACATTGGCACTTGCCAAGATACGGACGCATGGCATCTTGTTGAAAGCCCGGTTCATTCGTCCCAGCGCCTGAATGATCGTCCGCGAATAACTGACATAAAGACTACGTGCATTTTTAGGATAGGCCTGCCATCTTCCTCGCTCCAAGTTAGTAAAAAATGTGTTTAAGGTCGTCACATTGATCTCGTAAGTGTCAAAAAGATATTCTCGTTCGATAATGGCGCGGAGTCCGGACGCATCCATCCTAAACTGACGAGTGTTGGTAAGAATATGCGTCACATCGCCAAGATAGATGCCCGCCAAATCAACACTTTCATGTCGTAGGTCATATGAATTGGCTCCTTTTGGGGCGATATTCACGGCATGTTCCCGTTCGAATTCATTCATGACATGTTGAAGATTTTGACCTACTCCAACCGTTTGATACGCACTGAGAATATAGACACGCTTATCTTCATGACTTGGGATGGCTAAAGCTTCTGCGAGATCGGACTGAACGTTCTCGCCATTTCGTGGCGAAATAATTTTCAATTTGGTATCGGCAGCTTCTGTAAATTGTTGAGTTAAAAGTTCTTTAAGCCGATCAAAAGTCACTGAAAGGTATTCTTGATCCATGCCACCTTGTTCTTTCCCCGGCAAAAGCGACTGCAAGCCTAAAAAAGATGTCAGCATGGGATCGGTCAAGAAAACAACGAAACTGTCGAACAAAGCAATGTAGCGTTGTTTAAAGTAGTCTTTGCCGCTTCCTCCCTCTTGCTCGTTGTTCTTGACAGCATTGGCCTTCTTTTCTAATGCTGCATCTAGTTGTCGAATTATAGTGGATTCAATCACCAACCCATTTTGTTTCAAACGATTTTCAAAGATTGAGGCGAATGAAGTCCCAATATGCCATCTCTGCGTTAACTTGAATGTTTCCTTTTGCATATCGCCCTTCAAAATCCAGTTCTTCTTGAGTTTCTGCACTCAAAAATTCGATCCCGTTTATCATGCGAGGACCTAACATCTCTCTCAGATAAGTCAGGTCGTAATTATCTAGCACTGTTGGCAAAGTAGCAGTTGCTGATAAGCCAAGAATGTTGGCTTTATTTAGTAAATTCAACAGGTACCTTTCCGGAGTTACTTTAAAAAAAGAAGCGTCAATGTCAGTCCGGAATTCATGCTGATAATCGTTCATCATTTGAAAAAGGCTTAGACCTTGTTGTTGAAAGCGATGGGTGCTATGCGCATGATAATTAGATTTAATGCCTTGAGCAGACGAGTAATCATGGCCCAGCGAGAGTAAAACCTTAATCTGTTCACCTGACAGTCCGAGTGCGTTATAGATACTATGGCAAGCATCATCAATTGTCATAGCATCATCAAAATTTGACTGTTCAGAATTTTTTAAGCCTTGATAATCGCGAGCTCGATCACGAAAAAAGCGCGTTGTTCGCCGCAAAAATGTGTAAACCCTGGGCAACATTCTCTGAAAGTGCAAGTCGTCTCGCGCCTGTTGCCCCAAGACAACCTGTTTCAAATGATGATCTAAGTATGCGTGCCAGGGCTTACCTGCGCTGATCAATTGTCTTTGGGGCGTATGGATCACAAAGCCGGAATCAAGCGAAACTGCCTCTGTCTTATACAAATGCCTCAAGGCAAACTTGGAGCGCAGCTGTTTACCCTCCTCTTTTAAAACATTAAACTGTTTTCTTGCTGTGAAGCAATCTCTCAACTGGCTTGGTAAAACATCTTCATCCATTTTTTTGAATCCTTGGTGCAAAGCTTCGAATAGCATAATCAGGTCTGCCTGGATTTTTAAAGCATCATCGATCGCTTTATCCAAGACTTGTTGTTTGGTGCTATCAAATTCGTCCATGACGATGAGCGCATTGTGAATGATTGGGGCAAACTGAAAAGACTTAGCGTGTTCCTGGAAGAAAGGCGTATAACTTCTGGTAAATTTTGCCGTTGTTAAAATGATGATTTGTCGACGATAAAGGTCAATCGTTGGATATGTTTCATTCAACCATTTAGTTTCCGAATTCACTTGTTTCGCAACATAGTCACAAGCTTTCTTCTGACCTTCGTCGTCAAGGGGCACAGTCAATTCGACCGAATCTGCCAGTTGGACCGTGATTGCTTGTCGGAATTCGAACTCGGCTTTTCTCAGCGCCTCCCACGAGGTCTGGGAATCAGCGGCTTGATGTTTATAGGCTTGAAATAAACCAAGATGCATCTTTAGGTTCTTAAATACCTTCCTAACAGATTCTGATGATCGATATTTGGCCGGCATTTGTTGGTTATCCCAGTCCCCAATGATTTTATTGACGGTATCTTCCAAAGAACGTAAAATAGCCACTCGTTGATTAAAAGTACCACAGCTTGATCTCGCGTGTTTGTTCCAGGCTGCTTTAAAAGTATGCTCATTGAAATTCTTTTTTTGGTCAGTGACAAAGAAAGCCCGAAAATTCTCATGGTCAGCTGCATATTGACACAATGCTTGTGCAATCGTGTAACTCTTTCCAGTACCAGTAGGCGCATTTAAAAGCATGAGTGCATGCTCAGGCGATCGTGATTCTAGATCAGTGATCATCCTCCAAAAATCGGAAATTTGCATGTTTCAAACTCCATCTCTTCTTTATTTTTTCATAACAGCATTTGCAGCGTAAAAAGCGCCTTCATGACTAATCTTTTTGATCCTCACTGTGAAGGACTCAAAAAAACTGTCAGGTCAGAACAGCATGCTCTCTCCGCGATATATACACGATTTTTGTTGAAACACTTTAAAACTAAAGTAACTTATACTTGTGTCCAGGTTGGTATTGTTTAAGCGCTTAAGCAACTTAAATATAATAGTACAAAACTTAATTGTACACTTTTTAGGTCTTCTTTCTTACAATAATCTTATACATTTAATAAGATTATTCGATAAACAATATTATTATAACTAATAGAAAATGTCTTATATATTGTTTAGCCGATCTTTAAATCGATATTATCTCATCATCAAGCATGAAAACTATTCTCCAACCGAAACCTCAACCGAGGCACCTTTTCATCAACGCACTCCCGCCAAAACGTCACATGCGCCTGATCAATCGGATTTAAGCTTTCAGTCACATCCGGACTCGCAGCGGTTTGCTCCGGATACCAGCACAAATAAAAACGTCCACCAACAGATGACGAGAAAATCCGCTCCACTAAGATGTGCTCTGGCCTAAGCGTGACGTCAACCTCCCTCTGATGTGTTCTCAAAAAAGTCATCCACGCATTGGTCCTTACAACTTTATTCGGATACACCGCAAATCCTTCTAATTCAACTGACATCTCTTTCCGTCCGTTTGGTTTCTAGCAATAGGTATCAAAAAACGCGTACACACCTCCTAAAAGGCATATACGCGCATATCATAACCTATTTGATTTTCACTTGGCTACCGCATCCACAGCCGCCTTCATCATCGGATCATCCTTGGTCAACTGTGCACTCAACTTCTGCGCGAGCGTTGCCAACGTATCCTGATCCGCTGTTCCTGTTGCGTCAAGCTTATTTGCTTGCTGGAACGTTTTGACAGCGGCTTGGGTGGCATCGTCGTATTGACTATTGACAGTGACGGAGCCGACTTTAAGTGCCGTGAGCATTTGTTGCAAGGACTTCACATCGCTGCCTTTATCGCCTGGTTTGAGCTGAGTGGCGTTGATCAAGGTGATCTTCGCCGCGGCTGGGTAGTCGACCTTGATATCAGGTGTCAGGCCTTTGTGATTGATCCAAGTGCCGTTTGGCGTTAACCATTTAGCGATGGTCAGCTTGAGTTCTTTGTTGCTGCCCATTTCGCCGACATTTTGGACGGTGCCTTTGCCGAAACTCTTTTCACCGACAAGCGGAATGTTGCTGTTTTGGTGAAGTGCTGCAGCGGTGATTTCACTGGCTGAGGCCGAATTACCATCAATTAAGACCGCCGTTTTTTCAGTGACTTTAAAGCCGTCATCGAGTTTCTTGCCAGCCTTATAGACTTCCTTGGCACCGTTGCGGTCTTCGACTTGCAGAACAGTTTGGCCGTTTTTAGAGAACATGGAGCTGATGGACAAAGCCGCACTCATCATGCCGCCTGGATTTTGCCGTAAGTCGAGGACAAAGGATTTGGCCCCTTCTTTGCGTAATTTCTTAACAGTGGCCTTGAATTGTTTGACGGTTGGTTCGCTAAAAGTCGAGATAGTAATGACGCCGACCTGTTTGTTGGCCGAAGCAAGTTGGCCAGTGACAGTGTCAACCGTGATTTTCTGCCGCTTCATCGAGAAGGTCGCTTGTTTGCTGCCGCGCTTAACGGTGACGGACACTGTGGTACCGATTTTACCGCGAATTTTGGCAACTGCCTTGCTAACGGTTTGTTTGGAGACATCTTTACCGTTGACCTTGAGCAGCACATCGCCGACTTGCATGCCTGCTTTTTTGGCGGGCGTGTCAGGTAAAATGCTGGCGATGGAAAGACTGTCATGATTTTGCTGGATGGTGGCACCGATACCGCCAAATGAAGCCGAAATCGTGTCATCAAGATTGGTTTTATCGTTATTCTGCAAGTAAACGGAATATGGATCATCTAACGTTGCCAGCATACCTTTAATCGCGCCATCGGTTAATTTGGTCGTATTGACGCTTTTATAGTAGTTATTGGTAACCGTCTCATAAGCAGCAATAACGGGTGCTAGTTCCTTGGGGACACTTGTTTTCAAAACACTTTGTTGCGCTTGCTGATAAGAGAGCGCGTAACCGCCTGCGACACCACCGCCAAGTGCGACGATGACAATTATCAAAACGGCCCACCACGGTAATCTACGTTTATTGATACGAATCGCCTCCTGTGCTTTCACTCGCCTCATAGGCGCGATACGTTTCGTCAAAAACGGCCATGCTTGGCAAATAATTGCCGTTTAGTTCCAGATAATCGCTTAGTCGATGGTAATCCTTTTCTTGCTTAGGAAAGCTTTGATCCAAAAAGGCATTTTTCGCAAATTCAGCAATTTCACTATGGTCATTGGGGTTACGCAGGGTCATGAGATATTCGTAAAAAGTCCGATGCATTATTGATCCTTCCATGTTGTGTCGATAAAAGCCTGCCGTTGTGCATGTTCTAATGCATAACGGCGGGGATTCTTAGCATAAAACTGTTGGTGCTCAGGCTCAGCCGGATAAAACGGCTTGGCAGCTTCGATTTGCGTCACAATCGGATCACTGAAGCGCCCACTAGCAGCTAAGGCCGTTTTTGAAGCCTCTGCAGCTTCGCGTTGGGCATCATCCTTCACGAAAATCACCGGTCGATAATTATCGCCGCGATCCTGAAACTGACCCATAGCATCTGTCGGATCGGTTTGCTGCCAATAGATGTCCAACAACTGCGGATAGCTAATAGTGTCGGCATCGAAGGTGATTTCTACGGCTTCAGTATGTCCAGTGGTGTGAGACGAAACCTGTTCATAGGTGGGGTTGGCGACATGGCCGCCAGTGTAGCCGGACACTACATTCAAAATGCCCGGCTGCTCTTCAAAGGGTTCAACCATACACCAAAAACATCCCCCAGCAAAAATAGCTGTTTCTTTTTTCATAAAATATTCAGCTTCTTTCCAATGATCACTGATTATCCGGGAGGTAAACTGCGAACTCTAAGTCATCGTTCGTCGGATCTAGTTTAGTTGCCCGAAGCGTCATGCCATTTTGGAGTTTAAATTGGCTCAATTTTAGCACAACGTTTCCTGCCTTACTATCAAGACTGACCCAGCTAGGGATTTTATAACTATGCCCAATATAGCTCATTACGAAACTAATCGGGACTGGCAATGTACCGACGTTCAATTTCTTTGACTTTAGCAAAACATCGCCATTTTTAAGTACCAACGGATCAAAGGTCAATTGGAACTTGACATTATTGCCAAGAAATTTGAACGAACCATTCAACGCCGCCTCATTATTGCCAAGGGTGACGGCGTATTTAATTGGGCTGTCCTTCAGATAGGTTTTTAAATAGGCAGATTGCAAGAAATAACTTGAACGAATTTAGTGACGTAGATTAAGCAAGAA
>OKDZ01000016.1_pt1 | contig 86712 bp, 77 predicted proteins | sample 1614811 | NCBI WGS metagenome assembly OKDZ01 (sample SAMN04436971, study PRJEB24849) | human gut metagenome | biome: human gut; feature: NICU; material: stool | host: Homo sapiens | place: USA: Saint Louis, MO | collected 2010-03-27
CGATGTATTGAATCGTGTGGTGTTGCATCAGTTCTATCTGAGATCGTTCAATTAAGGTTATAATGGCCATGGGACCTGTCCTTCTCTCTAGATGGTATGTTATGCAAACACCATTTTAGCAAGAACGGACAGGTCTTTTTTCACATTTTCTGGGTGGTAACTTTAATTATGCAATCTAGGATCAAACATCACGTCTGCGAAGTCATTATTAGTTAATTTTTTTGTTGCTACTGTTTCTGTCATTTTTATTTGCCTCATTTCTTAATATCAATATTAACCGTTTTCAATCAAATAATATAGGTCGTTGCCAGCGGATTCATCATGCTGCGATCGTAGCGGCCGGTGATCAAATAAGGGGCGGTTTTATCGGCATCGACTTGTTCCAGATGCAAAGTGTTGAACATGGTCGAAGTCGCAAAATGATACCACATCGCACCAAGCGGCTTGAGCACTGGCAATTCACCGAATGGATCATCTTCAGTTGATGCAAGTTGAATCGACAGTTTCCCTAGCTCAACTCGATCAGCTAACGACTTCATCTGTGTGGCGACCAGCTCAACATTTTCAAAGTGGTTCGCACCTTGTTTATCCTGTACAAGATCATGGGTGAAGAAGAAACTGTTCATTTCGGATTCTTTGTTTAAGGCAAATTGACTGCCAAATGTTTGCAAAATGGAAGGATCATTGACATCCCCGGCTTCCCAATCAACCGAAAGCAGCGTCTTGCCGTGACGTTCCACCGTGGCACTGGCACTGTTGTCATTGCGCCGCAGTTCGATGTGATCGGCGAGCTTCTTAGGAATACCTGCACCTTCACGACCTGCCACCAAGCCGGCTTCAGCACCAGGGCCATGCAGGAGCAAGGTTAGTGGATAGGAACCCATCATTTTGTCTTTGTAGCTAACAAGGGCAAATAACGTTTGTTCCAGATAAGGTCCGCCAAACGACGGCTTGCCCATGTGGACGACGTAGCCGCAGACAACTGGTGCAACCAACTTCAACGGTGCCGGAATCAATTTGGCCAAGACGTCTGGATCCGTGGCATAGGCAAAACTGATCCCTTCTTGATCATTCATACTTGGTAAATTCAGAAAGTTCTTCACGTCTTCTTGACTCACAACATAGCTCGACATTTTTGACACTCCTTCTCTGTGAACGCTCGCCAGCGCGGTTGAGGCACTGATTCGCGTGTTATCGAAAGTAACTAACTACATAATCCCATCCATCACATGAACATCTGGTGCACCATTTTTGACGATCCGATTGACCCGATCCAAAATCAATGGGTTGAACTGTGGGTGGGTCAAAATGTAAAACTGATCTTCTTCAAGTGCTTTGAAAACCGTCGCCGCAATCGTATCAAGTGGCATACCGTTGGTGATCACATATTTGGCAAACTGTTGACCTTTCAGGAAAGCCTCGCTTTGATAGTAAGGATCACTTGGATTGCTGTATTGCTTTGGCCGATGTTCTTCAGTGTGATAAAGATCCGTCTGAACAAAACCTGGGCACATCACATGCATTTCAATATCAGCACCGGCCCGCTGCAGATCATAAGCAGTTGCTTCACTCATACCGACGCTAGCAAACTTGCTGGCGTGATATGCAGGCATGCCTGGGGTATCGACCAAGCCAGCGATCGAAGCGACGTTTAAAATCGCCCCGTGCGTTTTTTGCGCCATCATAATTGGAATAATCCGCTTCATCGCATAAACCTGACTCATCACATTGACGTGCATGATCCATTCCCAATCACGGGTTGGTAATTCCCACATACGTCCTGGCAAAGCAATCCCTGCATCATTGATCAGCAAATCGATTTGCTTAAATGCTTGAAGTGTCTGATCAATAGCTGCGTTAACTTCGTCTTCTTTGGTAACATCAGTCGGAATCATCACAGCATCCGCCCCTGTTGCCACAACGATTTGATAAGTTTCATTCAAAGCCGGCTTGTCGATATCGACTAAGGCGAGCTTCATCCCCCGTTTTGCCCCTTCTTCAGCAATGACCCGACCAAATCCGTGGGCGGCCCCGGTGATGAACATGACCTTGTCCTTAAAATCCTTCATAATTGCTTGCCTCCTATGTGGCGTGAATCCACGCACGCAGTCATTCATGTGTGTGCTTATTCACAATTTCGAATACGCCTTTACGATAGCGCTTTCAAAACGTATGATGAAGGTACAGTTTGCACATGAATGAACAAATAAATTTGTATGTTTTTGCTAATTGACACGTGCCACCTTCACGTCACCTTCGAGGATAAATAATGAAATTAAATACTTTGCTCCAACGACTTGACCAAACAGTCCCATTAACCTTTGATACCAGTCTCCAAAACCCCGAAATAACAAGTCTGCAATTTGACGATGATATGACTCTTTCGCCACATCCGACCTCACTGTATCTTGCTGTATCTGCTGATCAAACGATTACCTTGAAAGGAGCTGTTGGCAAGACTGCACAACTGTCCCTGTGTGCTCAAACGCAGCTAAAAAACGAGTCGCAACTTGCTCAACTATTCGATCGGGCTGGTTGTCTTTTGACGTCCGAAACAAGTTTACAAGCATAGATTAATCAGCTTGCTATTAAAGCGATCACAGAGGACTTCGACACGATTCTTAATCAAGCCGCCCGGACATTAGGTAATCCCTTGATTGTTCTTGATCTTGTCGGGCAACCTGTGGCGCAATCCACGCAAGCGCCGGCCATTAGTGACTTGACAGCGCCAGCTATTACCTCTGTCCAGGTCCAACAGGCATTGAAAAAATTCAGACCCGCTAAAGACTTGATCCCGCAAGTTATTCTCATTCAGCAATCACAGCTGCCCTTGCTGCTTTTATGTCTGCCATTGGCCTATCGCAACAATGCCCTAGGCTACCTCGTCATGCCAGCCTGCGTCAGACCGCTCACCGCTGAACAAACTGCCTTCTTCAAAGCCGAAGCCAAAATTATCACCAGCTCCTTGATCAAAAACCGGATGATGCCGACCGCCGCCTCAAAACGCGATCAACTGCTCACCATGCTGCTTACCGAACAACAAAGTGGTACCTTTGCCGCTCAGTTTGCGAAAGAACATGCAACATTGCCAACAAGCATGGTTTTGATTAAAGGTGAGCCGCGTGCTGGACAATCTTTGGCAGCGTTGAAAGAGCGACTAAAGTATTTATTAACCCCGCTTTTCTCACAAACTTTGATCACACTTTATCATCATCAATGTCTAGCCTTAGTTTCTGTCGACTTGCCAACTTACAACAACCCTGAATTTAAAGCTGATTTAGCGACCATTGCCGATCGTGCCAACTGTCGTTTGATCGTTTCGAATCAATATACGCGGCCTGAAGATACCATCGCTGCCTATGCCGTCTGCAGTCGCACTGCGAAGCTTAAATCTCAACCAACTCACGTCACCATGTGTGAGGATGCCTTTTTTGACTTAATGCTGGCACAGGTCGATCATGCCGAAATTTTGCCATTTTTCATCAATCCGGCGGTTAAGGCATTGATGGATCATGATGCTGAGAATAAAACTGAGTTGTTGCCGACACTGGACGCTTATCTTGAATCTGGTGAAAACCTCACCCACACTGCTAGGCAACTTTTCATTCACTTAAACACGTTGCGCTACCGGCTCAAGCACATCAGTGACATTACTGGAATTGATTTAAAAGATGCTGAAACTTGTTTCAAACTTGGCGCAAGTTTTAAGGTGCGTCGATATTTGAATCACAATAAACTCACTTTTACTCGATAATTTGATGGCTTTAACGTCATTTTCCCTGCGAGACAAATCAGTTGCTTTTAACGCCAAATCAGCCTATGTTAACGGCGAAAGGAGCTGATCCTATGCAAATTCATTTTGATGAAGGTGCCACTGAAAAAATCCAACCGCATCTGGGCGATGACAAAAAGTTGCTGCTTACGTTTGAAGATGGGGTGGGTCCTTATTCGCAGCATGCGATGATCCATATGCAGGTCCAGTTCTCACTTAACGTCGTAAAAGCTAGCGATCCGGCAACGGATTATGACACTGAAATTGACAGTAACCTTGGGCCAATTCTGATCAAGGGTTATTCGCAAGAAGATTTGAATGCCCACATGAATGTCCACTTTAACAAAACGCTGAATACCTTGGTTTTGAGTGGTGACGGCGGTGATATTGATACCAATATGGGCTTTATTGACTTCACCGAAGCCAATGGTGTTCGAAATAACCCTGCTCGCTAACTGCTATTTTCAAGAAACGTAATCTCGGTGCATTCTTAACAACTCGTAACAGAAAAGCCGCGTCAAAAATCACAATTGATTTTTGACGCGGCTTTTTCTATGTTCTTTGGTTTGATCAACGCATACGCGGCTTATTTGGGAAGGTCGCGATGAAAAGTGCGCCATGAGGATGGACATCCTTGACTTCAATATGCCCGTGATGCATGGTCACAATCCACCGAGCAATTGCTAAACCAAGTCCACTACCACCTGTTTGGCGACTACGCGAGGCATCTTCTCGATAAAAACGTTCAAAAACGCGAGCTTTATCAGCATCCGCAATACTCGGCCCAGAATTGCCAACCTGCAACTGCCAATCACGTGGTGTCTGTGTCACTTCAACCCAGATAGAATCACCCGCCTGTGTATATTTAAAGGCATTGTCCAGTAAAATCACTAACAGTTGTTTCATCCTCGCCGTGTCAAACAGTGCATGACCGGCCTTGGGTAGCGTTGTTGTAAGGGACTTCTGCTGACTGACAGCAATATCTTGATAAGAAGACAGCTGTGGTTCAAAGGCCTTTTCAAAAGGTTGATCAACCAATTCAATTTCGATGGTGTTGCTATCGGCTTTGGCAATTGTTAGCAGATCATCGGTCAGCTGACGCAAGCGTTTCGTCTCACCCAACGAAGTCGCAATTGCCTCACTTTCGTCAATGATGGTCGCTTGTGGTTTCGTCAGCAGGGCTTCCTGCTTGCTTTGAATCACGGCAAGTGGCGCCCGCAACTCGTGTGCTGCGTCGGCAACGAAATCCTGTTGTCGCTGCCATGACCGGACAATTGGCCGCATAGCACGTGTGGACAACCAGTATGACAAGCCGAGTGCCAATGCCCAAAAAAGAATAATGGTGACAATCAGAACCTGCCGAAATGATCGAATCGCTGCTTCCTGTGCATCGGTATTTTGCAAAATTAACACATAGTGACCGGCATACTGAGGATCTGCGCTGTATTTAGGTGCTTTGATTAATAGCGTCCGGAATGTTCCAGTTGATGTGGTCAATGTCTGTAACTTGTTTTGCGCTGATCGATCCAGTTTTAAATTTTTAAAGTAAGCATAAAACCGCTCACCAAGCATGGCTTGATTAATGATGCGCCCTTTTTGGTTAAAGACCACCATGTTGGTCCTGAAAGGTGCTGGGTGAGTTACTCTCGTACCGGGTTGCTGCGGACCAAGCTTTGTCGTTTCTTCGTTTGGATTAAGAATCATTGCTTGTTGCTGCTCTAAGGTGTGATCAATGTCTTGATAAATTGAGCGCTCATATAAGAAAAAAACAATGATACCTAATACCACAAACAAGCCCGCAAAGCTCAACAGTTGCCCGATGAATAAGCGACGTTGCTGATGTTTAATACCTTTTTCTGCGTTCATTCACTGCCCTCCGGCTCCTGAAAAATATAGCCAACGTTGCGAATCGTTTTGATCCAATGCTCAACTTTTAGCGGTTTTAATTTTTTGCGCAGGTTGGACATGTAAACCTCCACCACGCTGACAGCTGTTTCAGAATCAAATCCCCACAAACGATCAAAAATCTGATCTTTGGTGATAATTGTTTTCTGATTTTGTAATAGATAAACCAACAGATCGAATTCTTTACCGTTCAAGGCCACTGGTTGATCGTTGATGAGCACCTCATGACTCGTCACATGTACCACAAAAGGACCAGCAGTTAAGCCATCATCGTCAAAGAAGTGACCGGTTCGCTTTAACAACGCCTTCAAACGCATAATGAGTTCTTCACGATGAAACGGCTTCGTCAGATAATCATCTCCGCCAAGTTCAAACCCGTGCAATTTATCGGTCAGCGCATCTTTGGCTGTCAAAATCAATACAGGCGTTTTAATTTGCTTTGCCCGCAACTTCTTGAGTACGTCAAAACCATTTAATTCTGGCAACATAATGTCCAAAATAATGGCATCAAAAATACCTTCCTCGGCCAAATACAGACCATCAGCACCGTTTAAGGCGGCTTCTGGGTCGGCAAATGCGCGGATAAAATCAGTAATACTCTCGTTTAAATCCGGATCGTCTTCGATCACAAGAATTCTCGGTTTAACTGTCATGTTCTGCCCCACTTATTTGTTGGTAACCTTATATCTGCTGGTCTGACCATATCATGATAACCATAAAGTCATCTTAAGAAATAGAATGCCCGACTTTAAGGTTAATTTATGCTGTAACTCTCATAATGATCCCATTCACCAAGAAGGGAGCGGTTTGATGCGTCAAAAGCTGAAACAATTCATCGGCTTCGGCTTGGTCGGTGGGGTCAATACCATTTTAACTTATCTCATTTACTTGACATTATATCAGCTGATCAACCCGACAGCCGCCATGGGGGTTGGCTACGGGCTGACATCCATTTTTGGCCTATTTCTTAATGACACATGGGTGTTCAAGGCAAAAGATCGACGCCAACTCAAAACGGTGGCACCGCGTTATTATCTCTCCTATGGCCTGACCTTCATTCTAAGTTTAGTTTTGACAAGTTTTTGGAATGATTTCTTACGACTACCCAAGCCGCTTGCACCTATGTTCGCATTGATGATCACTGTCCCAACGAACTTCCTTTTAAGCAAGTTCTGGGTATTTCGAGAAAAGGGAGTTGCTGCACATGAAAAAAATTAAACAGTGGACCGTTGATTGGTGGTTTATTGGCATTCTGATCCTAGCCGCCTTTCTATATGCTTGGAATATTTGGGAAGCCGGTAACGCTAACGACTACTACACCGCCGCTATTACCAGTATGATTCAAAGCTGGCATAACTTCTGGTATGGTGCCTTCGATCCCGCCGGCTTCATCACCGTTGATAAACCGCCAGTTGCCTTGTGGTTCATGGCTATTTCGGCAAAAATTTTTGGCGTACATGGTTGGTCCGTTGTTTTGCCATCCATTCTTTTCGGGATTGGCAGCGTCGCCTTGATCTACAACATGATCAAACCGCGCTTTAACATTTGGGCAGCACGGCTTGCTGCGTTGGCGTTAACGCTGACACCGATCGTTGTTGCTGATTCACGAACGAATAATATGGATGCAACCCTTCAGTTCTTCCTCTTACTCGCCAGTTGGTGCCTCATGAAGGCCATTAGCAATCGCAAGCCATGGCTCGTTGTTGTGAGTTTCGCGCTGATCGGCGTCTCTTTTAACATCAAGATGCTACAGGCGTTTATGATTCTGCCGGCTTTGCTCTTATTCTTCTGGCTGGCTTCCAATCAGAAACTTTGGCGGCGCCTAGGCACCTTGGCTATTGCCTTGGTTGCTATGGCCATCACCACCCTCGCTTGGCCAATACAGGTGGATTCAACCGCCACTAGTCAACGGCCTTACGTTGGCAGTTCGGAAACTAACTCTGAATTGGAGCTGGCTTTTGGCTACAACGGCACTGAACGATTACTCGGACAAACCACAGGAACTGGTGCTGCCTTCCCTGGTATGGGTACCAAATCCAAGACCGGCTCCACTGGCACTGCTGGCACCCCGCCAACCGGTGCTAAAGGCACGGCGCCGGGTGGCACGACTGCTAGGAAACCAACTGGAACGCCTGGTGCCGGCAACACAGGCAAAACACCACCTGCCGGAACAAAAATGCCCGGCACTAAGACTGGCGCGGCTGGGAAGCAACCCGCTGTGACGACCGAAAGAGGCGCTGGTACAGGTCGCAAAATGCCTGCCAACTTCAAAAAAGGGACGTTTAAGGGCGGTACACGTGGTCGTCAAGGCAGTCAACGTGGCGGTGCTGGTGGTGCTTTCTCCATCGGGACAGTCGGTCCATTACGCCTATTGCAATCTGATTTAGGTCCACAAATCAGTTGGCTTCTGCCAGCTGCAATCATTGGCTTCATCAGTGCCTTTACCTACTATTTGGACCGCAAACGGAAATGGTACCAGACAACCATTCAACAAAATCACTTGCTCTTTTGGCTTGGATGGCTCATCCCCGTTGCTGGCTTCTTCTCCATCGCCAGCTTCTTCCATCCTTATTACATGATCATGTTGGCACCACCAATTGCCGCCTTATTCGGCATCGGAACTGTCACTATGTTCAAACAATTCAAAACCGATCTGAAACATTGGCAAGCATGGCTTTTGCCAATCGCAATCGTGGTCACCACAGGCTTGCAGGCTTGGTATGTCAGTCTCTATTATCAATGGCAGCCATTCTTAGTCATCGCTGGCGGCCTGCTCGGTTTGATACTTCTGTTCATCGGCCGCACTAAAGCATGGCGTAAAACAGCGTTAGGCGTTGCCATCGCAGCAATCATGGCCGCACCAGCATTCTGGTCCTTAACGCCAACAATAGCTGGTTCCTCGGCTGGTATTCCTTCTGCCGGTCCATCACTGCTCTCCTCTAGCGGTAACGGTGGACTCGGCAACGGCACAGCAGATTCTGGCTTGCTAAAGTATGTTGAAAAACATCAAGGCAATTCCAAATACCTGTTTGCAACCAGCAACGCCAGCACTGCAGCCCCGTATATCATCAAATCTGGCAAAGCGGTCATGGCCATTGGCGGCTTTAACGGGACTGATCCAGCTATCACCCTGAAACAGTTCAAAGCGCTTGTTAAAAAGGGCGATATGAAGTATTACCTTTCCTCTGGCCGCTCAGGCAATTCGAAGATTGAAGCTTGGGTCACCAAAGTCGGCAAAAAGGTTGCCGCAAGTCAATATGGCGGCACTTCATCGTCCAGCACGCAAGGCTTTGGCAGCCGAGGCGGCATGGGCGGCGGCACCTTGTATGAACTCGATGCCAGCATGGTGAAATAAAGCGTCTTGATCTCTCTATGAAAGGAGTCCCCGATATGCGACAAGAAAAGAATCCATTCATTTCGATTGTGTTGCCGGTTTATAACGAAAGTGCTGGCATCGGCGAAACTTTAACGGTTTTGGCAAATTACGTTCGTGCACGGCCGGAACGATACGAGTTAATTTTCGTCAATGACGGCTCAACAGACGACAGTGCTGATCAAATCAGGGCCGCCATGGCCAAAAATCCGGCGATTCGGTTAGTCGATTTCTCCCGCAACTTCGGCCATCAGCTAGCAATCACTGCCGGCATTCGCTATGCCAGCGGCGATGCAGTGGTGGTCATGGACGCCGATCTGCAAGACCCGCCGCGTGTTATCCCAGAAATGTTAGCCCGCTGGCGTGAAGGCTATGACGTCGTTTACGGTAAGCGGCGCAAACGCAGTGGTGAAACGTGGTTTAAGAAGTTGACTGCCGAAATGTTTTATCGCTTACTCAAGGCTGTCACTAGCATCAACATTCCTGTCGATACCGGCGACTTCCGTTTGATGGATCGGCGTGTTGTCAATGTTCTCAAGCAGATGAATGAACAGGACCCATATGTACGCGGGATGGTCACTTGGGTCGGCTACAAACAAATTGCCGTTGAGTACGATCGTCAAGAACGGGAAGCCGGTGAAACGCACTATCCACTGAGAAAAATGCTTCACTTAGCTATGGATGGGATCACTAGTTTTTCCACAGTACCGTTAACTTTAGCTAGCTGGCTAAGCGGCTTCTTCCTGATCATCGCGGTCGCGCTCTTTGGGCTTAGTTTGGCACTAGGCCACCTCACTAGCTTAACCTGGGTCATGATCATCACCTTGCTAGTTGGCGCTGGTATTACCTTCACCATTGGCATGCTCGGCACCTACATCGCGAGGATGTTCGCTGAAAGCCGCCATCGACCGCTCTATATCGTTGCCGACACATACGGCTTCAAAACCCAAACGACGCAACAAACAAGTTATCCTTATCACGCATTACAAAACTAGCCACAAGCGCCACTATTTAAAATCAAGAAAGCCGCTAACCTGTTGTTTGAATGACGACATCAGGCTAGCGGCTTTTTTGAGCACAAAAGAATAAGCTAAATGCCACAAATATGTTTGAACTAGCCGATGGTGCTCATGTCTAAACTCATTTTAAATTTTACAACACCAATATTTTTATGTTACGGTTATTATAAGTAAGTAATGATCGTGTCTCTGACAAATTGAAAGGAATGAACTCATGACAACAACGACCAAGCACTTGACGCGCTTAACGCCAAGCGATCTGGCCGCTGAATTAACGACGAACACCAAAACCGGCCTGACTGCTAAAGAAGCAGCTGCACGTTTGCAGCAAAATGGCCGTAATCAGCTCACCGCGGCTAAAAAGCCTAGCTTGCTCCGGCAAATCGGCCATCACCTCAGCGATATCACCTCACTAATTTTGCTTTTTGCCGTTGGTCTCTCTGCCTATCTGGCCTTGACGACTGACAGTGACTGGACCAAAACCATTGTTATTGGCGCCATCGTCATTCTCAATGTTGTGATCGCTTTGTACCAAGAACACAGCGCTGAAAAAGCACTCGCTGCTTTGAAAGCCATGACGATCCAAACCGTCACCGTTGTTCGTGAAGGCAAGACGCAAACCATTCAGGCCGCCGAGCTTGTTCCAGGCGATTTGATTCTCCTCAAGGCCGGCGATGCGGTTCCTGCAGACGCCAGAATCATTCAAAGCCAAGAACTTGAAGCGGATGAAGCAATTTTAACTGGCGAAAGTCTGGGCGTGACCAAAACGGCAGAAGCCTTGGCCACTGCTCCTGATGATCTTGGGGATGCTGCCAATTATATTTTCTCTGGCACAGCCATTACCAGCGGCAAGGCAACTGCGATTGTGACGGCTACCGGCATGGACACCGAACTGGGAAAAATTGCTGCACTGCTCAATCAGACAAAAAAGCAGACGACGCCATTGGCCAAACGGTTAAACACACTTGGCAAGCGGCTATCCTTCGTTGCTATCTTGGGCGGTATCATCACCATTTTACTGGCAACCTTGCTTCATCAGGAAGGCTTTACAGATAGCTTGATGCTTGGTGTCAGCCTCGCCATTGCTGCAGTTCCAGAAACCTTGCCCGTCATCGTCACCCTCAGTTTGGCTCATGGCGTTCAGAAGATGGCCAAGCGCCACGCGATTATTCGCCAAGTCACCGCTGTTGAAACCATTGGGAACGTGAACGTGATTGCCTCAGACAAAACTGGGACCCTCACGCAGAATCGCATGACAGTTACCCATTTCTGGCCTTATGGCAAAGAAATTCATAAAGTCGCCAACACAAAGTTGTCAGCCAATGACACCCGCTTTTTCAAGTATCTCGGTCTTGCAACCAACGCACACTTAACTGCTGATGATGAACCAGATATCGGCGATGCGACTGAACTGGCAATTGTTCGGCTACTTGATCATTACGATCTGAGTCGGACCGAGGCTGAGCAAATCTATCCGCGTGTGGCTGAAGCGCCGTTTTCATCTGACAAGAAAACCATGGCGACTTTGCATCGCACGCCGGATGGCCACTATCTAGCGATTATTAAAGGAGCAGTCGACCGAATTAACTTTGCGCCTGAAAACTGGGAGCAAACTGCCACCGCAATCCATGACCAAATGACGGCACAAGCATTGCGGGTACTGGCGGCTGGCTATCAACAATTTGAAACCGATCCTGGGGAAAACTGGGAAACACAGCTAACCGCCGTACAACCGTTGGGATTGATTGGTATCATTGATCCGCCGCGCCCTGAAGTGCCCGCTGCCATTCGCGCTGCTAAACAGGCCGGCATTACAACGGTTATGATCACTGGGGATCATCTCGGTACGGCCAAAGCCATTGCTAAAGACATTGGCATCCTTGAAAGCGGCCAACAAGCAATCACCGGCCATGACCTCAGCCAAATGAGCGACGAGGATCTGGCGGCCAATATTGCTGATATCCGCGTGTTCGCGCGGACTACCCCGAGTGATAAAATTCGAATCGTCAAAGCTTGGCAAAAACAAGATGCGGTGGTCGCCATGACCGGTGACGGCGTCAATGATGCGCCAGCGCTCAAAGCTGCCGACGTCGGCATTGCCATGGGCATCACTGGGACAGATGTGGCCAAAAATGCTGCCGATATGGTTTTGACCGACGATAACTTTGCTACGATTATCGATGCTGTCGCACAAGGTCGAACCGTCTATCAAAATATTTTAAAAGCCGTTGAATTTCTGATTTCGGTTAATTTTGCCCAAATTTTCACGATGCTACTGGCCGTCCTCGTTGGCTGGGGTGCTGTGATGACACCTGAGCAGCTACTCATCGTCAACGTCCTTGCTGATGGTATTCCCGGCTTCTTCCTTAGCCGAGAGTTGGCTGAACCTGGCATGATGCACTTGAAACCCATTCCAAAAGCAGCCAGTATTTTCAGCAATGGCCTCGGCAAACGTGTGGCCGTGCGGACGACCACCTATGTTGGCTTGATTCTTGGCATCTACTTCGTTGGCCGTTTCGTGGTCAGCCCCGATGTGCCAGGTATCGGCATGACCATGCTATTTCTGACATTAGCCATCGGTTCGATGCTGGACATTTTCCCCATCAAAACCCGTGGTCGGCTTAACTGGTCAGCGATGACTGTCAATCCGATCCTGACTGGTAGCCTTTTACTGACGATGACAGTCATCGTTGCCTTAGCAACCATAGCGCCATTGCAACAAATTTTTCAGCTAGCGCCACTAACAGCCGGACAATGGGCCATCGTCCTCGGTGCCGTCTGGCTGCCAATGTTGGTTGTTGAAACTTACAAGCGCCGTCAACATCGGCACGAATTAGCGCCATGGCGTCAGGCCACCTTATCAGATTCGGCAGAATAACGTTGGTTTTGCTATATCATCGTTATCTGATATGCTTTAGTTAACTAATGAGCATGGCAATTCACCACCAACAATAGGTGGAAGAATACCATCCAAGGAGGCTTGTTCTATGCAAACATTTCAAGCATTGGTTCACGATGGGCAAAAGGCAACTTTTCAAACCCTGCACGAAGATGACTTACCAGCAGGCGATTTATTGATCAAGGTCGCTTATTCAGATATTAACTACAAAGATGCGCTTGCCTATCAACCGCAGAATCAAATTATTCGAGATTATCCACAGATTCTCGGGATTGATTTAAGTGGGACTGTGGTAGCCAGTCAAGATGCCAATTTTAAAGTAGGCGATCAAGTGTTGGCCACCGGTCATGGTCTAGGGGTCAGTCAAGGCGGTGGTTACGCTGAATATGCCCGCATTCCGGCTTCTTGGGCAATCTCGCTGCCATCAGCCATGACACTTGCTAGCGCCATGAGTTTTGGCACGGCGGGGTTGACCGCTGCCTTATGTGTCGCTGCTTTGACCGCGCACGGCATGACGCCTGAGCATGCACCGCAGATTCTTGTGGGTGGCGTAACGGGCGGTGTCGGCAGTGTTGCCATGCGCTTATTAGAGCAAGCAGGCTTCACGAATCGAATCGGTATTGTGCGGACACCAGATCAGCAAAAACAGGTTATGTCACTTGGCGCCACGGCAACATTAGCACTTGACGAACTGCCCAAGGGAAAGGCTTTGAGTAAGCAACGCTTTGACTTTGCCATTGATCCGCTCGGTGGATCGTTCACAACCAGTTTGCTGCCAAGTATGCGTTATGGCGGCGCAATCGCGTTATGTGGCAATGCTGCAGGAACTGCCTTGCCGCTGACCGTCTTCCCATTCATTTTGCGCAATGTCAGCTTGCTCGGTGTGGATTCCGTCAATGCCCCTGCTGCGGCCCGAGCAGCCGCATGGCAGACATTGGGCAAATTGGCGCCAATGCCTGTTGATACGGTCAAACTAGCTGACTTGCCACAAACCTTGACGAAACACTTTAACCACCACACAACCCGGACGATTGTGGACATGAGCTAATGGAAAAGTGCCAGCTGCTGAGTATCTGTTTTTACTGGCATCAGTTATGAATTAACCACTAATTTCGAACATGCTTGATTTTTTAACCATCAAAGTTGTCCTTCAACCAAACACGGTTGAAGGACAACTGATAGCCACCAAAAGACGACTGATTTTCCAATGACGGAAATCAGTCGTCTTTTGTTTTCTCATAGAGAATCTATTCACTAACTTCTTTTAGGCCAGCTTTAACTCAACAAAACAGCATCATCAGCAAACTCTTGTCCACTGCGTTCTTTAAACATCGTCAATAAGTCTTCGACGGTCAGGTGCTGTTTTTCCTCGCCACGGACATCAACAGCAATTTCACCATGATCCAGCATGATTAAGCGATCACCATATTTCAGTGCACTGGCCATGTTGTGTGTGATCATCAAAGTTGTCGTATGTTGCGCGCGCACCATTTTATCAGTCAAAGCCATGACGGTAGCGCTTGTCTGCGGATCGAGCGCTGCTGTGTGTTCGTCAAGCAATAACAACGCCGGTTCTTTTAAAGTAGCCATCAGCAAGGTTACTGCTTGTCGTTGACCGCCAGAAAGCAAGCCCATTTCGGCACCCAGGCGATTCTCAAGGCCCAATCCAAGGGTCGCCAATTTTTCCTTAAAATGTTGGCGATCACTCCGTTTGACCCCACTGGCCCAAAAGTTACGCCAAGAGCCGCGTTTTTCGGCCAATGCCAAATTCTGTTCGATTGTCAGCAACGAGGCGGTGCCGGAACGCGGATCCTGAAAGACTCGAGCAATTACCTTCGCCCGCTTAGCAACATTTTGATAGGTCACGTCCTTACCGTTGATCAAAATCTGCCCCTGACTAACAGGGAGCGTGCCAGCGATACTGTTCAGCAACGTTGATTTACCTGCGCCGTTGCCACCAATAATCGCGACGAACTCCCCGCGTTCAAGACTGAGATCAATGCCCTTCAGCGCGTGATTCTCGTTCACGGTTCCTTGTTCAAAATACTGATGCAGTCCATGCACTTCAAGTACGGCCATGGCTAAACCTCCTTTTGCTGATCACCAGCATGTGTGCGCATTGAATCGGTTTTTGCTGCTTGCATCTGTGCCTGAACGATGCGAGCTTGACGCCGATTACCGTGACGAATTGTCATGAGTTGCAATTTCTTTTTCAGTAACGGCAATGACAGGAAGATCGTTAACATCAAGGCGTAGAAGAAACGCAGGTAGTTCGGGTCGACACCAAGATCCAGCACAACCGCAATAATCAGGCGGTAGATCACAGCGCCGACAATGATCATCAACAACCGCGCCCATAACGGCACGCTGCGCAATAGGATTTCCGAAATAATGATGGCTGCCAAGGCAATGACGATGGTCCCAATCCCCATCGACAAATCCGCATAGCCATTGGTTTGCGCCATGAGACTGCCTGATAAAGCAATCAGGCCATTGCTCAGCATGTAGATGATAATTTTCATCGCATCATTGTTGATCCCGTTGGCCGCCGCCATGTTCTGGTTGTTGCCGACTGCCGCAGCAGCTAAGCCCATCTCGGTATGGAAAAAGAATACCAGAATACCTATCACAATGGCGACCACAATGGCACCGATGATGATGCCGGTGGTCGTGGCATCACCACTGTCAACCAGATTGAAAACCGTCTTAACAGTCCCAATCAAACTGATATTAGCCTTGCCCATGATGAAGAGGTTCACCGAATACAATCCGGTCATGGTCAAAATACCAGTGAGCAAGTCTGGAATATGCAACTTGGTGGTTAAAAAGCCTGAAACTGCACCAGCTGCGGCGCCACCGGCAAAGCCCATGAGCGTCGCCGCAATCGGCCCCACCCCCGTGACAATTGCATGAGCAGTAATCGCAGCGCCCAAGGGAAAACTGCCTTCAGCCGTCATGTCAGCAATGTCTAATATTCGGAAAGTCAGATACACGCCAATCGCCATGACCGACCATAGTAATCCTTGGGCAATACTTGATGTCACGATGTCCATAATGAAAAGCTCCTTTGTTAAGTGAGCGCGAGTCAGCCCGGGTAGGAACCGGAGTGTAAGCGGCCTTGGGCGTGATGGTCGTAGTTTGACCGTTGCGACCGAGGTCCTTACACGCAGGTTTCTGGGCTGGCGAGCGCGTTATGAGACGAAATCGGTTATTCGGCTTGTTTCAATGCCGCTTCTGTCAGGCCGAATTGTTTCATCCGGGCTGGATCAGTGACCAATCGGGTTTTAGCTGGTTTTTCAACAGCTAGCTCCTTAACTTTCTTACCCTTCAAAATCTGAATAGCCAGTTTGCCGGTCTGCCGGCCTAAGTCTTCGTAATTAATCCCTACTGTCGCCACCCCGGCTAATTTCACCATTGTCGCGTCAGCGGTGACGACCGGAATGTTTTCTTTCGTGCTGATTTTGCCAATGGTCGGCATTGAGGCCGCCATCGTGTTATCGGTTGGAATGTACACAACATCACTTTGTTTCATCAGTGCAGTGGCACTTTGTTCAACATCGTTGGTGGTCGCGGCGGTTTTTTCAACCGCAGTCAAACCTAGTTTTTTAATAGCTGCCTTGGCAAGTTTGATCTGAACCTGAGAATTTTCTTCGGCGGCGTTAAACAATAAGCCGATTTTTTTTGCTTTAGGAAAGGCTTTGTGTAAAAAGTTGATCTGACCAGCGACATCGACCATGTCTGTGACTCCTGTAGCGTTTTTGTCTGGCTTGGCTGTTGTGGTCACAAGACCAGCCGCTTTTGGATCCGTGATCGCCGTGAACAACAATGGGGTCTTGCTGTCTGCCTTCTGTAGGGCTTGGGCAGCCGGTGTAGCAATCGCCAAGTTGAGATCGTTTTTATCACGTTGCAAGCGCTGGCTCATCGTCTGAAGATTAGATTGATCGCCTTGGGCATTCACGTAGTCCAACTTGATCTTCTTGCCTTTGTAACCGGCTTTGGCCAGTTCTTCAGTGAAGCCTTTGCGGGCCGCGGTCAACGCTTGCTGGTCAATCAACTGTAAAATGCCGATTTTAACCTGACTCTTGTCAGCCGCTGCACTGGTTGATTTACCACAACCGGCTAAAACCATGATAGTGAGTGCTGCTGCCGCAATAGCGGCCATTCGTTTGATCTTCATTTTTCTTCCTCCTGGGATGTACGGGTTAAGGTGATGGTGCTTCACACTTTGTGCAAACGCGCTCACTGGCGCAGAAACCTACATGTAAGGACCTTGGTCGCAGTGGTCAAAATACGACTATCACGACCAAGGCCGCTTACACTCCGGTTTCTACCCGGGCTGACTCGCGCTCTTACAAAAATAGCCAGCCACTGGATTTTTCGTCCATGTGGCTGGCCATTGTTTTTTCCCGGAAAAAGAAAAGGCCACATGGATGAATTCGTCCATGTGGCGGTTAATTGCAAGTTAAACACTTACGGCCATCATGGATACAAACCTGATTGGCTTGTATCCATGAGATACAAACCATTATCCGAAATAGCCGTAATAATAAGAATGATTAAGTTGTGTTGTTTTGACTCGATCCATGATCAACACTCCTTCATGCAGAGATGTTCTCTCTGACTTGTCTCAAAGCGTATACTCATATTCTCATCTTGTCAACACAAACAAAAAACTTACATTCGGCTATTTCAGTTTTTGTATGGGGAAGAATGTCAAGGAACGTTACTATAGCAGTTATTCTGGTAATTTAACCGTTTGTTTGACGGCTTTTAGCATTGCCTCGTTGCGAACTGTTTCGACTTTTGCTGGTTTCTCAACTGGTAATGTTTTAACAGTTTTACCTTTTAGGAGCTTAATAGCCATTTTGGCCGTCTGCTTGCCAAGGTCGCGGTAGTTGATGCCTTTGGTGATCGTGCCGCCGTCTTGAACCATGGTCGAAGCGGCTGGGACGACTGGTATTTGCTGAGCCTTGGCAACTTTGCCAATGGTCGGCATAGCGGCAGCCATAACGTTATCGGCCGGTAAATAAAGGGCATCGACGCTTTTGGCTAAACTCTCGGCGGCCTGTTGCACATCGTTAGTTGTCGCCGCTGTACGAACTTGGTAACGCAAACCGAGTTGTTTCAGCCGAGCTTTGGCTTGTTTGATCTGATAAACCGAATTTGGTTCGCCAGCGTTATACATGAGGCCGACAGTTTTTGCTTCTGGGAAAGTTTGATGAAGCAGGTCAATTTGTTTGGCTACCGCAACTAAATCTGTCACGCCGGTTGCATTTTTATCTGGTTTTGCGGGATTGGTGACCAATCCGGCTGACTTAGGATCCGTGATGGCGGTGAATAACATCGGTGTCTTTTTGTCAGCTTGTTGGAGTGCTTGTGCTGCAGGGGTCGCAATCGCAAGATTCACATCATTCTTATCACTTGCCAAACGATCACTCATCGTTTTCAGATTAGCTTGGTCGCCTTGGGCATTGACGTAATCAATTTTGACGCGATCACCACTGTACCCGGCTTTGGCCAACTCGGCCACAAAGCCTTTCCTAGCCTCAGTCAAGGCACTTTGATCAATCAACTGCAAAATACCGATCTTAACGGTTTTGGAACTGGCGGCGCTGCTTTTTTTGCCGCAGCCGATCAGCGTTAAGCCAACCAGTGCTGCAGTAGCGATAACAAGTAGCCGATGCTTTTTCATAAAAAAATCCTCCTGTGAGCGCTCGCCAGCGCGGTTGCTGCGCTGGCGAGCGCGTTATCGATGAGTGACGAGTGACAATTCAGCCATCCGGAACGGTCAACATAGTCGCATGATGCAAAAAGGACCAGCCGCTGGTTTTCACCATGCGACTGGCCCCGAGATTTTTCGGTATAGAAAAGCCGCATGGATAATTGTTCATCCATGCGGCGTTGTGTGCACATTTAATGTGACGGCCTTATGGATGCAAACCACTGCTTGCGCGGTTTGCATCTCACTGCAAACCGCTATCCGAAAAAGCCGCCGAAAAAGTTATTAAGTTGTGTTTGCCGTACTAAGTTCATGGTCAACACTCCTTTAAACACGCGTTCGCAGTCGCATAAATCACGTCTGCTGACACGCTATCTGTTTGGTACGAGAATCAGCATACCGAATCCAATCGTCATTCGTCAAGAAAAATTTTTAATGATTTTACAATACATCTGTTATCTAAAAATCATTTTCACATACTGATGATTGGCCGCAGCTACGAGTCGATCAACCATGCTTAACTTTAATGCACCGCTGGCCTGTTGCGCCAAGCGAATGAGTGGCGTGTCCAATACGATTGCCTGCTGGAACTTCGCCTCGGGTCCTTGCTTGTCGATATAATCTTTAGTTCGAATTTTGACCGTGATCCACGCCACTAGCCGCAGCAACAATGAGTGTTTCTTCATTTCTCGCGGTGTATTGAGTCGAGTGAATTCGCCTGGTACAAATTCATGTGGTGCCGGTACTTTCTGGTCTGTCAACTGTTCAAAATCTTGAACACTAGGTTTCCCGGAAAGCGTTGTATACCAATTTGGAATCGTTGCAAAGTTATTAAAAGTTTCCCCTGTGAAGCTAACTGGTAAGACAGCATCAATATTAGTGACACTGGTACCAACAGCAATCGCCTTTTGAGCTTCAGGCAAGACCCATGTTTGTGTCTGTTCACGCCACTCCTTAAAGGCTTGTGCCTTCAGCTCGAGAGCAACATTAACGGTTTGTCCAGCTTTGACAAAAACCTTTTTGAATGCCTTTAATGATTTTTCCGGTCGTAATGGTCGTGGTTGTTGTTCTTGAACATAGACCTGGACCACTTCCGCACCATCAACCTGTCCAGTGTTGGTCACTTGCAGGCTAATGGTCAGTGGCTGATCATCGGTTACGTGATCACTTGAGAGCCGAATGTTTTTCAAGGCAAACGATGTGTAGCTCAAACCAAAACCAAATGGAAAGGCGACTGGCACTTTTGCTTTGTCGTAATAACGGTAGCCAATATATGTGCTTTCAACATACGGCACCGACCGAGGGTTTTTATCATAGACATCCGCTGAGGGCACGTCTTGGTATTTTAGCGGATAACTTTCAGCCAGCTTGCCGCTTGGATTGACAGCACCTGTCAAAACGTTGGCAGCTGCGGCCCCGATACGTTCACCGCCAAGTGACAGGTTAACGACAGCTTTGACTTGATCCACCCACGGAAGCTCAACCGGTGCACCGGCTACTAACAGGACAATCACGTTTGGATTAACTGCGGTCACTGCCTGCAATAAATCGTTTTGAACTTTTGGTAAAGCCATATTTTGGCGATCAAAGCCCTCCGACTCATAATTGTCGGGTAGCCCAGCAACAAAAACGACTTTGTCATGGTTGCGTGCCAAGGCTAATGCCTCGGCAGTCGCCTGCGAATCATCCTGATCGTCAAGTCGATAGCCAGCCGCATAATCAAATGACACCTTTTTTTGCTTAAGGCCATCCAAAACTGAAACGATCTCGGAAGCATTAATATGCGAAGACCCTGCCCCTTGGAAGCGTGTAGCTTTAGCCAGCTCACCAATGACCGCGACTGTATCAGTAGCCTGTAATGGTAACAAGGCGGCCTCATTTTTCAGCAGAACAATCGCACTTTCCGCAATTTTTTGCGCCAATTGTCCATTTGCTTGCAGTAATTGCTCTCGCGATCCCTGAAATTTGGGCCGTTGTTTGCGGGCAATTTCGGCAATCTTAGTCACCGCTCGATCTAAGCTGGCCAATTTCAGTGTGCCTTGTTGATAAGCCTGCAGCGCCTCACCATCAAATAAATGATCGTCGCCTGGCATTTCTAAATCCGTACCGGCATTAAGCGCCGCAACCTTATCATTCAACGCTCCCCAATCCGTGATCACTGCCCCGCCAAACCCAAATTGTTGCCGCAACACTTGGGTCATCAAATACAGATTATCACTTGCATAGGTGCCATTAATTTTGTTGTAGGAACACATGACCGCTTCTGGGTGGCTTTCTGTGACAGCAATACGAAAAGCCTCAAGATAGATTTCATGCAAGGCGGTCGGATCCACCAGCGAATCAGATGAAAGCCGGTCATTTTCCTGATTATTCGCTGCAAAATGTTTGAGACATGCAGCAATCCCTTGCGACTGGATACCATTAATCCACGCAGCGCCAAGTTTTCCGGCCAAGAATGGATCTTCACTAAAATACTCAAAGTTCCGACCGCAAAGTGGATTGCGTTTCATATTAACGCCGGGACCAAGTACCATATCGACGCCTAAACTTTGCGCTTCTAATCCAATCGCCTTACCCATTGCTTGAATGAGATCAGGATCCCACGCAGCTGCGCTAGCACTAGCTGTTGGAAAACTGGTACTAGGAACACTATCATTGATTCCGAGATGATCCGCTGCCAGTGCCTGATACCGCAGCCCATGGGGACCATCACTCATCCGAAAACTTGGTATACCTTTATCGGCAAGATGCTCAGAGGTCCAGAAATCTTTTCCAGAAGTTAGTTTCACTTTTTCTTCAGCTGTGATCTTCGCCAGATGAAAGTTAGATACTACCACCCCCATCAAAATTACCTCTTTTCCGGCAAAATTTTTGCCATGTTTTTTTGGAACACTTATTATACCTTAAGATAACGATATTAACGCTTAAAACGGTCGCAATTCATTCATTTAAGTTTCGCCCGAGAAATCAAGGCTTCAATCACAACAGCTTTTGTCAATTTATATAAACATATTTTCAACTAATTGACATTTTGACCATTTAAAATTCAATAACATTTGCTCACAATATCAAAAAGTAGCAAAGAACATTAAAAAACCACATTCAAAATTTTTCTTCCAGAACGTCATAAAAAATTCACAATTACAGATTATTCTTTTCTATGTAGCAAGGAAGTTTACCCCCTTCTTACTACTACCCCAACCCAACTTTTTTTCATTTTTACTCCTCCAAAGTAAAAAGAAGTCGGCACCACCCCCAATGGTGTTGACAGGAAACCCCGCGTACCCCCAATACGCGGGTTTTTTTGTGTAGCGCGAAAGCAGGTTTCTGCGAACGCGTGTGCGAGGGCCTGCAAAATTGGCGGAGTTTTGGTTGTTTAGGTTCAATGTCCTTATGTGCAGATTTCTGGGCTAATTTACCCGTTTCAGCGAAAGCAGGCTCGCTTACCATCTTTAATAGTCCACCAAGCAAAAATGGCAAAAGGCAACTTTGATCTTCCTAACATCGCCTAAGGAAGTTGCAAAGTCGCCTTTTTTAATCGCTGCACAAGCATCTAATCCGCATCGCGCACAACGATTCGATCTCGAATTGCTGTTGGATGTTCCAACTGATCCAGAATTGCCAAGGCCATGTTGCCGGTCGTAATGTGGCTTTGTCCATCTTCGCCTACCAGCAATGTATCCTTGCCAGCAACATAACTCGTTGCTGGCCCACTTGGAAAGGCTTCGCTTGGTGAAATACCAATCCAGTTCACATTCGCGTTCATTTGTAAAAACTGATATTCGTAATATTGGTAAAGGGCGCCATCATACCACGGTTGACTTGCGGCACTTTCTGGAAAGTCAAGAATCATGGGGTGATCCGCACCCGGCATCGCCAAGCTAGCACTTCCCAAAATAAAGACAGCCAGTGTATCGCTGTTGCGCAAGAGACTAACTAAGTGCGTGGCAAAGTCCAGATGTAAATAACCACGGCCCGAACCCCACGGCACACTCAAAGCATCTACCACTGCATCAACGCTATCCAAGTCGGCTTCAGTCAATACCAACGGTTCCTTCACCAACGTGGCAACCGTTGCACCAAGCCGATCAGCGGCCTTCTGCGGATCACGCACAACTGCCAGCACCTCATGTCCACGTCGCCGAGCTTCAGCGACAATGGCACTGCCCGCGCGACCAGTAGCACCCAAAACAGCAATTTTCATTTTGCCTACCTCATTTCATATTGAGCGCAGGTCAATCCGCCTACATGCAACTTGCTGGATTGACGAGCGCATTTATAGGAAGCAACGACCTCTCGTTCATATTCTAGCATGTATCCAGCATTTACGGCTGAATCTGCCTTCTGGGCTTGAAAAAGACAAGAAAACTTCCTTATATTGCCAGTTATGCGGTACACTTAAATCATTAGTATAGAATGTGAGAGGATATTAAATGTCAATTGAAGCTAGCCTTACTTATCAAAAGAAATTCTTCAACGATTTTACCGATGCTTGGCATAAAAAGTCACGTTATCGCCTTTATCAGGGACTAGATGCAACCGCTGAAAATCTGCGGCTAGACATCGAAGAAACGCCTGGTTATATTTTGGCTTATGACAAAAACGCACAGGCGGAACTGCATGATTTTCTGCAGATCGGTCTTATTGATTTTCTGCGCCAGCACATCCCCTTTTTTGAAGTTAATGATCAAGGAACCGTCTACTTTGGTAATTGGTACCACCGACGCGAGTTTGGCCATATTAACGTCATCTTGCGAGCAATCACGCAGTCAGCTGACGAACAGCGCCGCATCCTACCACAACTCGAAGCTTTTTCTGACGATCCCGACCATTATCTAGATCGCCAGTTGGATGCGATGCGCAAAGAGGTTTACCGTGACGTTGATTCATTGCACACCCAAATCGACAACTTGGAAGCCGAAAACGCCCCAGAGCGCGGCCAAGCAACCCAAGGCAACAGCGGTTTCCGCGGCTTGTTGAAAAACTTTATTGATCCGAGTGATGATGACCAAGCATCACCTTCACAACCTTCAGGAGATGCCTCGCGACTGAAAGCACAGTTCGACAAGGAAAAGCTTACCGCAGATGATATTTTCGACAAGCGCAAACGCGAACTTGAAGTTTCCGCAGCCATCACGCGCTATGAATTCCAAGCAGTGATGGGGACTTACAGCTCAGTCGCTGAATTTGAAAATATCTTAGCTAACTTGAAGGATGATTTCATGCAGTCATTAAAGCTTGAAGGAGGCCGCACGCATGCTTAATCTTAATGATGCACATTTGGCTGCCCTGATTACAAAACCACTCACCGTTGCTCAGGCACGCCAACAAATTGGCACAGCATATCAGCAAGAAGCCGATCGTTTAGCAAACTCGCCATTATGGGAATCAAATGATGAGGCATTGACCGCCTTATTGGCAAGCTACACGAATCTCTTGGGCAATAAATTATATCAGGCATTGCAAAACTTGACGTCAATCCCTACCCCATTTTTGCAGACATTGTGGCTGCAGGATACAACGGCAGATGCTCACCACAGCGAAATTGCGGTGATTCAGACGACGCAGGACGACAACAACACATTGTTAACAATTGTGGATCCCTTGAGTGACGATGCCAAATTAAAAGCGGTCAACCTACCGACACTTTTGCAGATCACCGCTGCTGACAGCAATGCCATGACCTACGATGCCGAAACCGTTAAGGCACTGTCTGCCTTAGCCAAAGCGCTCAATCAAGGCGGCTATCGCTTCACCACTGTTGATGAAACTGTCTTGCAACCCGTTAACGGACTAAGTTTCAAGACACGGTTTGATAACCTCAAACCACTCGTTGCAAAAAAGGCAGTCATCAAAGCCGGCGACTTTAGCATTGGTACGTCATTAGATCAGGATGCAAAAGTACTTGGGTATCAAGTCCTAGACGAAGATGGCCACGACTGGCAAGATCTTGGCTCTGAAGAAGTCAAAAATGACCGCTTTGAGTGGGCATCAACTACTGTGCCGCAAGAATTGGTCAATCACCGTCTCAAGCTCATTATTCGTGTTTCGGCAGGCAGTAATTCACCAGCATTGGATGAATTATTCGTCATTGCATCCAACAACGCTATCCTCATGCGACAAGGTGCCAAAGCTGGCGTTTACGAATTGCCACTACCAAATCAAAAGATCTTTACAGTGATGATCAATCCGGCTAATAATATGGTTTATCTGAAGTATCCTGATCCAGAAACGCAGATCATCGAACTTAACCATCAGTATCCATTTATCGGCGAATGGCTTAAAGCTGTCTTGCCGCAAAAACGGGCGTTTAATTAGTAACAGTATTGGCAAGTCATGACAGTCTTTTATCAGGAAGAGCGTAAACTGATGCGGTTAGAATCCGGAGCATAAGCGACCTCAAGCGCATTGGCTGAGCTTTGGCCAGTGTGCTTCAGATCCTGATGTGCCGGCTTCTGCACCAGTGAACACGTTTACGAGGAGGGAATCACGTGGCTAATGAGTTTCCACAAGTGATGACAATCGGCGGTACGGACAGTGACGGCAGTGCCGGTGTCCAAGCCGATTTGCATAGTTTCTTCATGCGCGGCGTTTATGGTGCTACCATTTTAACCGCGGCTGTTGCAGGCAATTCTTACGGGATTCAGGATAGTATGGTCATGCCATTACCGTTCATTGATGCCCAGTTCAAGTCACTCGCTGCTGATTTGCATATTCGCGCTGCTAAAACGGGCATGCTTGCCGATCGCGCACTGGTGCAAAATATTATCAAAAACTGGCAGCAATATGATTTCGGTGCCTTAGTTGTCGATCCCGTTATTATCACTAAACACGGCGCGATGTTGCTAGAACAAGACGCTTATGATGCTGTCAAAAATGAACTGATCCCCCTAGCAACGGTGGTCACCCCCAATCATTACGAGGCCGAGCATCTGACCGGTATGAAACTCGACACCGACGCTCAGACTGAAGCGGCCGCACATCAACTACAAGACTCCGGTGCCAAGAACATTGTTTTAAAAGGTGCCCATGATGATCCTACGCAACCAACTGTGCGTGATTTTGTTTTGCTGGAAAGCGGCAAGTCATTCTGGTTAAGTGAACCTTATCATGCAACCGACCGGGTTAACGGCACAGGTGACACGCTTTCCGCCGTCATCACCGCAGAAATTGGCAAAGGCAACTCAGTTGAGGAAGCCATTCGCATTGCTAAGCGTTTCACCAATCAAGCCATTGGTCATCCAATTGCAGTCGGTCATCAGTACGGCCCGATCAATCACTGGGCCAATAAGATTGTCTACCCACAATTCTAATTAAGACAACAAAAGCGATCAGCTCATTTTAAAAAGAGCTGATCGCTTTTTCATGGCGCCATCGATTCAGATTAATTATATGCAACCTGCTCATCGCCAACTTCACCGAAGTTTTCGTCAAGCGGCACCCGGTAAAGTACCGGTACTTCTCCTTGATAGCCTTCCAAATAAACCTCGCGATGACGATCATCAAATTTAGGAACGAGATGGTCGCGGTTGATCACTGTTTGAATACGCGCAATCGCAGGTGCTTCATCCGTCAGTGGTGTTGAATTAAAGCTTTGAATTTCAAACCCTTCTGCCAACTGTTCTAAGTGAAGCTGCTGGGCAATGGCTGGTTCAAAATGCAGCTGTGTCAGTGCAGCCTCAAACTGGTCTTCATGAATAAACAACGGTTGCTTCAACCACAATCGAAAAATGTGGCGCTTACTGATTTTATCGCCCCCTGACCAAACCGCCTGCAATGGATAGGGATGGTAAGCTTTAAAGTTCGGAATATCAATGCCAGCATCTGGTCCTTCGCTGATCCGCTCAGCAATTTGGGTGACCGCTGCTGCCAGTGACGTGAAGGCTTGATCCGTCACCCGATCTGGTGCCACCCCCATCGCTGTGATATAGCTGCGCGTTGTCAACTTCACAAAACTAGGTTCCTCAGACCGCGAATACTCGTCACGTTCAACTTCCCGCCAATCAAACTTGTGCATCATTTTTTCCTCCTTCAACGTGTTCTCCAGCCCAGAAAGGCGACGACTTCAGCCTTAAATCGCGTATAGGCCAGTTTCTAAGCACGCATGTTAAGCGTTGTCAGATCCTTTTGCACAGAGTGTAGCCATCTACTCGGTGGAATACAATTATTCTGCCTATCAGCCAGCAAAAGATCTAGGCAAAGAAAAAAAGCATTCCCCACCTTTTAGATGTCGAATGCTTTTTTTAGTGATTAGGCACGTGGTCGCGTAAAGAGTTGCAAAATGCCCATGACAACGAGTAAGCCACCAAAGAATGAGAAGACCATCATGACAGTTCTGAACGGATTCAAGGCCATAATGAAGCCCATGATAAGCAACACCACACCATAAATGACGGTCGGCCAAACCGAGACGTTCACAAATTGTTGTCGATTTCGAGCACTTAAAATTTTATTGACGCCATAAATCATCAAGACAATGCCCAGCAGCAATGGCCCGAGACTCATCAGTGGCCGAACGATGACCGGCACCATCAGCGCCAATAACAGGTAAAAGCCCCCTGTAAAAAGCGATGTACCGTAAGTGCCTGATGCTTTGCGGGCTGAAAAGCCGTCAATCAGCTTTGGAATTGCCGCAATAATCAAGACTGCAGCTACGATCCAGATAAAGCTGCGATAGACTTGGCGCGGTGCGATTAAAATCCAGGCACCGATTAAAATCATCAGCAAACCGCGCAGCCATGACCAACGTTGAAGACGATCAAACATTGTTTGCATTTTTTAGGCTCCTTTGTTTTGCTAACTTAACCATAGCATACGGTGAGTTATTTCCCCTCCGTCGTCAGACTGAACTTTCACCATTGTTCGTGATTCCAACTGCGGCCATCGATTTCACCTTCAAGACTTTCACGACGTTTTGCCTGCTGGGTGACGAATGCTTGTAGTGCCCTAAAAAAGGCGGCATTTTCATAAGATGTTGCCTGTTTTTCCTGCACTGCAGCAGCGTTCACTAGCCATTGTTCATCTGTTGTCATTCCGACTCGCCTGCCTTTAATTCGTGTAATGTCAAACGTAAGCGATCAATGTCATCCGTCTGCGCTGCTAATTGATCCGCCAACAATTGTGTATCAGCGTTGCCACTCAATCGATCAATAAACCACTGTGCCTGTTCATCTGGTCGGTCAGGATGGTCAAGCGTCAAATATTGCTGATAACGCACCAATAATTGTTGATGCTCAAGATCTGTTTGATTGGCAAATTGGGCAATTGTCAAAGGCGGCAATAACGTCAAGCCGGTTTTAGCCGCCAAGGCCGCGTATGGTGTCAAAAATTGGCTGATGCTAAAACCAACGCTACCGCCAAGCTGATAGGCGGTCGCCGGTTGACTGAATGTCACGACAAAACCAAGTGATTTGCCGTGTAACAATCCACCTCGCGCATCATAAACAAACTGTTTCAGCCAAACGTCTGTCAGCCACTGATGTAAGCTTGCCGGCGCCATATACCAATAAAGTGGAAACTGAAAAATAAGGCGATCAGCAGACGTGATTGCTTGCTGCTCCGCCGTCACATCAAAGGGTAGCCGACTATCTAAATGATGCCACACGACTTGCGACAAAGAAGCGGCACTCGCCTTTAGAAACTGCTGAGTGTCGCTTTTTTCAATTTCAGGATGACTCACAACGACTAATGTTTCCACGATTATCCTTTCAACAAATACTGCGCAAAGAACGCAACGGTACCCTGCCACGCTTCATCAAGATAGCCTTCAGCATGCTGACCGCCCGGAATCGACTGCAAGGTCACAGGTAAGCCAAGCTTTTCAGCGGCATGTGCCAATTGATAGATGCCGCTAATCGGAATAATCTCTTCCTGCGAATTAGCCAGATACAAAGGTCCTGCCTGAGCGGTCAAACGGTCAAACGGTTCAACTTCAGGGAACTTTGTTTCATCTGAATCAACATAATTCAAAATGAACCATTTGTAAAATGGATCATTACGACCACCTTGATCAATTTTCGCACTTGCCGTTTTCACAAAATCGGTTTTCGTATCCGGCTGAGCAACGACTGCTGGATGATCTGCGAACCACTGACGAATGTCGAAGATGCCCGACCAAGAAACTGTCGGTACCCCCTCGGCTAAGCCAACGTCAACTGACAGCGAACCACCGGCACTGGACCCAAAAACGCCAAGTTGCAACCCTTTAGTATGCGCACGCAACCATGAAAAGGCTGCTAAAACGTCATCACGAGCTGCTGGGAAGAAGGCTTCAGGTGCAAGCCGGTAATTAGGAACCGCCACCGTATAACCAAGTGCGGCAAACCTTTCAGCCATCTCACCTTCTTTATTCTTCTCACCGCGAAACCAACCGCCACCGTGAATGTCGAGGATCGCCGCCCCATTTGACTTCTCTGGTTCATAAAAATCAAGCTTCTGTAATGCTGCGTCACCGTAAGCGATATCTCTTGTTACATTAACTGTCAAAACGCTCACCTCTCCAATCAAATTTGCACTCAGTATAACCCGCTCAACGGCGAAATGTAAGCAATTGACTCAGGGCGTGAAGCGGAGCGGTTAGCTCGGCATAGCCGAGCTGTGCCTGTTCGCACGTTTCAGCCAGCGGGTGAGACGGCCCAGTTTCTGAGCTGATGAACATGTTTCAAAATCACTAAGCCACTCACCCAATACCAATTTCTAATTCATCCCCAGCGCTGCATTCAACTTCTTCTGCACCGTCGGCAACGCCAGCTCACTAAAATGATCCGCTTTCACCCACCGTGCTGGTAAAAAGCTGAGATCGCTCGCCGCAGTTTCGACCCCAATCAACGTCAACTGCCATTGCTGATGCGTAAAAGTATGCTTAACCGTTTTCGCGCCAAGATCCGCAAACGTCAGCTGCATCCCTGACGATGCCGCAAACAACGTGCTGACCTCATCTAACTGCGCACTCATCATGGTACTTTCAAGATCTGCCATGTCAACGAGCGGAAACATCCACAAATCAGCCAGCAAGCCAGTACTTGGCCGCTGTTCAAGTAAATAGCCTTTCTCCGAGCGAATGACTAACGCAAAGTAACGATGCAACACCGGCCGTGGCTTTTTCGTTTTAACCGGATAAGCCGAAACCACCCCATCTCGATAACTGGCATCAAAATCTCGCACCGGAGAATGTGCAGGGTCTGGGTGATTCGCCGACATGTAACTTGAGCCAAGATCCATGACGGCCTGATTAAAATCACCAGGTCGATCTTTTGGCATCAGTGGCTGAATCAAGTCAAAAAAGATCTGACGCGTTTGTGGCCGGGCAATATCCGCATCCACTTTAAACAACCGAGCGAAAACTCGAAAAGCGTTACCGTCAATGGCAGGCACAGGTTCCCCGAAACTAATTGACGCAATCGCTCCGGCTGTGTAAGGCCCGATGCCAGACAATGTCTGCAGTGTTTCTGAGGTCTGCGGCCAAACGCCGCCATAATCGGCAACAATCTGCTTGGCTGCCTGTTGCAGACGGCGTGCGCGGGAATAATAACCCAAGCCCTCCCACGCCTTCAGAACCTCTGCTTCTGGCGCCTTCGCTAAGGCTCCCACGGTCGGGAATTGATTCATAAACCGTTCATAATAAGGAATCACCGTCTGCACTTGCGTTTGCTGCAGCATGAGCTCACTAACCATGACATGATAAGGATCATGATCCTCGCGCCACGGCAATTGACGCGCATGTTGATCATACCAATTCAATAAGGCCTTTTGAAAAGCCGCCACTTTTTCCGGCGGCCAGTTCATTAATTTGTTTGTCATCATAACCACTAGCTTACCATGGACTTGAAAATCGGGAAATATTGAACTGCTTTTGTTGGTGAGTGGGAATCCTTGTTTCAAGCTGAAATGCGCGAGCAAGGTCCAGAAGCCTGTGCATAAGGACCTCGAACCTAAACGACCAAAGCCCTGTCATGATATTGTGGCTCGCCGAAGCGCGCAAACTGACCTAGAAACCTGCGCATAAGGAGCTTGAATCTAAATGGCTAAAGCTTAGCCATGATATTGTGGCTCTCTGAAACGCGCGAAAAGGCGCAGGAACCTGCGAACCTAAACGACCAAAGCCCTGTCGTTTAGGTTCGAGGCCGCTTATGTTCCGGTTTCTAACCGAGCCTTTTCGCGCTCTACAAAAAAATCACCCCAACGACCATACGTATCGCTGGGATGACTTTAACGACTCAATGATCACTGCAACTGCGGCAATTCTCATCGATTTTTGTTTGCTTACTCATGGGTTCTGCCCACTAACGGCAGAAGTGCCGCTTCTATTCATGCTTGCAATGCAGTCCGTAAATCTTGGGTCAACTGATGACGAACATTATTGAATTTCAATGTTGTGACCAGACTCCTTAGATTCAGTCAGCTTAGGCATGGTGATATTGAGGACACCATCCTGATAGGCTGCCTTGATGTTGCTTGCATCAACGTTTGGTAGTTGATAGCTCCGACTCATTGTGCCGTAGTTACGTTCGGACATCATGACGTTGCCGTTCTTATCAGCGTGGTCGGTGATATCGTCCTTATGAACGTTAATACTCAGAACACCATCGTGGTAGTTCATCTTGATGTTGTTCTTATCAATCCCAGGTACATCCACATGAACTTCGTAAGCGTCCTTGGTCTCCTTAACATCGGTCAGTAATCCGTTGACGGCCGTGCTGGTGATGGCAGGTGTTGCCCAATCCATCCAGTCAGATACCGGGCCGAAGAACCGGCGTGCCAAGTTGTCAAAGAACGGATCATTCACATTGTTCATCAACTCATTATTACGACGATTCAAAACTTCATTAGCCATAACAGATAGCTTCCTTTCAATATAGAGACATTGGCGATTCGGGAGAAACACATTTGCTCTGAAGCTCTTGTTCCTTCTCCCTCGCTCCACCTATAGTTATACCACAAACTAGCACTTGTGAACGCTAAGTGCTAATAATTTTTGAAAAAAGCTGATTAATCGGCTTCTTTGCATACTCTCACATGCGTTATAGCTTTTAATTTCTTTGTAGACCATTATTAAAAAAGTCTTAGTATTGCGGCAACTGCTCAATAGACACGACTAGTATGCGGCGTCATGGGTAAAAGCGCTAGCTTAATGGCGATAAATACCGTCCTTGCCATCATAGACAGTTACTGTCACTGGGGCGCAAAAGTTGCAGATCTGGCTGTCTCGAAAATGAATATTGGGCTATAGATCTTTGAAAACGCGCAAACTGGCCCAGAAACCTGCACATAAGGACTTCGAACGTAAAACGACCAAAGCCCTGTCTGATATTGCTGAACTCCGAAACGCGCAAACCGACCCAGAAACCGAAGCATAAGGGCTTCGAACCTACACGACCAAAGCCCTGCCTGATATTGCTGAACTCCGAAACGCGCAAACCGGCCCAGAAACCTACGCATAAGGACCCCGAACCTAAACGACCAAAGCCCTGCCGTTTAGGTTCGGGGCCACTTATGCTTCGGTTTCTAAGCGGGCCGGTTTGCGCTCTGCAAAAAAAAGCCCTGAACAGTTAACTGTTCAGGACCAGCGACTCAACTAACATTAATTTTCGCTTTCAAGGCGTTCTGCTTCTTCGTCAATCGTTTCGAAGCCAGACTTCTTTGACTTCTTTTCGGGATGGTCTTGGCGCTCCTTTTCGACTTTAGCGATCAAAGCTTTTTTCTGTTCTTTGCTCAATGATGCCATGTGATGTCGCCTCTTTTTGGTGTGAGTTCGTAGGATTGACCCTTACAATCTCTGTTATACCACTTTCACGTAGACTTGGCACACTCAATTTAAAAGTGCTAAGCCGAGTGAAGGATCTTTAAGCGACTGCGGCCCGTACCTGCTGGCTCAACTTGCAACTGATCGGGAATATTATCCCGCAGCTCGGTCACATGTGAAATGATGCCGATTAGCCGCGATTCGCCTTCTAATGATTCTAACGCATTCATCGCCACATCAAGACTATTGGCATCAAGGCTGCCGAAGCCTTCATCAACAAACAATGCATCAATATTAATCCCGCCGCTTTCCTGCTGAATCACTTCACCCAAAGCCAGCGCCAAGCTAAGGGCAGCGATGAAGCTTTCACCGCCTGATAGCGTCTGCACAGCTCGTTTCTCACCAACCTGATCATCGTAAACATCAATTTCCAACCCAGAGTGGATCTTCTGCGTCCCCAAGCTGGTATGCAAAACAAATTGATACCGGTTATTGGACAAAACCTGCAGACGGCTATTGGCCACATTCAGAATTTCTTGCAAATAAGCCTGCAAAACGTATCGCTCCAGACTGAGTTTCTTGGGACCATTGCCATTCATCACAGTGGCCAGTGTTTGTAAATCCGCATAGGCTGCAAGCGCCGTTTGATTGGCCGTAAAGATAGTGGCGGCTTGTTTGGCCAATTTTTCAGCAGCATCATGCGCCTGACTAATCTTAATCAAAGCCGTTTGGTCGTTTGTTGCTGTCGTTTCCGCTGCTGTTGCTTCGGCCTCAAGCTGATCAAGCTGTGGCTGTGCTTGGGTACCAATAGTTTTATTGGCGGCATCTAATAACGTTTGTTGCTTGAGCTGTGTATGCTCATAAGTCTGAACCTGTTCGTTCAATAGCGGTAATTGTGATACCCGCAGTTGCAACTCGGCGAACCGTTGCTTGCCATCAGCACCAAAATACTGCGTGACTGCTATCGTAAAGGTTGCTTTTGCTTCCGCCTGTTCCTTGGTCAAAGCAGTCACTTGTGCCGCGGCGTGTTTCTCGTCTGCTTGCAACCCGGCTAATTGCCGATCCAAAGCATTGACCCTTGCCTGCGCCTCCTGAAGTTGAGCCTGATACGTTGTAATGGTTGTCTGCAGGGTTGTAGCTTGAGCAGCGACCGTCGCCAAATCCGTCGCTTCCGCGGGCAGGTTCTTTTGCATGGTCTTCAACGCACTTTGCGCTTCAGCCGCATCAATTCTAGCCGTGTTCAAACTAGCTTCGCATTGCTGAACTTTTGTCGTACCGGTAGTGATGGCCTTGTCACTCTTTTTTAGCGCAACTTGCAAAGCAGCGTGCTCCGTTTGCGCTTCCGTTAACTGGTGCTCGTTAGTTGCCGCCAGTGTTTTCAACGCCGTTAATTGTTGTAAAATACCAGTTTTATCCGCAACGCCTGCAATCAGTTTGGCCTGTTCTTGCCAATGCTCAGTAAAAGCCTGCCTTGCCTGTGCAGTTTTGGCCTTCGCAGTTTTCAGTTGGGTTTCAAGATTCGCCAATTGTGTCTCGACCATAGTTTTTCTTGCGGCAGCCTTTTGCCGTTCCTGATCGGCTTGTTTCAACGCTGCTTCGCTCACCAATGGTTCGTCAACCACAAGCGCCGGATGCGGATGGCTAGTACTGCCGCAAACAGGACATGGGCTGTCAGGCTCGAGCTTAGCAGCCAAATGTGCAATTTGTTGGCGAATCTGAGTCTGCTGAAGCTTGTTCAAATGCGAGGTTGTGGCTGCTACCTGCGTTTCGGCTTGCTCCAGCGTAACTTGGGTTTTTTTGATGGCCATAGACAACTGTGCAACATCAGCTTGAGCTTCCTGATAATTAGCAGCCTGTGGCACTAAGGCAGCCAATAAGTTGCGCTGAGTATTGACCGTGTTTATCAGCTCATCCAAGCCCAAGTTATCCAGACTTGTTTGCTGCTGTGTTTTAACGGTTTGGGCGTCTGTCAACTGCTGTTGTGCGTGCGTCAACGCAAGCTCAGCCTCATTAACAATCGCTGCTTGTTTAATCACCTGTTTATTTTGTTCGGCGATGGCTGTCAACTGTTGCTGAACAGCCTGTAAACTATTCAGTTGTTTCTTTTGGGCCTCAATCTGGTCTGATTTGGCCTGCAAGCGTGCTAAAGCTTGCTTGTCCAGAGAAAATTTCTGTTCGGTCGTCGTTAAAGCTGCTTGCGTTTGTTCAGACTGCACAATTGCCGCTTTAAGATCTTGTCCAGCCTTTTGAACACGTTGAGCAGCATTTTCATGTTGCTGTACCCATGTCAATTGTTCAATTTGTTTTAATTGCTTCTGATGGGTTTGTTTTTGCTCCGCCAGTTTTGCTAAAGCTGTGGCGGCTTGTTCTCGCTCTGTAAAAGCCTGCGCCAATTGTTGCCCCTGTTGCAGTGCCGTTTGTGCTTCCTGATATCGTTGGTGACTTTGCGCCGCGGTCGCTTGTCTTGCTGTCACAACTTTCGCTTGACTCGCCACCGTTGCTCTCATCAATGACAGCTTATCCGCCATCGTAGCATGCTCGTCAGGAGCCGTCTCGAAGTCAAACTGCGACATCAAAACGTCTAACATCCGCTCTTGGTCCTGAATGGCTGCTCCCTTGGCCTTCATCTGCGCCAACATAGCGGTTTGCCAACGTTGAATCAACTGAGTACCGAACAAGTCACGCAGTAGATCTTCTTTCGCATTGCTATCAGCATCTAAGAAGCGGCGAAAATCGCCTTGTGGCAACAAAACAATCTGTCGAAACTGCGAAGCATCAAGGTGTAAAACGGCGTCTAGCTGTTCCTGAACTTGATTTTTCTTACGGTACTCAGCCACCTGTTTTTCATCTGAGGAGATAGCTAGCAACACCTTAGCTTTGACTTCGGTTAGTCCATCGCCGCGTTTTTTACTTTGCAATTGCGGCGGTTGGCGCTCGATTAAATAATGTTTGCCATCATGATCAAAGGTGAGTGTCACCTTTGTTAAATCGCTGTTACCTGCAAAATTTGAGCGCATTTGCCCACCGTCACGCTCACCTGACGTTTCACCATACAAGGCATAAATCAAAGCATCAAAAATCGTGGTTTTACCACTGCCGGTCGGCCCGCTGATCAAGAATAAGGGACTGGTGCGAAAATCGTCAAAATCAACGACTGCATCTGCATACGGACCAAAAAATTGCATGTGTAATTGTTTAAGTTGCATTATGCCTGCTCCTTTTTAGCCGTCGTCAACCCTGCCTTCGCCCACTTAATCTGGGCGGCCGACAAATCATCTTGTGTCATATCTTTAAAAAAAGTCTGCAGCAAACTCATCGGATCCAAATCACGCTGCCGCTCTTGCAAAGGCTTGACGGCATTCACACCGTTCTCACGGCGCAGGCTAATAATCCGCGGATAAATCTGGCGTAATTGCGCCATGACATTAGGAATTACTTGCGTATCGGTCAAATCAATCCCAATATAGGCATCTCGATCCTGCTGCTGATAGTATGCTGGAGCCGTCAAGTCGGCATAACTAGCTTTTAACTCGATTAAATCGTGCTTAGGCTTCAACGGCACAAACTCACGATCCATGGTCTCAGTATCGACAATATAGACCCCTTTTTCTTGATGGGCCTCGCTGACCGCATATTTTAACAAAGCACCGCTATATTGAATCTTTGGTTCACCATGCAAAGCATGATGGTTGTGCAGATGCCCTAGTGCCACATAATCAAATGCTGCCAAATCATCCAGCGGTACCGCGTCCAGTCCACCAACATTAACTTTCGTTTCCGAAGCACTATGGTCACTTCCAGCAGCGAAAAAATGACTAACCAGAATATGACGCATATCTGGCTTAAATAAAGTCTTCATTTTCGCGACAATCGGGCGAATTGCCTGAGCCACATTCGTGATTGTCTTATCTTGAAAATAGTCACGAACAGCAAAGGGTTCAAAATACGGCAGCAAAAAGAATTGCACGCCATCCAACTCAATGGGTGTAAAAGCTTCGGCTACTTGGGTATTAACAAACATTTTAGTAGCGGCATACCATGCCCGACCTGTGCGCAGGCGTACCGCAGAGTCATGGTTGCCTGAAATGACCAACAACGGATAGCCGTGGTCACGATTCAACTTAATCAACATGTTATCCAGAACGGAAACAGCAGCTTCGCTTGGCAAGGCGCGGTCATAGAGATCCCCCGCAATGATAATAGCATCAACTTTATGCGTCTCAGCCGTTTCCACCAGCTGCTCAAACACAGCTTGTTGATCCTCAAGCAAATCAAAATCATTAAGTTTTTTGCCAATATGCCAATCGGCTGTGTGTAAGAATCTCATCGTTATGCCTTTCCTTGTTATCGCTTACTTGCTACAATTATCTTTATTGGGAGGAATATCATGAACACTTTTATCTTCGACATCGATGGTACGCTGCTCGACAATGTAGAGGCGTATTTGTATGGCTTACAAAAAACATTACGCCGCCATGGCCGAGAGGTCCCCATTCATGAATTAACCTGGACCAATGGGCGTGCGGGCGTTGACAGCCTCGCGGAACTCGGATTCAGTGCCGCAGAAATTCCTGAAGTCCATGAGCAATGGCGAGAAGATTCGAAGGAATTCCTCACCGACATTGCTTGGTTTCCCGGTATGCAGCATGCGCTCAATCAGCTCAAACAAACCTACAAGCTTGGCCTAGTGACGTCAAAAGACAAGACGCAGTTCATTGAAGAAGACAAAAAGTTTCATTTTAGTCCTTACTTCGACGCGATCGTGGTTGCTGGCGAGGCCAAACGCAACAAACCCTTTGGCGATCCCATCACCCTCGCACGTGAACGTTTGGGCAGTGAGCCAGCATCAACGATCTACATTGGTGATACACCGACTGATGCACAGGCAGCTGCCGACGCCAAGGTTGCTTTTGCACTTGCAGGTTGGACCACGCCGCCAAGTAATGAAGTAATGCCTCGGGTTGCGGTGCTACAACAGGCAAGTGATTTGCTGACTTTGCCAACCTTAGCTTGACGTGTTGTTCCTATTATATACTACGTTAAAATGACGTTTATCCACAATTTCCAACCAAAAACCGCCAAAGGGTGCGTGCGCACATGCAACTATTGGCGGTTTTTTTTAAACTTACTTTTTGAATTTATGCCATGAATTTCTCATCTATACCAGCTAAAAAGCCATCCGACACAGGTCACCCAGCATAAGCATTTTTGTGAAACCGTTCGTGAAAACAGATTTATGTGTGTGTATGTTGTTTTCTGTTTGGTTAAATGTCGCATTATATTTGTTTGTTCATTGTAAACCGTTTTCTTGTGATCTCTATCAATTATCATCAAGGCAAATGAAATCTTAATAGACATCGTATTTATAGGCTTGACGAATATTGAACTCGGTGGTAACTTGAACAATGTAATAAGAAACAAAATCAAACAACAATGAACACACGTGCGAGGTGAGGATATGTTAAAAGACGAGCGCTTACTGACAATACGTAATTTAGTTGACCGCAAGGGTATTGTAACTGTCAACGAAATCGGGGAAAGCCTTGGTGTTTCAACGATGACGGTGCGACGGGATTTGGAAGAGCTTGCCGACCAAAAAGAGTTAGTCCGCATTCATGGCGGCGCCCAAAGTACCAACTTTAAACCGCTGACTGAATTATCCCGAAATGAAAAGCGATCAATTCATGTGAATGAAAAGCGAAAAATCGCCGCAACAATTGCCGCACTGATCATACCAGGCGACACGATTTATATCGGCCCTGGGACCACGAACGAAATGATTGCACAATATCTCAAAAAACCCGATGTGCGCATCATCACCAACAGTCTCCCTGTTTTTCAAAGCTTTCAGGATCGCGCGGATTTCTTTTCACTGCAACTAATTGGCGGACGGCTTCGGGCTCGATCTGGCGCATTTATCGGCAGCTTAGCAAACGAAATGCTAGCACATCTCACCACCACGAAAGCATTTATCAGTGTCAACGGTATTGCGGACAATCATATCAGCAATGCTAGCCCCGAAGAAGGCCAGACACAACGTATTGCCTTAGACAATGCGGGCATGAAACTTGTGGTCGCAGATCATTTCAAGTTGAATCGGCAAGACTTCTATAGCTTCTATGATCTTGATCAGACAGATGGCTTGATTACCGATCCGGGCATCAGTCGCGATGATCTTCAACATTACAACACGTTCACACATGTCATCACAGATAAAACAAATAAAGGAGAATAAGAACATGGATGTCATTATTGGCGCAGACAAAGATGGATTCGCAATGAAGGAACAAGTTAAAAAATATTTAGAGGATCATCAGTATCGGGTTAAGGATATGACCCCAGAACCTGCTGAAGATTTTGTTGATTCATCTTTGGCTGTTACAAAGGAACTGTTGAGCGGCGATGCACATAAAGCCATCATGTTTGACCGTTACGGTATGGGCTCAGCAATGGCCTCAAATAAAGTCAAGGGCATGGTCACCGCGGTTGTCGAAGAAGAAAACACCGCCCATATGACCGCCGAACACAATGGCGCCAAGGCAATTGCTATTGGCACTGGCATCACAGGTTATGATCGTGCACTTGTGATCATCCAACGTTATCTGGACACCGAATATGCAGGCGGCCGTCACCAAATCCGCCTCGACATGCTCGAAAAAATGATTTAGTCCCCTTGCCTACAGCCTAAAAGAAGAAAGGAAGCTTCACACTTATGATTATTGCTATTGGTAACGATCACATCGTCACGATGCAGAAAATTGAAATTTCGAACATGTTAAAAGATATGGGCTATACCGTCATTGATGAAGGTACCTATGACACCCATCGTACCCACTATCCTATTTATGGTAAGAAAGTTGCCGAAGATGTTGCTGACGGCCGCGCTGACTTAGGCATCGTGATGTGCGGTACTGGTATCGGTATTTCAACCGCCGCTGACAAAAACGACGGCATCCGTGCAGCTATGTGTGATGACGTGACCTCGGCTGTTTATGCACGTGAACAATTAAATGCCAATGTATTGGGCATCGGTGGTGCCACGGTTGGTATCCATATGATCCAAGATATTGTCAAAGCTTATCTGGATGCCACCTATAAAGAAACCCCTCAGAACAAGAAAATCATCGATAAAATTGATAACATTGCCAAGCCAAATCCAGAACAAAAAGACAATCCGCACTTCTTCGATACTGAACTCGAAAAGTGGGCTGAAGGCGTCTACCACGACTAATTATCACTTCGACACTATTTCTTAGGAGGAATTTCTACATGACTGTCACCCTTACTGCTGGCCAATACAAACATTTGCAACAATTGTCCGATGACAACAACATCATCTCTGCTCTGGCCATTGATCAACGCGGTTCCTTGAAAAAGATGCTTGCGGCAGCGGCCAACAAGCCTGCTGATGAAACCACCATCGTTGATTTCAAAAAGGCTGTTTCTGAGGAATTAACCAAATACGCTAGTTCCATTCTGCTAGATCCGGAATATGGTCTGCCAGCTGCCAAAGTCCGTGCCCCTCAGGCTGGCCTGCTGCTTTCATATGAAAAGACCGGTTATGATGCTACCGAACCTGGCCGTTTTCCAGATCTGATTGATGATCAAAGTGCGTTGCGCATTAAGAATGAAGGCGGCGATGCCGTTAAATTCTTGCTTTATATCGATCCAGACGAACCTGACGCCATCAATGATCGCAAGTATGCTTTCGTTGAACGCGTTGGTGCCGAAGCAAAGGCTAACGATTTGCCATTGTTCTTGGAACTGGTTTCCTACGATGGCACCCTCAATGAAACTGGGACGGCTGCATGGGCAAAGGTAAAGCCAGATAAGGTGATCAAGATCACCAAGGAATTCAGCAAACCACAGTACAATGTCTCTGTTCTAAAAGTCGAGGTTCCAGTTGATCAGAAGTTTGTCGAAGGCTTCACAGATGAAGGCGTGACCCCGGTTTACACCAAGGAGGAGGCTGCCAAGTATTACAAAGCCCAATCCGACGCCACCGACCTGCCATTCATTTTCCTGTCTGCTGGCGTTTCAAACGAATTGTTCCTCGAAGAACTGAAATTTGCAAAGCAAGCAGGTTCAACCTTCAACGGTGTTCTCTGCGGCCGGGCAACTTGGAAACCAGGCGTGAAACCATTTGCTGCTGAAGGCGAAGCTGCTGGTAAAGCATGGCTGCAAACTGAAGGCAAAGCAAACATCGATCGCTTAAACAAGGTCTTAGCTGAAACGGCAACTCCTTGGACGGACAAGGTCGAACACGCCTAATTCGCGTGAAGACGATAAAAGCCGACTCCTCAGGGAATCGGCTTTTATAACGTCTTCCGTGATTAGGTTTGTATCCGACCCAGCTCATCATCACATTTTTGGAGGAAAATACTTATGATTTTAACAGTGACTTTAAACCCATCCATTGACGTCTCCTACCCGCTCGAACATCTCAAAATCGACACCGTCAATCGGGTGAAAACGGTACGGAAAACTGCTGGCGGTAAGGGATTAAATGTATCTCGCGTCATTCATATGTTAAATCACGAGATTACAGCAACTGGCTTTATTGGCGGCTATTTTGGCAAGTGGTTGGAAAATCAGCTTGATCGCGACGGCATTGACCATGACTTCTTCCCGATTGATGCCGAAACCCGCAGTTCGATTGCTATGTTACATGATGGCGGTGAACAGACTGAAATTCTGGAAGCCGGACCAACAATTGCTGCCGAAGATGCCGAGAAATTTCTCAGCCATTTTGACAGCCTGTTAGACAAAAGTGATTTGATCACCATCTCCGGTTCCATGCCGCAAGGATTACCGGCTGATTATTACACCCAGATGATTGCCCATGCAGGTCAAAAAAACGTCAAAGTGCTTCTGGATACATCAGGTGCCACTTTAAAATCCGCTTTAGAAGCACCTGTGAAACCGTTGCTGATTAAGCCAAACGAAGAAGAACTTGGCGGCCTGCTCAACCGTGATGTTGACAAAACCGACTACACGGCCTTGAAACACGATCTGATGGACCCGATTTTTGATGGTGTCGATTGGATAGTCGTGTCCCTAGGTGCGGCTGGTGCCTTCGTAAAACATTTGGATAAGTTCTATCACGCTGCCATTCCAAAGATTAAGGTCGTTAATCCTGTGGGCTCCGGCGACTCAACATTGGCTGGCTTAGCCATGGGCATTCATGATGGCAAATCGGATGAAGACATCATGAAAACGGCGATGACAACCGGGATGTTGAACACCATGGAAGCAGAAACCGGCTTCGTCAATCCAGCTAAGTTTGATGAGTATTTTGCCAAAGTAACAATTGAATCCTATTAACATTCAGAAAGAAGTCCATCTATGTCAACCATTGATCAGCTAAGAACCCTTAATCCAGATAAAACCATCCACAGCTTAGATGAGGCAGCGTTTGCCGACTATGGTGTCACCTACGCCCAGTATGACGTCAGTGAGCTCAAAACCTTCATGGATCAGCATGTCACCATCCCCGCCCCTAGCGAAGCCAATCTCTATGTCCCGTCAAATCCCGACATGGAAAAGATTCCTGTGGTGCAGCAAATTGGTCGTGATGTTTACGCCGGCTTGCCAATTGAAGCGGGAGAATGTGCTGGCCACGCGGAAGCTTTGACTGCGGTTGAATTCCATCAAGGCAGTGAAGTGAACGTTTTCTTCACCGATGTTGTCATGGTGATCGGTAAGCGCGGACAGATGCACGACGACCAATTCAATGCCGAAAAAGACGCGAAGCTTTTCTTCGTCCCGGCTGGAACGGTTGTTGAATTCTTCAGTGACACCCTTCATTACAGCCCTTGCGAAGCACATGCCAGCGGCTTCAAGTTTATCGTGATGCTTGTGCGCGGCAGCAACCAACCATTGCCAGCCGACTATCACACTGATAACAAGCTAATCGTTAAGCAAAACAAGTTTCAAGTCGTCCATGCAAGTCGGACAGACAAGATCAAGCAAGGTATTCAAGTTGGCGTCACCGGCGAACTCGTTCGGGTGAAGCATTTAAACTAAGTTACAATGGCCGAATGCGCCTATGTTAACAACTCAGACAGCATCCAAAATGTGCCCTGTCACTTTAACGTGTCCACCAGCCCACGTCGACATCGCACTCACGCCATTCATCGAAAGAACGTGGTTAGTCCCCCCATTGAGAATGGAGCAAGACTTTAATTCAATTTATTAGACTGTAACAGCTTTATATTTTTCAAGTAAACAGAAGCCCCGATTGCGTTTTGTGGATGCAGTGGGAGCTTTTTTATTTTTCTTTGCTTTTAGTTCTCCGTGCTTTACCACTTCAATGCAAGTGATGCCTATTAACCCGCAACCTTATTTAGCCTCAATAATACGAGCTGTGTTGCCTGTTCGATATTGTTAATTTTAGTTCTTTTTTGACTAGTGTTAGCGCTTTAGCTGCGGTATAATAGAGTTATTCAAAAGCCAATGGAGGTAATCTGATGACGGCACGTAGAAAAACTTACTTACTGTGGTTGGCCCTTGTGACATTCGTAGCAATCATAAACGGTATTTTTAAAAACTCATTGACACAAGTATTAGTGATGGTCACCGCCTGCTATGCCCTCTATCAGCTACTCAAAATGGACCATGTCTTTGATCGTAAAAAGCGTCGTGAAAACCGGGCAAGCCGGTAAATCAATTCAGCCATTTTTTTCAATCAGCACGTAAAGTTGCGAAAGCCATCGCGACTTTTTTTGTGCCTCTTTAAAATGTCCTTCTACTTGTTTCTCAAAAAGTAATAACGTCTATTTACCATTGATGAAACAAAAAGAGCCCCATCAAAAACGATGGAGGCTCTTTATGCATCTCATGATGAAGCTGTAAGTTAAAAGATTTAAGAATTTTAGTCCGCGGATCCTGCAGCACCGTGTGTTGCAACGAACTTAACATCGTCAGCAACTTCTTTACCGTCATCAGAGTACTTCTGATTCCGTTTCATCATTTCGTGACGATACCAGAAGAACAATGCGGTATAAGCAATCAATGCCAGTGCAGCGTACAATACCATCATCATTTCGCCCTTGGAAGCTTTACCAACAAGAACAGCGATGAATTGTTCGATTGGACCTTCCTTAGTTGAGGAAGAGAAGAGCCCTGTTGCAGGAATACCAGGCGCGTGTAGTGCGCGAGCTGTGTGTGTGATAAATGGTGCAGAGAGGGTGCCTGCCCAAAGGAAGAGCGGCAGTTCAATAGCACCGATAACGATCATCCGAATAATCTTACCGCGAGTCACAACCAGCAGGGCTGGGGTAACACCCATGGCGATGATCCCGCCTAAAGGCAGAATGCGGTTGCCAGGCAATACCAGTGCTTCAAGCAGCATGATTGGTGCCAAAACGTTAGCAGCGGCCCAGATTTCAGCACGGCCTGCCAAGAATGGCCAGTCAAGCCCGATATTCAACATACGTCCGCCAAGACGCTTGTTGGCAAAATCAGTAACACCTTGTGACAGTGGTTCAACAGCAGCGATGAACCATGAACCGATTATACTAAACAGCTCCAAGCAGGTAGCGGCCATAAAGGCCAATGTCGCGATTGACTTGATACTCTGATGAGAAATCAAACCAATAAAGATCCCAAGATAAATCCCAATGGCGAAACGACTGCCCCAGAAGCCAATCTTTTCGTTAAGCTTTGCAGCGTCAAAGTCGTATTTGTCCAACCATGGGAACAACTTGTCAAATAACTTATCAAACACCATGATAACTGGATTCATCATGTAGTTTAAATGAGTGGTTGTCATTGGGTTTTCCCAATCGTCAAGTAAGTCGTTAAAAGTTGGCTTCATGAGATCAGAATTGATGATCTTCAAAATGCCGATAAAGATAACCAAAATGGTAGCAATAAACAGGTTCGCTCCAAAATAAATAGCCAGTAAACCAGTAAATGATAAGTGCCAGATATCAAAGATATCAACATCCAACGTGTTTGTCCGATTCAAGAATAAAAGAACTAAGTTGACGATTACCAAAATTGCTAGGAAGAATAATGTGTATGGTGAACCCCAAGTAATCGTAGCAAGCGGTGCCCAACCTAAGTCAGTAATTGAAAGATTGATCCCTGTAGACTTAACGAAAGCATTTAACGCCGGCTGGTAGGTGGTTGTCAATAAACCGATAACACTCCCGATCGCAGTAATCGCAATCGCAAGTTTGATGCCGCCTTCCAACGCATGAAAGAAGTTAACGCCAACCGCCCAAGCAATTAAGGTCAGCACGATCAGCATAATCGGCGCTGCCCCTAAATCAATAACTGGCTTGAAGACCGCATTGGCCAAATCAATAATGGTTTGCATGAATTTTCTCACTCCTTATATGTATCTGACGGTTCATCGCCATCAGACCATGAGACTATTTCAGATTTTCCTTCTTGATAACGCCTTCAATTTTGTCGTAAACAGGTTTCGCCATTGCTGGCATCCGATACAAGATTGGGCCAGCGTTAATAACTGGAATTGCTGGGGTGAAACCCAAGTCCGTCTTAGCAATCGGTGTAAAGATGTCATAGTTCTTCATCATATCTTCGTTAACATCCTTGACCATCACTGCATCTGCCTGAACGTTATAACCACGCTTCTTAAATTCCTTTTCAATTGCATCTTTGATTTGGTGGCTAGAATTAACGCCAGCGCCGCAAGCTGCCAAAATCTTAACTGTCATAACAAACTTCCTCCTTATTTTTTAAAACTGGTTGCCAAAATGTTGTAAATCGTTGCCGCATCATCTGCGCCGAACAATTTTGCTAATGTTTCCGCAGACGATGTTGTCAGGAAATCCATAATCTGAGCCAAGACGTTGGCTTGGCCTTCAGGATCATTGTTCAAAATCATGAACAGAAAGCTAACTTTGAGTTTTTGATCAGGTGCGATCATGTTCGCAAATTCGATCGGCTTTTTGAGACGGATCGGAACGATTTTTCTGACATTGACGAATTCACCTTCTGTATGCGGAATCGCCACATTCGAGTACTCGGGATTCACAACGCTCATATCGATGCCGGTCGGATAGCTTTTCTCGCGTTCGCTAAGATGTTGATAAAAGTCCGGTTTAACGGCACCCGCTGCCAACAATCGGTCAGAAACTTGTTTAAAGATTGTATCCTGATCCTCACCATCCTCGACAAAAACTAATTTTGAATCAAAAAGGTCATTCTCAACCGCCTCAGCCATTCTCTTCACTCCTGTTAATTAATGTTTATTTCTGTTCACTCTTTATTAGATTCAAACGCTTTCAGGAGTCAAGAAAATCTTTGACAGGTTGGCAAATTAATTTATAAAAAATCAGCCTCCCTCTAATCCTCGTTGCTATCCACCTTTAAGCCGACAGGATGACTTTGCAAAGTCGAAATCTCTATCAATACTATTTTCCTTGGATACAACATAAAAGAACAATTTTAAACAAATAGCCGACAATTAGATTGTCGGCTATTGATTTTGAAACTTATTTATTTATATATATTGCAATTTTTATCGGCTACATTGATTCTTCGCGATACTGAATGTTGATTGTTTTTTTCCTAATAAAAAACAAACTTAAGGAAATGAGCGCCATGCCAATCAGCCAACTTGGCCAAAAAGGTACGACCCAAGCGTCTTGGCTGAGACCACCGAACAAGAACGTATTTTTTAAAATGGGCGCTCCTTGAACGGTGAACTGTAGATGCCATATGACATAGAATGACGCGCAAAGAAGTGTAAACCAGCAAATTATTCTGAAAACTTTCCCTTGTCTCGAACTGTAACGTAAAATCTCACCATACAACCGAAATGCACCCACAAATAGAACTGTGAAAACTAGTAACCCCAGTGTTACTAAGGATCGTTCAACAACCGACAAGCCGTTTAGCCCAATTATCGGCGTCCAGAAAGTTGCGATAAAGACGATTGTAATTGCAAATACCCATATTGGTACGACCGCTCGCAGCACCGGTTGAAGCGTATGAGTTTGGTCATTTAGTCTGACAACCCGATAGATCGCGTACCACGTGAGAAAAAGAATGAACCAGAAAATGAACTGTAACCAGTCAGCTGTTACAACACCATCTACTCGAAACATCTGCGGTACAAGTGGTGGAAAGGGGATTGGTACTTCATTTTTTGCAGTCGGAGTGTTATACAGCATGAATGCTATAGCAAGCAAAAACCAGATGGCGCCTAGAACGATGCCTTGTAGTGCAATTGGTAGGCGTTGCAATTTCATTTTCATGAGAAAGTCTCCTTCCCTAATTGCCGCCCAATTAACATTTTTACGCGTTCAATATTAGTTACGTAAACGGTTCATATCGCTATCTAAATTATAGTTGAAAGCGTTTACTTTTACAAAAAGCGTGTTTTTTTAAGGCTTGATTGTTCATCTTGGATAGTTGGTTCGCCCGACTAGGTTGTACGCTTGTCAGCAGTTAGACCCCCTCAATCTTTTTGCTGAGTTGTGTGAGCACGGCCGGTCTCTCTATTTTAGTGAGAATCATCCGTCATTCGAAGTCGACGAAAAGTGTGCCACCAAATAACCGCCGTTAATAGTAAACCTAAAAACCAGCTTGGCCAAAATGGCAGTGTTAACCATGTACGTCGTCCTAGATCGTCCAAGCTAAAGGAGCTGCTGGCAAACGTAAATTGAAAGTGGCTCATAATAAATCCAGCTCCAAGGAAAAGCACTGCCCAAAATAGAACCTTAATGACATTATGTACCCGGCCAACCGGCACCCAGAAGTTTAACCAAAGCATGTAAGAACTAAATAAAGTAATATCAAGAAACAGTATTGCAATCGTGAGTACTTGTCGATCAAAACTCGAAAAACGAGTCATCCCTGTTTGTGGTAGCCAAAGATTTAATAAGAAAAATACTACGATTATCACCAACCAGATGGGCCACAAATTCTGAAGTACATAAAGGCCTTCTTTAGTGTCACAGTTTCTACTTTTAATATGCTTGACGACATAAAGACTCACACCGGCCGTCACTGCACACGCAAACGGGAACCATTGAGCGGTCACCTCACCTTGCATATGAATCAAATTCGGTGCAAGCCAATAGGCGGTTGTTTGAAAATCCTGATCACTTGTTGGCCAGCGATATAGCATCACGCCAATCCCGACCATTAGCCAAATCAACGTTAAGAAAAGTCCTTGTTGATAGACCGGCAACTTAAGAAACTTTGTCTTCATGCTATCGACTCCTTTTGTCACATTGCATGTCTTTTGACCGCGTAACCATTTATGTATTAACTTGAAACTATTTGTTCACAATGCTAACCAAAAAAGCAGCTTAACACAAGAACTTCTAAACTTTTCTCGTTGCGTCAAAAAAGCCTTCCAATGATTTGGAAGGCTTCTTTCTTTATAAAGATTAGGTTCGTTCAGAACATCCCGAGGCATTAAAAAGTTAAGCTGCCTATTCAAACGCCCAACTATTCACCAACGTAAATGGTTCGCCCGGCAATAATGTCATCGCCGAAAGATCATCGCCGCTGACCGGAGCAAATTGGCATTCAAGAGCCACGCCATCAAATTGATCAATGTTGTGAGGAATACCGGTACCGTCAAAGTGGTTGGCGGTGTAAACGACGACGGACGGCGCAGTGGTTGCCAGGGTCATAGTATGTTTGTCAGTCTGGAGTTTGGCCGCGAGGGTTTGGCCGTGTTTCAGTAGGAATGGGTGATTAATGCCCCGTTCTGCAGTGATTTGCGCTGCTCGAGTGTGAATGACATCGCCAAGCTTTTGCCCTTGGCGAAAATCAAAGACCGTTCCGGCAACTGGCTGCCAGCCTGGATCTGGCAGATGGTCTGCATCAAGCGGTTTGTAATCGTCGGCTGGAATCGTCAGCGTGGTGGCATCAATTTTGTTTGGCTGGTCAATCGCAAAATAGGTATGGTTAGTTGGATTGAAGAGCGTTTCTTCATCGCTAACTGCATCCAGACGATAATGCAAGGTATTCGTATTCTCCAAGGTATAAGTCACTTGCAGCTTGACGTTGCCCGGATAGCCATTATGCCCTGCTGGATCAACAAAAGTAAAACTAGCACTAGCTGTGGTAGCTGTCTGGTCAATACGGAAGTTATAAACTTGCCGATCCAGTCCGTCATCGCCGCCGTGAATGTGATTCTTGCCTTCGTTCATTGGCAGATCAACTTTCACATCGCCATGCTGCCAAACATGACCACGAATACGGCCAACAATTCGACCCACTGTGCCACCAAGGAAGTTGCGCTCTTTCGAGTAATCTTCCCGACTTGGTAGTGACAGAATCATGTTGTGCAAGCCATCAGCTTCTGGTAACAACACTTTTTCCAAGGTTGCACCATAATTCAGCAACTTCACAACCATGCCTTGATCATTGGTCAAGGTCAGCTCATACAAATTGTGGCCTTGATACTGACCGTATGGTTCAACTGAAACGTCCATCTTGTCCTCCTTTATAAACGAGCGTAAGCCAGCGCGGTTAGAAACCAGAGCATCAGCTGACCTCAAGTATGATGACCCGCTTTTGGTCGTTGCACTTGAGGTCATTATGGACAGGTTTCTTCGCGGGGGAACACGTTATGATACCGTTCCTACAAGCTGCTGGCTCGCATAATAAGCTCACTTTTGAAGTTAACCTGACGTGGTACGCGTTTCGGATCTTTGATGCGTGCCTGCAACAGTTCGACCGCGGTTTGGCCCATTTGGTCAGTGGCAGCATGCACCGTTGAAAGTGGCGGGGTCGTGAATTTGGCGACCGCCACATCGTTGAAGCTGATCACAGAGACGCGTTGCGGCACCTCGATCTTGGCCTCGTTCAAAGCGCGCAACGCCCCGACTGCCATCGTGTCGTTGGCCACAATGAAACCGTGCGGTAAGGTGTCACCGAGTTTGGTGATCGCTTGTTTCATCAGTTCGTAACCTGAATCAGGCGTGAACGCGCCAATAAAACGAAACGCTGGCTGCATCAAATTCTCTGCGTACATCACCCGATCAAACGCGGCTGTCCGCACGTCCTGAAACTGCTCGCGTCCGCTGCGACTCGTTTCAACGCCACCAAGAAACCCGATGTCGTTGATCCCTACCGATTGAAAATGATGAATAATTTGCTCGATAGGACCGGCATAATCGCTGGTGACCGAATCGCAGTCAAATGCCAACATATTTTGATCCACAAAAACAACTGGTTGCGCCAAGGCTTTGATCGTTGCCACTTCGCCAGCATCGTACTTACCCAACGCAATCACACCTTGGACGTTTTGTGTCGTCTCGGCTCCCAACTGCTCCAAATGCAAGCTCTGCAAATGATAGCCAGCTGAGGCCGCCCGTGCCTCAATAGCATATTGAATCTGTAAATAATACAGATCATTCAACTCTTCTTGCTCGCTGCGCCACTGAATCAAGGCAACGGTGGTTTGCGGGGACACACGTTTACGTCGACGTGGTTTGTACGCCAGCTTTTCGGCTGTTTTCAACACGCGTTGGCGCGTTTCGGGCGTGACAGCCAACGTCGTATCATAATTTAAAATACGCGAGACAGTCGCAATTGAAACCCCTGCCGCCTTCGCAATATCGGTAATCGTGGTCATCGTTTTCTCCGTTTCCATTGACTCCTTGCCGGCTTCAGCAACGTAGCCTGTTGCTACAGTGCCCGACAGAAGCGAGCAAATGCTTTTTGACCAACTTCATCGCGTTTGAACACACCAGCATCTTCTAAGACCCTGGCAAATACACGACCAACCGCTGCCTGCATTTGTATCTCTGCATTTGCTGGCGTCCAATCATATTTTGCTTTCAGTTGGTCGGCCCATGCTTGATGCATTGGTTTCATCGTGTTGGCTTCACCCAAAAGATATTTCTGGACTTCAGCTAACTCCGACTTTAATCGTGCCGGTAAAATGGCACGTCCCATCACTTCGATCAAGCCAATGTTTTCCTTCTTGATATGTTGCACGTCTTGATGCGGATGGAAAATACCATCCGGATACTCTGCACTAGTTTGATTGTCGCGCAGCACTAAATCCAGCTGGAATTCCGAACCAACGCGCCGAGCAATTGGGGTCACCGTATGATGCGGTTTGCCATCAACAAATGCGCGGACGTCAACTGTTTCATCGGTATACTGATTCCAAACCTGCCGAACATGTTCGGCTGCATTTATCAACTCGTCCGAATCAGCACTCACTAAGCGAATAACACTCATCGGCCACTTGACGATGCCAGCGAAAACATGCGGATGTCCGCTAATTTCAACCTGCGTCTCAATTGGTGCTTTGGCCATTGGAAATGTATGGCGACCGCCTTGGTAATGTTCATGCGTCAGCATCGAACCGCCGACAATTGGCAAGTCAGCATTTGAGCCAACAAAATAAGTTGGAAACATTGAAACGATGGACAACAAGTTGCTGAAGGTACTTTGGTCTATCACCATGGGTTCATGGATAGCATCCAGAAAAATCGCGTGCTCGTTGAAGTAAGCATATGGCGAATATTGGAATCCCCATGTTTTACCGCCAAGCAAAAAGCGAATAATGCGATGATTGGTTCGCGCCGCAAAGTCAGTTCGACCGGCATACCCTTCCGTTTGTAAACACAAGGCACACGCCGGATAGCCAGACTGGGCGGCATGTGCCGCAGCAGCAATGTCTTTCGGATCTTTTTCCGGTTTAGACAGGTTGATGGTGATTTCGAGGTCGCCATATTCAGTTTTAGCTGGAAAAACAACATTCTTAGCAATCGCTCGCGTTTGAATATAATTATTCGCGCGACTCAAAGCAAAGAACCAGTCTGTTGCAACCCGTGGTCCCGCCTGATACTTATCCCAAAACAGTTGATTGATCCGACTTGGTGTCGGGGTAGCAAGGTCCATCAGCTGCGCTTCCAAAATCTGACGTGCTGCCTGTGAATCTGGAATTTTACCATTCTCCTGCGCAGCTTTCACCATCAGATCAAGGTTCGTCAATGGATCAGCATCACCAGACAGGTCAAGGGCAGCATCTCCGATCAAATTCAACAATTTGTTGTTCAGATAGACTGCATCCATCTGGGTGTAATCGGGATTGAGTTTCACAATGGTACCAACGTGATTGCTAATCGCGGTCAATTCCGGTCACCAAATCCTTCTGGGTGATTTTCGTGCCAGTTCCATGCGGTTTCGATAATCTTGTCAATATCGTCATAGTTTGGCTTCCAGCCTAAAATGTCACGAGCCTTTTCTGAGCTAGCAATCAAAGTGCTTGGATCACCGGCACGCCGCGGGCCCATCGTGGCTGGAATCTCTTGGCCAGTCACCTTACGCGCTGCATTTAGAATTTCAAGGTTGGAGAAACCATGCGCAGAACCAATGTTGAACGCGGATGACTTATTGCCGGCATCCAGATACTTCAAGGCCAAAATGTGGGCATCAGCAAGATCGACCACATGAACATAGTCACGCACATTGGTACCATCCTTAGTTGGATAGTCGTCACCATAAATTTGCAAACCAGTTCGCGTACCTGCTGCAACCTGCAAGATAATTGGCACAATATGCGTTTCTGGATGATGGTCTTCACCGATGGAACCGTCTGGCATCGCACCCGCAACATTGAAGTAACGCAAAGCCACGAACTTCAGCCCATAAGCCACATCAGCCCAATGCATGATCTTTTCCATGGCCAACTTGCTTTCACCGTAAGGGTTGGTCGGTACTTGCGGATCAGTTTCTTTAATTGGGACCTGCTTAGGTTCGCCATAAGTTGCTGCCGTAGATGAGAAGACAATTTTCTTGATGCCGAATTGATTCATGGCTTCAAGCAAGGTGATCATGCCGCCAGTGTTGTTATCAAAATACTTCAACGGATCTTTCATGGATTCCGGCACAATTGAGAACGCCGCAAAATGGACAATCCCGTCAATCTTTTCCTGACTGAACACTTGGCTCAGAAAATGATAGTCGCGGATGTCGCCTTGATAAAAACGGGCGCGTGGATCAACCGCCTTACGATGCCCAGTAATCAAGTTATCCAAAACCACAACATCCTCGCCGGCAGCGAGTAATTGTTTTACCGTATGTGAACCGATGTAACCAGCGCCGCCTAAAACTGCAATTGTCATAATAAAATATCTCCCTTTTTTAAAACGTGTTCGTCAGACTAGAAATCGGTCTGGCTCACGCTCTACTTTATAACACTTTTTCTATTTTAGCAGAGTTAGTTCAGTTGCTTAGCACCATCGGCAATATCGGCCACATAGAAATGGGCGTCATAGCCGATCTTTTCACGATAAGTCTTGCCAACATTATCAATAAAGTCTTCAACATCAGCACTGTTGACAATCGCAATGGCGCAGCCGCCAAAGCCAGCACCGGTCATGCGAGCACCGAGCACACCCCGTTGCTTCAAGGCATTGGTCACAAGGGTATCAAGCTCGATGCCAGTGACTTCGTAGTCAAAAGCCAACGAAACTCCAGAAGCAGAGACTAGTTTGCCAAAGGTCTTCAAATCGCCATCTTGCAGTGCTTTCGAAGCCTTCAATGTCCGCTGATTTTCAAAGACGGCGTGGCGCGCGCGTTTGATCAGGATTGGATCGTAAATGAGATAAGTATTCTCGTCGAATTCGTCTTCACTCAGTTGGCCCAGACTTTTAACTTCAATACCTTTTTGTAGCATTGCCAGTGCTTTTTCGCATTCACTGCGGCGTTCGTTGTACTTGGAATCAGCCAACTCACGACGCTTGTTGGTATTCATGATGACAATCACGTTATCGCCCATCTCAACTGGCAGGTACTCGTATTTCATCGTGTTTGTATCCAACAGCGTTGCTTGATTTGCGCGACCCATTTCAATCGCGAACTGATCCATCACACCGGAGTTCACGCCGATATAGTCGTTTTCGACTTTAACGCCGAACTGAACCAGCTCCAACGGTTCAAAGCCGCCATCAAAAAGATTGTTCAGAATCGTTCCGACCAGCATTTCCAGAGAAGCAGAACTTGATAACCCAGCGCCATCAGGTAAGTTGCCGTTGATGTAAACATTGAGGCCATGCGTGAAGTTCGCACCCGCCGTCTTCATCACCCGCGCCATACCTTGGAAGTAATCTGTCCACAAGCCGCGCTTATCTTGGAAAAGATCCGAGAATGGGATGTCAATAATGCCAACCTTTGGGAAGTTGGCCGAGTATAACCGAAAAGCGTTGTCCTCATTGGTGCCAACCGCTGCATAAGTGCCCAGCGAAATGGCACACGGGAAAACGTGGCCACCATTGTAATCGGTATGTTCACCAATTAAATTAATGCGTCCTGGTGCGAAGAAGGTGTGCTCCGCCTGCTTACCAAATTGTTCCGTAAAACCTTTCGTGACATCTGTACTATTCACCGTCAATACCTCCTAATTGAAGTTAAGCTTATTTATCCGCTACTGATTTTTGTAACCGTTTTAATTTTACTAAAAATAATGACGGATTGGAAGCGCTATAGCCAAATTTTTTTGTTTTTGTTTTACCGGTCATTTAAAAATCGCTGAATTTAAAGCAACTTCCTTTTACTAAAAATTCTAGCAGGTTCAGAATGTCCCTTCCACATGGCGCCGATAGTTAGCATTCCCCATGTCAACAACCCAACTTCATACATGAATCATTTTGATTGACGTCACCTGTAATTTGACGATAATGATCAAAACGAGCTTCAAGGAGGCAATTATGTCGAACTTAGATTTAACCATCGTTGTGCCAACTTACAATTTAGGTCATTATCTGCCTGAGACATTAAAAAGTATCCAGCAACAAACAATTGATTTTGAACTTTGGCTCATCGACGATGCCTCTACTGATGGTACCGCTCAGACAGTGGCTGATTTTGTTAAAGGTATCCCTAATTTTCACGCGACCGGTTTTAATGACCATCGTGGCATCGGTGCTGCGCGAAACTTTGGCATTGATCATGCCACTGGTCAAGCTGTGGCGTTTGTTGACGGTGACGATTTAATCGCGCCGGCCTTTGGCGCAACGTTATCGCATGGGTTCACATCGGGTGTTGTGGCCACTGCGGTTGGTTATGATTGGTGGCATCGCAGCCGCGGCGGGCCTAATCGCTTTCAATTGTTGTCACAGCGTGAAATGTTTGATCAAGTCTCACGCCACGGCTCCGAAGTGGGCGGTTATATTTGGAACAAGGCTTTCTCTCGTGATGCCTTAACTGCCGGTAATATTCGCTATGATGAACAATTGCGCATTGCGGAAGACTATTACTTCACGGCGGATTTTGTCGCGCATACGCCTGGCAAATATGCTTATAATCCAACCATTTTGTACACGAAGGTCAATCGCCGAAACAGTACGATGCACAATTTTTCTTGGGCTGATCGCCGTCAGGAAGACCAGATTTTTGAGCGGATCCATCGCATGCGCCAGCTCATCCAATAGCAGGTCAGATGATCCTAAGCAAAATACGCGCGGCTAATGAAAACGTTCATCGGCCACGCGTTTTTTTGTTCAAGATATCTCATTTGCAGCACAACCTCCATTTCCATCTCATTTACAGAATCTTGATCAATTTTTTAACTTTTTAAAATAACTAATGATACACATAAGTTTAAAGTTGACAGGATGTCACGAGGTACGGTATAACTATTTCTGGAAACGTTTTCATTGTGTGCAATATTATTTCACAGGGGGTAGTTATTTGTGACAAGTGATCAGAAGTACATTCTGGCGATTGATGAGGGTACCACGAGTACACGGACCATCATCATCGATCACAATGGTCAAAAAGTTGTTGATGCACAGCGGGAATTTCCGCAGTATTTTCCGCATCCGGGATGGGTCGAGCATAATGCCAATGAAATTTGGAATGCCGCTTTGTCGACCATCGCGACGGCGTTTATTGAATCACAAATTCAACCACGCCAAATTGTCGGAATCGGGATTACCAATCAACGGGAAACCACGGTTGTATGGGACAAACAGACCGGGTTGCCAATCTACAACGCCATCGTCTGGCAGTCGCGGCAAACTAGCGAGATCGCTGACAAACTTAAGGCAGATGGCCACAGCGATATGATTCATGATTCAACCGGTTTGCTAATTGATTCGTATTTCTCAGCGACTAAGATTCGCTGGATTTTGGATCATGTGCCTGGCGCGCAAGAACGGGCGGAAAAAGGCGAACTGCTTTTCGGCACCATCGATACTTGGCTTTCTTGGAAGCTGTCCGGCGGCGCCATTCATGTCACCGACTATACCAACGCCTCACGAACCATGTTGTTCAACATCCATAAACTAGCCTGGGATGACGAGATTCTCCAATTGTTGAATATTCCTAAGCAAATGCTACCGGAAGTTCGCAGCAATTCAGAAATTTACGGCAATGCAGCAGCCTACCATTTCTTCGGCAGTACCGTGCCGATTGCCGGCATGGTTGGTGACCAACAAGCAGCACTTTTTGGTCAGCTGGCGCTTGAGCCGGGTATGGTGAAAAACACCTATGGCACAGGTGCATTCATTGTGATGAATACCGGCGAAAAACCGACCTTGTCCAACAACAACCTGCTCACCACCATCGGCTATGGACTTGATGGCAAGGTGACCTATGCACTTGAAGGTTCCGTTTTCGTTGCCGGCAGTGCGATTCAATGGTTGCGGGACGCCATGAAGTTGGTCGAGCGTTCAAGCGACTCCGAAGCCGCCGCACGAGCTTCTAAGAGTCAAAATGAAGTTTATGTTGTCCCAGCCTTCACAGGCTTAGGTGCGCCTTATTGGGATTCTGATGCTCGCGGTGCTATTTTTGGCATCACTCGTGGCACGACTCGCGAAGATTTCATCAAAGCAACCTTGCAATCTCTTGCTTATCAGTCACGTGATGTCGTGGATACCATGAATAAAGACACTGGTATCCCGATCCAAGCTTTGCGCGTTGACGGCGGCGCAGCTAACAACGATTACCTGATGCAATTCCAAGCAGATATTTTAGGCATTCCGATTGAACGAGCAGCCAATTTGGAAACGACGGCGATGGGCGCTGCCTTCCTCGCTGGTTTGGCGACTGGCTTCTGGAACAATACCGATGAACTGCAAAGTATCGTGAAGCTTGGCAAACGTTTTGAACCAACAATGGGCGCGCCTGATCGCGACCACCTTTATGAAGGCTGGCAGCAAGCTGTTGCTGCAACCCAAATGTATAAGCACAAGGCGAAGAAAGCTTGATCTATCAACCAAAAAATGATCGAGACTGACTCGATCCGTAATGAAGGAGAACAAAATGGTATTTTCCAACGAAACGCGCAAACAAACGATTCATCAATTAAAGCATACCGAGCTCGACTTGCTCATCGTCGGTGGCGGCATTACCGGCGCTGGGGTGGCGATTCAAGCAGCTGCCAGCGGGATCAAAACCGGTTTGATTGAGATGCAGGACTTTGCGGAAGGCACCAGTTCGCGTTCGACCAAATTGGTACACGGCGGTATTCGCTATCTTAAATCTTTTGATGTTGGCGTTGTCGCTGACACTGTTAAAGAACGCGCCGTCGTGCAAGGGATCGCGCCGCATATCCCGCGGCCATTCCCAATGCTGTTGCCAATTTATCAAGAATCCGGCAGTACGTTTGACATGTTCAGCGTCAAAATTGCCATGGATCTCTATGATCGATTGGCTGGTGTTGAAGGTTCTCAGTACGCCAATTATACCGTGACAAAAGATGAAGTCCTTCAACGTGAACCACAATTGTCCGCTGATAACCTGCAAGGCGGTGGCGTTTATCTCGATTTCGTCAACAACGATGCACGCCTTGTGATCGAAAACATCAAAGAAGCTGACGAACTTGGCGGCTTGATGGCCAGCCATGTTAAAGCGGTCGGCGTGCTGCACAATGACGCTGGTCAAGTGGTTGGGCTGCATGTTAAAGACTTGTTGGACGACACTGAATTCGATATCCATGCCAAACTGGTCATCAACACAACCGGTCCATGGGCTGATAAGTTCAATGCACTTGACGATCACGAAAAACACGCGCCAACTTTGCGGCCAACCAAAGGTGTTCATCTAGTCGTTGACGGTTCTCGCTTGCCAGTTCCGCAACCAACTTACATGGATACTGGCTTAAACGATGGTCGGATGTTCTTCGTGGTTCCGCGAGAAGGCAAAACGTATTTTGGTACCACTGATACAGATTATACCGGCGATTATGAACATCCCCGCGTTGAGCAAGAAGATGTCGATTATCTGCTGAAAGTCGTCAATAAACGCTTCCCCGAAAGCCATATGACGATCGACGATATTGAAGCTAGTTGGGCTGGGTTGCGACCACTGATCAACGACAACGGTAGTTCCGATTATAACGGCGGCGGTGCTAACAGCGGCAAAGTTTCAGACGATTCATTCACGGCCTTGATCGAGGTTGTGAACGCTTATGAAGACGATCAAGCAACCCGCGCCGATGTTGAACGTGCCATTTCCAAACTGGAAACAGCACATGCAGAAGCCGGATTAAGCCCGTCCCAAGTTTCTCGCGGCAGTTCGCTTCACCAAGCGACAGACGGGCTCATCACCCTTTCCGGTGGTAAAATTACAGACTATCGGAAAATGGCCGCTGGTGCCCTCGCACTGATTCGCCGTATTCTGGTCGATCGTTTCAACGTTGACGCGCCAGCAGTCGATTCCAAAAAGCTGCAAGTTTCCGGCGGACATTTTGATCCGACCAATGTTGAAGAAACCATGGCCTTCTACATTCGGATTGGCGTTGATGCTGGTTTATCGGAAAAAGAAGCCCAAGATCTGGCTAACCGCTTCGGTTCCAATACCAGCCGAGTGCTCACTTACGCTGTCGATGGTCCTGCGCCAGGATTAAGTCTGAAGGAAACCATGAGTCTACGTTATTCACTCAATGAGGAAATGACGCTCACACCGGTTGATTATCTCTTGCGCCGAACCAATGCCCTACTTTTCCACGCTGAAACACTGGCTGAGTTGAAACAGCCGGTTGTTGACGAAATGGCGCAAACACTGGGATGGGACGACTCGGTGAAAGCCCAACAACTGGCCGCCTTGAATGCTGCCATTGCCGACAGTCAACTGGCCTATCTAAAAACGGCACCAGCACCGGTTCATCCTGAATAGAAAGAGGAATCAACATGTGGACACAAACATTAGGTGAATTTATCGGCACCTTCATCCTGATTCTCCTCGGTGACGGCGTGGTGGCGGGCGTGTCACTCAACCAATCAAAAGCAAAGGATGCTGGCTGGGTTGCCATCACCCTTGGTTGGGGACTAGCTGTCACCATGGGCGTTTATACCGCGGCTTTCCTTGGCCCAGCCCATCTCAATCCGGCGGTGACCATCGCTTTTGCCGCCATCGGTCAATTTTCTTGGTCATGGGTGCTGCCGTTTGTCGCTGCCCAAATGCTTGGTGCTTTCTTAGGAGCCGCCGTTGTCTGGCTGCATTACTATCCACATTGGACGAAGACCAATGACCAAGCAACCATCTTAGGCGTTTTTGCGACTGGCCCAGCCATTCGCAACTATACCGCTAACTTCTTGTCTGAATTCATCGGCACTGCTGTCTTGATTTTTGGCCTATTAGCTTTTGCGCAAGGCAAATGGACAGCAGGTTTAGCTCCGATGGGCGTTGGTATCTTGATCACTGCAATCGGATTGTCACTTGGGGGGACAACCGGTTACGCAATTAACCCGGCGCGGGATCTCGGCCCACGCTTGGCGCACGCCATCCTGCCGATTGCCCATAAAGGCGGCTCTGATTGGGGTTACTCGTGGGTACCTGTTCTCGGTCCTTTAGCTGGCGGCGTTGTTGGCGCACTCATCTTCGTGACATTACCATAAGTTCAATCACTCATTAAATTATTCAAGCAAAAGGCTACTTAAAAAGCTGAGATCGCGGCATCAACTCTGCCATGATCTCAGCTTTTTTGTGCGAGTGCGAGAACGTTCGTTTACTTCATCAAGGCCGCAACCTGCGCCTGTAATGCCGGCACCACATCGGTCATAAACCATGGATTGCGATTGACCCAACCATAGTTTAGCGGCGAAGGATGCACAATTGGAAAATAGTCAGGTAAGTACGCCCGGAAATTTTTGACAGTGGCAGTCAGCGTTTTTTCGCGATGCTTTCCTAAATAATATTTTTGGGCGTAGGCACCAATCACAATTGTAAGTTGAATCTTTGGCATTAACGCTAACAAAGACGGATGCCACTTGGCCGCGAAATCTTTACGCGGTGGCAAGTCACCTGACTTACCTTTGCCGGGATAATAAAAATCTAACGGCAAAACTGCAATTTTACCGCTGTGATAAAACTGATCCTTGGTGACGCCCATCCAAGTTCGCAAGCGGTCACCACTTGGATCATTCCAGTATGTTTTTGTCGTTTGTGCTTTTCGTCCTGGTGCCTGACTGGCGATGAGGATCGTTGCTTCAGGTTCAATATGATATAGCGGATCCCATCCTTGGGCGGTAAAGTCAGCGTTATCGGGATCCTGACGAATAGCCTCAAATATTTTATCTGCATCTGTCACGCTTGAATCCCTCCTTTAACAAACTTAGGCCATGCTTTGCTACGTTCAAAATCCGCAGCCAACTGCCGCGCATCGTGAATTAAGGACGTTGGATAGTCCATGGTTGCCAACAGTGCTATGGCATTATGCGAAGTGGCCGGGCCTTGATAGAGCAAATAGTCAAAGACAACGCCATCCTCCTTCGTCACTTTCTCTTGAAAATGCCAGTTGACGCATTGATCGCCCATAATGTCCGTCAATTCATTATCATGTGTCGCAACCACGACCAAACTCGGATATTGCTTTAGCCAATTAATGACACTCGCTGAAGCGGCAATTCGTTCGACGGTATTCGTCCCTTTTAGAATTTCGTCGATAAAACCATAGACGCGTTTCTTTTTGGCAACAGCATTGAGCAGCCGCCGAATGGCTTTAATTTCTGCAACAAAATAGCTATCGCCTTCACTCAGATCATCACGCACCGCCATAGCCGTGATGACCTCTCCCGGCTCCATCGTGAAACTTGTCGCTGTCACGGTATTGATCGTTTGTGCCAAAATGGCATTGATCGCAATACTTTTGACGTAGGTCGACTTACCGGAAGCATTGGCACCGGTGATCAACGCATTTTTCTGCCAGTCAACTGGGTTGGCAACGGGATGTTTCAACAAGGGATGGGCTAAGTCAGTAGCGGTCATGCCGCCTTTAGCAAAAACTGGCTGCGTTGTAGTCGCTTCCGCCGTGCGAAAATTAGCAATGGCAATGGCCAACTCTAAATCGCCCAGCCGTTGCCACAGGGCTAGCGCCTCAGCATGGTGGCTGCTTAAGCGATCGAGCACTGTGTTGTAGGCAATAAAGCTCAGCATGAACATAATGCTAAGATACTCAGTTAAAATGTCGCCCATGCTGCCGGTCTTGGTCCGGAAGACAAACGCAAATCGCGTGATGCCGCGCATTGGTTTAACTGCTTGTCGCAATGCTGCTTGAGTCGGTTGGCTAATTTTGGCGAGACGTTCTGCTGTGATAATCGTCCGGACAAGGTAACCCATAGACGTAATTTCGGCATCAAGGCCTTCACGTTTCAAAATGTAGTAGAACACGTTGACCAGCAAACTGACCACCATCAAGGTCACCCCAATTGCCGGCCACAATAGCGTCAACAAGACACCGATAAATGGAAAACCGCCCATTACTTTGAATCGCCATGCATTCGGCAAGGCTTTTTTGGTGGTTGTCCGTAGATAAAGTTGGCTATTGTTCGCCGGCTCGATGCCAAGTCCGGCAAACGCCATTTGCACTTTCAATCGGCTGTCAGGATGATCTTGAAAAAAGGCAATCAACGCCTCGTCAACAGCTGGTTTGCCTAAATCATAAGCCCGCAATTGTGCATAAACCCGTTCAGCGCCAACACTACTTTGGGTGACGTTCAGCTGTTCGAACACGTCTAACATATCAAGATCCTGCCAAGTCAGGTCGTCAACTTGGCAATCGTGATTAACTTGGGCTTCATGATCAAGATAGGCGGCTTTTAAATAGCGCTCACCTTTTGGCCGTTTTTCAGGAAAAGTGCCCCAGTCAGCTAGCAATTGGCGCTTGAGCTTTTGCTGTCGCTGCCAGGTTAACAAACCATTGAGGACAATCATCGCAACAATAAAGCCGGTGACGCTGAGAAGAATCGTAATGGGTTGTGACATATTGATCACTGCTTTCTTAGCTGATGTGACCAGATTGGTGAGACTTTCAATAACAACTTGCGCGGGTCACACACACTTATCTTGTCGGTTACTTATGCTGATATTATCTATCAGATGGGTTTGAAAAACAAAATTGAAGTAGAGATGAGCAAGAATTCTAAAATTCAAACAATTATGATGTGCTAGATTCCAAACAATGCAGAAAAGCTCTATGCAAGAGTCCCCTACCGTGCAAACACCGGAATCTCCGGCCAGCTGGGCTGGCGATGCGCAGCTAGAGCGGAGACGGCGCTTCGCCTCCATCTGGCCTACGATTGCTCCGCCTTGGCACTGGGATCTTTATAAATTCCAATAAGTCATCCATGAGCAAACAAACAGGCGAACAATTTCCCTGACTGCGGAAAATTGTTCGCCTGTATAGTAACTGCGTATGATGTCACAAGCTGTAACGTTCAAGGTGATATCGGCAATTACGCCTTTGACTTCTTTTTATCAGCCGGATAAATATCGGCTACCTGTGCCTGAGCAGTTTCGTGTTGCGTGAATTCATCATAGCTTGTGTCCGCACGGTCAACAACACCGAGTGGCCCAACCTCGATAATATGATCAGCAATGGTTTGAATGAACTGATGGTCATGACTGGTGAAGATTAATGAGCCTTTGAAGTCGATCAAGGCATCGTTCAAACTGGTGATGCTTTCCAGATCAAGATGGTTGGTTGGATCATCCATGATGAGGACGTTTGCCTTGCTTAGCATCATTTTAGCCAAGTACGAACGGACCTTTTCGCCACCAGACAAGACATTCAGTTGCTTGAGCACTTCATCCCCAGAAAAGAGCATCCGACCGAGGAAGCCACGCAAGAACGTGTTATCTTGTTCGTCTTGTGGCGCAAACTGCCGCAACCAATCGAGAATGTTCAGATCATCATGATCAAATTCAGGATTCAAGTCTTTTGGCATAGCGGCACGGCTGGTGGTGACACCCCATGTGATGGTGCCGGTGTCAGGTTTAAGCTCACCTGCTAGCAGCTGCATCAGCACAGTAGCGGTCACGTCATTACGGCTGATGATCCCTGTTTTGTCACCTGGCCGCAAAATGAAGCTGACATTTTTCAGTACTTCATGACCATCAATTGTCTTGGAAACATTCTCGACCCGTAACAAATCGTTACCGATTTCGCGTTCTGGCTCGAACTTGATGTACGGATATTTCCGTGTGCTAGGCCGAATATCATCTAACGTAATTTTTTCAAGCTGCTTTTTACGTGAAGTGGCTTGCTTGGACTTTGAAGCGTTGGCGGAGAAACGCGCCACGAATTCCTGCAATTGCTTGATTTGTTCTTCTTTTTTGGCATTCGCTTGGCTTTGCAGCTGCAAGGCCAGTTCAGAACTCTGCTTCCAGAAATCGTAGTTGCCGACATAAAGTTCGATCTTACCGAAGTCAACATCACACATCATGGTGCAGACCGCATTCAGGAAATGCCGGTCATGAGAGACAACCAAAACGGTGTGTTCATAGTCAGCTAAAAAGTTCTCAAGCCAGTTAATCGCTTGCGGATCAAGCCCGTTGGTTGGTTCGTCGAGCAGCAGAACGTCGGGTTTGCCAAACAACGCTTGGGCAAGCAACACCTTGACCTTCTCCCCTTCAGGCAGATCAGCCATGAGTTTCTGGTGCTCACTTTCCGCAATGCCCAATGACTGCAACAGCTGAGACGCGTCGCTTTCAGCGTTCCAGCCGTCCATTTCGGCAAACTCGCCTTCCAGCTCGGCTGCCTTATTCCCGTCAGCTTCAGAGAAGTCTGGCTTAGCATACAAAGCATCTTTTTCCGTCATCACCTGATAAAGTCGTTCCCAACCTTGCAAAACAGTGTTCATCACCGTTTGATTGTCGAACGCAAAGTGATCCTGACGCAGACTGCTCATCCGCTCATTCGGCGACAAACTAACCGTCCCGGTCGTTGGGGTCAGTTCACCTTGGATGATTTTAAGAAAAGTCGATTTTCCCGCGCCGTTTGCGCCAATAATGCCATAGCAATTACCGGGCGTGAATTTCAAATTAACGTCTTCGTATAGCTTACGGTCGGAGAACGTCATTGATACATTGTTTACTGTGAGCAATTTTATACCTCGCTTAAAAGATTTCTACATATATTAGCAGATATTTGGGGGTTTCACAAATACGCCAGTCAGACGTTATTGAGGAGCTAGTAAACGAGACTGACCAGCTAAGCATTGTCTGATGCCTGCAACCGAGTTCCAGTCTATGAAGTATACGCAATCACGCTAAGCTGCTGACAGCATGATAGGATCATCATCATTTCATGAGGTGTACGTATGCCTAAACAAATCCATGAATGTAGTGACCGGGTAACCATTGCAGCCGTATTGAAGCGGTCAAAAGTACCGACCTTCAGGAACTCATGGATTCAGCATTCAATGAGTCAGATCAGGCAAATCACGATGTTCTCCTCGCGTTGTATCACTATGTGCTTGATACCCGCCAACAAGAAGTCACGAACCAGAAGCACTTCACGATCTAAAATCGACCATTAAAAAGGCGGATTCCGTTATGGAATTCACCTAGTTGACATAGTGCCCACTATCAGAAGTAGCTCGCCAACCCCGACCTGATAAGGCCGCAAAGCTGAATTTTGTGAAATCTCATCGGTTTAGTTGCCAACTACCTATTTCAGCAGCAACCCAGCCACAAAGACTTAGTGAAAATCCACCTAGATTGTACCTGGTCATTTGTTACTTTTTGTCCCAAATAATCGGGTCCAAAACTCCTAACGCGCTCTCGTCTCATTTGAGTCACTAAGCATTTTTGCGTTATCTACGGTACCTTCCGCCTTAGTCGTCAGAAGCACCTCTGGCTCCTTCCAAGACACCTCCAGCGGCTTGAGCTTCTGCTCTGCCATCAGTTACGCTGCTGCAACTAATCCAGCAATTTTTGCGTTTTTTCTATTTGCAAATCTTTGGCGGTAAATTGTTTGTCACGGTCAGCTCTCAAATACACGATTGCGCCCTTCATAGCAGATTCTCCTTGTCGCTCTTTGGCGGTACTTGTCAGTCTCTTTGCTGTTTTTTAGTGGTTTTTTGGTGACAAAAGCTTTGCTGCCTCGTCCCGTATAAGCCACTCTACATCAGCGCTGTCAATATTTCGGTTTCGGTTATCCTTTTGTCGTTCGTTGGTAATCTTTGGTAGCAGTACTAGATGCTTTGCTTGCTAGGTCTCAAGTCACTTGCAAACCGCTTTATTGTCTTTTCCATAAGTAACCTCATCTCACATCATGCTAAAACATATTAAACGATTTTTTAAATATATTAATTTATAGAAAAAATATAGTTAAGAATTAATATATACTTTTTAAATAACAACAACTATAATATAGTTATTAAACGCTCATAAAACCCACGTTATCTCTTAAATTCAATAAATTTAATTGCATTGCTAGTTGATGCATGAGATAATTTTCTTGTATCAACTGGCACATCTCATTAACGCACCTAAATAAGGGGTTCTACGATGAAGAAAGCACGTAACGTACTAGCTGTACTGGTTATGTTTGTTGGGATTGGCGCATTCACTTCTGCTAACCCAGTAGGAGCAGATTCATGGCGATTGGTTCAGAAATGGTTCAAGTCTGATTACAATATCTACACAAAGAAAAACACAGATTTTGATTTTCAGAATAAAACCATTCCGGCCAGCGCCTACTACCTAAACACTGACTGGTATCAAATCGGTAGCGGATGGAATTATATTCGGTATCAAAACACTCGGCATTATCACGGTGGATATTAATTTTAAGGTGACACTTGGAGGCAGAGGCTTTATTGCGACTCTGCCTCTTTTTAAATTATACGGAGGCCTTTCGTCTGATGATGACAGTTACTAATCTATCGGTAAAAACACGATTCCCGATCGTAACGGGATTTACCTACACATTTGAAAAAGGCACAATATATTCGATAATTGCCGTAAACGGGTCTGGAAAAACAACTATCTTCCGTGCGCTAACGGGATTAATACCGATATCTTCTGGTAAGGTTGAGATCCTAAAGCAACCTCTAAGTAAAATGAGACGTTCCTTCTTTTTTTATGAAACGTCTGATTGGCTAGATAAACACTTGAATGGCTTGGACTATCTAAGATTTGTAAAGACACAGTGGAAATCAGAAATCCTATTGACCGATGTGATCACCAAGTGGCAAATGTCTGATTTCATCAATTTAAAAATTTCAAAGTATTCTTTAGGCATGAAACAAAAGTTACTAATTGCAATGTATATAGTCAGTGACGCAGACGTTCTAATTTTTGACGAGGTAAATAACGGCCTAGATGAAAGCTCCAGAAAGCTTCTTTATTCTCAGCTTCTCTCCCTAAAAAAAGCTGGCAAGACTATAATACTATCTTCACACTATCTTAACGACGTTAAGGATATTACTGACCACATGTTTACGCTAAAGGACCAAAAACTCTATGAAGAATAAGACAAATGTTGGCTTATGGGATATTAAGAAAATATACAAAAATCCAATGAGCATGGTCCTCATCGGATTGGTGCTGCTTTGCGTGGGTATAACCTTTTATTTCAACAATCAAACGTCAAAGGTTATTTCATTCGAGAGCACGATCGCCAAAGAAATCAAGAATTATAAGTTAGGGATCGCTGTTCTTGAGAAAGAAATACGTTCGGGTTCCTTCAGCGACCAACAAAAGGCGATGCGCCGCAACGATATTAAGTTATCCCAAAAGCTTTTGAAACGAGACCTAAGTATTCAGAAATATTTGGCTTCTAAAAAGTGGTCTCAAGCATATGCTCTAAGGCTAAAAACCATTGATATGGATAAAAAGCTAAATCAGAATGAAACTACCGACCCCACTCGCAAGCCTTTAGAGAATGCAATAGAACGCGAGAGACTCCGCTTTCTTGCTCTAAAGAAACGAAATGTGCAAAAATACAACGAAGACTTTTCAGCCAACGGAACTGGCTTCTTTTTATGGACATGGCAAAACATTATTCCTGTTCTTCTGACATTAGTATCAGTCTATATAGCGGTTAATCTGTTTGGAGAATCATATAGATCACGAATCAATGTAAGTTTGTTGATCCCCCAACTTGAACTCGTCATCAACATGTGGCACATAGGCATTACGTGGATAGTAAGTTCGGTACTACTGCTTATGACCAGTTTACTTACGTTATCTACAGGAACTATAGTAAATGGCTTCGGCAGTTTAAATTACCCTGTTCTTTTTTATGAATTACCAACAATGTCAATGAAGTTCAATGATTTGTATCAAATCCTCCTGCCTTCGTTCTGTCTCCAAGCTATATCAAGCCTATTCATTCTAGTTTTCGTCATGCTCATATGCTCTATTGCTAAAAACAAAATGGCATCCTTGTTCATCTCTCTTATTTCCACTATCGGATTATTTTTATTAACCTCTACCGTTGATCCGCTTAAAAAGATTGGGGAACTGTTACCCACAACCTATCTGCAATCTGTTTCAGTTACCACAGGAGCGACTGCGTACTCATTGAATAATCCACGCATAACATTTTCCATGGGCATCATTATGTGCTCTTTAGCCCTAGTGGTTCTTATTGTCTTGATTTCCCTAATTTCATATTTCCGTCGTATTAGAACCGCTCGTAACCAGAATAGCATTGAATCCCCCTTATACTGATACATCCCACAATCCGATGTTGACTAATTGTCATTGATAGTTCTAAGTCCCGATTTAGGTAAGACAAATCAGGTGTTTTAATTCTTTGAAAAAGAATTAAAACGGTCGTCTTATCAATCTGTGTCCATGAGGATGGATCACAATTCACAGTTATCAAACAAAAGGCAAACGACTTCTGCGGAAATTGTTTTGCCTTTTCATATTCATATGGGTAATTTATTAGAGTTTTAAAGATATCAGCGCCAAGGCGGAGCAATCTTAAGCCAGATGGGACTCAGCCGTGCAAACAACACAGCGACCTGACTTGGAGCTGATGTTGTTAGGCGACTTCGAGACCGGGTTTTGGACTCGAAGCGCCGTCTCCGCCCTTGCTCAGCGGTGCAAGCCCCACCTGGCCAGAGATTGTAGATTTTGGAGCGGCAAAGGATTCTTTAGCCTAGACCCTGCCCAGATTATTCGGAATCTCATGAATCACAAGTTCAATGCGAGAATTATGACCCATCCTCATGTGGGGAGTTAAGAGGGGGGAGCGACACGGAAGCGATAACCAATTGTCTAGCAACTGAACCACTTACCATTCAAAAGGAAATTCTTAAAGTCGCTGCAAGTAAATTGTACCTTCAATTCTACACTTTTGCGGCCTCGCAGTGAGGTGGTTGGTTTTCATGATCCCCGGCGTCCCCAAATTAATTTTCGGCTTGCCCCCGATCAATAAGGGGAGCTTCAAAATTAGCGGTGTCCATCAATCTTGCCTTGCATCAACTGGACAACAACTTGAAGCAATTGCCTTATTACGCAAACGCCAGCGATCTCAGGACCAACCTCAACGATTTGCCCACCATCGTCAGCAAGCTGCCGATGGATCGGGACGGTCTCGCCCAGCTCAATCATAGGATCGACAAGTGGTTAAAGGATCTAACTTAGTATTCTAAATAATGATCAAAAACTAATAACTTTAATTATCTGCCTGTGTTCGTATCGAGTTTTCCTTGATAGCACGATAGAGCCAAATAATAAATCCATAAGGAGAGGTCAAAAAGTTTCACTTTCTTCTCTAAATTAAGTTGCCGATAAAAGCAGAGAGAGAATGATCTTCCATGTATCAAATACTAGCTGGAATCTTCGGAAAACTAAAGGACAACACATCATTCACTAGGATGGTGACTATATAACTGAGTCAACTATCCTATAAGCAATCAGGTCAAAAAACTGTTTGTCTATCATTGGCGTATTCTGTTATTAAAGGCTCGCAAGGACAGCATCTGTCACCTAAATGATTTAGTTGAAAAATACGTTCACTTTATCAGACCTCATAGCATACTAATTTTCCCTGATACATCCAAGCCTGTTCACCAAAGGTACCGGTTTCTAGCCGCCCTGACTCTACCCCTTGAAAAGACTACCTTAGAACTGAGCATTGTGTTTTTCATAGCATCAATGGACTAACTCATCCAATACATCCATCAGTCACTTGGAGGGCACTATGAATAACCTCATCACATTCAGTCTCATTCTCGCTGGCATGCTGCTACTTTTGCTGCGAAAAGGCACAAAGCGGCAACGGCGGGCGAATCGGCGGTTGGCGGCGACCTTGCTGTTGTTTGGCTTAGCCAGCGGCGGTTATACCTACACGCAGCAACACACCACACTGCTGGGAACACCGCCCCAATCAAGTTCAGTTAGCAACAGTGTGCCGGCAACGGATGGCACCTCGCGCCAACCGGTCACGCAACTGGCGCAGCTCAATTACAACAACACTGCCGAGATTACCGTCAACAATAACGAGCCTGGTTTTACGAAAGCAGAACTTGCCACTGATAAAGGCCCGTGGACAACATTTAGCAATCTCGATAGTCTCAACCGTGCTGGTACTGCCAATGCTTTACTGAATCAAGCTATCATGCCAACTGCCAAGCGCGAGCCGCTGACTTGGAATCCAACTGGGTGGCACAACAAGAAAGTGCATGGCGAATGGCTGTACAACCGCAGCCATTTAATTGGTTTTCAGCTTTCCGGTGAAAATAATAATCCGAAAAATTTGATGACTGGGACGCGGCAGTTAAATTCGCCTTTGATGCAGGCCCATGAAGATGATATGGCACATTATTTGAAACAGTCACGCCAACATTTTATTCGTTATGAAGTCACCCCGATCTTTCGCGGTGATGAACTGTTACCACGCGGTGTGGCGATGCGTGCGCAAAGTATCGGCGACAACACGATTCATTTTAATGTCTACATCTTCAACGTTCAGCCTGGTGTGACCCTCAACTATGCAGACGGTACTAGCCAACTTAATTAGCGATTGCCTAGAATTCAATCGAAATAATATTCGGATTGTCGGCATAAAACGTCAGCAGGCGCCGCATGTCTTCATTGGCTTTACTCTCCACATGCAGGTTCATTTTAACTTCGTCGCCTTCATGTTTAATGGACACATTCAGGACCTTGATATGGTACTTGCCTAATGTTTCGCGTAAATGTACCATGTCAAAGCCTTCGCTGCGGACCCGAATTGTCAAAATGCCGTTATCCCCGCTGGGCAGCCAACGATAATGATGGTGGAGCAGGACTTGAATGCAGAGCACTAGGACAGTTGCGGCCAAGCCGATGAGGTACAGCTTCGCCCCAATTGCCATCCCCACAGCCGCTGTCGTCCAAACCCCGGCAGCTGTCGTTAAACCATTCACGTTATTGTGGCGAACCAAAATGGCGCCAGCGCCTAAAAAGCTGACGCCACTGACAATCTGAGCCGCGACACGTGAAGGATCCAATGCCATATTTTTCAAATCTAAAATATCAAAAAAACCGTATTTTGAAACAATCATAATCAAGGCCGCACCCAACGCCACAATCATATGTGTGCGGATACCGGCATTTTTGAAGCGATTCTTGCGTTCATAACCAATGGCAAAGCCGCAAAGTGCAGCCACCACCAGTCGAATGACAAGTTCGGCTTGATCTGCTACTGAAATCATCAAACAATCACAACCTTTGTTCTTACTTTACCACCGAATGCCTAGGTTAAAAACATCGCGAAATCGTTGCAATCAGCCACCGCTATGGTAGACTATAGTAGGTTAGAATGATTCTAATTTGGAGGCGTAACGATGACCATAAATTTACGTGATGTACAGGATGTCTATAAGGATGCCGGGTCTGACATTATTTTTGCTACGCTTGACCTTAAGCGCGAAGATGCCGCAGCCGACAAAGCCATGATTGCCGACTTAGCAGAGCACTTACCAGCATTCATCAATAGCATGAACATTCGCTACCCAGATGCAAAGTTGGCGGTTGCATTTGGCTTGTCGCGAAAAGCGTGGGATTATCTTTTCCCAGCTGCACCGGTGCCTAAAGAGTTGGAGGAATTCCAACCAGTTGTCGGGCCAAAATATACCGCAGTGGCAACCCCAGCTGATCTGTTCTTCCACATTCGCTCGCAGAATTCAGCCGTTCCGTTCGAACTCATGTCAGAGATCATGACCATCATTGACGATCAGACTGTGACACTCGATGAAACCCATGGCTTCCGCTATTTCGAAGGCCGAGCGATCATTGGCTTTGTCGACGGCACGGAAAATCCAAGCGCACTCGACACGCCAGAGTATGCGGTGATCGGCGATGAAGATCCCACATTTGAAAACGGCTCCTATGCTTTTGCGCAAAAATACCAACACAATATGAAAGCATGGAACGATTTGACGACGGAGGACCAGGAAAAAGCCATCGGTCGAAAGAAGTTCAACGATATTGAGTTAGCTGACGAAAAGAAGCTGCCAAATGCCCACAATGTGGTTTCTCAGGATAATGACGGCGGCGTTGAACATAAAATTGTGCGCATGAATGTCCCGTTCAGTAATCCGGCCAAAAACGAAAACGGAACCTACTTCATCGGCTATGCCCGTCATTGGACGGTCACCAAGCGTATGTTGCAAGGCATGTTTGACAATTCTGATCGGTTGCTTGATTTTTCGACGCCAGAAACTGGCGAATTGTTCTTCATTCCGTCCAAATCTGTGCTCGGTCAAATCGCAGACGGCGAACTTTAATGAACGTGTTTGTTTAGGAACACAGGGAAAACAGCTACACTGAGGGCTACCAAACACCACCATCTTGGGTTTGGCATGGTCGCAATTAGTAGCCGCTTTTCCCTGTGTTTTTGCATGGCGCCTGCGCCAGTTTCCAAACCTTGCGTTCACTTATATTCATTTAAAAACCAATTTTCGTACATAGACCAATGGTCAATTTTTCTGCTTGCCATAAAATCGTCAAGTTTTCATGTCACATAAGCTAACGCGGCTTCAGTTTTTTTACCGCTTCGAAAATCCTTTGATAGCAGTCTTTCTCCTTTCAGCACCAGATTTGCTCTAGGCCAATAGATCGACCGAATCGCTATTCCATTGAAAATGCCATGCTACAATACCGCCATCAATGGTAATGAGGTGGCAGAGATGAATTTAGCTGATACTGGGTTTGTAATTATTGCGAGTACATTAGTCTGGTTTATGACGCCGGGACTGGCTTTTTTCTACGGTGGACTGGTTTCCAAACGCAACGTGATTAATACGATGCTGTCGGTTTTCTACATCACCGGGATTGCGATCCTACTTTGGGTCGCTGTCGGCTATGAGCTCAGTTTTAATGGCGATCTTTTCGGTGTCATCGGTCAGGTTCATCATTTCTTTTTGAGTGATCTTTCGCTTGGCGCGGTGACCACGGCGAAAATTCCAACCGGCGTGTATGTGCTGTTCCAAATGATGTTTGCCATCATCACGCCGGCCTTGTTTGTCGGCGCTGTCGTTGGTCGGATGCATTTTAAGTTTCTGACTTGTTTTATCGTCTTGTGGTCATTGCTAGTTTATTACCCGCTTGTCCACTTGATCTGGAGTCCGCACGGTTTATTGGCCGGTCTGGGTGTGCTTGATTTTGCAGGCGGCACGGTGATCCACATCAATGCTGGCATTACCGCCTTGACGCTATCCGCCTTTCTAGGTCGCCGCACGGATGAACATATCACACCGTATAATCGGCCTTGGGTGCTTCTAGGCACGGCCATTTTATGGATCGGCTGGTATGGATTCAACGCCGGCTCTGCACTCGGTGTTAATCAAGCGGCGATGACGGCAGCATTAACGACTTCGGTTGGCGCCGCCGCGGCGTTGGTCACATGGATGTGTCTGGACATCTGGCAAACCGGCCATCCAACGCTGATCGGAACTTGTACCGGTGCCTTGTGTGGGCTTGTCGGGATCACCCCGGCCACTGGCTATGTCACGAGTTTTGGGGCAGCATGCATTGGCGTTGCGGCAACGTTGACAAGCTACTGGTTTATCAGCAAAATCAAGCCACGGCTAGGCATTGATGATACTTTAGACGCCTTTGGCTGCCATGGGGTCGCTGGGATTGTCGGCAGTATTTTGACTGGTGTGTTCGCCAGCAAACAGGTCGCCCCCGACATTGCGCACGCTGGCTTGGCTTATGGCGGTGGATGGCAGCTGCTCCTAATCCAGTTTGTCGGCACCGCCATCGTGATCGTCTTAGTTGGTGCTATGGTCAGTCTAATCACTGTAGTTCTCAAACAATTCGTCAGCATTCGGGTCTCCCCTGCTGCTGAAAAAATGGGGCTGGATTACAGCGAACACGATGAACCAGTTGATGAAACTGTCGCTGCCAGTTGGGCCCGCGGTACTTATGTCAGTCAAAATCCTGATGAATTTAAAGGCCAGTTACATGGTTTTGATCCCCAGCCGCGAAGAGAAAATCGGTAATCTACTGATGGCCGGTTCGTTCATTTCCACCATGTATCACCTTCATAGCGACCTAGCTGCGTAAGAGGTTTCCACCCCTAAGCGGCTAGGTCGTTTTAATTGTTTTTTCTTTCTTACCATGGGTAAAATGCCGACATATAGAGGCTTAACGTGAACCAACGCAGAAGAAACCGGCGTGTAAGCTGCCTCAGGTGCAGGCAACTGCGCTGGTGAGCACGTTAATGAGGAGGGAACAAGATGCTTGGATATGGGTTTAGTCATGCTGGCGGGCCAGAAGTGATTGATGCGATCGACTTGGCCACACCAGCGCCAGGACCACAGGAAATTCAAATCAAGTCCCAAGCGATCGGTCTGAATAATCGTGATCGCATTGCTCGTCAAATGGGTGGCAGTGGCTTAACGGTGCCGGGTTATGATGTTGCTGGCATTGTCAGTGCTGTCGGCGATCAGGTAACGCAATTTGCACTTGGTGATCGCGTCGTTGCGCGCACCACCAGTGCTTACGCAGAAATTGTGACGGCCGCAGCTGACATGAGTGTGTTACTGCCTGAGTCCATCCCGCCTGAAAACGGTGTGGCTCTGATCACCCCCGGCGTGACCGGTTATCGAATGGTCGAACTTGGGCATATTCACGATGGCGAAACCGTCATCGTGAAAGGCGCCTCTGGCGGTGTCGGTTCCGCAGCCATCCAATTAGCCGTTGCCCGCGGTGCTTCGGTGATTGGTATCGCCGCCAGCCGCCATGAAGTTGATGTGAATCAACTAGGGGTTGAACATTTTGTCGCTTATGACCGCGGGAATCCTGTCAAGGAGCTTGCCAAAACCGCCGACGTCGTGATTAATGCCGCCATGGACGGGATCGGTGGTGATGATGATGTCGCCATGGCCAAGGACAATGGGCTGATCGTATCTGTCAGTCATCACGAACCGCTCCTCAACCGCGGCATCCGTTTCATTCATACCCGACCGCTTGGCGGCTCCGAAGTCGGCCAAGCACTTAAAGTCTTGATTAATCTTATGTCTCAAGGCAAATTAACCGTCAAAGTCGGCTATGTATTGCCTTTTACCCGCGAAGGCTTTGTGAAAGGCCACCAATTGCTGGATGAGCCGCATGAAGGCCGAATTGTGATTCAAGTAACGCCCTGATCGCGTCTGTTTTTTAGCACGAGAAGCTAACGGCGAAAAACTTCTTTAAGAGGCAAACTAGTGCTCCGGTTTTTTCCAAAAATGTGGACCTGATGACACTAGCTAACGGTTTTGTCACGCTAAGCGTTTTAGCTTGTTGTCACCATAAGCCGGTGGTAGTCTGATAAGCAGCAAGATAGCTCGCCACTGATTTGTTTCGTCAACTTTTATGAAGGAGATTCTCTCATGGCACAAGAAATCTTAATCACAACCACCGAAAACATTCCCGGCAAAAAATATGAAGTGATCGGCGAAGTTTTCGGCTTAACAACACAGTCAAAAAATGTTATCAGCAACATTGGTGCAGGCTTGAAGAACATTGTCGGCGGTGAAATCAAAGCCTACAGTGATATGCTGCATGAATCACGGGAAAAGGCGATCGAGCGGTTACGCGACGAAGCCCAAAAAGCTGGTGGCGATGCAGTTGTAATGATGCGGTTTGACTCCGGATCAATTGGCGGTGACATGCAAAGTGTTGTTGCATATGGCACGGCTGTGAAATTTCTCAACTAAAAAGCATCCCTTCTTCAGCCGAATAACTGCCCATCATGTGCGCCAGAAGTCAGTAGGATTTGCTGAGCAAAATTGGCTCTAGAGAAAAGTTCATCTCTAGTTTTGATTTTCTTAGTCTCTGTCTGCTAAATGACTTCTGGTGCATTTCGTTTTTAACAGCAGAAGTTTCGACTGCCCACTGCCAATTCATTTTTTGAAAGGATTGTCACGATGTCAATTTTGAATTATGCCAAGCAGTCTTCCTGGCCAAATGGTTTCGGCTTCCAGCAATCACCGATTGATCTTCGTCAAGCGACAACCACTGTCGACACTGACATGACGATTCTCACACCATGGATGACCGATCAAGAAATTGATGACCAGGTCACCATTCGGCTCGCTGGCCAAGGAACGACTCGGATTAATGAAACCACTTGGACTTTTGTGCAGGCCCATTTTCACGTGCCAGCGGAGCATATCGTTGCTGAGAAAACGGTGGCGGAGCTCCATTTTGTCCATCAATCGGCCATTGGTGCGCTTTGTGTCGTGGCGGTTTTAGTGCCAGTTGGTCAAGCTAACCCGATCATGGCCGATGTGCTCGATCATTTTCAACCACATGTCACGCAGCCAATCAACTTTGACCTGACTCGCCTACTGCCAAAACAAGGTACGGTTTATCAGTACCTCGGCTCGCTCACCACCCCGCCGTTAACCGAAGGCGTGACTTGGTATGTCATTGAGCAAACCGAGATCACAATGAGTTCGAATCAGCTCGCCCGCTATCAGCAGTTTTTTGAACCGAATAATCGCCATGTGCAAGCGATCAATCGGCGACCAATTTTCCGAGGCGTTTTCAAGCAACTGAAGCGTTCAGCAGGAGATGACCCTCTTCATGGCTAAATCAGCAAAACGCTGGCGGCGAGTAAGCATATCGGTACTGGTAATTTTGCTTCTCGCTAGCGGCGGCTATTGGCTTTGGTGGCAACTGGGCAGCCGCGCAATTCACCAGCAAATCTATCGTCATACGGGTATCGTCACAGTTTTTGTCCCTGGTTATGGCAGTAACAGCCTCACCTTCGGGCCAATGGTTCAACGCTTCAAGCAGGATAAGGCATCCGATCAAGTCACTACGATTCATGTCAGTGCTGACGGCAAACGCACGATCACTGGAGCCGACCGCTACAATGGCAAAAATCCGCTCATCAACGTTGTTTTTGCCGATGCTAAGTCACCACAAAAGGAAGTCCGGCAACTCACCGACTTGCTGCACTGGCTTCGCGTCCAGCGTCATGTGACTCGTGTGAATCTGGTAGGTCATTCAATGGGCAGCAATCTGAGCTTTAATTACATGACGACACCGCATGCCAATCTTCAGCCGCAAGTGATCAATTATGTCTCGTTTGCGAGCGAGTTCTATCGTGATCCAACGACCCAGATTCGGGCGTTACCGAAAACATTGCATATCTTAGTGATTGGCGGACAGGTCTTCGGGGCAAAAGGTGACTGGGCCGTCAGCCTTGCTGGTGTCAAACGTTTAGCCGCCAAATTTAAGGCGGCTGGCTTATCCACCACCCTCTTTGTTTATACTGGCACACCAGTTGGCGCTTATCACTCGACGCTGCACCAAAATCCTTATGTGGATGCTGAAATCTTGCACTTTTTATTTACCTGAGTAGCTAAAAACTATCTGCAGCTTGTGGCTTGATTCTCACAAGCTGTTTTTTGTTGCCTCGATAAAATCGCATTCCCAACTCATTTGTAAATTGCCAAGAAAAAATTCTATTTTTCATTTGCTATTTTCAACCACTTGCCAAGCATTTTGCACCACTTACCGCCTTTCTCGAGACACTTGGCGCAATCGTCGTTATGCTAAGGCCAACAAATCGAAAGCAGGTGACATCAATGGCCATTCTTGAAGCAAAGGGTCTGACCAAAACATTTGGTCCGAAAGTAGCAGTGAACGGCATTAATTTGACGGTTGACCGTGGGCAATTCGTGGCCTTCTTAGGTCCTAACGGCGCAGGTAAATCGACGACAATCGGCATGCTGACAGGCTTGATTCAACCGACCAGTGGCACCATTACCGTCGCCGATCACACACCTGAGCAAGTGGCCTATCGTCAACAGATTGGGGTTGTCTTTCAGGATAGTGTCCTTGATCGCCAACTAACAGTTAATGAAAATCTACGATTGCGGGCGCGCATGTATCAACACCCAGATACTGCTTGGTTCGATCAACTGATTAAGCAATTTGACCTGGCACCTATTTTGAATCAGACATATGGGACATTGTCAGGTGGTCAGCGACGCCGAACCGATATTGCCCGCGCCCTTTTGAATCATCCCCAAATTTTATTTTTAGACGAACCGTCAACCGGATTAGATATTCAGACGCGCCAAACGATTTGGTCAGCGCTGGCTGCTTTACGCGTCCAAACGCAATTGACCGTCATTTTAACAACCCATTATTTGGAGGAAACGGAAAATGCTGACTTCGTTTACGTCATTGATCGTGGCGAAATCATTGCAGCAGATACCGTTGTTGACCTGAAAAATCGCTATGCTGCTCATCAACTGACAATTCAAACAACAGCTGCCGATCGCGTCAAAACAGTCGCCAATCAAGCCGGATTGCGGGCCAATATCGTTGCCAACGAGGTGCACGTCAATATCCATCATCCGCAACAGGCTATTGCTTTGCTGACGGAACTCACCGATGCCATCACCGACTTTGAGTTCCATCCAGCTGATATGAATACGATCTTCGTCACGTTAACCGGAAAGGAGATTCGCTAATGCTAGCTTTTATTAAACGTAATCTATTGTTGTTTTTTCGCAATCGCGCCGGCGTTTTCTTTTCAGTTTTGGGCGCACTGATTGCCTTCGTTCTCTATTTGGTTTTTCTCAAAAAGAATATGACCGGACTGTGGCCCATCAGTCATCCTGAAAAGCTGCTTGATCCCTGGCTAATCGGCGGCACGCTTACCATCACGGCAGTTACGACCACGCAAGATGGCTTAGCAAGAATGATTGTTGATCGTGAGAATGGTAATTTAAGCGACTACCTGTTGACCGAAGCTTCTTATCTGCGCATTCAATTTGGCTATCTGGCCAGTGCCGTCATCATCGGCACCATCATGCAGCTGCTCATGTTCGGTGCCATGTCAGGCGCCTTCGCCCTGCTTGATCATGTCGTTATTCCATGGCAACTAACTGGCAAAATCATTGCTCTCGCATTGTTCAGCAGTGTGGTTTGGACAAGTTTTAATTTACTTATTTTGAGCTTTGTTTCCCGCGTGACCACCATGAGCGGCATTGCAACCATTGTCGGTACTGCAGCAGGCTTCTTCGCTGGGGTTTACATGCCAATCGGGGCAGTTCCCAGCGGCGCACAAGCCTTGATGAAAATGACCCCCTTCCCATATAACGCCGCTGCTTATCGCCAGATTCTGTTGCAAAAGCCGTTAGCCACGACCTTCACTGGCAAGCAAGAGGCTGCAAGGGCGAGTTTTGAAAAAATGTTGGGTGTTCGCATTGACGTCAACGGCTTGCTTTCTAGCAGCCACACTTACATGATTCTGATTGGTTTTACGCTTGGTGTGAGCATCCTTATTTTCCTTCTTGCCAGATTCAGTCGAAAGGCCGCCCTCGCCCGCGTATAATGAAACGTAATCGTGCGATACGCTGGCGTCATGCGGAAGGAGACTGAGCCTATGAAAGTTTCATTTGATCAAGATCCTGACTTGAATCCGGATGATATTGAGGTGCTCATCAAGGCTGCGCGGCTTTCACCGGCTGTGTTGCAGCTCTTGCAACAAATTCAACAATTATCCGACAATCGACCAACCCTTCCGCTAACTGTTGGTGACCGCGTCGTGGTACTGGCCGTTAATGACATCGTGGCAATCGAAGTCTACGGTGACGAGCTCACGGTCCACACGATGACCAAGGTCTATACTTCGCGTGGCCAGCTAAAAGCCATTCGCGCTAAGCTTGATCCTCAGCTTTTTATTCAGGTAGCCAAAAGTACCATTCTGAACATCAATTATTTGACATCACTGGAAGCTTCTTTTTCCGGTAATATGACCGCCTTCATGAGTAATCAGCAAAAATTGACGGTCAGTCGTAAATTTCTTCCTGACTTGAAACGTTTATTAGGATTGTGAGGTGGCCCTTATGAGAATCGCAAAGCAGTTATTGACCGAGGCCGTCATTGGCATCATGATCGGCGCAACCGTTTATCTGACCACTTTGATGTTGCATTTAGACACGATTAATCCAACACCGCGTTCTATCGCGGGACTGTTCATCATGAGTGCCGTCATTGGCATCCTATCGTCGATTTTCGATCTTGACTGGCTCAGTTTACCAGTTGCATATGGCACCCATTTCATCAGCACCTTTCTGGTCGTCCTTGCAACGAACTACCTGATGGGCTGGCAATTCTTGATTGGCTCCGCCTTAACCAGCTTCATCATTTCGTTCATCGTCATCTACGCCTTCATTTGGATCGCCCTATACCTCTCTTGGCGCGTGACGGCTAGAAAAATGACGCGCATTTTAAAAAAGCGGTTGAAGAAGTGAGTTGTCGTTGTGTCACTAACGCATAATCTGTTTAAAGTGTCGGTTATTCTATTCTGGTTAGGTTGTTCCCGGTAGTTCCGCGGTCGCCACCCCCGAATCACCGCGTAGCCAGCTCAGGCTATCGGAACCAACATCATTAGCATAGCAATAAAGATGCTCAACCCAATGAAAAAGAATACTTACAAGCCATCCTTATTGTCAGCATACCCGCCGTTGTAGAAAACGCGCTCACAGTCGCAGACCAATGAGCGGTTATTTTTTTGCATTGGTGCTAAAATAGAAAGGTCAAATAAGGTCAATCAAGGAAGTGATCATTTTTGAACCAGGTTGTTATCTTTGGCATCATGTTGGCAATCGTCATTTTAGGCAACATCTTGGCACGGCACGTTCCTAAGATTCCGTTGCCATTCTTCTTGATCGGCCTTGGGGCGGCATTAGCCGTTATGCCTTCTCTTCGTAATTTCACACTTGATCCATCGGTCTTCTCCTTTGCGATCATTGCCCCACTGTTGTTTAACGAAGGTCAAAATGCTTCACGTATTCAAATTGGCCGCTCTTTAACCAATATCGTGTCGTTGGCAGTCGGCCTCGTGCTGGTTTCAGTCATTATTTTAGGCTTTGGCGTTCATGCGCTGTTTCCAATCATTCCACTAAGTCTTGCCTTCGCACTCATTGCTATCGTCACGCCAACAGATGCATCAGCGGTCAGCGCCGTTGCCCAAACCAATCCTTTGAGCGACAGCCAAATGCAACTATTGTCCAATGAAAGTCTGTTCAACGATGCAGCCGGCATTGTCGCATTCGATCTGGCACTGACTGCCTATGTTTCCGGACAATTTTCACCAACAGACGCCTTGCTCGATTTTCTCTTCGTCTTCTTCGGCGGTATCCTGGTCGGGGCAGTCTTAGGTATGCTGATCGTGAATTTGCGGGCCTGGCTGATTCATATCGGCGACGATGAGCCGTTGATCATGGTCGGTATTCAGTTACTGACGCCATTGTTGGTTTATTTTCTAGCCGAAGAACTTGGCCTGTCTGGGATTCTGGCGGTTGTTGCTTCTGGGATTGCGCAAGGTGTAGAGCGCGATCGTTTGCGACTGACCAGTGCCCGCATGCAAATCGTCAGCGCCAATGTCTGGGAAATGGTAGCGGCCATTCTTTCCGGACTCGTCTTCGTTTTGCTCGGCCTCTCGCTGCCCAATGTCATCGTTAGCGCCTTGCGCGGACAAGCTGGCTTGTTCAGTTTGCTTGTGGGTATTGGCATTTTCATTTACGCAGCCAAGTCACTGGTTCGCCTACTATGGAGTCGAACCTTGCTGCGAACTGGTAAAAAACACCGCTGGCGCAACGCCGTCATTATGATGCTGGGTGGTGCGAATGGGACCATCACCTTATCTTTGGCGTTTTCAATGCCACAAATTGTTAATGGCCACAGTTTTCCGCTCCGGCAAGGCTTGATTCTAATCGCGGCAACTGTCATTTTACTCAGTCTGATTGTGCCGGTACTGGTTCTACCATTCTGCGTGCCTAAGCAGCCAAAACGCAATCGCCAATATGTTTGGTTGCGCCGAATGTTATCAGCTGGCATTGATGCCATGCGGGATGAATCCGTTCATCATAGCGAAGCCCAAATCGTTGCAGACGCGTTGTCTCAGGAAATGATTCTGAACGATAAACCTTCGCGAAGAATGCAACGGGATATCTTTGATGCCACCATAAAAGTTGAGAAAAGAACCATTGAAGCTTTACGGGTCAATGGGACCATCACGCATGACGAAGCGCACTATTACAATCGCTTTATTGATTTAAATGATTTCACAGCAGATCAGCGAACGTGGAAAAATCTTTTTCTCCGCTTACGGTTCACCTTTAATATGGGACGTATGTATAAAGGTCTAGACGAAGCGCAAAATGCTTTTTTAACCACACCGCTTAACCTTGAGCCGATTTTTTGGAAACGGCAATTTACTGAGCACGGTGAAGATCTATTACCTATCGAGCAGGCCGGCTATGATGCGGTGATGAAGTACTTGGCAAGTGCCGAAAATAGTCAAAATCGTAGTGCCATCAACATCGTTCGCCGCTTCTATCGTGATCGGCATCGCCGGGTTCATACGGATTCTTTCGATGGTGATGTGCTATATGCCATGTTCCTAAAGGCATTCCATGCTGAATTTGAGTTCATTCAAGGTGCTTTTGCTGAAGGCAAACTCAACCGGGAGATCATGCAACGGTTGCAGACACGCATTACTTTTGACGAAATTACGTACCTACAAAATCAGAATAGTTTCATTGCTTAAAAAGAACACACTAAGTAACAACGATTGATTATCTAAAAAAAGGGTACTGCAATGGTTAAATTGCAGTACCCTTTTTGTCATTTAAAACCCAATTAATGCTTGGCTTTATCGTCAGAATCAAGTGCCATTTCCAGTTCGTCAGCGGCAGTCTTCGTCACGCTTTCGATCTTTGCAAGCACCCGGCCATATGGTTTTGGATCCTTGTTGATATACCGTAATAGTCCTGCCATCCGCGCTGTCATGTCATACCAGCTTTGGTTTGGCATACCGGAGATTTGACCGACCCGGGCATTTGGCAAAACATCGATGAGTTGCTCGACCGCATTTTTGACAACCGGCAGCGCACCGCGTACCTGATCGGAATCGGCGTAAGTGGCATCAAAGATCAGCTGCATGAAGCGATCAGGTTGTGAATGTTTTGATGGTGTTGCAGCTCGTTCGGCGCGCACACCCATCACAACCTGCTGCAAGCCAAGTAACGTCAATCGGACTAATTGATCGTGTTGCGAAACGCCCAACTCAGGCATTGGCGTGATCCCAATGAGGCTCAGTTCGTCATTACTAAGCCGCAGAGCAGCATTGGCAACAAAGTCTGACAGTTGCAAGCCGAGATGCTCGCGAGAATCTGCAAACTCAAACCGAACCTTGATTGGTCGTTCCAAGGAAAGCGTCAAGTAGCGACTCACAATATCAGCGCCCATCACCAGCTGATTACCTTCCAATTCATTCCGATGATCGATCATGATCACAATACTGTCAAAAGTAGTGTCAACATCACGCAACACGTGAATCGTGGCGCCGATGTATGGATACAGATATTCCATTGACGGGGCGAAATCAGGATACGTCGTTTTCTGTGAAAAGACGGTATACATCCCCATGTTTTCATGGTCAGCTGCTTTGATCAGCTGTGTTAAGGCATCAACCTGTTTACCGCGGGCTTTAACTTCATCCCCTGGTTCCCAGCCATAGGGATAGAGCGCATTACGGAAGCCAATGAGACTGTCGTCGTCGCCTTCTGGGAAAATAGCCGCGATCCCCATGTGCATGGTACGCGGATCTGGACGGTGCTCTTCAAAACTTTCATCAATAAAGAGTTGCAACTGTTTGCCAGCTACCAACGGTGCTTCATCATGAGTACCATAATTAGTATGCATGTTGGTACCGGTCGTTGCCTGTTGACTGGTCGTATCGCTGGTACTGCTGCTTGCAGTATTAGCTGAATTGTATTTGCCGTTACGGTCATTTAAAGTTGACCGAATCACACTTGGTGTATGCGTTTCAACGTGATTAACCACTGCTGGCACATGGCGATTGTCGGTCGACGCTTTGGCTGTCATTGACTGTGAGGCACTTGATGCCGCCGGCTGAGTCATTGGCTGCCAGTTTTGAGGATCAGCGTTGGCTGCGAATCGATTTTGGCGCGTGCGGTTAGGCTGGCGATTACCATTTGGCTTATTGCGATTATTGCGCGTATAGCCATTATCACGCCGGGCAGGTTCGTGATCGGTTTTATTCACATTGCGCCGTGGGGCCGTTACTGTCCGCTTCTTGATGTGACGCTCTGTCTGATTGTCGTGACGCTGCTCAGTCGATTGCTGACTTGAAGATGAGCTAGCCGATACAGATGACCGATTAGCTTCAGTCTGACGTTTCTTAGCCTCAGCTTCTGCTTCCTGTGTCGCAACATCCGGCTGCTGGCGAATCGTGAAGCGATGCTGCCGCGTCGGAATTTTTTTCTGAACAGGCGTCTGTTTCGGTGTTTGCTCGTTGTTGTTGTGCTCTTGCTGATTGTTGGGGCGCTGGTTTTGCCGTGACGTGACAGTTGAACGCGTCACCCGTTTAGCAGTGCGCCGTGCCGGTTTTGAACTTGCTGCTGCTTCAGTTTGTGGTGCAGTCGGCGTTTGGCTAGTTGCTTGCGACTGCTGATTGGCTGCCCGCTTAGTTTGAACACGCGAGGCTTTTGGTGTTGTCGCTGATTTACTTGCTGACACTTGTTCAGCCGATTTAGTTTGTTTGGCTTTTGCAGCTGGCTGCTTCGCTGTCGCGGCTGGTTTAACCTGTTTACTTGCAGCTGGTTTCTTAGGCGCCGTCTTCTTAGCTGGCGCCTTCGTAGCGGTTTTGTGAGCTTCTGCTGGCACCTTGCCAGACTTAATGATGCTTTCAATCTTAGCCGCGGTCTTGCGGCTCACGCTTTGGCCGCGCAGTGCTTTACGCAAAGTCGGCACGGAAACACCCATCGCTGCGGATGTCGCATTGGTGTTCAACTTGTGTTTTGCCATATAGGCATTTAATGATGCCGTGAATTTGTTTTTGTTATCCAAAATATTTCCTCATATCCTACTTTATTGAATGATCCGTCACTAGTTTACCGCAAAAGCCGATAACGGACATAGTGACTTGAATGTCAAGAAGCGTGTTAACGGTGATGCCTATTTCATGTCTACGTTTCATAGCCACCTGTTTGCGCCGGTTAGACTTTTCTTGTATAGTCATTACTTGTATTTCTCAAGACGAAAGAAGCGAAAATAACCATGCAACGAAAACTCAGCAGCCGTCACATGCAAATGATTGCGCTTGGCGGTACCATCGGCGTTGGCCTTTTCATGGGAGCAGGCGCCACGATTAAATGGACAGGGCCATCTGTTCTGATCGCCTACATCATTGCCGGCCTATTCCTTTACATGATCATGCGTGCATTGGGCGAGATGCTTTATATTGATCCGGCAACTGGTTCATTTGCCAAGTTTGCCAGTGAATACATGCATCCGATTTTTGGCTATCTCACTGCTTGGAGCAACATTTTCCAATTTGTTGTTGTTGGTATGTCCGAAATGATCGCAATTGGCGAATATTTCAAATTCTGGTGGCCCGGGTTGCCGGGTTGGCTGCCGGGGTTAGTGGCCATCACCTTCCTTGTACTAGCAAATCTAATTTCGGTGCGAATGTTTGGCGAATTGGAATTCTGGTTTGCCTTGATTAAAGTCGTGACGATCGTTTTGATGATCATTGCTGGCCTTGGCGTCATTTTATTTGGGATTGGTAATGGCGGCCATCCGGTTGGTATCAGCAATCTCTGGACCCACGGTGGGTTTTTCACCGGCGGGTTTAAAGGCTTCTGTTTTGCCTTGTCAATCGTCCTCGGCTCCTACCAAGGCGTTGAGCTGCTTGGTATCACAGCAGGTGAAGCTGAGAATCCGCGACCGACCATCGTTAAAGCAGTGAAAGACACGATTGGTCGAATTCTGATTTTCTATGTTGGTGCGATTTTCGTGATCGTCGCCATTTACCCTTGGAATCAGCTCAGCACGTTAGGGTCGCCGTTTGTTCAGACATTTGCCAAAATCGGCATCACATTTGCCGCTTCACTCATTAATTTTGTAGTGATTACCGCTGCCTTATCTGGCTCCAATTCTGGCATTTACTCAGCCAGCCGAATGTTATACACCTTAGCTGATGCCAAACAACTGCCACGAATTTTCACCAAACTAAATCGTCATGGGGTACCTTTTTATCCGGTCATCGCCGTGGGCGGCGGGATTTTACTGGGCGTCATTTTGAATGCTTTACTGCCTCACATTGCACCAGCCGCGAAAAATGTTTTCGTGCTAGTTTACAGTTCCAGCGTCTTGCCTGGTATGGTGCCGTGGATCGTCATCTTAGTCAGCGAAATTCGCTTTCGCAAAGTCCACGCTGATCAGATGGCCAACCATCCTTTCAAAATGCCATTCGCGCCTTACAGCAATTATCTCACACTTATTTTCCTCGCGTTCACTTTATTTTTCATGCTACTAAACCCAGAAACAAGTGTTTCATTATTAGTAGGTGTCGTCTTTCTTGGTTTGGTCGTGCTGCATTACTTGTTGTATCAACGTCGAAAGCCTGCGACGCAACCTGTTAAAGCTAATCGGCAATAGCAAATTTCAGCAACTAATTGATATGGAGAAGTGTGAAAACTGTCTCGTGACCTGCAAAAAAATGCACGTTCATGCGTAGGTAACACGCTTTTTTTATCTTCTTTCACAAGCGCTATTTAAAGCGGTCATTTTTTTCACAACTTGTATAATAGATGTGTTGAAAGAAAGGAGTCGGATCATGAAAACAATCAAGATTGGTGGCGTCAATGTTCCGATCATGGGTATGGGCACTTGGTACTTAGGCGAAGGCAATGCGGCACAAAGTGAACAGGAAGCTGCTGCCTTAAAGTATGGACTGAATCATGGTTTGACCGTGATTGATACCGCGGAGATGTATGGCAACGGGGCGGCTGAGTCACTGATTGGCAGTTTTCTTGGTGATTATGATCGCGCCAACATCTATCTGATCTCAAAGTTCTATCCGTCACACGCAGACAAGCGACAGATGCGAACAGCCCTAAAAAATAGTCTTAAACGATTGCGAACTGATTATCTCGACCTATATCTGCTTCACTGGCGCGGGTCAACCCCGTTAGCAGAAACTCTCGAAGGCCTGCAGGATTTGCAAAAAGAAGGTTTAATTAAGCAATATGGTGTGTCGAACTTTGACGTTGATGACATGGATCAATTAACGCTCGAACCGGGCGGCGACCAAATTGCGGCTAATGAAGTGCTTTATAACTTACAATCGCGCGGTATTGAATATGATCTGCTGCCACAGCAAAAGCAGGCCAACATTACCACAATTGGTTACTCGCCATTTGGGTCAGGCAGTGGCAAGTCAATTAAACTGCCACCGGAACTAAGAACTTTGGCCAAAGAGAAAAACATTTCAACCCATCAACTGATGCTCGCATGGGTGCTGCGTCATGGCGACGTGCTCACGATCCCTCGTTCAGGTGAAGCAAGCCACATGGCGGAAAATATTGCTGCTGCCGACGTTACTTTTTCACCAGATGAATTGACATTGTTCGAACAAGCCTTCCCAGCCCCGCGGCATCATATCCCACTTGAAATGATTTAACGATAACAGCATGAAGAAGGTTAGTCGTAATTTCTTCGTACGACTTGTAATTGATTAGATTCCGAATAATCGTAGGAGGTGCTGGGCTAAAATCTTCTTGCCGTGCCAAACTCCGCAATCTCCGGCCAGCTGGGGCTGGAACGCTGTGACG
>OKDZ01000017.1_pt1 | contig 83963 bp, 94 predicted proteins | sample 1614811 | NCBI WGS metagenome assembly OKDZ01 (sample SAMN04436971, study PRJEB24849) | human gut metagenome | biome: human gut; feature: NICU; material: stool | host: Homo sapiens | place: USA: Saint Louis, MO | collected 2010-03-27
CCTGCGGGATGGTGCCGGCGACCGGGCCGGTGTACAGCAATGGGCGCACACCGCCCGAAAGCCGTTCGCACTCATTCATGAATCGGCGTACCCAGTCCCAGTTGCCCCATGCGGGGTTGTCGTCCATCTCCCAGTCGAGCGCCACGATGCCGTGACGCCAATAGTTCAACGTATTCGTGTAGAAGAACCGGGCTTCGGCCTCGGGGTTGCCGCCCATTGCGTAATGGTACAAGCCGAATTTCTTGCCGGATGCCTGCGCCTGGGCGATCATGCGGTTGGCGTCGGTGTTCACACCGGACACGAGGCAGTTGTTGTTGACCTGTCCGGTGCCCCATGTGGTGCCGACCACGATGAAATCGGCCTGCATGTTGTACACGTCCGCGCCGCACTGCCAGTTGCTCATGTCCACGCCCTGCATGTCCGCACTCGCCGCCGGGGCGAACGCCATGGCGACCGCAGCGACGAGCGCGGCCAGCGTCACGCCCACGCGCCGGTGCAGGCGTCCGTGTTTCGGCTTGCCTTTGTTGAGGATTCCCATATCCTCTCCTTCCCGCCCCGAGTCAAGGGGCAATAGAAAAGCCATCCCGGAATGGGATGGCTTTGAAAACCTGTGTGAAAATCAATGCCTGTGCGCGCCATGATTGAACATGAGGATGAGCGCGAGCAGCAGCAGGTATATGCCGCCTGCGATCATGAGACGTGTCATTGCCGGTCCTCCAAATATTTTTCGGCGGCGGCGACGATCCAGCATTGAGCGTCCAATTTCTCAAGCTTCGCCAACTCGTATCGGACGGCCTCCGAATGATCGTGCGACTGGTCGCCGTAGATCAGACTGATGATCGTGTTTTTGATCGTGTCACGGCACAACTCGTCCATACGGTCGTCGAATTTCTTGGTACGCTCTCCAAGCATTCTGATTTTGGCGAAATGCTGCGAGAGCGGCGAATCGTATGGCAGGTGTTCCGGCCGCACGTGCGCGTACAATCCGGTCGCCAGCGCGTCCAACGCGCCCGGCCAGACTTTCAGGCCGAGCGTGATGAGGGCGCACGCGCCACCCACACCCCCGAAACCGGCTAGAAAATTCTGTAACACATTACATCTCCTTAAAATTTTGTCATTGCAAGGGCATCGTGTCGCCGTCGAAATAGTCCATCGGCTGCCCGCCGATACCGTTGAGCATCCGCTGGTAGTCCACGGTGCGCGTCAATATGGGGTGCCGCCACTGGAAGGTGCCGCGCTCACCAGGCGCATACAATCGCAAATGGAGTTCGGTGACGCTGCTCGGCACTGTGAATTGCAAGCTTTTCCGCCCGACCTTCGCCACCCCGCCGCCCGATGCCAGCACTTGCCAGTTGTTGGCCCAGACAAACAGCAGGCCGTTGTGGCACTCCGTCGCACCACCATCGATAGCGGTGAGCGAGCATGCAAACGTCATGCTTGCTCCGCGATACGAGGACACGTCCGGCAAACTAAACTCCATAAATGAGTCATTGTCGCCGGTCGTGTTCGACACGTTCACGGCATCATGTTCTGGTATCGGCGTTACTGCCGAATTGAGCGTGAACCAATTTCCGTTTTTGAATCGCGGGTCGGGAATGAGATTTTGAATAACGCTCATGCCATCACCCCCAAGAGGGTTAGGCGAGCGGCATCGTATCCCCGTCGAAAAGCATCACGCCCAGCGACTGGAGCCTCTGCCAGTCTTCGGGCGTGTAGATCGCCAACGCGAGCGGAGTGAGGGCTTTCGTCAAGTGGAAATACGGATTTACGAAGTTTCTGGTCTGTTTGAACGCCCAGATGCCGTCCTTCGTGCCGTCGCGCAGTTTGATCTCGCCTGCGTCTATGCTGCCTAATTCGCGGAATCTGACGACGCACACCGCGTCCGTGAAACTTCCACCGCACATCCCGTTGAACGGGTTCAGCGTGCTTTCCGAAGCAAGATAGTAGGTTCTCGTCCCATCCGAGTTCACGGTCACGGTCGGATTGTTCCAAGTCGGCAGTAGGATGTCCGCTTTCGGATGCACATGCCAGTTTGTAATCGGCATCATCGGACATCACCCGCCCGACGGACCGTCTTAATCGCGTGGCATCGTGTCCCCGGTGAAGAAGCCCGGAAGCCCCCCCCCCAACGGCAGTGTCATACGTGTCGGCACGTTCGATGAGAATATCGCTCATCATGCCTATCGCGCCGACCACGTTGCCTCCTGTGATGCGGATGATGAGTCCCTCGCAGCCGCCCGGCACCGTTATGGTCCCGTCGACATCGACCGTCGTGTTATCCGCTATTTCTTTTTCCAATGGCATCGCATAATTGTCACCGACACGCGTGTAGACGCGGACGTATGCGTTGGCGTGCCGCGCGTAGGCGCGGCAGTGCACGTGGTAGGTTCCAGCCGGTGGAAGACGGTCGCCCTCCAGTGAATACTGCGCGTAACAGTCTCCAACGGTGCGCACGGTCGCGCGCATCCAGTTCCTGCGGTCCACGAACGGAAAATCTATTTTCATGGTGCTCGGCGCAAACGGTGCAAACGCCTGCGTGATGTTCGGGTCGGGGAACCAGTTAATCCTCTGCATTCGTGTCCTCCTTACTCGTTGCGTCGAGCACATCCTGCGGGATCAGTTTCATGGCCGCTGCGAGTTGGCTTGACAGGATTGCGTTTTGCTTGTTGAGAGTGCCGATTTGCGCGGAGAGCGTGTCGATGACGTCGTTCGCGTCGGCTGGAATCTGAGTCAAAATATCTCCTTTGAAATGCGAAACCCCCACAATCCGATTGGATTGCAGGGGTTGAAAAAAACTGGGAAATACGGGTTAGTCGGCGGCGGTCATCGTGTCGATACGAGTCACGGCCTTAAGCTCTTCCAAGGTGAGGGTGCGGCCGAGATTCGTCTTCACGTCCGTCAACGTGACGGACGTGCCGGAATCGTCGAACGTGGCAAGCACGCCGCGCTGATAGTCGCGCCACGATTCGGTCGAACCGTCCGTGCTGGAATACTCCAATCCCAATCGGCACAATTCCGCTCGCACCGACTCCTTCGGCGGACGCAAATCAAGCACGCCAGACGGCTCGGCGGGCGTCACGGTAGGCGCGGTATCGGTAGTGGTCTCAGTGGTCACATCGGCCATAATCAATCTCCTTAATTCTGTTGGTTTTGTCTTGGCATGAGCGCTTCGTAGAAGCGCTCCTCGCATTCGTCCAGCATGGTCAAGGTGGATTCATCCTCAAGGAAGGCATCCAATCCCTCGACATCCCGCGTGCATGCCGTGTCGATGCCGCTGGACGGCTCCACGTCAGCATCATCCGCAGCCAGCGTGGCCACGAGCCTCGCATCCATGTCGTTGGACATGACGGGCAATCGCATACCGGCACGCGTCCTGTTGCGTGCGGCTGTCAGCGGATCATCCAACACTTCCCCATCGGCGGCGAGCATGCTCACACTGGTGGCGGAATCCGCCAAAGCCGATTCCAGCGCTTCGAACGCTCCAGTCCACACGCCCCTGCCGGTCTTCGGGTCATACCGGCTCACGTCCTCCCTGCCCTGCATGATCGCGGCTATAGCCTCGCGCGTCGAAGCCAATCCGAGCAGCGCCTTCCACGAGACGAGCACATCAGGCTGGAAAACGAAACTGTCCGACCCGTTCACCGGCGGATCGCAGCGGATGATGCACAACCCGTTATCATCCATTTCGAAAGTCGCTGACAACATTTCCTCCAATCATTTGACCAGATAGGCGAGGTATTCGGCATACACGTCGACCGGGCAAGGCTGGTCGGCGTTGTAAAGCTTCATTTGGAAACCGCTCTGGCCGCCCGTGTTTACCGGATGCGCGATGATGCCGGCCCATTGCGAATCCGCGTTCGCGACCACGTAATAGCGGCCGTATTTCGTCGGACTGAACGTGCAATTGACCTGCATTGACGCGCCGGTCGCGATCTTGTAGCCGGGATTCGGCCACCACGCCTTCCACGCGGCAGCGCCGTGGAAAGTGCAACGGTTCGTGATGCCGCCAAGAAAGCCGCCAAGATACAGGTATCCGGTGGCGATGTTCGCTCCGACTCCGACCTCGCCGTTCCCGTCGGCAGCTTCGAGCCAGACATTTGAACCATTCGGACTGTCGCCGTGCAGATCGAGTGACGCTCTCTGTTTCTTGCTCGCGTCCGGCTCGTCATAATCCGTGTTCGCAAGGATGAACACCCGCGATACGACGCCATCACTGCCGGTGCCGCCCTTCCTGATCGGCCTGGACTGGAGCTGCAGGAAAGCAGCCGGATCGTGCTCGGTGACGCGTCCGCTCCACAAGTCCAATTCGCCCATCTCACCGACCTGATCCGACTGGATGGCTGACGCGATGGCCGGATTCTTCCAGTAGGCGGTCTCCCCCTTGTACGCCGGGAATTCAATACCGTCGCCCACGGCCTTCTCCGTGCCGCCGACGGTGCTAGTCCGATAATCCGGGCTGATGCGCACGCGATGCCCGCTCGCGCGGGTCTGGAACGTGCCGGTCAGCACATTCGACCTGCCCTCACCGTCAAGATAGACGGTCTGGTTATGGTTGGAATCCCACATTTGCAATGCGGTCGAATTGAGCTTCACGCCCGTGTTCGCCGCCTCGCTGGACTGGAATATCGCGCCCGTGAAGACGTAGCCTCGGAACTGGCCTGCGGCTACCTTGTCCGTCGTGATGCTGCCCGCCGCGATCTTCACCGCCGTCACCGAATTGGCGGCCAGCTTGTCGGCGGTTATCGCACCGGACACGATCTTCGACGCATTGACCGAATTAGCAGCCAATTTGTCGGCGTTCACGCTGTTGGTGGCGAGCTTGTCCGTCGTGACCGCGCCGGACACGATGTCACCGGCCTGAATCTTATGGACATTCAGGAGCGCCACGGTCATGTCCTCCGTCACGCGGAGCTTCGCGGTCGTCACCGAGTTCGCGGCCAACTTGTCGGTCGTGATGGCGAGCGAGACGATGTTGCGCGCCTGCACAGAGTCAGCGGCGAGTTTCGCGGCGGTCACCGCGTCGGAAACCAGCTTCTCAGTGGTCACGCTGTTAGCGGCGAGCTTGTCCACCGTGATCGCATTGGTCTTGACCTTTTCGGCAGTCACGGAATCCACGGCGAGATGCTTCGCAGCCACCGTGCCCGCAGCCAGAATGTTATTGGCCACAAGGTCGAATGGCGTGAAGCGGGTACCATCCCATGTCAGCACTTCGATTACGCGGTCGGCCAATGGCACGAGCACAGACGGCGAAGCGTTCGGAGCGCCCTGCCAGTACGTGTAAAAGTCCGCGAGCAGTGAGGGGCTGTTGTTCTTCTCCCCCTGCCAGCGCGTCCAATACTTCTGCGTGCGCCACCACATGTCGCCCGGCTTCAACCCATCATGCGCGGGTTCGTCCGGGCCACGGTAGATGAGGTTCTTGCCGTCGGCGGTGGTCTGTGCCTTCTTGGCTGCGGCTTGTGCCTGATTGGCCTGTGACGCGGCGTTGGCGGCGGCGGTCGCGGCCTTGTCGGCGGTGGATTGAGCGGTTTTGGCCGCATCATTCGCCTTGACGGCGGCGTTCGCCGCGTCGGTAGCGGCCTTGTCGGTCACCGCCGCCCAAGCCGACCCGTTCCACCGTTTCGGCGTGTTCGCACCATTCGTCGTGTCAATCCACAGTGTCGTGGACTTGCGCATCGACGCATCCGGAGCAGTGGACTGGATGAGCACGTCGGCCTTGCCGTTTGCCACGCCAGCGGCGGCGGCAGCAGCCGTATTCGCCTTCTGGGCGGCATTCGCCGCGTCCGTGGCGGATTGTGCCGCGCTGTCGGCGGTGGCCTTCGCCTGCGTCGCCACGCTCGAAGCGTTCGAAGCGGTGGCCTTGGCGTTGGCCGCATCGGTCTTCGCGGTGGAAGCGTCCGTCTTGGCCGCATTGGCCGAAGCATTGGCCGTATTCGCCAGTGTCTCCGCATTGCCTGCGGTCTTCTTCGCGCTTTCGGCGGCGATGTTTGCCGCGTTGGCCGCATCCTTGGCCTGACCTGCCGTTGTCGTCGCGCTCTTCGCGGCAGCGTTCGCCGCGTCGGCGGTGGACTGCGCGGTGCCAGCAGCGCTCTTCGCACTGTCTGCCGTGCCCTGCGCGGTCTTCGCTGCGGCAGCGGCGTTCTCGGCAGTCTTCTTGGCGTCGGTGGTCTTCGCGGCGTTGTCCGCGATATCCGACTTCGCCTGCTCGATCTGCTTCGCATTGTTTTCCACGTCGGCATAGCCCATGTGGTTCCACTTGGAGCCGTCCCACACGAGCGTGTCGATCACGCGGTCGGCCAATGGCACGAGCACGGAAGGAGAATTGTTCGGCGCGCCGGTCCAGTACGTGTAAAAGTCCGCGAGCAATGAGGGGCTGTTGTTCTTCTCGCCCTGCCACCTCGTCCAATACTTCTGGGTCTTGAGCCACAGGTCGCCGACGATCAGCCCTTTGGAGGCGTCCGGCATGTCAGGCCCACGAAACGTATGATTCTTGCTGTGGGCTTCGGCATACGCCTGCGCCGCCGACTCCTTGGCCTTGCTGATCTCGCCGTTCGCCGTGGTCAGGTCGCTTTTGGTCTGCGCGATGTCCTTCCGGGCCTGCGACAGGTCGGCCTTGGCCTGCGAGAGCGTCCGGTTCGCCGTGTCGAGATTCGACTTGTTGGCTTGGATGTCCTTCCGTGCCTGATCGAGCTTGGCCGTATTGTCCTGCAATGCCGTCTTGTTGTCAGCCAAATCCTTCTGGATTTGTTTGACCTCTTCCGGCGAGACCGCGGAAGCGACGGTGACAGTGGCGACTGCCGACCAGTCGGAACGGTTGCCCGCATGATCGACGGAACGCAGCGCATAGGAGTGCCGGGAGCCGGCGTCCAGACCGGTCACGAGATAATCGCCACGACCGGACTGGGTGGCGCTGATGACGGTCATGCCGGCCGCATTGACGCCCTCGCCGACCTCGATATGGTCGAAGTCCGATTCCATCGACGCGCCGGTGGAGGTCCTGCCGTCCCAGTGGACGGTCACCACGCCAAGCTCAGACGACAATACCGGCTTGGACGGTACGGAGCATGGCGTCGTGTCCGATTCGACGGTGGCCACGAAAACGCTCGACCATTCGCCGAGCTTGTCCGAATACGTCGGGACTGCCCTGACGCGCACCTCGATTTGCGTGCCGCAATCCAATCCGCCGAAGCCGAGCTGCGTCTTATCGGTCGTGCCGGCGGAATGCCAGGGCGCGCCGTCCACGTGCTTGCGCCACTCGACGGCGTAATTGCTGATCTCGATGGACGTGTTGTTCGTGGCTTCGGTCACGGCAGACCACGAAGCCGTGGCCAGACCATGCGCGAAACCATCCGAACCAATGTAGGCGTCCGTCTGCACGATCAATCCGAGAGGGGCCTTCGGCGTGCGATGGTCCTTCTCGGGGGCAGGACGCCCGCCCTCGCTGCCGGCCAGTTGCGCGCCGCCGGTGATGCCGGCGATCTTCTTCGCGGCCCGCACCTGAGAGTCGTATACCTTGTCGTTGAGGGTAATCGAGGCCTTGAGTCCGTTGGAGTCGAGGCTGACGGTGACCTGTTGGATTCGCACCTTCTCGCCGTGCTGGACTGTGGGCGCGGTGATCCAGTCGCCGGGCCGGTAGTCCACCAACGGCAATGATTCGGCGTTGGTGACGAGCAGCGAGCGGGTGTACTGGCCGCGCACACGGGCCGCGCTGGCCAATGTGGTCTGCATGAACGCCTTGGCGGTGGCCTCGTCCGAGACTCCACCCTGAGAGACATAGGATTCCCAGCCACCCCACGGCGTGGGTGCCGCCGGATTCGACTCGCGGAAGATTAGCCCGTTGTCACCCTCCACGAGGATATCGCTGGAGAGGTCTTCGATGCTTTCCTCTTCGGGTGCCTCGAGTATGTCGTGCGCCATGCTGATGTGCACGCGGCCCGACAGGTCACGGCTGAGACTGGTGCTGTCGGCGTTCCAGATTCTGAGGGTGCGGCCCTCGGTGCGCCAGTCGATGGCGCCGCCGCCAACCATGCTCGAAAGCATGCTGTTCAGGCTCGTTCCGAGACTGTAGTAGAGCGTGTACACGCTCTTCCAGTTGTCGTTGGCTGCGTCCTTGCCGGTGTCGAAGCCGGGGGAGAGCACGAGGCCGGCTCCCTTGCGTGCTTTGTTCTCGTCGAGAATCGTTCTGATGATGGTGCCGGGGTTCTTCGACAGAAAAGCTCGTTTGCCCTTGTTGTCCCCATCCTGGATGAGATGCGCGGTGTCGTTGTTCAGGATCTTGTTGGACAGCCAGCCCATGCTCTGGCAGGTGAGCGTCACCGTATCGCTCACGTCCTCCGCGTTGCGGGAGCGGCCGATGAGCAGATACCGGCAGTTGTAGGGTTCGCTCCATGCTCCGCCGTCGCTGACTTCGAGTCCGATTTCGAGCCCCTGTTCAAGGCCGCGTTTCAGGATTCCGCCGCCGATGGCGCGACGACTGTAGGTGACTTTGAGGGCTCCGAGGTCGTTGTTGACGACGCTCGCGTCCCATGAGAGCGGTGCGGGCAGGTTGCCGAGCCTGCCTCCGTTGGGCAGGTAGGCGACGAGACGGGCATGCAAGGTCTTGACCATGGTGGACTCCAAACGTTAAAAACCGGCGCGGAAATTGCATGACGCCGGAGAAATTGCATAGAAGGGGGATACGGTCTACCACCATGCGCGGCGCGCGTGCACGAGCAGCGGCTCAGCCGAACCGGTGAGCTTTGACGTGAGCCGGTAGCCGTTGTCCACCGGGTTCGGACAGCATTGCAGCAGCCCGTTGGCCGGGTAATCCATGCCGCCGGTCACGTCAGTGCCAGCCTGCGTCCACTGGTGGTCTGCGGTTGTCTGCCATGCGAGGCAGTTGCCAACGTCCAGATACGTGTAGGAGCCCGCGTTGGCCGCACCCTGCCAGATGACTCCCGTGTTCGATGCGGGGTCGGTGACGGTCGCGCTGCTCACGCCCTTGGGCAGCCGTATGATCAGGTCGTTGACGGGCGCATCACCTAACATGCCATCCGGGATACCGTCAGCCAACGGGACCAACAGCGACGGCGAATTATCCGGCTCGCCTAGCCACATGGTCACGAAATCCGCCATGAGACTGGTGCTGTTGTTCGCCTCGCCGCTCCAGCGCGTCCAGTACGGCTGCGCCCACCGGCACGCGGCGGGCCACAGGAACGCCGTGCCGTTCGCCGCGACCGGACGGTCGTACGCTTTCGGGTCTCGCCACCACACCTGGGGCATGGCGAACACCGCCGTGAACGGAGTGAGCCTGTCCAGCACGGTGCCTCCGTCGTCGGCCTCCAGACTGGCGAGCTCCACGACGGCCTGCTGTCTCCGCCCGTTGACCCGACGGCCCAATGTCAGGCTTGGTGCCGTGCACAGGCGCGCCAGGCGGCTCGAATCCAAACCCGCGGCATCAGCGCGGCCCAATGCTCCCGCACGGAACGCGGTGACCTTGAGCGTCACGCTGCGTTCCTCGAACGATGGGGCGAAACCGGATGGTATCGTGCCATGCCGGAACGGGGCGCTGACCTTGCTGCGGGACACGGAGATTCCGGCGAACAGGGTGCTGCCCAACGTGACGCGGCAGTATTGGGAGTCGAGGGCCACGCCGTTGAGCGCGTAATCGACACCGGCCATAAGCAACCCCCTTTAGATTCCGACCGTCAGCTTGTCGAGACTGTCGTTCGTGGCGAGTGGCCACGGGTCGGCCTGTGGATAGTAGTTCGTGATATGCACGTTCGACACAGAACCGGTGTTGGGCGTGTAGTCCATGCCGGAGCCGCCATACACGTAGCCCGGGGCCGCGAACCCGTTGGAAAGTCCCACGTTCATGCCCATGATGTCCGCCTGCACCTGCCGCCAGCCGGCGTTCAGGCTCTTACGGAAACCGCCCATGATCGCCTCGCCGGCGGGAATCAGCAGCCTGCGGTCGTAGGGGAGCGGTCCCTTGTGATCGGCGATCCAGCCGGCGATATTGCCCACAAAGCTCGTGATGTTGTGCCAGATGCTTTTCAGACCGTCGAGGAAGCCCTGCATGATGCTTGCGCCCGCGTTCCACAGCAGGCCTCCGAGATTGCCGAGCGCGCTGAGGATGCGGCCCGGTATGGAGGCGACGAACGAGACCGCCGAATTGAAGCCGTTGGCTATGCCGTTGCGAACCTCGCTGAACTTGTCCGCGAACCATGAGCTGATGGAGCCGAAGAATCCGGTGATACGCCCCGGTATGGAGGAGACGAACGAGACCGCGTTGTCGAACGCGCCTGTGATGCCGTTCCTCGCCTCGTTGAACTTATTGACGAACCATTGGCCGATGCTCGCGAAGAACGCCTGTATCCTGCCGGGGATCGAACCGATGAACGCGGTCAGCGCGTTCCATCCGTTCTGGATGTTCACGGCCGCATTGGAGAACCATTGCGTGATGTTCTGCCACGTGGCCTGGAAGAAATCGGTGATGTTCTGCCACGTGGCTTGCAAGAAGCCGGTGAAATCGGCCCATAATTGCCGGCCGGTCTCAGTCTGCGTGCAGAACCAGACAATACCAGCCACGAGTGCCGCTATCGCCACGACCAGTATCATGATCGGGTTCGCGCTCATGGCCGCGTTCAGCAGCCACTGGGCTGCAGTGGCCGCGGTTTCGGCCACGCTGAACGCCTTGACGAAACCGACCACGGTCTGAATGATCGAAAACAATTGGAACGCGCCATATCCCGCCATGACGGCTATGGCAAGCGCCTGCATCCAGTCGGCGTTCTGCTGTACGAACGTACCGACCGATTGGAGGATCCCGCCGACGAAGCCCAGAATATTAGAGAGCTGTTGGGCGGCCCCGCCCGCACTGTCCGCGCCGCCCGTGAAGAGAAGCAGATTGCCGATGACGCCGGCGAACGGGCCGACGATCGAACCGACCGCGCCGGCGATGGCTTTGATGCCGTTGGCGAACGTCTGCACGCCCTGGGATTTCATGAGCGCGCCCATGAAATCGTTGACCCATTGCATGGCCTTGCCGATGCCGTCGCCCAATGCGGTGACCGCTCCGGTGATGTACGGTTTGACGGTGTTGACGATGTTCGCCGCACCGTCCACGATGGTGGCCTCGAGGTTGCCGAACGCGCCCTCGAACGTCTGCGTGCTTTCCGCCGCCTTGATCGCGCCGTCGTTCATGCCCAGTTGCATGAGCGCGTCGTTGAACTCCTGTGAGGTGATCTCACCTTTTGCCATCGCGTCGCGGAAGTTGCCCGTGTACGCGCCGTTCTTGAGCATCGCCTCCTGGAGCTTGCCCGAAGCGCCTGGGATCGCGTCGGCCAGCTGGTTCCAGTTCTCCGTGGTCAGCTTGCCTGCGCCGGCGGTCTGGGTGAGCATCATCGCGACGCTTTTGAACGTTTCGCTGTTGCCGCCCGCGACCGCGTTCAGGTTGCCGGCCGCTTCGGCGAGCTTGTCGTAGTTCGGCACGCCGTTGGCGGCCAGCTGGGCGGTGGTGTTGCGGATGTCGTCGATGCCGTAGACGGTCTTGTTCGCGTACTCCTGCGTGGACGTGGTCAGTTTCTTGATCTGGTCGGCCCCGACGCCGGCGAAGTCCAGTGTCTGTGCGAACTTCTGGGTCGAATCCGATGCGTCGAGGATCTGCCCGGACAGGCCGGAGAACACGCCGATGACCTTCGTGGCGATGCTGGATGCGACGCCGCTGATCACGCCGAGCTTCGCGGAGAATCCCCTGGAGAAGCCGCCGCCGGCGGTGTCGCCGGCTTTCTGGCCGACCGATTTGGATGGCCCGTCGAACGCGCTTTCGATGGCCTTGCCCACGCCCTTCATGCTGGGCACGATCTGCACGTACGCCTGAGCCAGCTGGTATGCCATGACCGTGCCTCTCTATTCGGTTATTCGTTGTGGGTGAAGGGTTTCGTCTCCACGTCCGTGAAGTCGCGGCTCATGAACGCGTCGAGCTGTTCGATGGTCAGGGCCATGGGCTTGATGGTGCGCGTCCTGCGCGTGGCTTCCCCGGAGTCCTCCGGCTTGGAGGGGTTCGCGACGGCATGGCCGCTTCCGTTGCCGGGGCGTGGCAGGGGTTCGGGACGTGGCCCGCGTTTCTTCGGGTCGCTGTTGCCCCACATCCACATGTTCATCTGGTCTATTCGCACGGCCGCCAGATACTGGTCGAGCGTCCACGCCATGGGAACGTCGAGTTTCTGCCAGATCAGTGAGCCGGCCGGCAGGCGCACGGCCAACACGGCCGTTTCCAACGGATCCAGCTCGTATATGCCGAGCCCGTATACCCGCCGCATGTCCGCCGCCAACTGGTCGGGGCATTCGTGCAGCAGGTATACGAGCATCAGGAGTTTGGGAGCGTCTCGTTGAGCCGCTCCAGCAGCTCCTGAACGAAGCCGGCTATGGCATCGCCGGTGATCACGCCAGTATCCGGTTCGCGCAACGCGTCCTTGACTCGCTGGTAGTCGTCGCCGAAGAAACGGCGCATGAACGGCACGACGCTCAATGCGTTGTTCTGCGGGTCGGACTGCAGGTCGTAGAGGGATTCCATGAGCTCCCAGTCGTCCAACGACCGGGGGTCGATGGTCAGGTCCACGCCCTTGACGGTGATGGTACGCGGCTTGTCCTGCGCGGGCCTGTGATCCTGTGGCACAGCCGGATGGTTTGTATTGCGGTTGCGGTTGCGGTTGCGGTTGCTTTTTCGTGACATGACTTCTCCAAAAATGAACCGACTTCAAAAATCATGGGGGCACGCGTCGCGGAAGTCGAGTGAAGCGTGACGCGGGAAGAACCGTTACTCGGCGGCCGGCGTCTCCTCGGCGGGTTCGGCGGTCTCCTCGGCGTTGACCTGGTCCACGACCTTGCCGGTCAGGGCCTCGGCGTTGACACTGCTCTCGGACGCGCTGGCAGTGACGCCGATGTATTCGATGGCGGTGACCCCGTTGCCCATGTCGTTTGCGGACACGGTGACGTCGTACACCTGAGCGTCGCCCGCATGCACCTGACGGTCGCCGAACTCGGCGCGCGTCGCGTTGCCGATCACGAGACGATCCTTCACGTCACCGGTCATCGCGATTTCGAACACGAGCACGAAGTCCTCGTCGGAGGGTATCTGGTGCTTGATGGTCATGCTCTTGTCCGTGCCGGTGACCGCGCCCGTGTTGTAGCGCATCTTGGCGGCCTCGGCGCGCAGCACCTCCAGCAGCGCGAACTGGTAGGACTCGGCGTAGCTGGTGATGACCTTCATCACGGTCGTGCCGTTGGCGTCCTTGATCTCGGTGGTGTCGGTGTCGGTCGTGTTGGTCAGACCATCCTCCGACAGGTAGCCGAGCAGTTTGAAGGCGTTCGACAATGCGGTGCTGGCATCGTGCGGCAATTCGGTGCCGGCTGGTGCCCAGTAGGCGTAGCCGCCGACCTTGAACTTTCCCAACGACACCATGGTGGAATCGTTGGTTGTGGAATCAGTCATGATTTAGACCTTTCGTTAGTCGTCCGATTTGACGGTGAGTTGTATGAGTATCTGATAACGGGGCCGCCCGTCCGGCATGGGGAAATGCGTGCGGCCGGTGATGTCGATGGCGGCGACCTCGGGCAGTTCCGTGATGCGTTTCAGCCGTGGGAGGATGCGTTTCGCCGCAGCTTCGGAGACCAGCCAGCGTGACTCGCCCCACACCTGCACCGCGATAAGCGGCAGGCTGCGGAACCGTTCGTCCGAGCCTCCCACCTGTTCGACGGTGACGAACGGCATCGGGTGCGTGGCCGATGATTCGGCGGGCACGTCGAAACTGGCCGGATATTCGGCCTTGATCGTCGGGTCGGCGTTGATCCAGTCCATGACGAGTTTTTCCGCGTTGACCGCCATCAGCCGCCACCTCCCAAAGCCTTGGCCAACGTGTTGTGGGCCGAGTTGTCGACAAACGCCTGATGGTTCTCGGCCTGCACGAGGGCGATGGTGCCCACGTTCGACGGGATCGCCGGCAGCACCCCGTACTGGGGTTTGCCGCCATGCGAGTTGTGGCCGAGCGCGTTCGCCCTCGCCGCGACCCGTTCGGCCTCCGCGTTGACGGCACCGATCACGTGCGGCGACTGGCGGAACGCGGTGAACGCCGGCAGGTTCAGTTTCACGTTGCTTGACATGCGTCATCCCTCCGTATCCGTCAGTTCGACGCTCAAATTCCACCGGGTGGGGGTAATCCCGCCGTCGACCGGCAATGGGTCGCCTATCACCCGATAGTCGTGGCCGCGTATGGTGACCAGCGCATTCCTGAGGCTCCGGTACGTCCAGACCCTCGGTATTGCGATCGTCAACGCGGCGGTGATACCGGCCGGCCGTGTGGAGTCGGCGGCGTTCTCGTCGGCTCCGGGCTTGACCAGCACGTCGTCGATGGTCTCCGTTTCCGTCCTGCAGACGGGCTTGTTGCCCCCATCCACCTCGCCGGTCGGCACGCGCCATGTGACGGTGATGGTTTCGCCATGCAGTCTCATGGGTTCACGCTCCCGTCGGACAGGTCGATGCTCCACATGCGTTGCACGCCGCAGCCCAGCGAGCGTTTCTCCGATTTCGTCAGATACAGATCCCCGTCAGGGTTGCTGTAGCTGTTGGCCTCGGTGAAACCGTTCGCGGTCTGCGTGGATTGGGTGACCCCGGCGACGTCCTCGTTGAGCATGGCCCTTTTGACCATCGCGCAGCAGATACGCCGCAGCGTGGTCTCCGAGGCCTGAGCCCAATTGGGGCAGTCGGTGATGATCTTGTCGCTCGCGTCGGCCAGCATCGTCTCCGCCTTGGCCCGTTCGGCGTCGGTGAGCTCATGCCAACGGGAGGCGAGATCATCGGCGCTGGCGAACGGGGGAGCGGGCACGTTCATGCCCGGATCAACGTCATCGGCCATGAGCGCACCTCCCTCAGGCCGCGATCACACCGGCCGCACGCAGTTGGGCGAGCAGCGCGTTGATCTTGGCGTTCGCGGTCGTCGTATTCGCGTCGGCGGCGAGGTCCGGTACGGCCGCACCCTGCTTGACGCCACCCAACGCCGCAGCGGTCGCGGCGGGCAGCGTGTAGGCGGCAGGAATCGCCGGCTTGTTCGTCAAATCGTCGTACGAGCCGCTGAACGAGCTGGTGCCGGCACCGATGGCCTTGCGCGCCGCCGCAGCGTCAGTCGCCTTGAGCACACGCTTGCCCGTATCCGTGGCACCGGTAAGCGTGTCGGCGGTCGGGGCCGTGACCGGGGCGACGAAGTCGAAGCCGCTGCCATCGGCCTTGACCTGCACGACCTTGCCGTGACCGGTGCCGGAGGAATAGCCGCCGAGGCTGGCCGGCGTGACGCTGCCAGCAGATGGGGTGGAAGAACCGCCATTGAGGTCGATGGGTTTGCCCTTATCGTCGACGAACTGGGTTTCGATGACCGCCTGGCGGGCGGTGTTCGCCACTCCTGAGGTCAGGTGGTGGAATTCGACTGCCTGGCTCATCACTTGGCCGCCTTGCTGGTGGGTGCGTCGCCCTCGACCACAGCGAAGCGGTCGGTGAACACGTACCAGGCGTAGACGATCTCCAGTCGGAGCGCGATCTGGTTGTTGCGGCGCAGGTCTCCCTGCCCGTCCGGATCGCCGTAGGTGATGGTCTCCAACGGCAGATTGCGCTGCACGCCCCAATAGATGCCGTTCTTCCAGTCGCCGACGATCGCGCCGACCTTCGGCACCGTGTAGTCGTCTCCGCTCGCGGGCGCGACGAACTCCGGGGCATTGACGGTGGTGGTCACCGATGCGGGAATGCCCTTGAACGAGTTCATGTTCACGCCGTAGCCCAGCTCCGGGTAGAGCGGGCGCTTCTGCGTGTCCTTCAGGGTGGCGAGGTCGAAGGCGTAGGAGCGGCTCATGGCGATGCCGTTTACGTCCCATCCTTCCTTGTCGTTGAGGATCAGACCGATGGCGGTCTCGATGTCGGTGTCCGGACTGGCGGTGCGGGCCACGCGCTTGGTCGTCTTGTTCAGGTAGTTCGTCCAAGCCTTGATAGGCTTGCCGGTCAGCGGGTTGAGGCGGTAGAACAGGCCGAGGTCGAGCGCGCGGGAAAGCGCCTTGGCACCCTCGGAGGCGAGCTTGTTGATGACGCCGAGCTGGTAGTCGGAGTCGGCCCACTGCACCTCCTGGTTGAAGCGCATGGTGACCTGCGTCTTGTGGGGTGCGGTCTTGACCACTCCGAACGAGCCGGTGGTGCTGGACTTCTGCACGCCCTCGTCCACGAACTCCGCCTTCGGACGGTTCTCGAACGTGACGATGCTGGTCTCGCCGAAGCGCATCGCCTTCTGCTGGGAAAGCACGCCTACGGCGCTGCCGGACTGCACCTGGTCGACGATGCCGTCAGCGATCTGGTTGGGCATGGCGGCGATGCCGCCTGCACCGAAAATAGCCATGATATTGGCTCCTTACTGTGAAATGGTTGGTTGCTAGTTGGAGAACACGTTGGAGGCGAACTGCAGCAGGTCGTTCGGCGCCACGTCCGGCTGCTTGCCGGGGTTCTTGACCTCGGGGAGCTTCCTGCCGGTCTGAGCGGCCACGTATTCGCTGATGGACTTCGCGTTGGCCTGCATCTCCTCCAACGTGGAGCCGGTGATGAGGTTCGCGGGCAGTCCGGTTTCGGAGGCGACCTGCGAACGCCATGCGTTCGACTGCTTCTCCGCCTTGAGCTCTTCGAGCTCCTTCTGGAGCTTCGCGGTCTTGGCGGCGGCCTTCTCCGCGTCGCTCATCTGCGACTGCTTGAGCTGTTCCAGCTCGTCGGCGGCGGTCTTGTTGGCCTTGGCACGCTTCTCCCACTCGCGTGAATGGGCGATGGCCTCCTCGTATTTGGCCTTGTAGTCGATGTCCTGCGATTCGCCGTTCGGCTCCTGTCCGGACTGTTGGTTTTCGGCCATGATTGTTCTCCTTATGGGTTGACGGGCCCTTTTCGGGCATAAAAAAACCACCCGTGCGGGTGGTTACAAAAAAATGTCGCTCTCTCTTAAATGAGAACGTCTCCGGGGAAATCCGTCCATGGGCGCGGTTTGCCGATATCGAGCCAATGCTGGATATCGGCTTTCAGCTTTTCGTCATCGTCCGGATATGTTTCGCCGAAGTGGAAATAGATATCGTGGAATCTGCGGGCGTACTCGTCGAGCAGCGCATCGACTTCGTCACTCCAAGGCTTTGCCATTCAGCGCCTCCTTGACCATCCCGTTGAACATTTTCGTGGCGTTGGGGAAATACTTCTCCATTATCTCCCATGAATGCTCATCGGTTATCTGCGCCGCCATCATCTCGGCGAACGCTTCGGCCTCCTGGTTCCCGCTGGATTGGAAATACCCTTTTCTGTGCCCGAAACGGGAAAGCAGATAGGCGTAGTCGTCTCCTTGGCTTCCAAGGCCGGCCTGGAACATGTCGTGGATGGAGTGGTCCCCTTTCTTTCCGAGGTCCGCGGCGACGTCCATATAGAGTTGCCCAAGTGCGGCCTCTCGTCTGGCCTTGAGGCTGCCTCCCTGGACTTTCGCCAGACGCTCGTTGAAGGCTTGGCGCGCATCGGTGCTGAGCATGAGGGCGAAGGACTGCCCTTCGCGTGACAGCGCGGAGAAATACATCTGGGCCTTATCGTCGCCAAGTATCCAATCCAGCATGTGGGAGCATTCATGGACAAGGGTGTTGTATGGCGGGTGGCCCGGCTGGTGTTTTCCTACGGCGGCGAGATTCAGATATATGCCGCCATCCGAGGGGCTGAAATGGGCTTCGGTGTCATTGGGCAGTTTCGTGTCGAGTATCCTGTACTCGTTCGTGCCTCTGGAGAAGAGCTCGGCCGTGTCGTGATGCTTGGAATCGTTAAGCAGCTTGTTCAACGCCGAAACATGCCGCGAACCTATGGTCGCGGCAAAATCCGACTCCTTAGCGACACTGATTTTGTACGGCGCAAACGAGTCGTTGTACCGGCCGGGCTGGGATTTCATGGCCGTGAGGATTTCCTTGAGCGTGGGCTGTTCGGATTCCATGGAATCACGGGCCTCGAGATACTCCCTGTACAGCCCGTCCGGGTCGTAGCCCTCGATTTTGGGGTTCTTCCTGTCCCAGCTCGGAATGATCTCGCAGTCGCAATCCTTATGATATTGGCCGAGCGCCCCGGCCTTGTCCTCGCTAGCGTAAACAAAGCCACGGGAGGCGAGCATGGCGCAGAACGCGCACGTCTTCGCACCGGACGGTACTCGTGCGTACCGGGGCTTCGACGGGTCGTGTTTGGAGGCGCGCATGATGGTCTCGCGGCCACCGGCCTTTACCCAGCTGTCCATGCTGGCGTGCAGCCCGCGTTTCGCGGCGTCGTAATCGGGGCCGCGGCCGTTTTTTTCGTCGTCCCAAAGGTGGCCGGCGAGACGACGCACCGTCTTCCTCATCGGCACATCATCCGGGTCGTAGCGGCTGTCTACCGTGTAGTCGTCGTCTATGATCCACTTGTGGCGCACCTTCTCATACCATTCGGCGGCGGCCACGCTGTCGATGTTGCCGTATTTGCGGGCTATGGCGGGCACGAGCTCCAGCAGGGCGTCGCGCTGGTCGGCGGGATCGTCATACATGTTGATGACGGTCTCGAACACCTTGTCAAGCTCGCTCTGAGCCTGGGCCACCACCGACTGGTTCGCTTGGCTGAGTTTGTCCACTTGGTTGCGGCTGGGCGTTCGGCTGCTGCTGTCTGTCATCGACGCCTCCGTTCACCAATCGGTCGAGCACGCTGCCGGCCTTGTTCGCATTGACGGCATTCATGATCTGTGTCACATCGCTTTGGGGGAATCCGGCGTACCGCCAGCCGACCTCGGATTCGGCGAACGCCGGCTGCACGCCGGCTATCTTCGAGAACGAGTCGGCGCGGGCCGCGTCCGACACCTCGCGGGTCGGTGCCCATACCGGGGTGATGCGCGCGAGCTCGGTGGAATCCAAGTCCAGCGCCATGCCCACCGCGTCCTTCAGGGCGCGGGAGAACAGCCGGTTCTGACGGTCAGCCTCGCGGCTGAGCTTGCGTTCCGCGGCGGCCATGGCCTCGGCGGATGCGGGATTGTCCATCGTGATGCCCAGATCGTTGACGGGCACGTTCGTCTCGGAGGCCACCAGCATGGCGATGGTCTTGAGCATGTCCGAATGCGGTTGCATCGAGGCCTGTTGCACCTGCTGCAGGGTGGGCACGTCGCCGTCCTCGTCCTTGCTGATCGCGTTGATGGCGCTTATCAGGCTCTTCCACGTGTTTTCACTGAAGGCGTCGCGGTCGGCTCCGAGGAACCAGAGTTTCGGGGCCGCATAGAATTCGGCGTTCGCCTCCATTCGAAGCATGGTGCGCACGCCGATATCGGTCAGGGACATCAACGGGCGCGTGATGCGCGAACGGCCGAACGGTCGGTTCAATTGCGGGTCGTAGCACAGGGAGACCACCGTGGGCCTGCCGTAATTCGTATCCTGGCGTTCCGCGGACCACTTGCCCATACTGTTCGAGCACACGTAGACGCGGTTCGGCAGCCACACGTTGAAACCGGTGATGACGCCATGCTCGTCGGCGTCGGTGATGGTCAGCGCGTATCCGATCCGGTTGTTGACCGAATCCCATATGGCCGCCGACCAATCCGCCGAACGGGGAATGATGGTCACCCCGCCAATGGTGCGGCTGATGGTGAGGAACGCGCATGAATGCGTGTAGGCGCTCACCACCGCCTGCGAGACGACGGTGTCCAGGGCGTTCGACTCGAACACGCCGGACACGTCGGCGGCCAAGCCCTCATCAGAGCCTCCGTCGACGCTGAAGCCCTCGAACGCGCTCAGGTCGGCGAGCATGCGCACGGCCTTGGCCGGCCAGCCAATCATCACGGACACGTTCGACCTGATCTTGTCGGGAATGCTGATGCCGAAATCCTTGACCCGTTCGTGCGCCGAATAGTAAAGCGAGCGGAGAATATTGCCGTTCTGCTTCTGCAACCACACCCGCAGCAGACGCTCGATGATGTCCCAATCAGCCTCATCGATGCCTTTTATAGCTCGAATGGAGGGAAGGGATTCGCTGGCGAGGAACGGTTTGCCGCCTGCGGCGGTCACGATTTCACTGCTGACCATCAGACCATCACCCTCTGCTTCCTGCCCGGTTTGCGTTTGCTGACGAATGCCCCGTGCAATGCGACCGTGCATGCCTGCAACGGCGAAATGTCGATGTCGGAGCCTTTCTTGTTCCACGCCTTCAGCCCGTTGGGGCCGATGTCACGCAACGTGACGCCATGCGCGGCCATGGACAGTTGCGGCTGGTGCTCCGCGTCCAAATGCTGCAGGGTTCCGGCGTGGATCATGTCGAGCACCCTTCCGGTCGCGGCACCCAGGTCACGTGACTGGGTGACGATCACTTTGACGTGTCGTTTCTGCAGGTCGGGCAAAAGGCTCATGGCCGGCGACTGCGCATCGATGACCACCGCAGATGTTTTATGCCAGCGTTCCGCCAGCCAGTCCACCGCCCACGCGGTGCCCGACTGTTTCGCGTCACGGTATTCCTGCAGATTGATGAGCGCGGTGCCGTCATCGTGGCGTACGGCCATGCCGACGGCCAGGGCGCTGCGGTCGGGCGGCATATCCAAACCGAACGCGAGCCGGCCGTCCAAGTCCGGCTGCTCGATGTTGCCGGCCTCCCACTGCTGCGGGTCGATGGCCGACATGCTGTTCTCCCCGTCCCAGATGCCCAAGCCCTCGCGGCGGAAGTTGTCATCGTCGCCGAGCAGCTTGCGCATGCGCAGGATGGCGGTCTCGGACGTGCGCTTCGGGAAACTCGGGTTGGCCTTCGCCCACTGTTCGCGGTCGTCGGGGTCGCAGTCGGGGTCGGCGCTGAATTCCACGTAGAGCATGCCGTCCACATGCTTGAGCCCGTCACGCCTTTTGTCGGCGAACGTCTCGGACGGGTCGCCGGGCTGCGGTGGTGTGCCCATGAACACGATCAGCGGATTAGGGCTCACGTTCGTGGCCGGGATCATGTCGTTCAACGCCTTGACGGTGAGGATCTGCGCCTCGTCGAAGATCTCCACGTCCACCGCGTCGAAGCCGCGGCCGAAGCCCTGCTCGCGGGCTCCGAACATGATACGGCTGCCATTGCGAAACGCTATCTCCTGCTGGCCGTTCGCACGCCGGATATGCTCCACATGCCCGGCCATCAATTTGTTTTGTGCGAAGCCGCACATCGACTGGAACGTCTCATCGGAGGTTCTGGTGCGGTGCGCGGTCCACAGCACCTTGAGGTTGGGTTGCATGGCGCACAGGAGGAACACGGCGGAGCCGATGGTGAACGTCTTGCCCACCTGACGGCATATCGATATGACAGTGCCGCCCTCGCCGCACGCATACAGGCCGTTCTCACGCTTGCCGAGCATGAGATACAGCAGTCCCTGCTGCCATAGGTCGTAGGTGATGCCCATGCGCGTGGCCGCACGCCGCAATTTCGGGAAATCGCTGGAGACGATGCCTGACGGTTGGGAGAGCACTCGGGCGAGCTCAGACAATCGACGCTCCGACATCATCCACCTCGCTTGATTCCACGGACTCGTCGCCGAACAGGTCATTGCCGCCGGACTGGGCTTCAAGCTCACGGCATACCGTGATGTACTGTCGGGATAATGCCGGCAGATCGGATGTGCGGGTGTCGGGATCGTCCAACGCCTTCTTCAGCACGTCGCGCGTGTGGCGCAGCACATCTTCCATCGGCTCGTCCATCATCCGCTCGAGCTCGCGGTTCGTCGGCAAAGGCGCGGGCTTCGCTTTCACCTTCGGTTTTGGTTCAATAGGCCTGTTGCCGGCCTTCCTCTGCCGGTACGCCTTCTGCTTGCATTTCGAAGAACAGTATTCGGCACCCTCTCGCGCGTCCTTGGGCAGCGGGGAGCCGCACACCGTGCAAATCCTCGCCATGACGCCTCCTAAAAATCGTTGCCGATGCCGTAACGCGTTACCGTTACCGAAACCGTGGGGAGATATCGGCTCTATGCGCCGGGGGGAGCCACTGCCGGTGGGGTGGGGTGTACCGCCCTGGGGTCACACGTCGAGCCGGGTGAATGGGATTGAAGTTGGTCGCGCTTGCATGCCTTTACCTTTGCCGTTGAGAATATTGGCGACTTCCCTGCGCGCCCATTCCAATGTGTGCGTGCCTTTGACCTGGTTGCACCATCGATGTGCGGCTCCGCTGTTGTTGTAGGTGAGTGTGCCACCTCGTGCCAACGGTATTGTTTCGTCGAGCACGTAGCTCCATGGGTCGGGAGACTTGAGGCTGTAGTCGATTGGTCTGCCGCAGATGTAGCAGCATGTGTTGGCGGCCTTGACCCGTGCCCTGTTCTGCCTGCGCCTGTGCCCGTTGCGCTGGCGTGGGTTGTATCCGTTGCTGGCCATTGTTGTTGCCTCGTGTTCGTTGGGGTTGTTGGCGTGTCGTGGTGTTCTCCACTTGCATATCTATAGTAGTTGTGTTACTATAGATATGTCAGCCAAGGAAAGGAGGTGAACATGAAATGGACGGACGTCGTAACCGCGATCAGCGCAGTGGTCAGCAACGTGCTGTCGCTCGTGGCGATAGTCATCTCGCTGCGCAGGCCGCCACAGCATAAGCGGTGACGCAAGAGGGTTCCGAATATCCCAAGTATCCGGAACCCTCCGGTCCATCCTATTTCATGGAGCATCATGAAGACAACAAGAATGTTCGCGATCGCCGGCGTCGTATGCGCGCTGGTGTCGCTGTCGCTCGGGTTCGCGGGCAAGGCGGTCCCGGCCGGCCTGTTCGGGCTTGCCGCGGGACTGTGGTGCATCGCCACGGCGGTGATGGGAGGCCGGGAATGACGACTGAATACCTCGGCGTCAAGCAGGTCGCCGAACGCCTCGGCATCACCAGCGGCGGCCTGCTCAACCTCAAACTCCCGGAGCCCGACGCAATGATTGGCCGCACGCGCGGCTGGCTTCCCGAAACCATCGATGAATGGAACGCCAACCGGCCCGGCCGCGGCGTCGGGGGAGGCAGGCCACGCAAACATCACGAGGACGAAAGAGAGGAGTAACATGCTTGTCCGCGGAGCTATCGATATGTACGGGATAAGAATACCCGGGCGTCTTGCCGAGAGGATCGACATGCGATCCACGATCGAACTTCTGCCGCATGAATGCGGCGCCATCAACATCGCACTTGATGCAATGGCAAAGGAGTTCGACAGACGGCCGCCTCTGATACGGAATTCGGCTCTTTTGGTGTTTATCCCGGGTTCAGGGCTTTCTCTGACGTATGACGAGAACGCCTTGGGCGTCACGAAGTCGGTTCTTGTTTTCCGTGTGGGGTTGTGGCGACAACTATATCCCGGTTCTGACAGCGCGCCGATTCTTTCGGTGATCGAGGAAATGTGCCATTGTTTTTATGGCATTGCCGACGAAACCGAAGTGAAGCATATGGTATCCGATATAGTGCGGCGATATATCAATCCGGACAAGACCTTTGAGACCCTGTTTCCGAATTGGCCGGCCGGGTGATCGAATCCCGACATACCGAGACTAGGCGGCACCCACCATCCACATGTCCCGTGCGGCGGCCGGCGCGTCCTAAGCGTATCCCGGGGCTGAGTTCCTCGGCCATGTCGATGAGCATGTTCGCGAACCGGTCACGGATCCATTGCTCGTCGATATCGATGTTGATGGGCTGTGCCATGCGACGCTCCTTGTCGGACTGTGATGTGTTCGGTGGCTTGGACGGGATTCGAATTCGCGATCCAGTTGTCGTGTTTGCTGGCTGTCACGCTATCCCAGCGCGACCGGTTAGTCCTCTACCATACGCAAGCCGTGGCGGGCTGACTGGCACCGGCGCTTTGGACGCTGCCGGCGGAGTACTCTCAGCCCATGCAATGTGGGCAGATACGCGAAAACCCAGCCACGTGAGCTGGGTTTTTCGACACTTCTGCCACTGCATATTATGGCAACACTAAGCCATAACTGTCAAATCAGCGGGTCCGATGAGCAGCCGGTACACGTCGCAGTAGGCGTATCCATCCGCGTGACGGGGAATCTTGCCGCGTTGCCCCCACATGGTGATGGTCTTACGGCTGACCTTGATACCCGCCTCGGTGGACGCCTTGGCGATGTCCGCCGCGCTACCTCGCTTGGAGTCATCCCAGCACAATGTCTTGAGCCTACGCAGTTTCACGGTCTGCGCTCGCTGTTCCCTGCCGCACACTGGACACGTGACCCACTGGTCGTTTGGGCCAGCGGTGAGCATCGTGGCGCACAGTTCGCAGGTGCCTATCTCGCGGCGCTGCTCTGGCGGATCTAGAGCGAGGTCGACCTTGCGGGCCAGGCTGTTGATGATGTGCATGTAGAGGCCTGCGTCGTGGAATGTGGCGAGCTTGGGGTGTCCGGCGCATGCGATGAGCGTGGCCTCGAGGTCCTCCATGCGTGGATCTTTGCGCCAGTCCAAAGCGTCGATGCCGTCGAGGCAACGCCACAGTTCGCGCGCGGTCGCGTCGAGCATGTCGATCAGGTCGAGCACGTCGAGCCTGATTGGCGTCGGGGGAGTGGCCGTCTGAATCCTGACCGGCGAATGCCCTCCCGGATGCAATGTCGCGTCCAATGAGTCGTGCAACGGCGTGACGTCGCGCGCCAGTCGCAGGAGCGTGCCGGCGAAACGCAGTTCGCACGTCGCGCACAGTGAATATCCCTCTTCGGTTATCGTTTTGCAGTTCTGGCAGTTCACGTTGGCCCCTTCCGGCTGGTCGGCTAGAATAATGTTTGCTTCTCATCGCCCTGGCCGACCATGGTTGGGGCTTTCTCGTATTTGAGCCGGCTGTATGGCATGTTCCATATGCGTTTGAATTCGGCTATCTCCTGTTTCGACAGTCTCGGCCCGCCCCACGGTTTGCCCGGCGGACGGTCTCTTTTCGGCGGCGTGAACGGTTTGACGCTCACCCGAGCCAAATGGCATGTATGCCCGGCGAGGTATTGGCCATCCGGCCTGATGCCCGCGCTCCCGCTCACGCTGCGCAACAACGGATAGCCGACTGATGGCAGCCATGTGACGCGCGTCAACGGGCGGCCGAGGATTATCGCCACGGTCAGGTCGTCACCCGCCACACACCCGTAATCCCACGACTCCCACACACTCTCCCGATCCTCGATCACGTACAATCCGCACCCCTCGCAGACAGTGACCACGAGAGGGCTCGATTTCGGGATGAACGTGCGCAGCCAGGATGGTTTGCGCTCACTGGCCTTCCGCTTGCCGTCGCTCATCGCATGACGCCTCCTGATTGCTGGTCGATAAGCTCGCAGCTCATGGCTTCGATGTGCTCGCCGGTGCGAGCTTCGGCGCATAGACGTTTGACGTCACCGGTGGTTTCGACTTTCTGGATGATGGTCTGTTCCGGCGTCGGGTTCATGGTAGCGGCGGCGGTGAGGCTGATGACGGCCAGCACCATCCCGCCGATGATGACGCTGACGATGACGAAAGCGAGCCTGATGGTGGACTCCATGCTCCATTTCTCATGCCTGCGCATTTTTGAGATCCTCCTTGTTGAGTTGTGTTTCGATTTCGATGCACAGGTCGATTGCCTGCTGCCATCCGGTTTGGTAGCCGATGACGAACGCTTCGGCCGGACTGTCGTTGCCCAGGCCCGATGAGGCCAATGCGTTGAGGGCTTGTTGGGTGAGGTCAATCGGTTCGACCATGAGTCAGTCCTCCGTCGTGTAACAGTTCGCGTCGAGCCAGTCGGCGATGGTTCGAAAGTCCTTGGCCCACTGAATCCGCGTCTGTCGTTCCCGCTCGTCCTGGGGGATTGGCTTCGGAATGTCAAAATCGAGCACCGAGTATTCGGATTGTTTTAGGAAATGGCTGCGGGCTGGTCTGCCTCGATGCTGAGGGACTTGCTTGTAGTTGACGATTTGGAGGATGTGCAGCATCTCCAATGCCTTGGCCGGGTCGAAGTTCGGAGTGTCGGGATTGTCGGCGAACCGCTGACGCAGGTCGGGCACTGTGCCTTCGCCGTTGCCGAGTTCCCATGCGGTCTCTTCGATTTGCTCTCTGAATGTGAGTGCCATTTTGGGCTCCTTTGGTTTGGGAAAATCTAGTGTCGTTGAGGGGTGTTTTTGGTCTTTCCGGAGGGGCGAGCCGTAGTTTTTCCCACACCCGGACACACACGTAGTGTGTCCGGGGAGTGTGGGGAAAAACTAGACTCGATGGCTCAGTTTTTCCGGGAAAAACTCGGAAAAACTGGGAAAAACGGGAAAAACTAGATTTCGAGGTGGTTTTCGTCATCCAATTCACTCGCCTCCTCCCTGCTCATACGGTCCACATAGGCGTCGGATTTCGGGTCGTCTATCTGCCGGTACGGTCGGACGGATTTGAATATCGAACGATTGTTGCGTCCGGAGCGGTTCGAGACGAAACCCTCCTGCAGGAGCAGGCTCACGGCTTTGCTCATGACGGCGGTGCGCGCTCCGGAACCGTCTTCCTTCAGTGCCTTGAACAGTTCGGACTGGTTCGGTTCTTCGAGTGAATCCTCCAGCATGCGGCTGATGCGTTCCATCAGTCCGGTGGGTCGGAAGTCGTCGCGTTTCGCCTGTCGGTCTTCGCTGGGCATCATGTTGGGTCGTGCGATGGTGACGTGCATGAGTTTCGGGTTCGTGCTGTTGATTTCGATGCGGGCGGCTTCGCGCAGGTGCGAGCCGTTGCCGCTCCAACTGACGGCGCAATGCTCCTCGATCTCCGAGATTCGGTCCTTGCCGCTTTTGATGACGATGGTGCCGCGTACGCCTTTGCCGACGGGTTTGGTCATGTCCACGCTGTAGCTGATGCCGTCGATGAGGGCGAGTTTCTGCATGCTGCCGCCCGCGTAGCGTCCCCGGTTGTCTTTGGACTTGACGACGTGGTCGATGAGCACGACCGCTGGCCCGCATGCCGAGATGAGTCGGGGCATGGTGTTGTACCAGGCTGCGATGTCGTCGCCGCTGTTGCTGTCGAGGCCCGCGTAGGCGAGGCAGCTGGTGACGCCGTCGATGACGGCGAGCGTGGCGGTATCGGCGTAGTCGAGGGTCTCGCGCCAGCCGTCGAGGCTGGTGGGGCTGCTGGGCTTGGCGCTGGGGCGCACGTAGTGGAAGTGAGCCACTATCTGTTCGCCGGTCACGCCGAGCAGCAGGAGGCGTTTGACCACGTTGCGCGCGCTGTCCTCGTAGTCGATGTAGATGACATCATGGCTGCTCTTGAGTTCCTGTGCGGCGGCTATCTGGGCGATCATGCTTTTGCCGCAGCCGGGTTCGCCGTGCAGGTCGTTGACCGCGCCACGGTAGAAGAGCCCTTGTCCGTCCTCGCGTTGGAACACGGTTGGCGTTGGCGGCAGTTCGACGCCGGACGCCAACTGGGTGAGGTCTTCGAACTGCCAGCTGGACGAGGCGTTTTTACTTGCCTCGTGACTTTCCATTGAACCGTTTTGAACCGATGCGACGGGTGTTGAACCGGCTTGAACCGGCATTGTTCCAGTGTTTTGAACTGCTTCCGGGTGACTTTCCTCCATTTGACTCGCAGCCGCGTTTTGGGTGAGTTCGTCGAACTCGTCGGGCGTCATGCGTTCGATTTTCGACTGCTCGCACGGATCCACATGCGATTGCACGCCGTTGACCTTCTCCATCGCGCCACTGAGAATGCTGGCCCATTCGCGTGCCGCCTCACGCTCCTTGCCTTGACGGTCGGGGGCCACCTCGGCGATGAACCGTGGCTTCAATTGGTTGATGGCGTCGAGAGCCCCCCGGTGTCCCTCCTGCGCGAAGTTAACCAACGCCCAGACGGCCTGCAGCGTGGTGTCATGCCTTGAGCCTTTGCTTGCCGGGTTGGCGAGCGTCTTGTTGAGGAACGTGTTGACCGCCTTGCACATGCGGTCGTCGTATTCCCTTGAATACGAGGGAGTTAAAGTGGTCGAATTCGACACTCTGTCGGGTTTGCGCAGGTAGTCCACCCACTTCCATGGCAGTGTCGCCAAGTCGCCGATATGGGGGAGCGTGCCGGAGAATGCGCCGCTTGGCGTGTACCAGCAGTACATTTCGCCGCTCGGGTGGATCGACGGCCAGACCACGGAATACCGGTGGCCGGGCTGCAGGATGTCGACGCCCTCGATGGCGCCGCCCTTCCACGCGAGCCCTTCGGGCACCTTGTAAAACAGGTGGCGTGCCGGCGAGTCGATGCCGTGCGCCGTGCTGCTCCACGTGGCCGGCAATGCGCCCAGTTCCTGCGAGAGCTCGCTGATGCCTTTCGCCCCGTCCGCCTTGACCCGATGGCCCTGCTCCGCGTCGATGTCCAACACGAGCACGTCTTCTGGTATGACGATGCCCGTGTTCGCGTTCGGGGTCGCCTGAGACCAGACCTGTACTTGTTCGTCGGTGACGGGTTTGCGGCTGCGTCCAGTGAAACCCGCCGGCGGCGGGGTCTTGCGTCCTTCCGGCAATGGGATGACTTGCATCCAGCCGGCCGCACGGTACAGGGGTGCGGCTGCCGTGTATCCGTAGATGTCGGTCATCTTCGAAACTCCCTTTGACGTAGTGTGGAAAAATGGGTGCCGTGCACGCCTTTGCATTCGTGCGGGCCGCTTGGATACGGCTACGGCGGTCGGGACTGGTATCAGTCCTTGTCGGAATCCTTGCTTTTGTGCCAGCCCAGGAGCACGAGCCTCACGCTCATGAGCTGGAGGCTTTCCGAATCGACGTCACGGAAACCGACCTAATCGGAGGCGAGGGAATCCATGTCCTTCACCAGTTCGACCCATTGGTTCTGCAGGTGTTTCAGCAGCTCGTCCACTAGAACTCACCTGTTTCCAATTGCTGTTCCGAGCCGCCGTGGTTCTGCGGCTGCGCCTGGTCGGTGACGGCCGTCACCGCTTCGACCGGCACGCCCAACAATGCGGCGATCTCCTGCGGCGGCTTACCCGACGCCTTCAACTGGTTGACCTTCATCGGATCCACCTGCGGCTGGCCGAGCTGCACAGGCTGAGCGGGTTGCGCCTGTGCCGGCGGGTTCCAGGGGCCGACCGGAGCCGGCGCATATCCCTGATTCGGGGCCTGCATGGGCTGCTGGGGCGCGTACTGTTGCTGCGGGTATGTCGGCTGGGCTTGCTGCATGCCGGGCTGCTGGGGTTGGTTCATGGCGAGGTCGGCCGGCGACTGGTGTTCGATCACGTATTCGAACAGTTTCGGCGCGTTCATGCCGGGCTTCGCCTCGCCGAAACCGGTGAACGTGGCCGTGAAACGGTCGCCAGGCCGCACTTCTGCGGCCTTCCTCAGCCCGGCGTTGTGCAACGCCTGAAGCCATGCGCGGCGCTGGAGGCCGAAGCCCTTGATGTACACGGTGCGCCGGCCGTCATCGTCCTCCACCATCGGATCGGTGACGCCGGTGTTGATGGTGACGAGCACCTGCATCTGCGGCTGTCCGTCATCGAAGAACTTCGGCTGGCGGGACTTGAAATCGCGGATCTGGTTGGCGGTCACGTTCTCGATGATTCCGCTGATCGATGTGCCGGGCTGTTCGAATTTCGCGCCCTTGCTGCTCTGCGATTCGATGCTGGCAAGCATCTGCTCCGGGGTCATGGACACGGCCGGGCGTGCCGGCGGCTGACCATACCCCTGCTGATACCCCTGTTGGGGGTAACCCTGCTGCGGGTAACCATACTGTTGCTGTGGCTGTCCGAACATGATTGTTTTCCTTTCGTTATTCGGTGAACTGGTATTCGGATTCGATTAGGGGGATGAGTCGGAGCCACTTGTCGGGAACGTCCGGCCATGGCTTAGCGTCGAACTCGGGGAGCGCGCTCATGTCGGGCCAGACCCGGCCCTTGCATGAGAAGCACTTGTCGGGCCCGGCCGCCGGCAACTGTTTGATCCAGCTGTCGCGCACGTCGGAGCCCTCCGCCTGCTCCACGCAATCCATGAGATTGACGAGCAGTTGGGCGCGGCTCAACGCCCACTTGCCGGGCTCCGGATCAAACCTCGTCTCCCAGGGCAAAGCATCACCCAGACTGGTCTTGTTGCGAGGCAGGAAGTAGATGCAGTTGCGCTCCACTCGTTCGCCCTCGTTCTGCAGGCCCATGCCGTAGAGTGAGGCCTGTACCCGGTACTGTTGCGAGGGGCCGTGGGCCTTGACCTTGGTGACGGTCGTGTTGCCGACTATCTTCCAGTCGATGGTGCTGCGGGTTTTGCGGTCCCATAGGTCGATGCTGCCGGTCACGTCGTAGCCGCCGTGCAAACCCTGCAACCGGCCTACGGTGACCCGGTACTCCGAGCGCCACCGTTCCACGAGCTCGGTCACGTTGTCCTCGCTCGTGTAGGGGAATTGGAACGCCGGCTCCCCGTTCAGGTCATGGAACATGGTTTCGAAATGCGCGTGGACGCACGTGCCGATGAACGGCAGCCAGCCCGGGGAGCGACGCTCCGGCCAGCCCGCCAGTTTCGCGGCGAGGCAGTGCACGCAGTCCGTGCCCAGTTCGGACGGGCCTATCTCACGCTGCAGTTCGCGCGGAGCGTTGGCGATATCCGCTTCGATGAGCTGGCGAATCTCCGGCCACAGTTGCGGCTCCTCCACGGTGCCGATTTTGGTTTTCGGCGTGACGGGCGGCTTGCCCATATCGGGCGCCGACTGCGTCATGGGCGGTATGTCCACGGGGATCGCATCACCCTGTTGGGCTTGTGCGACGGCGAGAATGGCCTCATTCATGCTCACGGGTTTTCACCTCCTTGAGAAAGTCGTTGATCTGTTTCTTGACGTCCGCCAACGCGGTCCGGTTGAGCCGTGTGATGACCACCGCCTCGTTGACGTTGTCGAAACGCAGCGTGTAGGTGCCGTCATCCGCCGGCATGATGATTACCGGTACGCTGCCGAAGGTCATCGAATGAACGTCTTTGAATCCCTTGCCCTGCGCCTCCAATTCGCGCGTCGCCTTGTGGATGCGTCTGGCGACGGTGAGGCCCAGCTCGTCGAGCCGTTCGGAGCGGATGACGTACAGGTCGTCGGTCAGCTCGTTGCCGTCCTCGTCGTGCAGGTCGTAGTCGGCGATAACGCTTTCCACGATCTGGGCGATGCCCAGGCTGGACAGTTCCGCGCTCATGAGACCACCACCGTGGGCTTGCCGCTCACCGCGTAATCGGCCACCGCGTCCGCCGACAGCAGCCTCTCCAACTGACTGAGCGGGCGCGGCCGCAACTGGTAGGCTCCGGGATACTTGGTGGCCGGATAGGCTTTCTCGAACGTGCCGGCGTTGATGCGGCGCGCGCCCGGCTTCACCTGCACTTTCAGGTTGCCGGCCTGGTAGGTGCCGGCCGGATGCGAGTCGAGGATACGGGCCTTCAGCTCGTCGACCTCCTCCTGACGGGACGCGATCTCGGCCTGCAGTTCGACGATCCGCGCCGCCTGAGCCTCGAACAATCCTTGGCGCAGCCCCTCGTCGGGGTTTTTGGTTTCGATTTCCTTGGAATCCGGAGTCAACACGTTGTTCTCATTCGCAGTCATTTGGTTTTCCTTTCACGGTGACCTGGGCGTAGGTGGGGTACCACGCCGTCTGATGGTTCGGGTACCGGTTCGCGTGCCGGGTGCAGGCGCTGATCGCGTCGGACAGGCCGGCTATCGGCCCCAATGGGCCGCACGTCCTGCAACGCGGCATATAGAGACGCTTGTCAGGCATCCTGCGAGTCCTTGGCCGAGAGACGCAGTCCGGCGATGACCTCCGCCGAAGCGTCCGGGTTGCGCAGCAGCTTCGATATGGCCGCGCCTTCCTTGACGGTCAGTTGGGCGATGGCGATGGCCGACGTGACGGCCGTATGCTGCTCGTCGGTGAGTATGATCTTGTCGGACAGCAACAGTTTGGTGGCTTTGTCGATAAACGTGCTGGCCGCGTTCGTGATGCCGTTCGCCGTCGGCACCAGGGCCGCCAGTTCGAAGCTCAGATCCTCGTCCGACACCAGCGCCTGCTGCACCATACGCGGCTCGTTGATAGGCTTGCTCATGATTGTTTCCTTTCCTTCGGCTCCCATTCCGGGAGCGGCTTGATACAGATATAGAGATGTGGCTCGTACTCATGCCCGCAACACGTGTACGGATCACCGCTCTTGCGTTTCCGGTATTTGCCTTTGGCCCCGTACACCCACAGGTCGGGCATGCGCTTGGTGGCATGGGATTCGACGACCTGCGCGTCATCCACGTAGGCGACGCCGTTCAACGAGTCCAAAACCAGCTTCAAAAGGTTGTCGAGATCCGGGCGGCCGCGATGGCTCATCCAGAATTCGGCCTCCAACCTGACCGGGCACTGGTATGGTTTCGCCTGCGGGTATTTCAGACGGAATTCGGCGAACAGGCGTTCCTCCGCCCTGACGGTGCGTTTCGGTGTCATCGCGTGCCCGTTGTAGACGCGGGGACGCCCCTTCGGCACCGGGTCGCCCGGCAGGCAGAGCGTGAACTCACTTGGCTGTTCCATCGCCACCCCACTTCAACAGGATTCCCACGAACACGAGCGGCAATACGACCGCCAGTACGAGCGAGCCGGTTATCATCCACTGCGGCGTGCCCACCGGACTTGGGATGCGACTGTGCGTGCCGGCGAAACCGACCAGCCAACCCTCGGCGAACGTGAGAGCCAGTAATACGGCCGATTTCTGCCCGTCCGTCAACCTCAGTCTCGGGCGCCGCATGCGGTTCCTTTTGCGAAACGCTTCGAGGCTCATTCCGCCACCTCCTTGCGTCTGCGTTGGATGGCTCGCAGCAGGGTCAGCGACTGGCTGAGGATCATCGACGCCTCGAACGCCAGCTGGTTCTCACCCAAATCGAACAGCTCCCGTTCAAGCGAACCTGCAGCGTCATGCACGTCGCTGGCCACGTCAACGACGTGCTGCCAGTTGTCGGCCGGATGGAACAGTCGCTCCGCCTCATCCGTGTCCGTGTCCGTGTCTGGTTCGCATGCCGGGCAATCGCACTTGTTGGGTTCCGGCTGGCGCGTCTCCTCGTCCAAATCCTTCTCCAATTCGACCTCCGTATCATTCAGGAGCTGCTCCATGAGCTCCTTCAACGACATGTCCTCCGGAACCTCGACGCCGATGGCGTGGATACCGCTAATCTTGTTGTTTGACATCACTTGTCTTCCTTTCAATGTGATTGGTGATGTTGGTGCCGGCGTGAACCTTGGACAGTGCGACGCCGGCACCCTTCCTTTTTCTCCCGGTTTCGAATCCGGGAAACCCTTATTCGCCAGGGACCAGCTCCTTGCGGCTTATCGCGCACCGCCGGTCCCGGTAGTCGATGACCTCCTGTGGATTCCAGACGAGCCTGCGGCCTACGCGTTTCGGCGCGGGCGGATACCGGCCTCCCCACTTGTCGTGGCACGACCACACGTAGAGACTGCCCTTCGAAACACCGAGGAAGCTCGCCACCTTGGCGATCGGCCAGCCGTCAAGAGACGATTCGATTTGACTACCGGCCATCACGCACCCGCCTCGAAGAGGTACCGGTGCATGACCTGGCATCGAGGACAGAGTAATTTCGGAGTCCCTTCGTTGCGGCTGCTGCGATAAACCGTGTGTTTCGGATCGTCTTTCAGCCAGCAGCCGCACAGGGTGGGAGCCCCGCCGTAAATCAGCATTTCCGGAATCCTGACGTAATGCCACAGCAGATTCCCGTTCCGGTCGTAATGGCGTGCCTCGGGAAGCGCGCGCCTCAGATCCTTGAACAGTTCGACTTCCATGGCATCCGGCATCGTCCGGCGCTGCGTCTTCGGTTTTGTTGCGACGCTCATCACGCCACCCCCGGGAGTCGACCCTGGCTGCGCCCGTAGATGAACCGGTCGATGAACCAGTTCACACCCTTGGCGGTGAACCGCGCGTACTGGCGGTCAAGCTTCCCGTTCGCCTTGCGAGACATGACGGGTTTCAGATAGCCGGGCTTGACGGCCTTGACGGTCGGCGCTTTCGAACGCAGCTCGATATAGCCGGCACCGCGCAGTATCCCGTACACGGTGTCGCAGTTCATCCGCTTGTCGATGGCTTGGAAATGACGTGCGGCCTGTCTCACGCTCATCGTCCCGTCCGCCGAGACGAACGCCTCACCCAACAGGGCGAGAGGCCTCATTTTCTCGTTGCTGGCACGGAGTTCGAGATTCTCCCGGCGGGCTTCGCCGAGCAGGCGGGATTGGATCTGGTTCGCCTTCGCCAGAATCAACGACTCATCATTCATGCAGTTGGCCTTGAATCGGATGGCGGCACCCTCGTTGAAGTACCTGTCCAGGGCGTCGGCGGCTTCACACTGGTAGGCCTCGATTTTCTCGCGTAGTTCCGGCTTGACCTTGCTCGGGTTGATGCCCGCGAGCCACATGGTCATCGTGCGACGGTCGATCATCGCCATCTCATAGGTTTTGCCATCCGAGCCAGTCGTGGGCATGATGACCACAACTGCCCACTTCTTCTCTTTCAGCTTTCGGGCCTGAGTTTTGTAGTCCACGCCGAGGTTTTCGCACATGCGCCTCAACGACGCCATCCACGTGTCGTTCTTGGCAACGGCTTCGATGGTGTCACCGTGGAACGGGACCTGAATCAGGGAATCGCTCATTTGAGGTCACCGTCCTCCGCATCCACGGTCTCCACCTGTTCGATGCTTTCGACGTTGTTGAACGGGATGATCGTCGTCATGCTCTCGTCTGTCACAGCATCATGGTCGTTGAGCCATGTGGCCTGATAGAACGCGAAGCCGACGCCGGGGAGGACATCCACGTCAGCTGCGAACAGCTGACGGTGCCCCTTGACCCCGGTTTTGAGCAAGGTTGCTACGCAGGGGAAGTCGTCGCTCCACCATGAGGGGAGGTCGAGGGTTTCGATTTCCTTGTCGTCGGTTAGAATGGTGTTGTTCATTTGAACCTTCTTTCATTTGATCTCGGCATCCGTGGCGGCGGATGCCTTTTTCATTTCCTTGCTGTCTTCGGTCTCCACCGTGTTGGCGGTCAGCCAATCCTCGATGTCGCTTTGTCGGTACAAAACCGTTCGCGGCGTCGCCTGGATGTAGCGTGGGCCTTTCTTCTGGTAGCGCAGCTGGGCCAGATGATTGGGCTTGAGCCCGTAGTGCTCGAATACCTCCTTGGGGCTGAGTGTCGGGCTCATGGCGATTGCTGGCATTACTGGAACCTCCTTTCACGAGTTTTATTTATTAGAACTTGTGGGATTGAATATAGCACAGGTTTTAATAATTGGAATCTGTATGGATTACCGGCGTGTCGTGTTCTAAAATTTAGAACATGAAGATAAATGAGGTTATCGGTGCTTATTTGAAGGCTATAAGGCAGAAGAGGGGTTTCACTCTTGATCGCGTTGCAACGGAAGCGCGAAGCCTCGGTGCGGCATGGACAAGCTCTAAAATCAATGCTCTGGAAAAGGGGATCTCAACGGGTTCGTTGACGAACATGCTGATTCTCGCTAAGACATTAAGTTCTCTTACCGGAGAGGACATTGAATTATCTGATTTGTTCCTAGGCGACGGCGTTATTGAGCTGGATGGAGATGCTTCCATAGCTCGTTCCGAATTACGCAAAGCACTTAACGGCAAGCCTTTCGAGCTGGATTCAACCTGGGTAAGAGAGTCAGAGGATCCCGCAGTGCAGAAAATCGCTGAAACGGTCTCTTCCTCGGTTAGCGATCTCATGCAGAAGCTTTCAGACAAGCTTTTTTTCGAAGCCGGACGACTCGACGGAGCCGCAGTGTTGAACACGGCTCCTACGCTTGCCGAACAAAGGGCGGCCAAGCAGCTTGGATTAACAGCTAAAGGCACGGCCGCCCTGTGCCAGCTTGCCTATAATCAATCGTTGGACGAAGAAGCGGCACAGCGCGCTGGAGAGCATGCGACACCTCAAAAAAGAGGAAGAGAGACTCGCATCATTAGATCAGAACTTGAGTCGTTATTGGATTACATTCTTGAAACAAAAGATTTGCCGATAAGTTGGCAAAGTGATTACGATGATGACTCTCTTCGACGCGCTGACAGCATGTCGATTGTGAACGGAACCTATACTCAGCCGGTCGAGCCTGATAAGTTCACGGTCGTTGCCGATTCCGACTATCTTGATCTTGCCGCGAAGCATGGTGATATCGAGCGTGAGCAGGAAGCATACGAGGAAATGCCATGATCGACGTGGAGACCATCGCCCGTAAATGGGCCAACGTGTACGAGCTGGCGTTGCCGGCAGATCTTGAGGGCGGCTACGACGCGGCAAACAACCGCATACTCATCAGCGACCGGCTCACACCAATCCAACGCCGGTGCGTGCTCGCACATGAGATTAGTCATGCCCGTCACCACGACGTAGGATGCAAATGCGACTCCGCAACCGAGCGGAGAGCCGACATGAAGGCCGCACGCATGCTCGTCAACCAGCTCGAATATCAGTCCGCCGAGATTATCTTCGACGGCGACGAATGTGCCATAGCACGAGAACTCAACGTCATGCCCTGGATAATCCGGGCATACAAAAACTGGCTGCACGACAGTGCTCTACTAGAAAGGTGAAACATATGGAATTCGAGGAATCGGTCAAGAGCGTTGCGGCGAAAGTCGCAGACCTCAAAGACTCAATCGAGACGGAAGAAGCAACCAAAACTGCGTTCATCATGCCGTTCATCGGCCAAGTGCTCGGCTACGACGTGTTCAACCCCACGGAAGTGGTCCCCGAATTCACCGCCGACGTCGGCGTGAAGAAAGGCGAAAAAGTCGATTATGCCTTGGTGCTGGATGAGCAGGTGCAGATCCTCATTGAATGCAAAAAAGTAGGGGCACAGCTCTCTCTCGAAAACGCGAGCCAGCTATATCGGTATTTTGCTACTACACGCGCACGAATCGGCGTACTCACCAATGGCCAGGTATGGAATTTCTATATGGACATCGATGAGCCGAACCGCATGGATTCCAAGCCGTTCCTCGTGCTTGACCTGTTGGATATCGATGAAACCATATTGCCGGAACTAAAGAAGCTCACGAAACCGGCATTCGACATCGAATCAATCGCCAGCAGCGCGGAAGAACTGAAATACGTCGGCGCATTGAAACGGGCGGTTTCCGATGAATTCAAGGAGCCGTCCGACGACTTCGTGAAGCTGCTTGCGGCCCACGTCTATGACGGCGCATTCCGTCAGACTGTCATGGATAAGTTCAGGCCGCTCGTCGAAAAGGCGTTGAAGAGGTTCCTCTCCGATCAGGTCAACGACCGGCTGAAGACCGCATTGGGCGCAGACGACATCAAAGTCGGACCAGCCGCCGAAGACGAAACGGACGATGCCGCCGATGAACAGAACGACGACACCGAAGACGATGGCATCGTGACCACCGAAGAGGAGATTGCGGCATACCGAATTATAAAGGCCATTGCCTGCAGCGAGGTTGATCCAGCCCGAATCACCATGCGTGACGCAAAGAAGTATTGCGCGATTTTCCTTGATGACAACAATCGCAAGCCGGTCGTGCGCTTGTTCTTCAACACCAAGCAGAAATACATTGGACTCTTCGACGCAGAAAAGAAATGCGAGCGCCGGCCAATCGATGATCTTAATGGTATCTATGCCTTTGCTGAGGAAATTCGAAGCGAGGTCAGGCGGATCGAAAGCTGAAGAGATAGATAAAAAATGCCCTGCCGGCGCTGCAACGCCAGCAGGGCGGTTGAAACATCGACCAGTTTGCTTGTTGGAAAGGAGGACGCTTCGCCTCCCATCCTACACGGGGCGAAGCATACCCGAAATGTCAGTTCTTATCGTCCTCGTCAATCATGATGGGGGAGTAGAAGTAGAGTCTGTCCGTGGCGAGCGGTTCGAATTCCTTCGACCAGATGTCGAATTCGGGGTCGTTCTCATCCCGCCCCTCGTTCTCGAAGCCCGCGCCGGAGAAAAGGTGAACGCTGGCCTCGTTCCGGGGGTCGATCTGTGTAAGCACGTACGGGGTGCGCCCGTGTCTGGCGGCGTCGTTCGCCATCCATCGCAGCACGCAGTCCAACAGTATCGCACCGAGATGCCGGCCGCGTTCGCTCAACGCGGTGGCGATGAACGATATCGCGTAACCACTGGATTCCGTGGCGGCGGGGTCGTATCCGAACTCGCAGAAGCCGACGATGGGAGTGTTCGGGGTTTCCCCGTACTGGAGGACCATCCGGTACATCCCCGGCTCGTCCTTGACGCGGAGTCCGCGGATATAACGCTGCACGTCCATCGCGTACTCCGGGCCGTTCGGCTCGCAGCAGACGAAGCGGCGCAATGCGAGCTGGTCGCCGGAGTCGCACAGGCGACTAGTGACGATCGCTATTCTCAATCTTCTGCGCCTTCTTCGCGAGTCGTGCCGGACGGTTCATCATCGCGCGGTGCAGTCGCATCCATTTCTCGTCCACGGCGTTGCGTGGCTTGCCGTCCTCGGGCGGCGCGTACGCCGGTATTGGCTTCACGCCGGTATCCGTCATAGTCATGGCCGCCTCCTTTCAATTTTGGCGTAAGGGGATAGCCTACGTGTTTCCCTTCCCCTTGTCAAATCCCATTAAAACACATCAAAACCGGTTAAAACACGTTAAAACCGGAAAAACCGTACAAGTGAGTGAAAATCATGGCGAACGTCACCAGATACAAGACCAGCAAAGGCGAAACGCGCTATCGCGTCCGCTACCGCAAACCGGATGGCACGCAGACCGACAAGAGGGGCTTCCGCCGTAAAATCGACGCCGAAAACTGGGCGGCCGAGCACGTCACCATCGCCAAGGCAACCAACAGCTACGTGGATCCGGAAGGCGGCAAACGGCTCGTCGGAGACCTGTATGAGCAGTGGCTGAAGGAAAAATGGCCGTTTTGGAAGGAAACCACACGGGTCAACGCCACCGACTCATGGAGGCTCTACTGCGAGGAGCGTTGGGCCGATCGTCGGATCGGCACCGTCACCCGCGCCGAAGTCCAGGCATGGATCAGCGACGTCATCGAGAACTCGGGTGCTCCCTCCGTGAGCCGTCCATACCAGACCATGCTCGGCATCTGCCGCATGGCCGTGCGGGACAGGCTCATACTCGACAACCCCTGCGAGAACGTCGAACTGCCCAAACTGCCGAGGCGCAAGAGCCGTCGCGTGTACCTGACCATACCCCGTCTGCTCGCATTCGCCGACGAATGCTCCAAAGGCAAGCATCTGGGGGAGGAACGGCGGGCGCTCGTGCTGACATTGGGGTTCTGCGGATTACGCTGGGGCGAGGCGGCGGCGTTGAAGGCCCGCGACCTGGACTTCGACCGGGGAGTGCTGCACGTGGGCGGCAACCTCGTATATGTCGGGGCGCGATGGGTCGAGGGGTCACCGAAGAACAGCGAGGAACGCGACGTGCCCATGCCTCTCATCGTCATGGAAGCGCTGAAACCGATATGCGGGGAACGCGAACCGGACGAAAGGGTGTTCCGTGATCTGCGGGGCGGCCCGATCATGAAGCAGAGCACGGCGAAGACGACCGGCTGGTGGTATCACGCGCTGGTGCGCCTGGGCTGGCCGAAGGAGGAATGGCCCACGCCTCATGACCTGCGTCACACCGCCGCCTCGCTGGCCGTGCACGCGGGCACGAACGTCAAGGCCTTACAGAGGATGCTGGGCCACAAGAACGCGAGCATGACGTTGGATGTGTACGCGGATCTGTTCGACAGCGATTTGATGGATGTTGCCCGTCTGCTCGATGCTGCGGTGCAGGTGGAGACGGGCATGGGAGAATGTGGGCAAAATGTGGGCAAAAACGTTTTGGAGCCCGTCTGAAACCCTCAGAAACGTTGGAATAACGCCATTCCTGCGAATGGTGGTTCTTCTGCAAGTTGAAGGACGCGCTGAGCTGAGAGCGGATGCGTTCTTGGCTCCCCCTCTGAGGGGAGCCAAGTCTGTTACTTCAGCAGGGAGCGGCACATGGAGCGGTATTCGTTGACGTAGCCGCCGCCGAAGAAGACGCAGTGGCCGGCGATGGGGTAGAGCTGCCAGAGCGTGATGCGCTCCTGCCATCCGGCCTTCAATGGATGTACGGACTGGTAGCCCTCGGTGATTTCGCTCAGATAGCTCATACCGAACAGGTGCAGCATAGCCAGATCCTCCTCGCGATGACCGCCATGTGCCGCCGGGTCGATGAGCACGGCCTCGGACTGCCCGGAATCGGCGGTCCACATCACATTGCCGCTCCACAGATCACCGTGGATGCGCGCCGGCTTGTCGGCCGCGGCGCGGCCCATCAGATCCGGCAACGCTTCAATCACACGCTCAGTCAACTCGACATCGCGCTTATCCAGCTCGCCACGTTTCACACCAAGGTTGACCATCGGGCGCAGACGTCCATCAGCGAAATAGCTGATCGGGTCGGTCCACTCGCCGGTATCCATTTTCACCGGGTCCTGCAATGGTCCGAAATAGCATGTGCCGTTATATCCGTCAGGCGCAGACCCGAAATACTTGGCACCCGCATCATGCATACGGGCCAGAGCCGCGCCAAAAGCTCGTGCCGCCTGAGGCGTGGGGGACGCGCTACCCACACGTTCGATATCCAGATAATCCTTGCCCCAGCCGTATACCTGCACCACGCGCGGGCCGCCTTGCGCATGAGCCGCTCCCAACCATTCGAGTCCTCGACCCTCGCATTCGAAGAATCCTTCCGGTGCGAATGCCCTGCTTTTGCGATACGTGGCCATAATGCTCCCTTCGTCGCTTACGTACTATATCCACTTTCATTGTAGAAGCCGTGGATGTTACCGATTCTTAGTGTTGTTCTACACCCCCTTGGGTAGGGTGTTCATCGTCATAACACATCAAATACTTAGAAATCACGAGGGGTTATGAATTTTTTCCAAGCGATCATTCTCGGCATCGTTCAGGCGCTGACCGAATATCTCCCGGTGTCCTCCAGCGCGCATATCCGTATTTTCGGCGATTTGATGCTGGGCTCTGATCCCGGTGCGGCGTTTACCGCCATCATCCAAATCGGCACCGAACTTGCGGTGATTCTGTATTTCCGTCACGACATCATCAATATCCTTACTCACTGGTTCAGCTGCCTGTTCGGCAAGAACGGCAAGGATTGGAAGGCCCGCATGGGCCGCGGCGACAATTACGCCACACTCGGCTGGAACATTATCGTCGGCTCGATTCCGATTATTATCCTCGGCTTCACTCTGCAGAACGTCATCGAAACCTCGTTGCGCAACCTGTGGATTACGGTAACCGTGCTGTTGGTATTCGGCATTCTGCTGTGGATGGTGGATGCCAAGGCTCGCCAGAACAAAACCATGAATGATATGACGTATCGTGATGCATTCCTCTTCGGTTTGGGCCAGTCCATGGCGCTGATTCCTGGTGTGTCCCGCTCCGGCGGCACCATCACCGTCGGTCGCGCACTGGGCTACACGCGTGAGGCCGCTGTGCGTCTGAGCTTCCTGATGGCCATCCCCGCGGTGTTCGGCTCAGGTTTGCTCGAAGCCATCAAGGCCGTGAAGAACTACAAAACCGATGCGATGTTCCCCGGCTGGGGGCCGACCCTCGTAGCCATGGTCATCAGCTTCGTACTCGGCTACATCGTGATCATCGGATTCCTGAAGTTCGTATCGAACTTCTCCTATAAGGCCTTCGCCATCTACCGCATCGGTTTGGCTGTGGTCGTCGCCTTGCTGCTGATTGTGGGCGTGCTGCCGGCCATCGATCCCTCCGTGGTGGCTGCGGCATAAGACGGGTCGATAGGCGACTCAATATTAATGGTGCTCCCGCCGGCGGGAGCTGTCAGCGAAGCTGACTGAGGGTGGTCACTGGAATATGCCAGCAGAACCACCCTCAGTCTCGCTACGCGAGCCAGCTCCCGTCAGCGGGATATTGTGTATATAGGGCTAATTGCCCATCTGGCGTAGAAACGCTTCCGCTTCTTTGACTAGTTGTTCAGCCTGGGGCGCTCCCAATGAAGCCTCCGCCTCGGCTTTCTGCTGCAAGTCGTAGTCGTGCTCCAAATGCTCCACATAATCATGAAGCTGGTCATTGCAACGAACCAGTATCGATGCCTGCGCCTTCCACTGTTCGGCTTTCTGCTTCAGGTCTGCCGTATCGAAGATGAAGCCGATATACTTGCCCAACGCATCCAGCAATCGTATAGTGCCGGCAGAGCATTCGTCGCTGCCCAAATATTGGGGGATGGACACCCACATCGAGGAATGAGCAAATCCTTGTTGTGCGGCAGCTACATCCAGAACAGTAGGAATGCCCACCGGGCCGTTATACGACCGGTCTCCTTCGCATTGACAGTCTCCGTCGCTGACGGCGATGGGCAACGGACGGGTATGCGGGCAATCGGAGAACATCGAACCTAACGTAATGATCCGATTGACATCCAGCTCATCGGCAATGGCCAGACTCTGGCTACAGTATTCCTTCCACCGATAGTTTGGTTCGGGGGCGATCTGCGCATAGATACGCTTGCCTGCGTCCAACGTGATGTCGTAGAACGTGGTCTGTGGCCAGATAAGATTGGTGCGACCCGAAACATGGCACAGCATAGGACGGGCAACCTGATAGTCATAGAAATCATCACATCTAATATGACGAATCTCGCGGGACTCATATCGCTTGACCAGATGGCGCACCGCGTTCGTCGCCGCCTGACAGGCATCATTCCATCCCTCGAATGCGGCGATCAATACTGCGCCGGTGTCCTTCGCTGCTTCACTCATACCTCTAGAGTAACTGGAATTCATTGCCCGAAGCGCACGCTTTAGCCATAAGCGAGAGTATGCAATTACAGGCGACACGCCGCAGCTGGACGAACTACACGCATGTGAGTATAGTAAACACTCGTGCTTCGGTAGGGAGACCTCGCCAAGGAAACACACGCGGACATAGCTTAGTTGGTAAAGCGCAACCTTGCCAAGGTTGAGACCGCGGGTTCGAGTCCCGTTGTCCGCTCTAGGTCCGTGAGTTGACAGACCTTACGGTGGGTTAGCCAAGCGGTTAGGCAGCGGCCTGCAAAGCCGTATAGACGAGTTCGACTCTCGTACCCACCTCTCAGACCAGCGAAGCAATTCAATGGGATGAAATATGACCCGGGCGGTTGGCGCAGTGGTAGCGCACTTCCCTGACACGGAAGGGGTCACAAGTTCGAATCTTGTATCGCCCACTCGATGAATCGCCGGCAGAATGTTGCCGGTTTTTTCATCACAGGCTCGGGCGATTGGCGCAGCGGCTAGCGCACTTCGTTCACACCGAAGGGGTCGTAGGTTCGATTCCTACATCGCCCACTGGATTCCGCTTCTCACGGCGGATTCCTTTGCGGACATAGCTTAGTTGGTAAAGCGCAACCTTGCCAAGGTTGAGACCGCGGGTTCGAGTCCCGTTGTCCGCTCCACAACGAAACCTCGCTTCGGCGAGGTTTTTTCGTATTGGTTCAGATGCTGGTGGTATTTGTCGCACGCCCAACCTATCGTGTCCTACGTTGATTAACCAGTCCAGGCCTGCACATTAGTACCGTGGGCCCCGATAGCAAAGGACAAATCATGGCGCAAGCTACCATCTCCATAACCGTCAACGGCGAAGCGAAGGAGGTGGAAGCAACCACCACCGGCGTAGAACTGTTCGCGGAAGACAAGAACATCATCGCGGTCAAGATCAACGGCGAGAACCGTGACCTGTACACGCCGCTGAACGATGGCGATACCGTCGACCCCATCGCCCTCGACTCCGAAGACGGCCTCGCAATCATGCGTCACTCGGCCACCCACGTCATGGCCCAGGCCGTGCAGGAAGTCTACCCGAACGCCAAGCTCGGCGTCGGCCCCGTCATCAAGGACGGCTTCTACTACGACTTCCAGGTCGACCAGCCCTTCACCCCGAACGACCTCAAGGACATCGAGAAGCGCATGCAGCGCATCATCAAGTCCTCCCAGTCCTTCCGCCGTCGTTCCGTGACCGAGGAAGAGGCTCTGAAGGAAGAGGCCGACCAGCCCTTTAAGATCGAACTGATCGAAGACAAGGAAGCACACCTCGACCCGGCCGCCGCCACCGAGATCTCCGAAAAGGAGCTCAGCTTCTACGACAACGTAGACCGTGATGGCAATGTGGTTTGGAAGGACCTGTGCCGCGGCCCGCACCTGCCGAACACCCGCTACATCAAGGCCTTCAAGATCGAGCGTTCCGCCGCCGCCTACTGGCGTGGTTCCGAGAAGAACCCGACCATGCAGCGCGTCTACGGCACCGCATGGGCCACCAAGGAAGACCTCAAGGCCTACCAGACCCGCCTGGAAGAAGCCGCCAAGCGCGATCACCGCAAGCTCGGCGCCGAGATGGACCTGTTCTCCTTCCCGGATGAAATTGGCCCCGGCCTGGCCGTGTTCCACCCGAAGGGTGCCGCCGTGATCAACGCTATGGAGGACTACTCCCGTGAGATGCACCGCAAGCACCACTACAGCTTCGTGCAGACCCCGCACATCACCAAGGGCGGCCTGTACGAGACCTCCGGCCACCTGCACTGGTACAAGGACGGCATGTACCCGCCCATGCACCTCGACGAGGAGAAGGACGCGGACGGCAACATCACCAAGCCGGGCGCCGACTACTACCTCAAGCCGATGAACTGCCCGATGCACAACCTCATCTTCAAGTCGCGTCAGCGCTCCTACCGTGAGCTGCCGCTGCGCCTCTTCGAGTTCGGCACCGTGTACCGCTACGAGAAGTCCGGCGAGGTCCACGGCCTGACCCGCGTGCGCGGCCTCACCCAGGACGACTCCCACATCTACTGCACCCGCGAGCAGATGAAGGACGAGCTCACCAGCCTGCTCACCTTCGTGCTGAACCTGCTCAAGGACTTTGGCCTGACCGACTTCTACCTCGAGCTGTCCACCAAGGACCCGAACAAGTACGTCGGCTCCGACGAGATCTGGGAGGAGGCCACCAACACGCTCGCCGAGGTCGCCAAGGAATCCAACCTCGAGCTCGTCGACGATCCGTGCGGCGCCGCCTTCTACGGCCCGAAGATCTCTGTGCAGGCCCGCGACGCCATCGGCCGCACCTGGCAGGTCTCGACCATCCAGCTCGACTTCAACCTGCCGGAGCGCTTCCAGCTCGAGTACATCGCGAAGGACGGCACCCACCAGCGCCCGGTGATGATTCACCGCGCCCTGTTCGGCTCCATCGAACGCTTCTTCGCCGTGCTGCTCGAGCACTACGCAGGTGCCTTCCCGGCGTGGCTGGCCCCCGTGCAGGTGCTCGGCGTGCCGGTTGCCGACGAGTTTGCCCCGCATCTGGCCGGCTTCGTCAAGTCCCTTGAAGATGAGATGGTCCGTTGCGAGATCGACTACTCCGACGATCGCTTCGGCAAGAAGATTCGCAACGCCTCCAAGTCCAAGGTGCCGTTCATCCTCATCGTCGGTGAGGAAGACATGAACAACAACGCGGTCAGCTTCCGCTTCCGCGACGGCAGCCAGCTCAACGGTGTGCCGGTGGACACTGCTCGCGAGCAGATTCTCACCGTCATCAAGAAGCGCGTCCAGGTGAACTCCGCCGACGACTTCAACGCTGCTGTGGCTGAGTGATGTGAATGGTACTGGCTCCCCTCTCTGAGGGGAGCTGACGCCGTAGGCGACTGAGGGGAGTCCTGCATGGCTCGCACTCCCCTCAGTCCGTTTCACGGACAGCTCCCCTCAGAGAGGGGAGCCAAGAAAGGGTGCGAAAATGACTGACGTGCGTGTCGATAATCCGGCGGACTTTCCGCCTCAGGAGGACACGGTCGAACGACTGTGGACTCCGCAGCGCATGACCTATGTGCTGCGCAACAGCGAGGATCGCCCAACCAAGCCCAAGACGAAGGAATGCCCGTTCTGCGCCGGACCCAAAAAATCCGACGAAGACGGCCTCATCGCCTGGCGTGGCACGCACGTGTTCGCCATCATGAACCTCTACCCATACAATGTCGGGCATCTCATGATTTGCCCGTACCGTCACGTCGGATTCATCACCGAACTCGACGATGCCGAACTGTTCGAATTCGAGAAGGCCACCACCCTCGCCATGAAGGTGATGGAGACCGTCTCCCGTCCGGACGGATACAACATCGGCATCAATCAGGGCGAGGTCGCGGGTGCCGGAGTCGCCGCGCACCTGCACCAGCATGTGGTGCCGCGTTGGAATGGCGATGCGAACTTCATGCCCATCGTCGCCCAGACGCGTACCATGCCGATTCTGCTGTCCGACCAGCGAGACGCCTATGCCCAGGCATTCGAACAGCTGGCCCCGCAGTATCATTTGCCGCTTGCCTGACCGGGTGCGGCACCCGCGCAACCGGTTTTATCGGTACGCGCAATAAGACAATCATCGGAAACATTACGGGTATGTCTGATTAACGGCCTACAATCGTTTCGTTTGACATCATCCGTTTCAATAATTGCTAGGAGCATTATGTCAGGTCATTCCAAGTGGGCGACCACCAAGCACAAGAAGGCCGCCATCGACGCCAAGCGCGGCAAGCTCTTCGCCAAGCTCATCAAGAACATCGAAATCGCCGCCCGCCTCGGCGGTGGCGACCCGGACGGCAACCCGTCCCTGTACGATGCCATCTACAAGGCCAAGAAGGCCTCCATGCCGGCCGACAACATCGCTCGTGCCGTCAAGCGTGGTGCCGGTGCTGAAGACGGCGCCGCCAACTACGAAGACATCGTCTACGAGGGCTACGCTCCTGCCGGCGTTGGCCTCATCATCGAATGCCTTACCGACAACCGCAACCGTGCGGCCGCCGAAGTCCGTTCCACCCTGACCAAGGGCAACGGCTCTCTGGCCACCTCCGGCTCCGTGTCCTTCAACTTCGAGCGCAAGGGCCAGATCGTGGTGCCGTCCGAGGGCGTGGACTTCGACAAGCTGTTCGAAACCGCCGCCGAAGCCGGTGCCGAGGACGTTACCGATGACGGTGAAGTGTTCACCGTTGTGACCGGTCCGTCCGACCTGTTCACCGTGCGCAAGGCTCTGCAGGAAGCCGGCTTCGACTACGATTCCGCCGACCAGGTCATGCAGCCGAAGAACGAGGTCGAGTTGAGCCTTGAGGATGCCCGCAAGGTGTCCAAGCTCATCGACAACCTCGATGACCTCGACGATGTGCAGAACATCTACTCCAACTGGACCGCTTCCGACGAGGTGATGGCCCAGCTCGACGAGGAGTAATCCTCGTGATTATCCTTGGCGTCGACCCCGGGCTCACACGTTGCGGGGTCGGCGTGATCGAAGCCGGCGAGCACCGCCGGCTTTCGTTTATTCACGTGGACGTGGTGCGGTCCTCACCGGATATCACCCAGGATCTGCGTCTACTGGCCATCTACAACGGCCTGTCCGAGAAAATGGACCGATTCGCGCCGGACGCGGTATCTATCGAGCGTGTGTTCGCCCAATCCAACCGCAACACCGTACTCGGTACCGCACAGGCCGCCGGCCTCGCCATGCTCGCCGCCGCGCAACGCAATATTCCCGTGGCGTTGCATACGCCTACCGAAGCCAAGCTGGCTATCACCGGTAACGGGCAGGCGCAGAAGATTCAGGTGGAGCGTATGGTGACACGTATTTTGAACCTCACCAAAATGCCGACTCCCGCCGATGCCGCCGATGCCTTGGCTTTGGCCATTTGCCATGCGCTGCGCCCGGCAGGCGCATTGCAGGGCGGCGAACGCGAACAACATCTGACCGCCGCGCAACGCCAGTGGGCTGAGGCCGCACAGAACTCCACGCGCCGCCGCATCAACCACGACCGAGGCATGTAGTATACTTTCGAACAGTTGTTCGAGTCTTGAATCCTGGAGCGCTGAAGGAGTACCTGTATGATCGGCATGCTGACCGGGCGGGTTGAATCGGTCGAAACCGATACCGCATTGATTGATGTTGGGGGAGTGGGCTACGAAGTGCGCATGTCCGCCACCGACCTGAGCCGTCTGCACGCCGGGCAAGACACCCGCGTCTTCACCTATATGAACCTCTCTCAGGATGCCATTACCCTGCATGGATTCCTGGATCGGGACGCCAAGAAAACCTTCCTACAACTCATCAAGGTCTCCGGCATTGGGCCTAAAGTGGCCCAATCGTTACTCTCCACACTGACGCCGAGTCAGTTGGCCCACGCCATCGCCGACAACGACGCCACCGCGCTGGCCAAGGCTCCGGGGCTGGGTAAGAAGGGCGCACAGAAGATCATCCTCGAGCTTAAGGGCTCTATTGATTTGAGTCAGATCGAGGGTGCTTCCGCTCAGGCGGCAACATCCAAGTCTCCGGTGGATACCGGTACGGAACAGGTTGTCGAAGGACTGATTTCGCTTGGCTGGCGTCAGCAGGACGCCCAGCAGGCCGTTGCCGAGGCTTGCGCCGAAAACGACATTCCCACGCCGCTTGCCACCGACGATGTGCCGCGTGTGCTACGTCTGGCTTTGGCGCTGATGGATAGGGGCCGCTGATGAGCGAGACAACGGATTACGGAGCCTCCAACACCGGTGCCAACGAAGAGTCGCTGCGCATGGTCTCCTCCCAGCCGATCGGCAACGAGCCGGTCAGCGACGAGGAGCTGCGCCCCCATGTTCTCGGAGGCTTTATCGGACAGCCACGGCTCAAGGCCCAGCTGCAACTGTTCCTGGACGCGGCCCGCAAACGCGATGTGCCACCGGACCATATTCTGCTCGCCGGCCCTCCTGGCTTGGGCAAAACCACGTTGGCCATGATCGTTGCCAATGAGCTTGAAGTGCCGATTCGCGTGACTTCCGGCCCTGCGGTTCAGCATGCCGGTGATCTTGCTTCGATTCTGAGCTCCCTCGACGTCGGCGAAGTGCTGTTCATCGACGAGATCCATCGTCTGCCGCGCGCCGCCGAAGAGCTGCTGTATATCGCGATGGAGGACTTCCGCGTCGATGTGATGGTCGGCAAAGGCCCGGGCGCAAGCTCCATCCCGCTGACCCTGCCGCGATTCACCGTCATCGGTGCTACCACGCGCGAAGGTATGCTGCCAAGCCCGTTGCGCGCACGCTTCGGCTTCACCGCACATCTCGACTTCTATCCGCACGAGGAGCTGGAAAAGCTCATCGAACGTTCGGCCAACGTACTGGGCGTAAACCTTGATACGGGTTCCGCTCATGAGCTTGCGTTGCGTTCGCGCGGCACGCCGCGTATCGCCAACCGATTGCTACGCCGTGTACGCGACTGGGCCATCGTCCACGACCTGATTGTGGTGCGGCCGGACGACGTCAAGGAGGCGCTGGCCCTGTACCAGATCGACTCCGAAGGCCTCGACCGGCTGGACATCGCCGTGCTCAATGCCATCGTGCGCAACTTCAACGGTGGACCCGTGGGCCTGAACAATCTGGCGGCCATGGTGGGCGAGGAATCGGAAACCGTGGAAACCGTGTGCGAGCCGTATCTCGTGCGCGAAGGTTTTATGATTCGCACGCCCAAAGGCCGTGTGGCTACCGAGAAGGCATGGCAGCATTTGGGGATTACGCCCAAAGATGATGTCAGCAAGCTCTTCTAGACTTTCTCCTGTTTGCACACTCGGCAGCGTTTCGTCAATGTCGCTCGTTTGAAGGAGTTGTTTCGTGGAACAGTACATTATGCTCATCGTGATCGTCGTCGTGTTCGGCGGCATGATGTGGTGGCAGTCCAAGAAGGCCAAGCAGCAACAGCAGGAGAAGCAGGACTTCCGTCGCAATCTGCAGCCCGGCACCGAGGTCATCACCATCGGCCAGGTGATCGGCAAGGTCGTCGAAGTCGACGAGCAGTATGAGGAGATCGTCATCGACTCCGAAGGCTCCAAGCTGCGTTTCGGCTTCAATGCCATCGCCCGTGAGTACATCCGCCCGGCCTATGTGTCCGATGATGAGGTCGACGAGAACGGCAACCCGCTGCCCGACGAAGACACCGAGGCTCCGGCTAACGATGAGGCTGGTCAGGTTCCGATCGAGGCGTCCGTCGTGTCCGAGGAAGACACCGCTGACGAGACCGGTGACGACAACGAAACCAAGACGAAGTAAGCTGTTCGATTCGGTAGCACCATCCGCGTATCGCATCGCAAAGGCATAAAAGGGGCGAGCACTATGGCACAGTCGGACATCACCATCGACGCATTGAGCAAGGTAGGGCAACAGGACGCCGAATATCTGGTGTCCTTGGTGCGTTCCGTACCGGGGTTTCCCAAGGAAGGCATCATCTTCCGTGATTTCATGCCAGTGCTCGCCGACCCCAAGGGCTTGAAGATTCTGCTCAAAGCACTTGAAGAGGCCCTGCCGGTGTCCCCGAGCGAATTCGACTCCATTGCCGGTCTCGAATCGCGCGGGTTCCTGTTCGGCCCGGCCATGGCCGCCCATTTGGGCAAGGGTTTCATCGCCGTGCGTAAGGCCGGCAAGTTGCCGCCTGAAACCATCGGTGAATCCTATGACCTCGAATACGGCACGGCCAGTGTCGAAATCGAAACCGACGCCGTACAGGCAGGGAAGCGAGTGCTCATCGTCGATGACCTCATCGCCACGGGCGGCACCGCCAAAGCCGCCACCGACCTTATCGAAAAGGCCGGTGGCACCGTGGTGGGCTTCAGTTTCGTGATGCGGCTCGATGGCCTCGACGGTCTGGATAAGCTCGACGGCAAGCCCAGCAGCTCGCTGATCGCGATGCCGGCCTGAGATTTCGTCTCACCCAACGTACAGTCAGTTTTCAAGGTCCGGCATGTACTGTGTACAGTTACATGCCGGACCAATTACATAGTCAGGGAAGGATCGATGGATCTTTACGAATACCAGGCGCGTCAGCTGCTCGAGGAACAGGACATTCCCACCCCGGACGCCATCTTTGCCCAGAACTCCCATGAAGTCGCTGAAGCGGCGGACAAAATCGGCTATCCCTGCGTAATCAAGGCGCAGGTCAAGATCGGTCATCGTGGTCAGGCCGGCGGCGTCAAGATCGCCCATAACCGCGACGAGGCGATTCTTGAATCCGAGTCCATCCTGCCGATGACCATCCACGGGCACAAGGTTTCCGGCGTGCTTGTGGCCGAAGCCAAGAACATCCTGCACGAATACTACGTGTCCATCTCCGTGGACCGCACCTCGCGCGACTTCGACGTGCTGGCCACCGCCAACGGCGGCACCGAAGTCGAGGAAATCGCCAAGGAACATCCGGAGGCCGTCAAGCGCCTGCACATCGATGCGCTCGGCGATTTCGACTTGGCCGCTGCCACCGAAATGGCACAGAGCATCGGCTTCTACCACGCGGACGTCGATCAGGCCGCACAGATTCTGCTCAAGATGTGGCGCTGCTTCAAAGACAACGACGCCACGCTCGTGGAAATCAATCCGCTCGCCAAGATCGGCGACCCGGATGACGAATCCACCAAGCAGCTGAGCGCCTTGGACGCCAAGATCTCCTTGGATGACAACGCCTCCTTCCGCCATGACGGCTGGGCGCGTTTCGTGGATCCCATCGTTCCCGATCCCTTCGAGCAGCGTGCCCGCGAACACGGCCTGCACTACGTGCACCTGCACGGCGAGGTCGGTGTGATCGGCAACGGCGCAGGACTCGTCATGAGTTCCCTGGATGCCGTCTCCGGCGCTGGCGAGGAACAGGGCACCAACATCAAGCCCGCCAACTTCCTGGACATCGGCGGCGGTGCCTCCGCAGCCGTCATGGCCGAAAGCCTGGAGATCGTACTGTCCGACCCTCAGGTCGAATCCGTGTTCATCAATGTCTATGGCGGCATCACCTCCTGCGTGGAAGTCGCCAACGGCATCCTCGAAGCGGTCGCCAAGCTCGGCGGTTCCAAGCCGATCGTTGTGCGCTTCGATGGCAACGCCGCCGCCGAGGGTCTGCATATCCTCGCCTCCGCCAATAACCCGAATATCCATGTGTCCGAGACCATGGAAGGCGCGGCAGCCAAGGCCGCGCAGCTCGCCGGTGAGGCGACCCAGTCCAAGGAGGTTCGCTGATGCTGTTCATCGAAGACGGCGCTCCCGTTATCGTCCAGGGCATGACCGGCCATCAGGGCATGACCCATACGGCTCGCATGCTCAAGGCCGGCACCAATATCGTCGGCGGCGTGAACCCGCGCAAGGCCGGCACATCCGTCACCTTCCCCGGTGCCAAGAACGGTGCCGACGCGAACATCCCCGTGTTCGCCACCTGCGGCGAAGCACGTGAAGCCACCGGCGCCAAGGCCAGCGTGGTGTTCGTGCCGCCGAAGTTCGCCAAGTCCGCCGTGGTCGAAGCCGTCGAAGCCGGCATCGAACTCATCGTGGTCATCACTGAAGGCATTCCGGTGGCCGATTCCGCATACTTCGTCGAACTGGCGCTCAAGAAGGGCGTGCGCATCATCGGACCGAACTGCCCTGGTCTCATCACGCTCGGCAACCCCGGCGTCAATCTGGGCATCATCCCCGACGGCATCGTCGGCCGCGGCCCGCTCGGACTGGTCTCCAAATCCGGCACCCTCACCTACCAGCTCATGGGCGAATTGTCCGATATCGGCTTCACCGCATGTCTCGGCGCCGGCGGCGACCCGATCGTCGGCACGACGCTGCTGGAAGCCCTGCAGGCATTCGAAGCCGACCCCGACACCAAGGCTGTCATGATGATCGGCGAAATCGGCGGCTTCGCCGAACAGGACGCCGCCGCATGGGCCAAGGAGCACATGACCAAGCCGGTTGTCGCCTACATCGCCGGTTTCACCGCCCCCGAAGGCAAGCAGATGGGCCACGCCGGCGCCATCGTCTCCGGAGGCAAGGGCACCGCCCAGGACAAGAAGAACGCGCTCGAGGCGGCGGGCATCCCCGTGGGCAAGACCCCGGGCCAGGCCGCCGAAATCATGCGTGACGTACTCGCCAAGGCCAACATCGACTGATCGGTTCCAACCAATCGTGATGAAAGCCGTGATTCGCCAATGGGTGCGGGGAGCCATAGTCGCCCTCGCATCCATGGCCATCTATGCCGTTGCATTAGGCTGCTATACAGCGCTGATGTTATTGGTCGTCTCTATGGAAGAGGGCGGCGACAATCTCACCGTCGGCACAACCTCGCTGACACAGGCCGTTGTGCTTCTGAGTGAGGGATCGGGCTTTAGAACCGATTCGTTCACCCTCACCATTACGCCATTGCTGTTGACCATACTGCTGATATGGCTGATCAATGCACTCATCATGCGAATCAAAGCATACGGGCCGCATGCGTATGTTGCCGGATTGATTGTTTGGCTCGGGTTGAACGAGGCATTCCGGCAATCCGTGCACCTAGGTCTTGTCGATGACCAGTGGCTGGTGTTGCTGAAAGCAGCCATCGTATTCTCGATCGGTTTCCTATGCGCAGCCGTACCGGAATCAGCCAAAATGCGAGCATTCAGGGACTGGACTCGCAAGCAGGTGCCGGCGGACATACGCCACTGCCTGAAAATCGGCGTCGCCTTGGCCGTCGCGATACTGGGCATATATCTGGCAATTGGATTGTTTACCGTCATCGTATGGTCGGTACGCAACCATGCCGCTGTCGTATCGTTGTTCGAATTGTCCGGGATGGAAACCGGTTCACGAATTCTCACCACCGTCGCCATGCTGATCTGGCTACCCAACGTCATGCTCTGGGCTGTTTCCTGGCTCTTCGGCGGCGGATTCGCCATCGGTGATTTGGCCAGTTTCACATTATGGCTCGGCCAATCCAAAGAGCTTCCTGCAATTCCGGTATTCGGTATTCTGCCCGAACCGGTCAGCAGTGAACTATGGCGTACCGTTGCCTTGAACGCGCCTCTCGCCATCGCTGCGCTCGTGGGCCTGCTGGCTGTATTCCTACCGCAAGGATTCGCCTGCAGACCGTTGAATGTACGGAATACGTCCACCCGCGGCCCGGTACTGGTTTCGCTGATCTACTCCGCCGGGGCATTCTGCCTGAGCGCGATGCTGATCTCACTGGCATCCACATTGCTGTTCGCTCTGTCCAATGGATCGCTTGGCGATCATCGTCTTGCTCACATAGGCGTCGACGTCATGGCCTCCACCAGAGTCGTCGGTCATTCGACCGCACTGGGACTTACCGCGGCATGGCTGCTCGCGCTGATTGGCATAGCGCTCGTTTTTCCGATAGTCTGGTTGGTTGAGAGAATCAAGGATTCCCGCACCACCGCCGCGACATCGAAGACCGCCACCGTTCATCAGGCGCGGTTCCTAGCGTCACAACCACAAGAATCCAAGGAGGAACAGGATGACAAACACGAACCGACCGATACGTCGAGCACTGGTCTCGGTCTTTCATAAGGAAGGCATCGAAGTACTCGCGGAAGCGTTCGTGAAGGCCGGCACCGAAGTTGTTTCCACTGGTTCGACCGCCAAGAAGCTTGCCGAACTGGGCGTCAAGGTAACCGAGGTGTCCGATGTCACCGGATTCCCCGAATGCCTCGACGGCCGCGTCAAGACGCTGCACCCGTACATTCACGCCGGCATTCTGGCTGATATGACCAACCCCGAACACGCCAAGCAGCTCGAGGAGTTCGGCATCAAGCCGTTCGACCTGGTGGTCGTCAACCTGTACCCGTTCGCCGACACCGTGCGCTCCGGCGCCAACGAGGCCGATACCATCGAGAAGATCGACATCGGCGGTCCCTCCATGGTGCGCGGCGCGGCCAAGAACCACGCCACCGTGGCCATCGTCACCGACCCGGCCGATTATGCACTGGTCGCCTCCCGCGTGGCCGACGGCACCGGCTTCTCCTTGGACGAGCGCAAGTGGCTTGCCGCCAAGGCCTTCGCGCACACCGCCGCCTATGACGCCACCATCAACGAGTGGACCGCCAAGCACTGGCCCAAGCCGGCCTCTCTGGACGCCGTCGAGGTGGACAAGGACGATCAGGGCACTGAAGTCGATCCCGCCAAGTTCCCGGCCCAGTTCACCCGCACCTGGGATCGTGCGCACACCCTGCGCTACGGCGAGAACTCCCACCAGCAGGCCGCCCTCTACATCGACCCGCTCAACCAGACCGGTTTCGCCCACGCCGAGCAGCTCGGCGGCAAGCCGATGAGCTACAACAACTACGTGGACGCGGACGCCGCCTGGCGCACCGTATGGGATATGGCTCCCGCCATTGCCGTGGCCGTAGTCAAGCACAACAATCCGTGCGGTCTGGCCATCGGCGCGACCGCGGCCGAGGCCCACAAGAAGGCTCACGCCTGCGACCCGATGAGCGCCTACGGCGGTGTGATCGCCTGCAACTCCAAGGTCACCCTTGAGATGGCCGAAAGCGTGCGCCCGATTTTCACCGAAGTCATCGTCGCCCCCGACTATGAGCCGGCCGCGCTCGAACTGCTGCAGACCAAGAAGAAGAACCTGCGCATCCTCGAGGTGGCCGAGCCGCCGAAGGGCCACGAGGCCATCCGCCAGATCGATGGCGGCCTGCTTGTGCAGGACACTGATCTGATCAACGCCGTCGGCGACGATCCGGACGCCTGGAAGCTCGTGGCCGGCGAGGCCGCCGACGCTGACACGCTGAAGGACCTCGTGTTCGCATGGCGTGCAATCCGCTGCGTGAAGTCCAACGCCATCCTGCTGGCCCACGACCAGGCCACGGTTGGCATCGGCATGGGCCAAGTCAACCGCGTGGACTCCTGCCATTTGGCCGTCGAGCGCGCCAACACGCTGGCCGATGGTGCCGATCGCGCCACCGGTGCGGTCGCGGCATCCGATGCGTTCTTCCCGTTCGCCGATGGTGCCCAGGTGCTTATCGACGCGGGCGTCAAGGCCATCGTGCAGCCTGGCGGCTCCATCCGCGATGAGGAGGTCATCGAAGCGGCCAAGAAGGCCGGCGTGACCATGTACCTCACCGGCACCCGCCACTTCTTCCACTGATCGGGACTCTCTGAGGGGAGCAGCTCAGCCAAAACGCACAAAGGTGGGATTCCGCCTGACCCGTCAACGGGTCCAAGCGGAATCCCACCTTTGCTATTCGCCTGCTATTGTGGTCACGTAACCGTTCGACAGAAGGAATCGCAACATGCACAACCATCCCTATGTATCCGAAGCACATGAGGGCAAGCCATGGTTTGAATGGTGCGTACTCGGCGTCGTCGCCGTCATCACACTGCTGGTTGCTTTCGGATATACGATGGCCGCCACGGTCATACTTGCCGTGACGGCCATCATCACCGGGCTTGTTCGCCTGATTCTTCAGGACAGAAGCCCATGGAAAGTGCGCTCAGTGGCGTTCGACTCCTTCATCGGCATCGCCTTGGGAATCGGCCTGCTGATTACCTACTTCAGCTTCTTTGGACTCTTCGGCAACATCTTTTTCCGCTGAATCGCCATCAGACGAGGCGGCCTGATCGAAGAATTCGCCATCGTCGAGCGTGTCCGCGTTTGCATCGGCATCCGTCTGCGGAAGATCGGCGGCAGCCGGCACTTTGGGAGTGGTCATCATCTGCGCGATGATCATGACCAACGCCACCACAGCGGCGGCCAAGACCGGGCTAATCCAGAATACCCACAGCTGCTGCAGCGGATTTTGCGTAAGACCCTCATTCATCGCGGCCAGTGCGATGCCGGTGGAACGGGCGGGATTGAGACCGGCACCGGTAACCGGGTAGCTGATGGCGGTGGCCAGACCATAGGCAAGACCCATGGCAATGACATGACGGTCCGAGGACTCGCCGTGATCACCCAGAGAAGACATGGCGGTGGCAACGACAATCAGAGAGGCAACGACCTCGACGACAATCGCCAGCGTAATCGAGAACGTAATGCCATACTGGGTCAGCAGCGAGTAAGACACGGAGCCGTTCTCGAAACCGTTAACGGCCGGAGTCAGCCACACTTTGGCAGCTACCTGCTCGGATGTGGGCAGCAGCTTGACCACGGCGAAGCCGGCGGCGATGGCACCGATGACCTGAGCGGTCACATAGAGGATGCCATCCAGGATTTTCGTCTTGGAAACCAGCACGGAGGCTACGGTGATGGCCGGATTCAGCTGGCCACCGGACACGCGGGAGAAGATGGCGGTGACTGCGGCATATGCCAAGCCGGTAGCCAACGCGAAGAACACGATATTGATGCCATACACGGCCGAACCCCATGTGGAGAAGGCGTAAATGGCAAAGCACAGCAGGAAGCTGCCGGCCAATTCGGCGCACACGCGCAGGGCCAGCGGCTGTTGCTTGGTTTCTTCCATGATTGTTCATTCCTTTTCATCTGTTGGAAAACGGGCGAACCCGCACAAACGGTTGCCAGTCTAGCAGCAGTCCTACGTTGCGGTATGATATATAGGTTGGAATTGGCTGGGATTCCAGTCCGCCAACTCTGAAGTATGTATACAAATCGACAGTCTCTGCGATGACAGAGTCTGTCCGGCCACGTTGGGAGAACGATGCCAAACGCATATTCCCGCGCTGCGAAAGCGCAAGACGATTCCAATTCCATTCGACTCCAGAAGCTGCTTGCCCAAGCGGGATTCGGTTCTCGCCGCAAGTGCGAGGACATGATTACCGAAGGCCGTGTCGAGGTCGACGGTGAACTGGTCACCGAGCTCGGAACTCGCGTCGACCCCCATAAGCAGCAGGTGCGCGTAGACGGTTCGCGCGTACGCGTCAATCCGAACCACGTCACTCTGGCACTGAACAAGCCCCGCAAGGTGCTCTCCGCCATGGACGACCCGAAGGGCCGCTACACGTTGCGCGACATCGTGGGCGACAAGTACGAGCGCATCTTCCACATGGGCCGTCTCGACTACGATTCCGAGGGTCTTATCCTCATGACGAACGACGGCGAACTCTCGCAGCACGTCATGCACCCCAAGTACGAGGTCGAAAAGACCTACGTCGCCACACTGGAAGGCAAGATCTCCGGCACCGTATGCCGTCGACTCGTGACCACCGGCGTGCAGCTCGACGACGGCTGGATCAAGCTCGACCACTGCGCGATCATCGACTCCTCGCGTGACCACACGATGGTCAAGGTCGTGCTGCACTCCGGCAAGAACCGCATCGTGCGCCGTATCTTCGGCTCAATCGGCTTCCCGGTCAAGCGCTTGGTGCGCACCCAGATCGGCCCGATCAAGCTCGGTGATTTGAAGCCCGGTTCCTACCGCGTGCTGTCCCAGACGGAAGTCCGTTCGCTGTCCAAGGAGGTTGGTCTGTGATTCGCGTTGCCATCGACGGCCCCGCCGGCGTGGGCAAGTCGTCCACGTCCAAGGCGCTGGCCAAGTATTTCGGATACGCCTACCTTGACACGGGCGCGATGTATCGTGCCTGCGCTTGGTGGTGCCTGAAGCAGGGCATCGATCTGGACGCCGAAACCGTGGATGAGCGTGTCATCACCGAAGCGGTGGGCGAGTTCTTCACCGGCGACCATTTCGATATCTCCGTGGACCCGGACAACCCCCGCGTATTCGCCGACGACGAGGACATCTCCGAGGCCATTCGTTCCTCCGAAGTCTCCAGCCATGTCTCCAAGGTGTCGAACGTCATCCCGGTGCGCAACGTGCTCATCGCCGCCCAGCGCGCCTACATCGCCCGCGAAGCGTCGGCCGACTCCTTCTCCGGGGGTTTGGGCATCGTGGCCGAGGGCCGCGATATCACCACCGTGGTGTCCCCGGACGCCGAGGTGCGCGTGCTGCTGACCGCCCGTGAGGAGGTCCGTCAGGCCCGTCGCACCGGCCAAGCCGTCAAGGGCGTGGGTGCTGAGGATGTGGCTGCGCGCGACAAGGCCGATTCCAAGGTCACCAGCTTCCTGACCGCCGCCGATGGCGTTACTACCATCGACAATTCCGATTTGGACTTCGCCCACACGCTCGATCTGCTCATCGGTCTGGTCGAGGACGCCATCGAGAACCAGGAGTACGAGCAGTATGCCGCCAATCTCGAAGGCTATGAGCTGGACGAAGGCGATGAGGATCTGATTTCCGGCCGCGGTTTCACGGAAGGCGCGCGCAAGGCCGGCCCCAAGCCGGTGGGTGTGCTGGCTGTTGTAGGCCGTCCGAACGTGGGCAAATCATCCCTGGTCAACCGTATCCTCGGCCGCCGTGCCGCCGTTGTGGAAGACACGCCGGGCGTTACGCGAGACCGTGTGAGCTATGACGCGGAATGGGCCGGCACCGACTTTAAGCTGGTGGACACGGGCGGCTGGGAAGCCGACGTGGAAGGCATTGAATCCGCCATCGCCTCACAGGCACAGGTTGCCGTGACCTTGGCCGATGCTGTGGTATTCGTTGTCGATGGTCAAGTGGGCATGACCACCACCGATGAGCGCATCGTCAAGATGCTGCGTGCCGCCGGCAAGCCGGTCGTGCTGGCCGTCAACAAGATCGACGACCAGGCCAGCGAATACCTTGCCGCCGAATTCTGGAAGCTCGGCCTCGGCGAACCATACTCGATTTCCGCCATGCACGGCAGGGGAGTGGGCGACCTGCTGGACGTCGCGCTCGACAAGCTCAAGCAGGCCGAGAAGACTTCCGGCTACCTCACGCCTTCCGGCCTGCGCCGCGTGGCTCTGGTGGGCCGCCCGAACGTGGGCAAGTCGTCTCTGCTCAATCAGCTGGCGCGCGAAGAACGTGCCGTGGTCAACGATTTGGCCGGCACTACGCGCGACCCCGTCGACGAAATCGTCAACATCGATGGCGAGGACTGGCTGTTCATCGACACGGCCGGCATCAAGCGACGCCAGCACAAGCTCACAGGCGCGGAATATTATTCCTCTCTGCGCACGCAGGCCGCCATCGAGCGCTGTGAATTGGCGCTGATCCTGTTTGATGCTTCGCAGCCGGTATCCGATCAGGATTTGAAGGTCATGTCCACAGCCGTGGATGCGGGCCGTGCGATCGTGCTCGTGTTCAATAAGTGGGATGCGATGGACGCGTTCGACAAGCAGCGTCTCGAACGCCTGTGGAACACCGAATTCGACCGTGTGATGTGGGCCGAGCGTGTGAATCTGTCCGCCAAGACCGGCTGGCACACCAACCGTCTGACGCGAGCCATGGATAAGGCCTTGGAATCCTGGGATCAGCGTATTCCTACAGGCAAGCTCAACGCCTTCCTCGGCAAAATTCAGGCCGCCCACCCGCACCCGTTGCGTGGTGGCAAGCAGCCGCGAATCCTCTTCGCCACGCAGGCATCCACGCGCCCGCCGCGTTTCGTGATCTTCGCCACCGGCTTCCTCGAGCACGGCTACCGCCGCTACATCGAGCGTTCCCTGCGCGAGGAATTCGGCTTCGAAGGCACGCCGATTCAGATCTCCGTGAACATCCGCGAGAAGAAGAAGCGGAAGTGACACGCGCGTAATTTGCCAGATTTCAAATATCTGGTAAATTATCTACTCGGTGCTTTTGCACCATCGGGCCGTAGCGCAGTTTGGTAGCGCACTTGACTGGGGGTCAAGGGGTCGCGGGTTCAAATCCCGCCGGCCCGACCGATTAGCCCCGGAATTCTGCCACTTTTGAGTGGTTGTCTTCCGGGGTTTTTCCGTTTTCAGACAATATGAGACAACATGACGACGGACTTACCTTTGTAAGCCATTCGTAATGAATTATCACCGACAATTCACCGCCTCCGCACCCCCGTCGTATGCGTTTGCCCCAAACAGGGGCTAGACTGGTTCCTATTGATTTGACGAAAGGGACCCGAATTGACAGAAATAAACGATAAGGCCCAACTGGATATCGCCGCCGCTGACGACACCGACGCCGTTACCTCGGACACCCCCGAAGAAACCGTAAACACCCCCGAAGTGGATGAGACTTTCGAGCTTTCGGCCGCCAAGATGCGCGAGCATGGCATGAGCGAAACCGCCATCAACCAGTTCCACCATTTGTATGACGTATGGCGCCATGAAGAAGCCTCCAGCTGGATTCGCGAGGACGACATCGAGCCGCTTGGCCACGTGCCCAGCTTCCACGACGTCTATGAGACCATCAACCACGACAAGGCCGTGGACGCCTTCGCCAAGACCGCATTCCTCAAGCTCAATGGCGGTCTGGGCACCTCCATGGGATTAGACAAGGCCAAGTCGCTGTTGCCGGTGCGTAGGCACAAGGCCAAGCAGATGCGCTTCATCGACATCATCATCGGTCAGGTGCTTACCGCTCGCACACGCCTGAACGTCGAACTGCCGCTGACGTTCATGAACTCCTTCCACACTTCGGCGGACACGATGAAGGCGCTCAAGCATCATCGCAAGTTCAGCCAGCATGACGTGCCGATGGAAATCATCCAGCATCAGGAACCCAAACTCGTGGCCGCCACCGGCGAACCGGTGAGCTACCCCATGAACCCGGAGCTGGAATGGTGCCCGCCCGGCCACGGCGACCTGTTCTCCACCATCTGGGAGTCCGGCCTGCTTGACGTATTGGAGGAGCGCGGCTTCAAGTACCTGTTCATCTCCAATTCCGACAATCTCGGTGCACGCCCCTCGCGTACGTTGGCCCAGCACTTCGAAAACACAGGTGCCCCGTTTATGGCTGAAGTGGCCATCCGCACCAAGGCCGATCGCAAGGGCGGCCATATCGTGCGAGACAAGGCCACTGGTCGCCTGATCCTGCGTGAAATGAGCCAGGTCCATCCGGATGATAAGGAAGCGGCCCAAGACATCGCCAAGCATCCTTACTTCAACACCAACTCGATCTGGATTCGCATCGACGCTTTGAAAGACAAGCTCGCCGAATGCGATGGTGTGTTGCCGTTGCCGGTGATTCGTAACAAAAAGACCGTGAATCCCACGGACCCGAACTCCGAACAGGTGATTCAGCTGGAAACCGCCATGGGTGCCGCAATCGGTCTGTTCAACGGTTCCATCTGCGTCCAAGTGGATCGTATGCGCTTCCTTCCGGTGAAAACCACCAATGATTTGTTCATTATGCGTTCCGATCGCTTCCACCTGACGGACACGTATGAGATGGAAGACGGCAATTACATCTTCCCGAACGTCGAACTTGATCCGCGATACTACAAGAACATCCGCGATTTCGACGAACGGTTCCCCTACGCCGTGCCATCTTTGGCCGCAGCCAACTCGGTTTCCATTCAGGGCGACTGGACATTCGGACGTGACGTCATGATGTTCGCCGACGCCAAACTTGAAGATAAAGGCGAGCCAAGCTATGTGCCGAACGGCGAATACGTTGGTCCGCAAGGCATCGAACCGGACGATTGGGTGTGATTTACAACACGGTCGAACGATAAAAAAGATATTATTTTTGTGAAATGGCGCTCAAGTGCGGAAAAAGCCTCTAAGATAGAGTGAGTGTGAGGAAACTCATACGCACTTATAACGAAACAATAACTATACGTGAGGACTAATGGCAGAGGGCACAAGCGGACGTCGGCGTTTTTCCGACAAATGGGGCAAGCACGAGCTGGACGTACTGGCTGTGTTGTCATCCGCGTTCCCGCAATGGCTCACATCCCGCCAAATTGCGCAGCGCGTCAAGGCTTACGCCGACTCGTATGGAGAGCTGGCAGATCAGGCCGCCAAGGCCGCGTTCGCCAAGCAGTTCCAGCGTGATCGCGCCAAGCTCGCCGCTATGGGCATCGCCATCGAATCACGGCAGCCTGAGTATTCGTCCAAGTCGGAAGGCCAGGACTTCGCGTCCTACCGTCTGCAGTTGGGCGACGAACCGCGCATCCGTCTGATGTTCGAGCCGGAAGATATGCCGGTGCTTGCCGCCGCCAACTATCTGGCTCGTTCGATGTCGATTTCCTCCGAGCCGGATCAGTCCCAGCTCGCCCAACATGCGTCGCGCACCACGCCGCGTGTGCCGCAGACCCCTATTCCCGGTCTCGGTTTGGATTCGATTGCGCCTGGCTTGGGCACGCAGCCCATTCCGGACTCGCTGGTCAAGGTTATCGATTCGCGTCGCTTTGCCGCCACCGTTGATGTGGACGGCGAACACCTGAACGTGGCCTACACCGATTCCGACGATTTGGCCATGTTTGTGCTGGAGCATCCGGGTGCCACGATTGTCAGCCCGCAGGAGGCTGTGGACGCCTATCATCGCCGCCTGCACGCCGCCAGCCGATTCACTCTGGCTGACGAATCCGCCAGCCCTGTAAGCGCCTCGGTGGTTTCCCCGTCGATTAGTCGCGATGTTCGTGAGCCGGGTGATCCCGAGTCGATCAAGGCCCAGAACAAGAAGAACGGCCCCGCTTTCCAAACGGGCAGCGAGGTGGATCGTCGCCTGCGTCTGATGCTGTTCCTCTCCGCTCACCTGGGTGAGGAATTCTCGATGAGCGAGCTGGCCGAGCGCTTTATCGGCAAACCGAAGAACGACGACGAGCTCAAGAAATTCGTCAACATCATTCATAAGGACATCAACACCCTGACCACCGTTTCCGACGATGGTGAGATGGCTGGCAGCCAGTTCTTCGATATCGACTGGCCGCTGCTGGATGCCGAGGGTATTGTTTCCGCCACCAACTCGTTGGGCCTTGAACGTCTTGCCGGCATTTCGCCGCAATACCTCAGCATGCTCACCGCCTCGGTCAGCTACTTGGCGCATTCGCCGTTACTGCCGGACAAGCAGCGTGGGCAGGCCGAATCCCTGTATGAGCGTTTGCGCCGCCATGTCAGCCCGGGACAGACCCCGTGGCTGAGCCTGACCGGCTATGAGCTGGAGCCCCGAAGCTTCTCCATCGTCAAGCGCGCGATCAACACCGATTCGCTGTTGGACATGGAGTACTCCGACGGTACCGGTAGTACCCGTCGCAAGCTGGTGGCCCCCGCCAAGATTTTCATCGACGAAGGCGTGTATTATGCCGCCGTCTACACGGATGTCGGTTCCGCCGCCCCTAAGGACAAGAAGGCCTACGTCTCCAAAGACAAGACCATCGACAAGGCGAACGGCAAGCCGCGCATCTGGCAGGTGCTGCGCTTGGCCCGTATCGAAAAGGCGGAACTGGTCAAGCCCACCAAGCAGATCAACATCCCGAACATGCCGGTGAGCGAACTGCGCAAGTGGAGTTTCGACAACGGTACCGACGCGGTGTTCATCACCGATCAGCGCGATCTGGCATTCATCAAGACATTGCCGGGCGCTACCGTCGAACAATGCGGTGCCGGTGAAAAGGTGCATCTGACCGTTTCCTCCGACTCCTGGTTCGTGGCCTTCTGCATCGCACACGCGCGTCATATCACGGCGGTCGCCCCGGAAACGTTGCGCACCATGATCGTGGCACGCGCCGAACGCGAACTGAGCATCAGCGAGAGCAAGTAAGGAGCCTTTCATGCCTTGGTGGATATGGCTGATTCTGGCCCTGTTCATGCTGGCCATGATTGTTGCCGGACTCATCTATGCAGCCCTTCATGGAATCCGTGCCTTGAAAGACATGTCCGACATCGGCGGCCAGCTCGGTGAACGCGTGGCCGCGATGGGGGAGTCTGGCACCTCTGCCGACACCAGCGAGCCGCCTCTGTTCACTCAGCCGCTCAGCGTGGCACAGAATCGTTATGCCGAGGCCCATGCGGACGTGATTCGCAGCAAGGCCGCCAAGCGCGAACGCCACACCCAGGCATGGGCCCGCTGGAAGCGATTCAACAACTAACGGAAAGCAGCAATGGCACGTCACCAACACCATAAGGGCAATGCCGATTCCCAGACGCTGAGCCCTTCGCAGCGGTACGCATCATTCCAGAAAGTCCAACGCCATCGGGCGTCCGCAGCAGCGCGATTCGCCGAATCCCTGCCTTTCGAACTGGACGATTTCCAGACCGAAGCCAATGACGCGCTCGAAGCCGGCAGCAACGTACTGGTCGCGGCCCCAACCGGTGCCGGCAAAACCGTAGTGGCGGATTTTGCCATTTACCTCGCCCAGGAACGCAACGTCAAAGCCTTCTACACCACACCGATCAAGGCGCTGAGCAATCAGAAATACCATGATCTGGTCGACGTGTACGGCCCGGACAAGGTAGGCCTGCTCACCGGCGACACCTCGATCAACTCCGAGGCGGACATCGTGGTCATGACCACCGAAGTGCTGCGCAACATGCTCTACGAGCGTTCCACCACGCTGAACGCACTACGCTACGTGATTCTCGACGAAGTGCACTATCTGGCCGACCGATTCCGCGGGCCCGTGTGGGAGGAAGTCATCATCCACCTGCCCAAGACGGTCAAGATCGTCGGCCTGTCCGCCACCGTGTCCAACGTGGAGGATTTCTCCAACTGGATTGCCTCGGTGCGAGGCGACACCAAACTGGTGATCAGCGAACACCGCCCCGTGCCTTTGGAACAGCACGTCATCGTGCAGGCGGACGAACACACCGAGCCCGAGGTGCTGGACCTCTATCGCCGTGATGGCAACGGCGAGCAGACCACCAAACTCAACGCCGAACTCATCAACCGGCTCGATCAGTTGGACCGCAAGGCCGCACGCCGGCGCGGCGAGGAACGCCCCGATAAGCGCAAGGGCTTCGGCAGAGGCCGCGGCGGCAAAGGCGCCAAAGACCGTGCCCCGAAAGCGGAACGCCACACCCCGCGCCGCTGGGCCGTGGTGGACGAGCTTAACTTCCTGGGAATGTTGCCCGGCATCTACTTCATCTTCTCGCGCAACGGCTGTGACCAGGCCGTGGAACAGTGTATCAACGCTGGACTGGAGCTCACCACCGATGAGGAAGTGACCAGGATTCGCCGCATCGTGGATGAGATGGTGGAGGGGCAACTCACTCAGGAAGACCTGAAAGCCCTGCAGTTCTCCAAGTTCCGCTTTGCATTGGAAGAAGGCTTCGCTTCGCATCATGCCGGCATGATTGCCCTGTTCCGTCAGATAGTCGAACGATTGTTCGAAGAAGGTCTGGTCAAAATGGTGTTCGCCACGGAAACACTGGCATTGGGCATCAATATGCCGGCCCGCTGCGTGGTGGTAGAGAAACTCGAAAAGTTCGACGGTACCGGTCATGTGGGCCTGACGCCCGGCGAATTCACGCAGCTCACCGGTCGTGCCGGTCGGCGCGGCATCGACACCATCGGCCACGCCATCGTGGTCGACCATCACGGTTTTGTGCCCGCCACAGCCGCCTCGCTGTCATCCAAGCGTGTCTACCCGCTGCACTCGAGCTTCCGACCCACGTTCAACATGGCCGTGAACCTGCTCAACTCCAGCGACTACGAGACCGCGCGCGTTACCCTGGACCAGTCGTTTGCCCAGTGGGAGGCCAACGAATCGGCCTGGCAGCTGGAATCGCAGATTAACACACTGAAGAACGCGCTGGCCGGATACGAACAGGCGTTCGCATGCGAACACGGCGACTTCAAACAGTTCATGACCCTGCGTATGGAGCTGAGCGACATCGAAAAGGAAGGCCGCCGCAAACTGAAGCACGAAGTGTTCCTGACCGATCAGGAGCGTTCACGCGCTTTCCAGAACCTCGACCAGCGCATTCGCGATTTGCGCAAGGCGGAACACGAGCATCCATGCCGCAACTGCCCGGACCTCCAGCAACACCTCAAATGGGGCCACCGCTGGGCCCGCGAGACTCGAGAACTGCAGCGCGTCACCGATCGCTACGACTCCCGCACCGGGTCCGTGGCACGCCAGTTCGATTGCATCTGCGATATTCTCACCGGGCTTGGTTACCTCGAACGTCATGTCAATGCGGCCGGCCACATTGACATGACGTTGACTGAAAAAGGTCTGCTGCTGCGCCGCATCTACAGTGAACATGACCTGGAACTGTGCGAGGCGCTGCTCGCCGGCACGTTCGACAAGCTCGACGCCAACGGACTGGCCGCTGTGCTCTCTTCACTGGTATACGAGGCCAGACGCGGGGGAGACGGCGAACCGAGGCACTACCCGGGCGGCATCTCCGGGCCCATCGCCATCGCTTCGTCCAAGCTCAAGGGCATTTGTGAAGACATCGATATCCTGTGCGAGGATCACGGTCTGGACGAGATGCAGCGGCCGGATTTCGGCATTCTCGACATCATGTATGAATGGGCGGATGGCGGTTCGCTGGGATCGTGCCTGTACGGCACCGACATGACCGGCGGCGACTTCGTGCGCACTGCCAAACGACTGGCTGACGTGCTGCAGCAGATTGCTGTCGCCCAGCCGCTGCCGTTCGACGGGGGAGAGCGGCTGGCAGGCCTCGCCCACGAAGCGGCCGACCGGGTCAATCGTGGCGTGGTGGCCTACTCCGGCGTGGACTGACGGGGCTGTTTGACGGGAGTTTGTCAGCCGACGTCGGAAGCTTGGAATAGCGGCCAAGTCCGAACTGTTGCGTAAATTAGTAGGGTTAAAGATCTTTCAAGGAGGATGCCGATATGGCAGAACGTAGCCTCAGGGGCATGAGCATCGGAGCGAAATCGCTGGAGTCCGACGACAACGTCGATTTCGCCGCGCGAAACGATGTGGCGTATGTATGCCCGAAGGGCCACCGCACCATCCTGCCGTTTGCCGAGGGTGCCGAAATCCCGGACGAGTGGGAGTGCCGTTGTGGTTCCGTGGCCCACCGTGAGGGCGACGCCGACCGTGAGGGCGACGAAATCAGCAAACCCACCCGCACCCACTGGGACATGCTGCTGGAACGCCGTAGCGAAGAGGAACTGGCCACCCTGCTCGAAAAGCGCCTGCAAATGCACCGTGACGGTTGGATTCCCGACTACGAGTGATCTCCTACTGAACAACACGTGAACTTGATGCCCAGTCATCCCGACTGGGCATAATCATTGTTGGAACAAGTCGCATTGTTTGACGACCATTCAAAGCAGTCGACATGAACAAGGGGGAGTGGAATCTCAATGGCACAGCATCCGATGAAAGTGGTCCTGTTGGATCTCGACGGCACGCTTACCAAGTCCGACGGCGGCATTATCGGCTCCGTCATCAAGACCTTCGAAGAGATCGGTCGACCGGTTCCGGACGCCGCCGAACTGCGACGCTTCATCGGACCGGCGATTATTGAATCTCTGCGTCGCAATCATGTGCCTGCGGAAGATCTGGATCGGGCCGTGGACATCTACCGCAGCTACTACGGAGACCGTGCCGTGTTCGACGATCCGAACGAGCCCGGCAACAAGGTGCCCGGACGACTGGTGAACGTCGTATTCCCAGGCATCCGTGAACAGCTGCTCAAACTGCATGCCGACGGTTACTACCTGGCACTGGCCAGCTGCAAGCCCGAATACCAGTGCATGCCTATCTGCGACCATTTCCACCTGACCGAACTGTTGGACGGCATCTATGGTGCTTCCAAAGACAATTCCCGTCTGGACAAAGATCAGGTGATTCGGTACTGCTTCGACAAAATCGGTTTTGATGCTGCAGCGGGGGACAGGGCCGTGATGATCGGCGACCGCTACACCGACATTGACGGCGCCCACGCCTGCAATTTGGACGCCATCGGCTGCCGCTGGGGCTACGCTCCGGCCGGTGAGATGGAGGAACACGGCGCGTACGAGATCCTCGAGAAGCCCGAGCAGATCGAAGAAGCCGTAAACCGTTATTTCCAAACGCACTGAAACACAACGGCGAGGACTTCTTCATGATGGGATGCGATGGAGCCTGCGCCGCGGGCTTCGATCTGGTTTTCATCGGTTTGCCATTGCTGTCGCTGTATGAGATTCCCATGCTGATATGGTTCATTTGGCGAGCATTCCACTGGAAACGAGATGACAAGGATTGGCTGAAAGGCACGGCGATTCTTGCAATTGCGGTGGTCGCTCCGGTGCTCCTTTGGCTGTCGGCCTTGGTATGCGTGGACTAGTTGATACAGGCGACCGAATCCTTGTCAAGGATAACTAATCTGACATAACGTACATTATCGGCTAATAGTATGTGGTGATTTTAGCCGAACCAGTAGTATCTAGCTGCGGATTAGCCTCGCCGCAGAGAATCGGCTACTTCGCAACATCATCCTTATTCCGGTGAGAAGCAACGCCCAAACGCTTGTCCATTTCGGTTTCCGAAGCGTTGCGTGCCTGCAGATACATGGCGATGAGTTCCAGCAGCACCAGCGCGAATATGATGATTGCTCCGGGCAATTGCGCGTGGTCGTAGAACGCGAGCATGCGAGCATCCATCAGATCCGCTGTAAACGTCAACACGGGAAACGGGATCAGCGCCGCCGCAAACGACATGAAATGCGTTTTCACCATCGACCAGTCGACCGGATCGACCGGCGGTCGCCGGCGTTTCGGCGTGAACAGATGACCTCGGCTGACCGTTATAGTGATGATGGACACAGCAAAGATGACGGCGACCATCCACAGAACGCCCGGCAACAATCCGACAACAATCCCGTTCACCCGGTCCTCCAATCAGTCATAATAATCACCGCAACATATAAAAACATAAGATGGCAGGCAACAAAAGCAACACATACAACAAAGCGACCTGCCGACCAAAGCCGGCAAGTCGCCAACAACCATACATGTATCAGGCGGTTGCGCGTTGCAAGCGCTGTGCCTCGAGCTTCTTGCGCATCCTCATGGCAGTCAGTTCATCAATCGGACGGCCCGTGGCAATCGTCAGCGGCTTGGCCTCAAGATCAACATATTCTTCCTGTTCCAAGGCCGTCTCAATCTGGTGCCACAACGAACCCACCGACACGGCGAACACTGCCTTACCGCTTTGCAACAGTTCGAGCATCTGTTCGCTGGTTGTGCATTCATGTACGTTTTGACCATCGCACATGATGGTCACATTGGCCAGCTGATCGGTGCTGCGTTGAGTCAAGAATCCGATGGCCGCCGTTACGTTCTGCAGATTCACACCGGCATCAAGCAACTTCTTGGATACAGCGAGAATCACCACATCCTTAAACGAGTATAGTCGTCGTGAACCGGAGCCATGAGACGGCGTGATGGACGGCTCAACAATCTGCTTGCGTGCCCAATAATCGAGCTGTCGGTACGTGATGCCGGCCACCTTGGAGGCCACAGTGCCACGGTAGCCGCGCTTGATCTCCTCAGTATCGACGTTGGAGAACAACTCCCCCTGAATCGCGTCAGCGTTCAGATTCTGACGGTCCTCAAGCGAAACATGAAGATGCAGCCCGGTCTGTCCCATGGCACTCCCCTAACTCATGCGTGTCTCGCATATGACTCACACTGGTGTAATCACATGATTGCAATTTCTGCAATCAGTCTAACCCCGTGCTGGGTGTGGACTATTGGGAAATAATGGCAGATTTCGTGAAGAACACGAGGCGGAATTTACCGATCATGATTTCGTCGCCGTTCTTCAGCGTCGCCTGATCAACACGCTGACGGTTCACGTAGGTGCCGTTCAGACTTCCTGCGTCAACCACAAAGAACTGACCGTTGACCCTGCGGAACACGGCATGCTGACGGGATACGGTGGAGTCGTCGAGCAGAATATCAGCTCGCGGATCACGGCCGACGGTGATTTCATCCTCGTCAAGCAAGTAACGAGAACCTGAGACCGCTCCCCTGGCGGAAATCAGCAATGCCGTTCCCTCGGACAATCTGGTGATGGTGTCCAGATCCTCTTGAGTCAGCGGTCGATCGCCGGTGGTGGTAATGGGCAGTACATTAATCGCGGGCAGGCCGATAATGGTGGTTTCGCCTGCGCTAGGAATCGGGTTGGTCATAATCCCCTATTCTACCGTCTTTGCATACTGGTTTTGCGTAGCTTCGCGTACTTCGTCGATAATGATGCTGTCAGAAGGCTGTACATTGACGTTGGACCCGTATTTCACCTGGAGCTGAGCGCCCACACCGCCGGCGATATCGACTGCGTTGGACAGTTCCTGCGGATTGCCAATGGCCTTCACCGTGTATGTGGGCTTGATGGTGGTGCCATCCACGATCAAACCTTCCTCGGCGTCCTGAATGTAGGTGGAGGTGATGACGCGCACGTTATTGATGGCGATTACCTCGGCACCGGCATTGCGAAGTTCCTCGATAAGGTTGAACATGATTGAGGCGTCCACTTTAGTCGTCAAGCCTCGTCCGATTCGGATGGTCACGCCTTGACCCTTTGCCGGGAGTCTGCCGGAGATCAAGCCGCTGGTCTCCTCGTTTTGCTTGGCGATCTTACGCGCCTGCTCCTGCTCGTTAGCCGCCGATTTCAGCGAGTTGAGCTGGCTGTTCAACTGGGTTTTACGCTGCTCGAGATTGGAGATTTGCGTATTCGACTCGTTCAGCAGCCTTACCAGTTCACTCTCGTCCATCGTTTCGTACGTGGATTTAGTGTTATTGATCTGGCTCATGTAGGCGAAACCCAACAACGCGCACATCAGAGCGATGAGAATCGAGGATAGTAACCGTGATTTGTTGCTGGCACGGTTGAGATCCTTCCGGGGCTTCTTACGCACCGTGGGAAACGACCCGGTTTCCATCCGGTCGTTGACCTTGTCTTGTGCATGCTGGTCGCGCATTTTCTCCAGCATGTTGTCTGATTGTGCTTTACGTGCCATACGTCAGTACCCTTGTCAGCCTCGGAAGATGAAGCGTCTGATCGCGGACACGTTGGAGAAGATGCGGATGCCGAGTACGACGATGACGGCTGTCTGCAGCTGCGAACCGACGCCGAGCTGGTTGCCGAGGAACACGAGCAGTGTTGCCGTCACCACGTTGGCGAGGAAGGAGATCACAAACACGCGGTCGGAGAAGCTGCGCTCGAAATAGGCTCGCGCGGCACCCAGCAGGGCGTCAAGAGCAGCAACCACCATAATCGGCAGATAAGGCTGCACGATGATCGGAATGTCCGGCTTGACGAACACGCCGATGACGACGCCGATGATTAGTCCCAGAACGGCTGCCATTATTCATTCCTTTCCGCGTACTTCACTTCGCCAGTGACTGCTGCCTCAAGTGTAATCGAATTGGATTTGCTCACCTGCGGGTAGATACCGGCTTCCTTGAAGGAATCGTAAAGACTTGCAAGTTTCTTCTTCCCCATCGCTTCGGCCAAGGCGCTCTTATCGCCTATGGCTTCAATGGTATAGGGGCTTTGTATCGCGGTCATGCCGATGAGAATATGCCCGCCGGCCTTGCGTATCGAGGTTTGCGCGCCGAGCCTATTACCGTTGATGGCAATGGCTTCGGCTCCGTTTTGGAACATCAGGGAGACCAGTTGCTGCAGATCCAGATCGGTGATGACTCGGATGTTCGTGGAGGTGCCGACTCTCGTCGAGGAGGATTGATCCGACTGGCTTGCCGCGATTGGATCGGCCAGCGTCATGGTGATTCCTTCGCCTTCGACCACCGTGGCACCATTGACCATTTCGTCTTGGATAAGCGTATCGCTTTTCACGCTGCCGGATATTTTCTTGGACTGTTCGTCAACTTGGGAGCGCAAATTATTGACGTCCGTGGTGAGTTCGTCTATTTGCGAGTTGCGATTCTCCAATTGCGTGGCCAAAGTCTGCCGTACCTGCTTACGCGGATCGGATTGCAACTGTTGCACGAATAGGCTGCAGGCAAAGCCAACGCCGACGCAGATGATGAATACGACGATGCGATTAAACCAGATGGAGAAGGTCGAACGATGCTCATGGACCAGTCGTGAGTCGGAGAACATCGGATCCATCGGACGATTGACAAGATCATCGATGAGCTGAAGCGAATCGTCGTTGGTTTTACGGCGACGTCTGGTGCGGATGGCGGCGGCGTCATCCGGGGAAAGCGCATGATGTGATTCCGCGCCTCGGACTGAGTGGGAGAACACGGCGCGGCGTCGTACCGGCTCATTCTCCTTGGGTACGGGGAATGAGACCGGGGCCGTGGCCTCAAGCGCCATACTTCTCCCCCAGTTCCTTGCGTAGCAATCCGACGCCCTGCTTGGTATAGATATATCCGGCGAGCCAATACATGGCGATGCCCCAGATGCCGGCGGCCAGCGCGGCGATGTAGAGCAAGTGGAAAAACGTACTGGTGCCCAAATCGGCGAAAATCAGACCGACGATGGAAATCATCAGCAGCGCGGTACCGGCCTTGCCCACGAAATGCACGGGCAGCGGACCATAACCGTACTGGGCAAGCCATAGCACCTGAATCGCCATCCACAGATCCCTCAGTCCCACGATAATCAGCATCCACCATGGGATGATGCCGGCGACGCTGAGAGCCAGAATCGAGCAGAAAATGAGCAGTCGGTCGGCGATCGGATCAAGAATCTGACCGATCTTGCTCACTTGGTTGAATCTGCGCGCGATGATGCCGTCAAGTCCGTCTGAAGCCGAGGAAATGGCGATCAGGGCTAGCGCCGCAATCATCTCGTGCTTGGAGATCAGCACGCTGATGAAAGGAATCGAGATGATTCGCAGCGCGCTGATCAAATTGGGCACAGTGAAATAGATGTCACGTGCTTCCGGACTGTATCTGGCGTTGACTTTCTGGTTGGTCATATCGACTAACAGTCTACATGCGGGAGGCTTGCAGAGCGGTAACGATGATGCCGCGTGCGCCGACTTCGTACAAATCATCCATCAGCTGGTTGACCTTGGCCTTGGGAACCATGACTCGCACGGCGTTCCACTGTTTGTCGTGCAGCGGGGAGATCGTCGGGCTTTCAAAGCCAGGGGTCACGGCCACGGCGGCGGCGACCTTGCTGATCGGAATGTCATAGTCCATCAGCACATACTGATGCGCAGTGAGCACGCCTTGCAGACGGCGGGTCAGCACGGCCAGACGTGGGTCCTGCTCGTTCAGACGCGGCGAACGAATCAGGCAAGCTTCGGAGTGCATGAGCGGTTCGGCAAACACGCGCAGGCCGGCGTTGCGCAGGGTGGTACCGGTGGAGACCACGTCGGCGATGAGATCGGCCACGCCCAGCTGCACGGAGGATTCGACCGCACCGTCCAGATGGATGGTCTCGGCCTGGATGCCGTGCTCGACCAGATAGTCGTGTACGAGCTTATCGAATGTGGTGGCCACGCGCTTGCCCTGAACATCCTCCAGGGTGGTGATCGGGGATTCGTTCGGTGCGGCGAAACGGAAGGTCGAGGCACCAAAGCCGAGCGGCATGTGCTCGAGCGCGGCGGTACCGGAGTTCTTGAGTAGATCCTGGCCGGTGATGCCGACGTCGATGGCGCCGCGGCCCACGTATACGGCGATATCGAGCGGACGCAGGTAGAACAACTCGATGCCATTGTCGGGATCTTGCACGACCAGCTGGCGAGGGTTGGTGCGCAGACGGTAGCCGGCCTCGGCCAGCATGTTCCACGCGGGTTCGGATAGCATGCCCTTGTTGGGCACTGCGATTCTCAGCATTTGCGTTCCTCTCACAGGTGCTTGTAGACGTCCTCAAGCGTCAGGCCGTGCTTGATCATCATGACCTGGACGTGGTAGAGCAGCTGGCTCATTTCCTCGGCGGTGCGGTCCGCACCCTCGTATTCGGCGGCCATCCAGGTCTCGCCGGCCTCTTCGATGATCTTCTTGCCGATGAAGTGGGTGCCCTTGTCGAGCTCGTCGACGGTCAGGGAGCCTTCGGGGCGGGTCTGGGCCTTTTCGGACAGTTCGGCGAACAGGGATTCAAACGTCTTCATGTGATTCAGATTCTTTTCTTGTGGTTATGGATGAAAGGTGGATTGCGGTTCAGGCTTGGAGCTCAGGCCTTGAACGCGGCCTCGGCCTTGGTGCGGATGTCGTCAATGGCTTGGGCAGGATTCTCGGCGCCGTACACGGCGGAACCGGCAACGAGCACGTCGGCACCGGCCTCGGCCACGATGTGCGCGGTCTTGGGGCTCACACCGCCATCGACTTGGATGCGGGTCTTCAAGCCACGGCGGGTGATCTCATCGCGCAGGCGGCGGACTTTGGACATCTGGTTGTCGAGGAACTTCTGGCCGCCGAAGCCGGGCTCAACGGTCATGATGAGGACCATGTCGAACTCGTCGAGGATATCGAAGATCGGCTCGACCGGTTCGGCCGGACGCACGGCGAAGCAGGCCTTGCAGCCCATCTCGCGCAGCTGGCGGGCCAGACGCACGGGGGCGTGGGTGGCACCCATGTGGAAGGAGACGGAGGCGGCGCCGAGCTTGGCGTATTCGGGAGCCCAACGATCCGGGTCCTCGATCATGAGGTGCACGTCGACCGGCAGATCGGTGACCTGACAGATGCGGCCGACGATCGGCTCGCCCAGGGTCAGGTTCGGCACGAAATGATGATCCATGACATCGACGTGGACCAAGTCGGCGTTGGCGATGGCCTTGAGATCACGTTCGAGGTTGCAGAAGTCAGCGGACAGGATGCTGGGTGCGATTGCGATATTGCTCATGGTTTCCTACCTTATCTGTGCAATGGGACTTGGAGCCCCGTGTTTCGCGCTGTTTCGGCGCTGTTTATCGTGGTGTCACTTAGTGCGATTGGTTTGCTTTTTCTGGCGAAGTTGTTCCTCTTCGATGCTCTGGCGTTCGAGCTCGTCGGCGGTGACCGCCGCAAGCCCGCGCGCCTGCGCCTTGGGGTCCGGCCCGTACTGGTAGAGCACGACGAACAGGATGCAGCCGAGCACGAAGACGATGATCGCGGTCCACACGTTGGTCCTCAGGCCCAGGATCACCGTGGAATAGTTGATGCGCACGTTCTCGATCCAGGTGCGGCCCAGGCCGTACCACATCAGGTACATGGCGAACTGCTGGCCGGCCTTGAGCCGGTCGGCAAGCTTGTGGCCGAGGTAGATGATGAGCGCGGCGCCAATGAGGTTCCAGATCATCTCGTACAGGAACGTCGGGTGGAACAGCGTGGTCCTGTAGTCCGGGCATTGCGCGCCAGAATAGCAGATTTCGGATTTGCCGATGGCGTCCGCGTCGTTGAGCTTCAGGCCCCACGGCAACGTGGTGGGCCAGCCGTAGAGTTCTTGGTTGAACCAGTTGCCGAGTCGGCCGATGGCCTGGGCCACGGGCAGCGCGGGGGCGATGGCATCGGCGAAGATCGCGAACGGATAGTGCTTGTGACGGCACCACAGGAACGCCACCAAGGTGCCGACGGAGATGCCGCCGAAGATGGCCATGCCGCCTTCCCACACCTTGAGGATGTTGACCAGGTTGCCGGTGGGCGGGAAGTAGTCGGCCGGCGTGGTGATGCAGTGGTAAAGGCGCGCGCCCACCAGTGCGCAGGGCACGGTGACGAGCGTGGTATCGAGAATCTGGTCGAAGGTGCCGCCGTACCGCTTCCAACGTGTGGCGAGGATCCATACGGCCACGCAGATGCCGATCAGGATGCAGATCGCGTACATGTGGATAGTGAACGGGCCGATCTCGAACTTGGAGAAGGTCGGCGAGGGAATATAAGCCAGATTCATCGTGCCTCTACTTGCTGGTGCTCATGGTGTGTGTCCACGCGCGGGTTGTGCTTGACGCTCTGTGACTACCCTACCGTGTCACGGCACAACCCGCGTGAGGCGCACCGGGTGTTTACCGGGCGTTGTGGATGCCTTCGGCCAGTTCCTCGCTCTTGGCGGCGAGCAGCTTCAAGCCTTCCTTCGGGTCGCGTGCGGTCTTGTTGTCGTCCGCGAGCAGGGTGTGCACGAGCGCGGAGCCGACAATGACGCCGTCCGCGTAGGAGCCGACCTTGGCGCCGTGTTCGGCGGTGGACACGCCGATGCCCACGCACACGTTCTCGGCACCGGCCTGACGGGTACGTTCCACGAGGAGTTCGGGCGAGGCGTCGATGGTGGCGCGTTCGCCGGTGACGCCCATGCGGGCGGCCGCGTACACGAAGCCGCGCGCGTTGCGGGCCACGGTTTCGAGGCGCTCGGTGGACGAGTCCGGGGAGACCAGGAAGATACGGTCGAGTCCGTGGCGGTCGGAGGCTTCGATCCACTCCCCCGCCTCGTCCGGGATAAGGTCCGGGGTGATGAGACCGGCGCCGCCGGCGTTCTCGAAGTCGCGGGCGAAGCGCTCGACGCCGTAGTGGTACACGAGGTTCCAGTAGCTCATGATGAGCGGCACGCCGCCGGCGTTGGCCACGGTTTCGACGGCCTCGAACACGCGCTTGATGGTCTCGCCGTTGTTCAGGGCGATGGAGGCGGCAGCCTGGATGACCGGGCCGTCCATGACCGGGTCGGAGTACGGCAGGCCGATTTCCACGGCGTCGACGCCGTGCTCGACCATCGTCCTGAAGGCGTCAAGCGAGACGTCCGGGTTAGGGAAGCCGTAGGGCAGGTAGCCGATGAAGGCGGGCTTGTTCTCGGCCTTGAACTTGGTGAACATAGCGCCCGACTTGCTGGGCTTGTGGCTGATGCCCAGCGGCTGGCCGGACGGCGTGGTTGCTTCGTTGGTCATAATCAAAAATCTCCTCTTCTTGTTCAGGCGACAGTATTGCCGTGGGCGCCGGTCACATCGAGCGCGGCGGCCTGGTCGTCGGTCAGATAACCGAACCACTTGCCGGCGGTGGCCATGTCCTTGTCGCCTCGGCCGGAGATGTTCACGATCATCACGGCCTTGTCATAGCCCTTGGCCTTCAGATCGGCGGCGGCTTTGTACGCGCCGGCCACGGCGTGCGAGCTTTCGATGGCGGGGATGATGCCCTCGGTCTGGCTCAGGTCGCGGAAGGCGTTCATGGCCTCCTCGTCGGTGGCCCAGCTGTAGTTCACGCGGCCGATGTCCTTGAGCCATGCGTGCTCGGGGCCCACGGAAGCGTAGTCGAGGCCTGCGGAGATCGAGTAGGTGTCGAGCGTCTGGCCTTCGTCGGTTTCCAGCAGGTAGCTCTTGGCGCCCTGGAACATGCCGAGCTGGCCGGTGCCGGGGGCGAAGCGGATGGCGTGCTTGCCGGATTCGGGGCCGTTGCCGCCGGCTTCGTAGCCGTAGAGGTTCACGCGCTCGTCGTCCAGGAAGGCGTTCATCACGCCGATGGCGTTGGAGCCGCCGCCCACGCAGGCGCAGATCGCGTCCGGATGGTCGATGCCGTACCAGTCCTGGAGCTGCTGCTTGGCCTCCTCGCCGATGATCTTCTGGAAGTCGCGCACCATGGCCGGGAACGGGTGCGGGCCCGCGACGGTGCCGAGCAGGTAGTGCGTGTCCTTGACGTTGGTGACCCAGTCGCGCAGGGCTTCGTTGATGGCGTCCTTCAGGATCTTGTCGCCAAGGGTCACCTCGACCACTTCGGCGCCGAGCATACGCATGCGGGCCACGTTGAGGGCCTGACGGCGGGCGTCGATCTGGCCCATGTAGATGCGGCACTTGAGGCCGAGCATGGCGCACACGGTGGCGGTGGCCACGCCGTGCTGGCCGGCGCCGGTCTCGGCGATCACGCGGGTCTTGCCCATGCGCTTGACGAGCAGGGCCTGGCCGAGCGCGTTGTTGATCTTGTGCGCGCCGGTGTGGTTCAAGTCCTCGCGCTTGAGGAAGATACGGGCGTCAAGACCGGTCTTCTCTTTGACAAGTGCGGAGAAGCGCGGGGCATCGGTCAGCGGGCTCGGGCGGCCCACGTAACGCTGCTGGAGCGTCATGAATTCCTTGTGGAATTCGGGGTCGGCCTTGGCCTCGTTGTACACGCGCTCAAGCTCGTCGAGGGCGGTGATGAGGGCCTCGGGCACATAGCGGCCACCGAACTGACCCCAATACGGTCCCTGATGTTCGCTGAGCGGGGTCGTTTCGGATGCTTTCACTTGTGCTCCTGCCTTTACTAGTCGTTCCACTGCAAGTTCATGATTGTCGGCGGTGGCCACGCCCTCGCCGACCAGTACCGCGTCCGCTCCCGCGCGGGCGTAGTCTTCGACCTCGACCGCGCCGAATACGCCGGATTCCGCTACCTTGATGACGTCATCGGGCAGATCGGCCGCGAGTTCGTTGTATTTGTTCACGTCCACCTTGAGGTTCTTCAGGTTGCGCGCGTTGATGCCGATCACCTTGGCACCGGCCTTGCGGGCGCGTTCGATCTCTTCGCGGGTGTGCGTCTCCACCAGCACGGTCATGCCGAGCTCGTGCGCCAGGTCGAGCAGGTGCTTGAGCTGGACGTCGTCCAATGCGGCGACGATGAGCAGCACCAGGTCGGCGCCGTGGGCGCGGGCCTCGAAGATCTGGTAGTCGGTGACGATGAAGTCCTTGCGCAGCACTGGAATGTGCACGGCGGCGCGGACCTTGTCGAAATCGTCAAGGCTGCCGAGGAATTTGCGGCCTTCGGTGAGCACGGAGATGGCGCTTGCGCCGCCCTTCTCGTACTCGCGGGCCAGCGCGGCCGGGTCCGGGATGTCGGACAGGTGGCCCTTGGACGGAGACGCGCGCTTAATCTCGGCGATCACGGGGATGCCGTCGGCGCGCTTAAGCCATCGTGTCGCGTCAATCGGAGCCGGGGCCGCCAGCGCGGCCTTCTTCACATCCTCAAGCGATACGGTGAGCTCACGGGTGCGCTGATCCTCCAGCGCTCCCGCCACCAGTTCGTCCAAAACCGACATGGTCCTCCCTTTGTTGGTGTTCGGTCATGCGCCACTCTAGGTCACGTCCTGTCCCGATTGCCGAACCCGTCCTACATTTTGGGCTTTCGCAGGCGATTCCGGCTTAGGCAGAACATTGGCATAAACTGGCACGCATGTGCAGACGTTTCGCGCTCGACATCGTCACTGAATCAATGTTTGCTATATATGTATCACAGTGTCATAACTATGAAATCATATTGTGGAATTGTGGCACATGAAGTTCGCATGACAACGATGTCAACGTTGGTAGGTGGACCAGTAGGTGCCGTTGCTGCCGGTGGTGGTGGTGAACTGCCGATGTGATTCAGTCCACCAGCCCGCGCAGCAGCGCGATTTCGTCGCGGTGCGTGGTCGGCGTCTGCTCCTTGGTCTCGAGAATCATCGGGAGCTTGGCCATGGTCGGATCGTTGACCAGTCGCGTGAAGAACGGGATGCCGAGCTGCCCTTCGCCGATGTTGGCGTGACGGTCCTTATGCGAGCCAAGGCCGAACTGCGAATCGTTCACATGAATCGCTTTGACCCTGGCCAAGCCGATCACCTCATCCAACTGGCGCATCACACCGCCGTAGTCGTTCACCAAATCGTAGCCGGCATCCAACACATGGCAGGTGTCGAACGTGACGCCGACGTTCGCCTTATTCTCCACGCCATCCATGATCGTGGCGAGCTCATCGAAATTGCGGCCACATTCCGTGCCTTTGCCGGCCATGGTCTCCAGAAGCACCATGACGCCGGTCGTACGCTCGAACACCTGATTCAGTCCCTCGCTGATCAGCCGGCAGCCGGTCTCGGAGCCTTGGCCCACATGCGCGCCGGGATGAATATTGATATACACCTCCTGGCCGGCCTCGCGGATGGCGGTCAGCAGCTCGATGTCCTCGGCCAACGCCTCGATCGCGAATGCGCGCTTGGCCTCATCCTTGCCGGCCAGATTGTAGACGTACGGCGCGTGGACGACCAACGGCCCATAGCCCTCAGCCTTCAGACGCGCACCGAACGCCGCCGCGCCGGCCGGGTCGAGCGCCTTCGAACGCTTGCCGTACGGGGAACGCGGGAAGAACGCGAACGCGGTGCCGCCCTCCTCATGGGAGCGTTCCAGCAGCGCATTCCATCCGCCGGCCGTCGACAGATGCGAGCCGATATACAGTTCCGTCATTCCAAACTCCTCGTGTTCCACTCACTGTTCGTGTTACCGCTATCATATGGTAGGCAGCATCGAGCGCCGCCCGCACAACCGACACGAGACACAACTGTTCACCCGACCAAAGGAGACCCGATCATGGCGGCAGCCGGCACACCCAAGGACGATACCGGCCTTGAACGGAAGATGGAGTCGCGCCACCTGACGATGATTTCCCTGGGCGGTGTGATTGGCACCGGTCTGTTCGTCAGCTCCGGCTATACGATTCATCAGGCGGGGCCACTGGGCGCAATCCTCGCTTATGCGGTCGGCTCCCTGCTCGTCTACTGTGTGATGGTCTCGCTGGGCGAGCTGTCCGTGGCCATGCCGTATGCCGGCAGCTTCCACATGTATGCGAAGCGGTTCATCGGCCCCGGCACCGCGTTCACCATTGCTATCCTGTATTGGCTGAACTGGGCGGTGGCGCTCGCATCGGAGTTCACGGCGGCCGGGCTGCTGATGCAGCGATGGTTCCCGCATTCGCCGTCCTGGGTGTGGTCGGCCGTGTTCATTGTGGTGGTGTTCGCGCTCAACATCATGTCTGTGCGGCTGTATGGTGAGGCGGAGTTCTGGTTCGCGTCGATCAAGGTGTTCGCCATCATCGCGTTTATTGTGATCGGCCTGCTGGCGATTTTCGGCGCCATACCGATTGCCGGCCATGATTCCGCGCCGTTGCTGGGCAACTTCGTGGCCGACGGCTGGTTCCCAAGCGGCATCGCACCTATTTTCTCGACTTTGCTGACCGTGGTGTTCGCGTTCTCCGGCACCGAAGTGGTGGGCGTGGCGGCCGGCGAAACCAAAGATCCATCGCGCGCGATTCCCAAAGCCGTGCACACCACGGTGCTGCGCCTGGCGATTTTCTTCATCGGCTCGATTCTGGTGATGGCGGCCTTGATCCCCTGGCACCAGGCCGGCGTGGACACGAGCCCGTTCGTGCTGGTGTTCCAGTCAATCGGTATGCCGTTCGCCGGCGACATCATGAACTTCGTGGTGCTCACGGCCGTGCTTTCCGCCGCGAACTCCGGCCTGTACGTGTGTTCGCGCATGGTATGGTCGCTGGCCAAGGAGCGGCTGATTCCCGAACGTTTCGCCAAGACGAATTTCCGTGGTGTGCCGGTGTGGGCCGTGCTGTTCAGCATGGCGGGCTCGCTGCTGGCGTTGCTGTCTTCCGTGATCGCCGCCTCGACCGTGTATCTGGTGTTGGTCGCGGTATCCGGTTTGGCGACGCTGGTGGTGTGGTTCTCCGTGTGCGTGTGCCATATCCGTTTCCGGCGCGAATGGGCGCGGGATGGGCACAGCGCCGATGAGCTCGACTACCGTGCGCCCGGTTTCCCGGTGCTGCCGTGGCTGGCCATCGTGATGTGCATCGGCGCGCTGGTGCTTGTGGTGCTCGATGAGACGCAACGTTCGACCCTGTATTGCATGATTCCGTTCGTCGCCTGCTGTTATGCGGTCTATTACGCCCTCGAACGGCAGCGCAAACGCGAAAACAACGCCTAACTCGATTTCGAGGGGCTGATTTGGCACTTGCCGGAGATCTATCTCCGTTTCAAGGGGCTGATGCCCGAGTAGACAAGGCTCCACAATGGCGTAATGGCGTTGCCGCAAAGCCGTTTATACTCGCGGTTTGGCGTTTGAGCAGCCCCTCGAAAGCCAAGTAGATGTTCCCGGCGAAAGAAATCAGCCCCTTGAAAGCCAAGAACCCCACTTTTTCGGCGAATTACGTCTTATATGAGGTCGTACGGCATCTGACGCTTGACCAGCCAGAAGATGCCGAGGCCGATGAACACCAGCAGATTGAATCCGCCGCTATGCCACCACACCACGGCGATCAGCGTCGCCATGCGCGCCACATAGAACGCCACGCGAAGCCGCCCTTCGCGCGGCCGGGTCTCTATCGTCATGTGCGTGAAACTGCCGCCGAGCGTGCAGCCGCCGCGCAGCCAGGGGACCACGCCTTCAAAGATGATGAGCGCCGCCAGGAAGAGGATCGAGCCGGTCCAGTCGAACGGTTCCATCGACTGCCATGAGCCATTGGAGCCCGAGGGCAGGTTCGAGCGGACGATCATGACGAACAGATGCGTCGGCATCACGGCGAACGCGATCAGCGTCATGTCGATGATGAACGTGATCAGCCGCCTCATGAAGCCAGGTGTGGTGGTCGGCGTCATATCGGCGACCCGCGCCGGAATCAGGCGCAGCGAAAGTATGGCCAGCGCGAATCCGATCAGCGCGCCGGTCGTGTTCCACAGGAGATCGTCCACATCGAACAGACGGTAGGCGCACGGGAACACGCCCATGAGGCCGGTCAGCTGCATCGTCTCCAGAAACAGCGACGTGGCGAACGACAGTACTGCGGTAACCGGCAGCGGCCAACGCCAGATACGGCCCATGATGAAGCCCAACGGCAGGAAGAACACGATATTAAACGCGATTTGCAGTACGGCGGTGAGACCATCGGTACGAATGTCGCCGATGAACTGCAATGGATTGAGCTGCGGCGTCAGATGGTGCGCGGCGCAATAGGCCGCCGCATCGGCCGGCATCGGATACAGTGTGAAACACAGCAGACCGAGCAGGTACAGCACCGTGCCGTACGCCACTATGGCCGACGACAGTCGGATGCGATTGTCGCGGTGATACAGCAGCGCCAGCACCGGCACCGTCAGCAGCATGGACACAAACGGCCACAGCGCCATCGCGAACGCAAACGGTTCGGAAAAGTTCTTAAGAAATCCCATCTTCAATGCTCCCTGCTTCGGCCCGCTCCGTTCGGTTTCGGACCATGACTCTCGACTTCTGATTCCAAGGTACGGAACATGACGGCACGCGGGTATCGGCCACGAGAGCGAAATCATTGGGATGAAAGGCGATTCGTATCATTCGCATGGATGAGGGAGGTACACCAGTTGTGACTGACAATTGCGGCCTGCGAACCGGCAGGATGAATGGGACTGACCCAACTGGCCCGTCTCATCTTGTAGGGTGTTTCGTGCTCTTGTAGGCAGATGATTCCAATGGCGATGATCGGAATACCGCCATTGCAATGACCTCTCGCCAAGGCCAGCTACCTACAAGATGCTGAATCTGCTTACAAGATAAATTCGCCGGTGAACCATGCCGGCATCACCGCTTCGAGGTAAGGGCGCATCACGTTCACGAGCCGAAATTCGCGAGCGTAGTTCATGAGTTTGACCAAGTCAGTGTGCGCGAATCTCATGTAATTCTGGAAGGCGGATTGCAAATCTTGCGGATCCACTGTGCTGCGGGAGCGGAACAAATCGCAAATGGTTCGTTCCAAATCATAAACGCGAACCGTACGCCCGAACATGGTGATAGCCGACGCCAGGCCAATTGCAAAGCGATTGTCGGCCACCTTTCTCACTGTTACGTCTTCATTCTTGAGACGAGCCCGTTGTCTAAATGAAAGTGCAACACCCGTTAGATTGGAAATTGCCTAGAAAAC
>OKDZ01000051.1_pt1 | contig 62013 bp, 58 predicted proteins | sample 1614811 | NCBI WGS metagenome assembly OKDZ01 (sample SAMN04436971, study PRJEB24849) | human gut metagenome | biome: human gut; feature: NICU; material: stool | host: Homo sapiens | place: USA: Saint Louis, MO | collected 2010-03-27
GTAAGTGGCCTTGGGCGTGATGGCCGGGCTTTGGCCATTGCGACCAAGGTCCTTATACGCAGATCCCTGCGCTGGGGAACGCGTTATAGAGTGAGCGCGAACCAGCCCGGTTAAAACCTACCCCAACCCGCATGTTGCGATGTGAGAAAACCACTAGCACAGCAGCCCCAGTACAAAGACGACCTTAATTTTAATCGTCATTCTCTTAAACCGCCTACTTAAAGGCTACCGCACCAACAAAAACAGTCTCACTATTTAAATACGTGTGCCTGATGACTTATGCTTTAGTCTAGCATAACTAAGTAGTGTCCGATCAGGGTTTGCGCTATCATAAGTAAAGAATATTAACGAGGTGTTTATATGAAAATCGGGACGGGGAAAAGTTACGCAAAAATTATTCTCATTGGCGAGCACGCCGTTGTTTATGGGGAACCGGCCATCGCTTTGCCAGTCAAAAGTATTCGATTATTAGCTAAAGTCGAGCCAATACCTGATGGCCGGCAGGAAGTCACGTCCGCCTTTTTTACCGGCGATTTGAATGCGGGTCAGTTAACCAATTTTGCCGGCATTGCCATGCTCATTCGCCAGCTGCTCGTGTTCTTCAATGCTGCTGATCAAGGCTTTCATCTGACCATTACCAGTGCTTTGCCATCAGAACGGGGCATGGGATCATCCGCAGCGACTGCAGTAGCCGTTGTGCGCGCCTTTTACGATGCGTTTCAAACGTCGCTCAGCCATTCGGTTTTGCTAAACTGGGCCGGGATCTCGGAAAAAGCTTTGCACGGCAACCCCAGCGGCTTGGATGCGGCTACGGCTAGCGCTGAAAAGCCGCAGTGGTTTGTCCGCGGCAAGTCGTTACGATCCATCATGATGCCGCGCAATGGCGTTTTACTGATTGCCGACACTGGGATCGCCGGTCAGACGAAGATTGCGGTTGATCAAGTGGCTCAGAAATTAAAAAAGGACCCGAAAACGTATCAGCCACTGATCACCGACATTGGTGATGCGGTGCGTCAGGCGGCTTTGGCACTGGCACAAGATGACATTATCACCCTAGGACAACTCTTAAATCGAGATCAAGCGGACTTGGCGGCTCTTGGCGTTAGCAGTCCCGAGCTTGATCGACTGATTAATGTTGCCCTTGATAACGGCGCATATGGGGCGAAACTGACCGGTTCCGGCATGGGCGGCTGCATGATTGCCCTTGCCGCCGCGGATCAGGCGCCGACAATTATCCAGGCACTAAAGGCAGCCAATGCCGTTAAAGTCTGGGAATACCACTTTGAAACGAAATGAGGCTGCTATGACAACTTATGCACGTGCGCACACTAACATTGCATTGATCAAATATTGGGGCAAAGCAAATAAGCAACTGATGCTGCCGGCAACCAGCAGTATTTCGCTTACCTTGAATGACTTTTACACGGACACGGCGGTAACTTTTGACCCTGCACTCGATCAGGATCAATTCACGTTAAATCACCAAATGCAGTCGCCTACTGCTGTCAGCCGCTTTTTGGATCATGTTCGGCACCTGGCCCAAATTGATACACGCGCTCGGGTCAACTCGTTGAATCATGTACCGACTGCTGCCGGTTTGGCCAGTTCGGCTTCTGCGTTTGCGGCACTGGCACTGGCTACAAGTCGCGCGGCTGGCCTAAATTTAACCCCTACCGCTTTGTCACGGTTGGCACGTCGCGGCTCAGGGTCGGCCACCCGTTCAATCTTTGGCGGAGCGGTAATTTGGCACCGTGGCAGCGATGATCAATCCTCGTTTGCCGAACCCTTAACCATTCAGCCAACTCTGCCGCTGCGGATGTTGGTCGTCACGGTTTCCGATCAGAAAAAGGCAGTCAGCTCCCGCACCGGCATGGCCAACACGGTTGCGACCAGCCCTTATTACCAGGCATGGGTACAATCGAATGAAGCGTTAATTTCACCTATGATCACGGCATTGGCCGAAAATGATCTGACGACGATTGGTGCACTCACCGAATTATCGAGTATGCGCATGCACGCTGCCATTATGGCTGAGGAGCCGCCGTTCACCTACTTTTTGCCGGAAACTTTACGCGCCTGGCAATTGGTGCAAGAACAACGGGCACTCGGCATTCCGGCGTTTGCCACGATGGATGCCGGACCCAACGTCAAGATCCTCACAACCGCACCGTACGTGGATGTTCTCATGACCGCCTTGCAGCCTGTTTTTGGCGACCGGATTTTGAGCACCCGCCTCGGCCCGGACGCGCAAGTGATTACAAAGGAGCAATTTAATGACACAGAGTCAGCAATCACATCGCAAGGATGAGCACGTCTTTTTAGCGGAAAAATATTTTCAGGCGACTGCGCATGCCGGCTTCGATCAAGTTCGGCTACTACACCGGGCACTTCCGGAATCCTCATTAGCAGATGTTGACTTGACGCCTCCCATTCCTTTTGGCTGGCGTTGGCCGATTTACATTAATGCGATGACAGGAGGTTCCCCGCAAACCGGCAAGCTCAATGCTCAGCTAGGGCAATTAGCTCAGGCGCTTGATCTGGCAATTGCTAGCGGCTCTCAATCCGTGGCCTTACATGATCCCCAATTGGCCCCTACTTTTAAAACGCTGCGTGATCATAATCCGGATGGTTTTATTCTTGCCAATATCGGTGCCGGACACGATCAGCACGCAGCTGAAAAGGCAATTAGTATGTTAGACGCGGATGCACTTGAAATTCACGTCAATGCGGCACAAGAAGTGATCATGCCAGAAGGTGATCGCGACTTTTTGTGGCAGGAAAATATCCGTACCATTGCAGCAACTGCTTCGGTTCCGGTTGTGGTTAAGGAAGTAGGTAACGGCTTCATCCGCGAAGATCTGCAAACCTTGCAGCAACTAGGCATTCATTATGTCGATATCGGCGGGCGCGGCGGCACGAACTTTGCGGTCATCGAAAATGCTCGCCGCCCCCACCACGACTTTTCCTACCTGCAGGATTGGGGACAAACAACCGTTGAGTCACTGCTTGAAGCCCGCGGACTACCGTTAACAATCCTGGCAACCGGTGGCATTCGATCGCCGCTGGATGTCATTAAGGCACAACGCTTGGGGGCGCATGCGGTGGGCATCAGTGGACTGGTGCTGCACCACTTGATTCAAACTGACTATGCGGCTACATTAGCCTACTTTCAGGAATTCCTGCAACAATTACGGCAACTGTATGCATTGCTAGGCGTGACCAACTGGCAAGCACTGCAAACGGCACCGGCTGTGCTCAGTCCTGAATTAGAACATTATCGCCATGTCCGTCACTTGCCAGCAATTTGATTTTAGGTCAATAACAAAAGGATGCTAGTAAACAGACAATACCTAGCCTGTCACTAACATCCTTTTTGATTACTTTTTAAGATGCTGATACTAAATTGCAAGCCAACTAAACTCGCAGCCCTTTTGGATAGAAATTCTTAACCGTTCCATTGACTAACTTGCCGATTGCAAACGGCTTATGTTCAAACGTGAGTAAGACGAATCGTTTCCCTGACAGCGAGGTCGTGAGCGTTTCGCCATGACGGTAGCGCGCATAACCATCGGCATCCACCTCAATCACGGTTTGAAAATCAGCCGGATCCAGCGCAGTTGCGATACTGTGGCTGGGTTCAAACCTGTTTTTACGGAAACTCCCAAGTTCAAGCCCCGCGCGAACCACCTTCACTCGGTCAAACGGAATCATGGTTTTCGGGAGTAACGACAGGAAGTCCCCGTGGCGGTAAAATTGTCCGGTCAACGGCTTATGCAAGCTGGTCGAGAAAAAAGTGGTCACTTCATCCCGCGCGGCTTTCACTAAAGGTTTTATCTTTAGCGGTTTTACTGGTTCGTTCGGCAATTCACCCGCAAGTCGCAGTTTGGCAACGAAATGGCCTTCACCGCGTACGAGATGTGGAAACAGCCGCACTGTTTTTGCCAATTCAGGATTGCCATCTGCCCATTCCGGTCGACCAGCAACCATTCCTGGAGACTTTTTAATGGGTTCGAGCGTCAAATCGTAGTGAGCAAGCAGCCAAGCAATGATTTGTTCGTCTTCTTCCGGACTGAACGTGCAGGTTGAATAAATCAAACTTCCGCCTGGCCGCAGCATTTTAATCGCCGCTTGCAGAATGACTTTTTGTCTTGCCGCACATTCTGCTGGGTAGTCGCGGTGCCAATACTGAATTGCATCTGGATCTTTGCGAAACATCCCCTCACCGGAGCAAGGCGCATCGACCAAAATCCGATCGAATGTCTGCGGCCAGGCTGCGGCTAACGTATCCGGATCATTATTGGTCACTAAAATATTCCGACTCCCCCAACGTTCGAGATTACCGGAAAGGACCTTCGACCGCGGCCCGTTTATTTCATTGCTGACCAGTAACCCGGTTTCACCAAGATAACTAGCCAATTGCGTGGATTTACCACCAGGAGCGGCACATAAATCCAACACGCGCTCCCCTTTTTGCGGTGCCGCGACTGTCCCGACAAATTGCGCACTGGGTTCTTGGCTATAAACCAGCCCGGAAACGTGATCAATTCCGTTTCCGGCAACTTTGCCATAATACCCCCAAGGACTCCAAGGAATGGGATCCGTGGTCTTTTCGTCTAATGGCCAAGGTTTAGCCGGATCGCGCCGGAATCCCGCCATTGGTTCGTCATCAAAACTAGCCAAAAAAGCCGAGGCGTCCGCTCCTAATAACTGGGTATATTTTTCTTTAAACGCTTCAGGAAGTTGCACTTGTTCGATCCTTTCTCCGAATCAAATATCGCAGGAAAACAACGGTCGCAATCGTTAAAATAATTAAGAAACCCCAGATGCTGGCGCGGGTCGTATAGTAAAACCACCAATTGGCAAACAAACCGCCAAGCAGCAAACTGATGCCGACGTGGCTGGCACAGCTCGACAAGACGCCGCGCAAATACCGCGCACGCATGTTGATTTCTAGTCCCGATGTCTGCAAGGGTCCGATGAGCACCACCATTAGGACGCTCAGCAAACCTGCCCCTAACAATAAAAGCACACAGAATAAAGCTGTCTGGCCGTATGCGCGCCACCAGGTTGCGGCATTGCTATCACTGAAATGAACCCGATGAACTTTATTGGCGCGCAGAATGCTTTTAAGCGCTTTTCCATGCTGATTTGCACCGTCTACATAGACTTTTACCTGCTTGAGGCGTAATCCACCGTTTGCGGTATTGGGTGACGCATTAAGAAATACCGCCTTGTTCAGCGGACTACCCTTACGCGTGCCCACAGTTCCCAACACTGGAACATATTGATCATTCACGCTCAAATAACGCTGATTATTGCTGCCAGTGTAGAGTTTATCCGCTAAGTCGTGACCGACAACCGTAACCGGTAAACTTGATTCAAAATCGCCATTCGAAAACCATTGACCAGTTTCAACCGGCAAGCTCGCAACCGTTCCACGCTGATACACGTAGACCACTTGCTTACTCACAAACTGCACCTGATACCCCGAAAAGTCAGTCTTTGCCAGCTCCGCAACCGCAGTCGTCACCCGCCGCTGACTCTTCGTCACATATTCCTGGGCAGTCTCAGACATACCAAGATGATCCAGCTGACTGGCATATTCATTTTGATCATGCTGCGACCACACCAAACCAGCCAAAATTGCCAAGCCGATCCATAGTAAGTCGATTAAGAATAGTTTCTTCACAGTGGCCTCCTTAGGAAAAGTGAGCGCGAGCCGGCGCGGTTAGAAGTCGGAGTGTAAGTGGCCACAGACGTGATGGCTGGTCTTTGGCCATTGCGGCTGTGGTCCTTACACGCAGACTTCTGCGCCGGGGAGCGCGTTATGGTGAGCGCGAGCCGGCGCGTTATAGAAAAGTGAGCCCACACACTAAAGCCAACTCCGCCCATCACTGCAACCGATACACCCGTTCATGAATTGCATCAAAATGACCCAATGCGCGATTCAATGCAAAGATTCGGCGATCAGGTACCATCATCGCCTCCTGCCAAAATAACCGGCTATTGGTCGCACCATAGCGCTCGCCAATCACAAACAATTGCTTATCAGGAAAGTATCGTTGCATGATATGTAAAAACCGCACATCATTGGGGTCTTTATCTGGGCTCCATGCCATGACCACCGCATCAACTTGTGCCGCATATAAAAATAAAGCTGCATTGGCGGTAGCGGTTTTCACTGGCACTAATGGTTGGCGGCCGGTGACATTTTCCGCAACCCATGTATGAGCATCGGTGGTAATAGTCGGATTTCCTTGATCACGTAATCCTGCACTGACATAGCCATTGCCCGCTGCGACTTCCAGATAACGTTGACGGCCATACAACTGTTGCCACGTCGCGAAAAAATCTTTATGCACAAACGACCACATACCATCATGAAACGCAATGTACCGCCTAAAATTGTGAAGCAGATGATCCAACGCCATCAAATCGGCCAATTTGGCTCCCGGCAGTAACAATGCCTGTTCAATTTGAGGGGTGGTTAACCCCAGCCACGGCAAGGCATGTTGCGGTAATTGCTGGTTGGCAAGCGCAAGCCGCCACGCTGTCATGGCTGCGATTTGTTTTTTTAACGGTGAAATTGCCTGATATTTTTCAGCCAGTTGTAAGAGTCGTGTCCAGTAAGCCATCCTAACCTCATATTCTAAATACTGGCAGCTACTTAGCTAACCCTTTTTTCGCGCAAAAGAACAGGCAAAAGCCGCCATGAACGGCGGCTTTTGCAACAGGGGCAACAACCTCGTACTAATGAATGCCCAGTGCCATCTTAGCATACCGACTAAGACGTTCCGGGCCCCACGCTGGGTACCAGACAAGGTGAATCTCAACGCTTTGGATCCCGTCAATCGCCGTTAACGCCTGCTTGATATCGGCATCAAGCATATCGGTCAACGGGCAACCCATGGTGGTAAGGGTCATTTCAACCGTACATTTACCATTTTCATCCAAGTCCACCCCATAGATGAGGCCAAGGTTAATCAGATCGATCCCCAACTCCGGATCAATCACGGTTTCCAATGCATCCAGGATCTGCTGTTTCATTTTATCAAAATAGGCCTGGTCTTGGGTGGCGGCTTGATCATGCGTATTTGCCATCAGCAGTCCCTTCCTTTCTGAACATCTTCAGGATTATTTCTTGTCTTCTTCAAGCACACCGGCAACTGAATAATGGTTCTTGGCCATTTCATTCAGGACAATATGGACATGCTCAGCCGGCGCTCCGGTGTCCTTAACAATGGCGGCGGTAACATCTTTGACCAGTGCTTTAAGCTGCTCCGGCGACCGGCCTTCAATCAAATCAATATGGACTAGTGGCATCATGCTCCACTCCTTCAACTGAGAATAAGGTGCGTGTTAATCTGCTTTATTTTAGCATGTGAAACACGTTTACGCACGTATGATCAAAAAGTAAGCGCGAGCCGGCGCGGTTAGAAGTCGGAGTGTAAGTGGCCTCAGGTGTGATGGCCCGGTTCTGGCCATTGCGCCTGAGGTCCTTACACGTAGACTTCTGCGCCGGGGAGCGCGTTATGGGCGTAAAGTCAAACTAGTGGCCTTGGACGTGATGGCCGGGCTTTGGCCATTGCGCCCAAGGTCCTTATACGTAGATCTCTGCGCCGGGGAGCGCGTTATGGGCGTAAAGGAGAAATAGTGGCCTCAGACGTGATGGCCCGGTTCTGGCCATTGTGTCTTAGGTCCTTACACGCAGACTTCTGCGCCGGGGAGCGCGTTATGGGCGTAAAGGCGAGCGAAAACAAAATCAATTAACAGTCAAGGTGCATAATTTCAAGCGTGATAGTCCGTATTTAGCCACTGCAAATAAGATCGCACAATCAATCCCCTTCTCTAAACTCAAGATTCTTCCCTTTCTTTAAAGTCTCACACAGTAAACAAATTAGTCGCCTGCTGCTTCACCCACTGTTGATCAGCAGTGAGAACGATGGTGTATCCATGTGCCTTTAACCATGCTAGGATAGCCTGTCCGCGCGCCATGTCAACCACATCGAATGGGCGGTCAAGAATCAGCAGCTGGCTGCTAAGTGCGGCCCGTGCCAACGCAATTCGTTGCTTTTCGCCAGTCGAAATTGTTGAAGCATTGATTTGGGTGTCAGTGTGGAAGCGCGCGGAAATGCCAAGGATGTCCAGTAAGTCTTTTTCTACTGAACGCGATTTGGCAGCTGGTGTTGTCCCGACTGCAAACCCGGGGAATAGATGCATGTTATTCGCCAAAGACTCATGGAAGACAGCTGGATTTTCAGGAAGATAACCTACCGCAAAGTCGGGCAATTTAAAATTGGCAGCCGACAAATTCAGATATTTGGCAGGTTCATTTGCCAGTTCGCGAAGTAATCGGCTTTTGCCACTGCCATTTTGTCCTTCTATACAGAGAATATCCCCACCACGTAAAACGACCGAGCTATTCTTAAATTGCTTTTTGAGCCGGTCACGAGTCTGGTTATACCCAGCATCATCCCGCCCTTTACGCGGGAAAAATTGCGCGATTTTAGCTTCAACAAAGCGGATGCGCTGAAGCAACTCAAGGGTTTGATTTGAGATCGTCACAAAGTCAAATCCTGGCGCGATATAAGTTAGGAATAAGGCAATGGTTCCCGGAGAAATCTCCTTAGTCTGATTCGCAATCAATAGCGTGAATGCAATCGCCAGCATATTGATAAAAGCAATCATATTGGTCAAAAATGCCGCATATGTCGCCTGCTTCAGACCACTGACGAGTTGTTGCTTATTCTTGCGATCCAGCTCGGCTTCAGGGTGAAGTACCCCCAAGAAGCGCATATACCGGTTGTTGGAAATAAGATCAAACATGAAATTAAAATAGTTAAGTGAAGCCTTTCTAGCACGCCCATACAGGACGCCATTGTATTTTTGCGCAACTAAAATAACGGTTTGTACAACTATGAGTGGGATGATGACCGCAACCGTCAACGTTTGACTGTATGAAAACAGAATGACTAAAGAACCCACCAAGAAGACAAACTTCACGCACAAGTCGGTGATGGTCAAGGCAACAAAGTCAATTGACGGCAAATCAACATTCACGACATTCAGAAGGTCGGCGGCATGCTTCGACCCAAAATCAGGCAGTTTTGCAAATAATTTATTGATAAAGGTTTTATCGGTATTAAACGTGATTCGTGCGTCAAGCATGCCATAGCGTTGGCGCGACAGGTTGATCAGGATGACAACCCCAATGAACACCAGAATCGTCAGCCAGAATAGCGACCCGTGATGTTTTGCCAAAGCATCAAAGGCCCGCTTTTGAATCAGGCCAATGACTAACGGTGCACATTCCTGTATCAACGAAAATAGGATCAAGGCGGCAATCAGCTTTTTATTGTCGAAAAATAGATCACGAATTTTTAACATTTTGTTCGTCCTCGTAGGTTGATGCCCAATCTGCTAGTTTCGAGAAGTAGACGCATTCACCCTTTGTGATGCCATAAACATGATCGGCAAAATGTAGCCGGTTGGTTTTATGCGAAATCAGGATCATTTTAATCTTGAAAGTGTCCACGTAATGCCGCAGCAAACGGGAAACCTCGGCAAATCGAGCGGTATCAAGTGAGCTCAGGGTTTCATCAAGGATAATCAAGTCCTTTTCTTGCAAAAGCGCTCTTAATATCAGTAACAGTTGGCGATCACCATCCGCCAGCTTGTCAATGTTCGCACCGTCTTCACCCACCTGAGCTGATAAGGTTGTGCGCAAATAATCTAACCTAGCTTTCGACACACCAAGTTGTTCGAGGCGTTGCCAGACATTTTGCGTGGCATTATTTACCGAAAAACCTTGTAAGCTCTTCTCAATTGAAACGTGGAAAAGCGATTGGTCAACAGAGACGTAAGCAACGTTTGCTCCCATTTCAGAAGCTGATATTTTTGAAATCGGCGTCTTTGAATAGTCAATTTGCCCCTCGTACTGGTGCTGCAGGCCAACGATCGCCTTTGCAAGGGTGCTTTTCCCCGAACCGGACACACCGGACAACCCGATGATTTGTCCCGGTGCAATGGCCATATCGACTTTCTTTAGTACCTGGTGATCAAAATTTCTCAAGTTTGAAATATGGAGCCGAATAGTAGGTTTAGTAGGATAGGGACTGTTTCCTGATTGCATCACAAATTTGCGCTCCAATTCAGCAAGGTTGGCAAATGCACCTTTGAGATATTGCACATTATTCGCGTGAAACTGCATGCTTTCCAAGGGTGCTTGAATTCTGGTAGCGTAATCGATCATCATATACACCGTCCCCAACCCGATCACGCCGCGTAGGAAACTGTACCCGCCCAGTGCTAACGAGGTAACTTCCAAAAAGGCAATCAGCACCAGTGCGGCGATCCACGAACGATAAATAAAGCTCTGAGCATGTAATTCCAAAGGCAGCAGCTTATCGTACTGTTTATTAAACCAAGCAATGACGCGACTCGAAGCCTGCATCGGGGCCACGTCATTGTTATTAACAAAAACATCTTGCAGAAAATCAGCCGTCTTTGCTTCCCTTTTTCGCAACTTAGGGATCACATCGTTGCCACTGGTATTAACGTGCCTTAAAACGAGAATCGAGAGAAGCAGATAACCAGTAAAAGCTGCCCCGATCAAAACTGACTGAAAAAACAAGACGCAAATAATCGTGATCACCTGAATCACATCTGACCACACTGGAATTAAGGTTTGCTGGCAAAAAAGTCGGCACTGATCAATGTCCTTAGTCAGGCGGTCATTTAAGTCGCCGGTTTGAAAGGATTCAGAATCGCGAATTTCATCACCAAAGGAAATTAAGTTGAGGTATCCTTTTCGTACCCGGTGCGTCATTTTCAAAAAAACCACATACGAAAAAGCGCTGAAGACTGTGCGACCGGCTAACAATATCAACCCTAGTGCTAGATAAATATAAAAATTGTGAAGAACGTTTGCGCTGCCGGGAACTGTCACGCCGTTGATCATGCGCTGAACAAAGACTTCAGCGTATACTGCACTGGCACTCAACGCCAAAGATATTAATAAGACCAGTCCTAATGTCAGCTTACCGCGGCTTGAAGCAATTTCGGATTTAAGTATTTTAGGCATAAGCGCTTCCTTGTTATTAGTATGAAATCTTAACTATCGGCGAGCCGTTAAACCGGATGGTATCCTTCATTCTTAATGGCTTTTAATATTAACAACCATCCATTGCGTATGTAGGATAGCAGTCGCCTGATAATCTCATTTTATTATCATCAGGCTATCATTATATTGTGAAACGGTCAACTAATGATCTAATAAGTCGTGAATTATTTTTTGACTTCATCACCGGATCACGGCTTTACAGGTTTGATTTTCACGACAACAAAATAGAGCCGTCCAACCAATTGAACTTATCAACACCGCATCTGCTTAGGGTACGCGGAATTAATAGGTCAGTCGATAATTAGACGACTCTCTTAACTATAAAAATGTTAGCTGTTACATAAACGTAAACGGATCGGTCGACAATTTCGATGGAATTGCCTTGACGTCCCAACCTTCAGCAACCGCCCATTCGTTGATCAACCCGGCAACTTTTCCTTTCATGATCGCTTCGATGTGATGGCCCGGATCAATCACAGGTAAATCCGCCGCCAGCATATCGTGAGCCGTATGATAGTAAACATCGCCGGTAATGAAGACATCGGCACCAGCCGCTTTGGCATCGTTGAAGGCATCGCCGCCATCGCCACCAAGAATGGCAACTTTTCGAACCGGCCGCTCCAAGTCACGAGCAACAACGCGTAAGCCTTTGACGTGATACGCTGCTTTGACTTGTTCAATAAAGGCCTCAAGCCGGATCGATTCAGGCAACAAACCGATTCGGCCCATATTCGCACCTTCACCTTCGTTAATAAACGGCACGACTTGAGTCAAACCCAGCGCATCGGCCAGCCAATCATTCTTGCCTTCCTGAACCCGATCCAAATTGGTATGGGCGCTATAAACTAACAGGTCATCTTTTAAAATCTGCGCGTACATCGCATTTTGCGGAACCCGTAAGTCCAGATTGTGAACCGAATGAAACATTGCCGGGTGATGGGAAAAGATCATGTCAGCATGAACCGTTTCAGCTTCGGCCACCACCTCAGGACGAACGTCTAAGGTCACCAACACGGTTTTAACGGGACGATCAGGGTTGCCTAATTGTAAGCCACTGGGATCGCGCTCCATAGCAAGGCTTAAAGGCGCATAGTCTTCAAAACGATTGATAATATCTTTACCGGTTGTCATGTGCACTTAATTCCTCCTTAATTAATGCCAGCAGGTGCTCCTGTTCACGAATTTTGGCCAATGGTACCATTTTTGCATCGGCTAATCCTTCAAGTACCGCTTCAGTTTTTTCGGCTTCACGGTGCATCTTTTTCATGAAAGTCGGGCTTTTTTGACGGCGCAGAATCGGACCAAAGCGCAGGTCTGCTTCTGAGTAGGGTACATCGGGTCTGGTTTTGCCTGCTGCCATCATTTCGTAAATATGGCCTTCATCTTCTATAATTTGTTCACCGATAATGCCATAACCGTGTTTATCTAGCCATAGTCGAACATCGTACTGGTGACGATTAGGTGCCAGTACCAGCGTCTCGGTGCCATCCAACTGCGGCTGACCGGCCTCGAGGATGTTCGTAATGAGCTGGCCACCCATTCCGGCAATCACAATCGTTGAAATGGCATCAGCAGGGTGAATGCCGGCTAACCCATCTGCTTGGCGGACGCTGATTTGGTCTGTCAAACCAGCGTCCGCGACATTTTGCTTGGCAATTGCAACGGGTCCGGCGCCAATGTCACTGGCAACGGCGAATTTAATGATGCCGCGTTGCACGAGGTCAATCGGCAAGAAAGCATGATCCGTGCCAATGTCGGCTAGGCGCTCGTTTGGTTCGATAAACGCGCGAATCGCCTGTAGCCGTTTTGATAAATGTATATGATCCATGAATTTACTGTCCCCTCATCTGATTAACAGCTTTTATTATAACAAACTGATGTCACGGTGCTGGTATTGTCGCTAAAAAGGTTCAGATTCTTATTGTGTGGCGGTTGTGTTTCAAAATAGCATCTGACCGGCCGCGCCAAGTCGCAAAAAGCCGCCATCTCAAATGAGACAGCGGCTTTGTCAGTTGCTTATTCAAGAAAATCCTTAAGCTGCTTGGAACGGCTCGGGTGGCGGAGTTTCCGCAATGCCTTGGCTTCAATCTGACGAATGCGTTCACGGGTCACGCCAAAGACTTTGCCGACTTCTTCCAGCGTGCGGGTCCGGCCATCGTCAAGTCCAAAGCGCAGCCGCAAAACATTTTCTTCGCGGTCAGTCAAAGTGTCAAGCACGCTCTCCAACTGTTCCTTGAGCAATTCGTAGGAAGCGTGATCTTCTGGACTGGTAGCGTCTTGGTCTTCAATGAAGTCGCCGAGGTGTGAATCGTCCTCTTCACCGATTGGCGTTTCCAAGGACACTGGCTCTTGGGCGATCTTCAAAATTTCGCGGACTTTTTCGGTTGGCATATCCATCTCGGCACCGATTTCTTCAGGAGTTGGTTCGCGGCCAAGATCCTGAAGCAGTTGACGCTGAATCCGAATCAGTTTATTAATGGTTTCAACCATATGAACAGGAATTCGAATCGTCCGGGCTTGGTCAGCAATCGCGCGGGTGATCGCCTGCCGAATCCACCAGGTGGCGTAGGTGGAGAACTTGAAGCCTTTGCGGTAATCAAACTTCTCGACCGCCTTCATCAAGCCCATGTTACCTTCCTGAATCAAATCCAGAAACTGCATGCCACGACCAACGTAGCGCTTAGCAATAGAAACCACCAGTCGTAAGTTAGCTTCGGCCAGTCGTTGCTTGGCTTCTTGATCACCTTGTTCGATCTTCAAAGCAAGGGCAACTTCTTCATCAGCGGTCAGCAATGAAACCCGGCCGATTTCCTTAAGATACATCCGCACTGGGTCGTTAATCTTAACCCCGGATGGCGCGGACATATCGCTCATTTCCTTCTTGGAAACCTTTTTTTGCTTCTTGAGGCTGATCGTGGCCGGTTCGCCGTTTTCGTCAACAATCGCGATCCCGTTGTCTTCGATTTTCTGCATTAAATCATCGATGGCGGTACTCTTTAGCTCAAATGGCTTGATCAGTTTAGAGGTTAAATCGTCTTCGGTGATCTGCTTTTTCTTCTTATAATCTTTGATGACAGCTTTGACGGCATCATCATAAGCCTTAGTCGTTGTGTGACTCTTGCTAGCGGTAGTCTTCTTGGCCGTTGTTTTCTTGGTTGCGGTCTTCTTGGTCGCAGCCTTTGATTCGGTTGCTGCTTTGGTTGAAGCTGCAGCCGTTGTCTTCTTTGTGGTCTTGCTTACTTCAGTTGCTGTTTTTTTATCAGCCATTAAAGTTCCTCCCCTAGCCTTGTTGTTGCTTCAAAAGTTTCATGAGATTCACATATTGCACCGTTAATTCGCCTTGTTTCTGTTTGTCACCCAATCGCTGTGCCTCGGTAATGGCTTGTTTAATCGCCTGCAGCCGCGAAACAGTTGACGCCGACGTGATCGTCTGGATTAACTCGTCAATCGTGGCCTCGCTTGCTTCCGGCAGTGACTGCATCGCGACATCAGCCGCCACCCCGCTGAGTTCAGGATCAACCCGATCTAAAAATCCTGCAAGCTCACCATCCGGCTGTTCATGCAAAAAGCGCAACCAGCCAGTGAAAAGTGTTTGAAAATACGGCGTTGGAAATACAAAAGTCGCATTTTTCAAGCGTTGCATCACAAGGTCATCGTGCCAGACATAGTACAATAACTGGCGCTGAGCCGCGGTGTAGCGATCCAGCGGGCGAACGGGTTGATCGGCAATCGGTGGCTGAGCTGCGGCCGGTCGCCTGGTTTGCGGACTCGGCAGGCTTTGATTGAGCGCGGCAATGGGCACCTCGGTCGTCTCTGCCAGCTGTTTGACGTAAACCGCCCGAGCAACCGGATCACTGATTTTGCCAATGATGCGTAAGGCCGCATTCAGATAAGTCAACTTGGCCTGATCGTTGTGCATGTCCACACCACGGGCCAGAAATTGTAACATAAAAGCAGTTGGTGTCAAAACCGACTTGACTTGTGCTTGAAAGGCTTCTGCTCCCCGTGCGCGAATGTACTCATCCGGATCCATGCCATCCGGTAAAACGACCACATCCGTTTGCAGGCGAGGATGATCAGCCAGCATGGTGACAGCCCGTTCAATCGCTTTTTGACCCGGTTCATCACCATCGTAGCAAACGGTTAACCGTTTGCTCAAATGACTGATGATATCGACTTGTTCCGTGGTCAAACTGGTTCCCATTGAGGCGATCCCGGTTTTAACGCCAGCTTGATACGCCGCAATCACATCCATATACCCTTCAAAAAGGATCGGGCCACCATCACGCCCAAACTCGGCTTTGGCGCGATGAAGGTTAAATAAAATATCCCGCTTGTTGAAAAGCTTGGTTTCCGGACTGTTTAAATACTTAGCCTGGGACTTATCTGACTGTAAAATCCGCCCGGAAAAGCCGACCACCTTGCCATTAGCATCCGTTAACGGAAACATCACCCGATCATTGAAACGATCAAACAACTTACCGGCCTGATCTTCAACAAATAGGCCACTGGCGCGCTGATCCTGATATTCAACATGGCGATTATTAAGAAATGCTACCAATAGATTACGTTCTTCAGGCGCATAACCCAGTTTGAATTCTTCAATCGTTTCGTCGGTTAACCCGCGTTTATGCAGGTAAGCCAGTGCAGCTTCACCTTTTTCCGTGTTTACCAAAATATGGTGATAAAGATCAGCAGTATCCTGAAGAATGTGTTGCTGCTTGGCAACTTCAGGATCAACCGGCGCTGCCTGACCCACTTGGACGTCAAGCGGAATACCAGCAAAATCGGCTACCTTTTTAACTGCCTCAGGAAAGGTCGCGTTGTCATAATCCATGACAAACTTGAAAACATTACCGCCACGTCCGCATGAAAAACAATGAAAAATCTGTTTGGATTCATTAACGGAAAAAGACGGTGTGTGCTCTTCGTGAAAAGGACAAAGGCCAAAAAGATTTTGTCCGGTCTTTCGTAGTTGCACATACTGCCCAATGTAATCGGCAATATTGACCGCTTTTAAGACTTGATCGACTGTGGCCTCGGGAATCATTCCGGCGATATCAGCTCACTCCCTTCCCATGGCGAATGGCATTGCAAGCATTGCGCCACCACGACTTGAACCGATTGAAATAGCGGTAAAAAGTCGCACTTCTGACGTGAAATGCGACTTTTATATAGTCTATCGGCATAATAATACAAGATATAGTATAGCCTGATGAATCAAGAAAAGCAAGTCTATTTGACAATCACTTGGCTAACGTCACCAAATTGGCGGATTAACTGGGCAAGCTGCTGCAAGGTAGCAAGGCGATTTTCGCGAACAGCCTTATCATCTGCCATCACCATCGTCGCATCAAAATAGGCATCAATCGGCTTAGCCAAGGCTTTTAATGCTTGATAATCCGCTTCAGTCGGTTCAGCAGCAAATGTTTTGGCAGTTGTTGTCACTGCATCATGTAGTTGACCTTCAGTCGGATTTTCAAACTTAGTCGGATCAACCGCTGTGGTTACCGTTTGCTTACCGGTAATCCGCAAGACCCGCCCCAAGGCTCCCATCACCGGCTTGAAATCAGAATCGGCAGCATGCTGGGTCAGTAGCTTAGCAGCATCCAAAATACCGGCAATATCGGCATCGCTGCGAACGGTGACGGCATCAACGATATCGTGCCGAATTTTTTGACCTTGCAACAACTGCTTGGCCCGATCAATCATGAAATCGTTAAGTTCTTGTTGGTGCGCGGCAAAATCAAGTCCGTTCGTTTGATCAGCTTCAGCCAAGTCTTTAGCAATGGTCGGCTGTAGGCTAGCCAGCGCAAACGGCCAGTCATGTTCGGCAATCATGCGCACAATACCGTATGCCTGACGCCGCAACGCATAAGGATCGTTGGAACCACTTGGAATTAAGTCAACGGCAAAGAAGCTCATCAGCGAATCTAGCTTATCCGCAATTGCCAGCACCGTGCCGACTAGACTTTGCGGTAAGGCGCCATCTGCCGCGATTGGTTCGTAGTGTTCCGCAATTGCCTGAGCGACGGCAGGTTTTTCGCCGGCAAGCTGGGCATAATGTTCGCCCATAATCCCTTGTAATTCAGGAAATTCGCCGACCATTGACGTGACAAGATCGAATTTGTAGATCGAAGCGGCGCGATCTAGATCAGCTTTTTCGTCCGCGGTCAAGCCGAATTGATCAGCAAGTAACGCGGCAATGACTTTGGTGCGCGCCATTTTGTCGTACATTGAGCTGATTTTGTCATGGAAACTAACCGCTTTAAGGCGCTCAACGTCTTCAGCAATGCTGCGTTTCTGGTCTTCGGCATAGAAGAACGCTGCATCTTCCAAGCGCGCCGTTAGCACTTTTTCGTTGCCCGCAATCACATTGTTCAAATGATCGTGGTTGCCATTACGCACGCCAATAAACGCATTGACCATTTTGCCTGCCTGATCACGAGCATAGAAGTAACGCTGGTTATCTTTCATTGAAGTAATCAGCACTGCTTCCGGAATTGCCAGATATTTCGGATCAAACGTACCGGCAAAAGCTGTCGGCCATTCGACTAAATTGTTAACTTCTTCCAATAAGTCACTATCGAGTTCGATCTGCCATTGATGATCAGTGGCAATTTGCTCGATTTGTTCCCGAATCAACTGTTTGCGTGCAGCCGGTTCTACAATCACAAACTGGTCTTTCAACGCCGCAACATAAGCATCGGCATTAGGCAGCGTCACTGGCTTACCGAGGAATCGGTGCCCTTGGGTGACCCGCCCTGCTTCAACATCCAATAACTTCATCGGCACAACGGTATCATCTAGCAGACTCACTAACCAATGAATCGGACGAATGTACTCAAAATCATATGCTCCCCATTTCATTCGCGTCGGGAACGTCAGGCCTTTAATGACATCAAGCATGCCAGGCAAAATCTCGGCAGCTTCCTTACCTTTAATCGCCTTATGCAGATAAACATAATCAACGCCTTTAATCGTCTTAAACACGATGTCATCCGGCGTCATCCCTTGACTGCGGGAAAATCCGATGGCAGCTTTGGTCCAATTACCATCCGCATCTTGAGCGATTTTCTTGGCCGGACCTTTAACATCGGTTTCAACGTCTGCCTGTTTAGCGGCTAAATCGTGAACCAGCAGCGCAAGCCGACGCGGGGTCGCGTACCGGTCAATTTGGCCATGCTCAAGGTGATTGGCTTTCAAAAAGGCAACGGTTTTGTCGTGAAATTGGTTAATACTTGGCGTGACAACATGGGCCGGCATGTCTTCAAGGCCAATTTCAATCAGATAGTCATGCGTCATGTTATTGCACCTCCGTTTTGTGCTGCAGCAATGGGAAACCAAGCTTCTTACGTTCCGCAACGAAAGCGCGCGCAACTTTATGCGCCATTTTGCGGATGCGACTCATATAACCGGCACGTTCAGTCACCGAAACCGCACCGCGCGCATCCAGCAGGTTAAACGTATGGCTGCATTTAAGAATGTAATCATAAGCCGGGTGAACCAACCCTAGATCCATCAAGCGCCATGCTTCTTTTTCATAAGCGTCAAAAAACTTCAGCAGCATAGCTTGATCGCTGACTTCAAACGCGTATTTACTGTGTTCGTATTCAGGTTCTTTGAAAATATCGCCGTATAAAACGCCATCGCCCCATTCAAGATCAAAGACACTGTTCACGTCTTGGATATAGGAAGCTAACCGTTCAACGCCATAGGTAATTTCGCTGGTCACCGGCGAAACTTCAAGACCGCCAACAACTTGAAAATACGTGAATTGACTGACTTCCATGCCATCGAGCCAAACTTCCCAGCCAACCCCGGCACAGCCCATGGACGGATTTTCCCAGTTATCTTCAACAAAGCGGATATCGTGTTCCAATGGGTTAATGCCAAGTGCCGCCAGTGAATCCAAATAGTAATCCTGGATGTTTTCCGGTGATGGCTTCATGACAACCTGGAACTGATGGTGCTGGAAAAGTCGGTTCGGGTTCTCGCCATAACGACCGTCAGCTGGGCGGCGTGACGGCTCAACGTAAGCAGCATTCCAAGGCTCCGGTCCGATTGCCCGCAAAAAAGTATACGGACTCATGGTACCGGCTCCTTTTTCAACATCATAAGCTTGCATCAACATACAACCCTTATCGCCCCAGAATTTTTGAAGCGTCTGGATCATCGTTTGGATGTCCATTTTTGTCGTCATGATTACCTCTTTCCCGGTGAATCAAAGTCTGGCGTGGGTAGCATAAATGTCCATATACATGAAAACGTCCCTACGCCAAGATATGGCGTAGGGACGCTTCTGCGCGGTTCCACCCTACTTCAGACAGTTACAAAACCTGCCTGCAGCTTCATCATTTGGTTCGAAAACGCCAATCATACCGACCGCCACCAGGCTTACACTATCCCTGACTCGCTGAAGTTCAGTACCGATATGACCCTTTTTCTCATCACCGATTCAATTTTCTTAATAAGTATAGCATCGCGGTAGGTGCTGTCAAGCGACTTTCTGAAAACACCTAATTGCAAGCAATTTTGCCATGTTTTCCCTCATGTTATCTCTCATGTTTTCCCTGTCGTCTGTACCCCTTGTGCCAGTGTGGCTACAGCAGTTATTTTTTACCGGTTTTTAAATACTTTGCCAGCTTCTCTGCGGCCTCCACTTCTTGTTCCTGATGGACACGGGCATAGATTTGCAGGGTGATTCTGGGGTCGGTATGTCCGACCATCTTTTGGACCGTACTGACAGCGACACCGGCAATCAAAAGATTAGAGATATAGCTTTTACGAAACTTATGCAACGATATAACCGGTGCCAAGTTGTTGTTACGAATAATGGTACTAAGCCACATGCGCGGTTTATCAACACGGAAACGGTTGCCTGTCTTAGTAGTGAACAGAAGTTGGTGATGAGTTGAAAGCCTGACGTAGCCATATACATAGTCAGGTTGTTCAATTCGCCATCGCTTTAGCCAATTAATAGTTTCTGAATCAACTGGGACATCACGCCTACTTGCTCTGGTTTTTGGCGGATTAACAATCAGCTTCCCATGCACACCGAGTGAAACAGTTTTGTTGACACTAATTAGTCGCTTTTTGAAATCAATGTCTTCCCATTCAAGCGCCATAGCCTCGCCAATCCTTAAACCGGCATAAGCTAGGATACGAAACAGCACGTACTTGTAAAGTTCCCTATCAGGGTTAATACAATTGAAAAACACTTCCAATTGACGTCTATCCCAGAAGTCGTTTGTGGAGCCAATCTTGTCTTGGACACGTGGTAAGATGATGCGTCTTGCAGGATTGTGTGGGATATAGTCCCTCAGTTCAGCATAGGTAAGTATTCGGTTGATATGAACAAAGTACCGTTTAAATGCCACGGGAGACTGTTTAAACCATTTATTCACCGCAGCTTGGACATCTTGTGGAGTGATCTTATCAATGTACATGTCGCCTAGATCAGGCAAAATATGGAGATTGAAACAGTCACGAGTCTTGGACCATGAACTTTCCCTGACTGTGAGCTTGTATGATTTTAGCCATTCTTCATAGACATCGTTAAACTTTCGTGCAACTTTATCAGGTCTAGGTGCAACCGTGAGTTCACCATTCTGAACAGCTTTCTCCAAATCACGCCCTGCTTTAATAGCGTCTTGTCGTGTAAGCTTACCTCCTTTTACAACATACTTCTTACGTCCAGTCTTTGGATCAATTCCAACATAAACGGATACCTTCCACCGTCTTTTTCCACTATCAAGTTTGTAACTCCTGATTGAAGCCATAATTTTGTCCCTTCATCGCCAGCAGGCTATGTAGAGAGCTAACTATTTACGCTGATCCAGCATTGCTTTCGCTAAAGCTTTTAGCAAGGCCTTTTCAGCAGGCATAAGTGGTATTCCGTTCATTTTAACAAGCGTTTTGTCATCATCAAGATCAGCAGTCTGCGTACGTTCTGCTGGATTGATTGGACTTATGCCATTGAAAGCAATTGCAATCTTATCAGATGCCTCTTGAGTGACATTTCGTGTTCCGGCTTCATATGAGCTTATTAGAGACGCCGATAATCCGGTTGCACGTGACAAGTCTACTTGAGACATTCGCCTCGCATTCCGTAGCTGCTTAATTTGTTCTCCAGATAAAAGCATTAGATCAACCTCCCTCTTGTAAAATTAAGAACACAGTGTTGACATCTTCACCGAAACAATTTATGATGATTTATGTAAAGATTATAGCACAGTGTAGTTTGCTTACGCTTTAAAAGAAGGTGCAAAATTGATTGATATCTTTATTTGGCTTATGTCTCATCAGATCACACTTGCGGCTTTATGCTTTGCAACTCTAGTAGGAATCTTTATTGGTGCTCTGATTCAATTTCTTGAAGACAACAAAAAAGCTACCCCGCACGCCAATGCGAAGTAGCCTATAGCTAACTTAATAGCCGAAACAATCAACCCACGCCAATGGGTCGATATACTGATTGTCTAGCAAGGACAAAATAAGTGTATCATGATTGTTATGTTCGTGCCACAGCATACCTGCGCACGGTTGAAATAAAGCCAGGTGGTCAGCTGGAGCCGATGCTATAAAGTCCAGCCGGTAAGAAATCCCAGTCAGGTTCCCTATCGTCAAATCCTTGGTGTCTACGACCTTCCGGACTTTAAATGGTAAAGGGTAGGGGTGGAACGTCTTGACGGCTTTAACGAGCTGTGAGGTCATCCGGCCATGTGTATTAGCGGTGTTTTCAGGAGTTAGACCGCACAGCTAACAGCTAAATAAATCTCAAACTCATGCACATGGTACTCTGGGCAGGACTGGAGTGGTAACTGGATGCTGGCTATTAGCAACGTGATTATCACGTGTTGGTAACCGGGCTGTGTATGCAATTGGTGGTGAAGAGCCACTCACAGTCACTTTTCGTGGCAAGGGGGAACTATCAGCAATTACCTAATTCCACCACATGCTCATAAGACTACAGAAGCTGTAGAAAAGACCATGGACAACAATGTTAAAGTTTCCAACGTACTAGAAATACAAACAAAAAAAGCCCCCTACCATGTCTAGTAGAGGGCAAAAAGGTGATAAATGTTGGTACAAGGTTAAAGTACCATATGTGTAGTGTTTGTCAACAGTTGTTACCGGATATACAGGCTTTCACCTGGGTAAATCAAACTATAGATTGACTTACCATTGTTAGCGGCCAATGTGTACATGCTGATGCCATACTTGCTGGCAATACTCCAGAAGCTGTCACCAGAGCGTACCGTGTAATAAGTGTGACTCGGTGCACTATAGCTGCTAGAACGTGAACCATAGCTTTCGCCACCCATAATACCTAGGCATATGTAATGATACCTTCCAGAGTAGCTAAGATACCCTGCCCATACATGACCATTGTGGATGTAGACATGGTCATACATGAGGCTTTCACCAGGTGCATAGGTACCAATTGAGGCATAGCTTGTGTCATCACCGGTGCGAATGTTAAGTGTCACAGAAGGCCTAAATATGCCATTCTGGGCGTAATCTGTATCACTAGATGTACTTGCTTGTGAAGGTGTAGAAGGCACTGTGGTCGCTTGTGCTGGCTGTTTAGAGTAACCATTGTCGGTTATACCCAGTAAGTCAACATTGCCATCCAATCCGCCAACGGCGTGCATACTGGTAAATTGCCAGATAGCTACACCGGGAAGGCTTGGAAAGTAACTGTATAGTGGCAATGCTCGGATTTGGTAGTCAGGATAACCAGCAACCCAAATGGAATTAGGAAACTGGCTAAGAACACGATTGTAGTCAACATGTGCAACAATGTACGGCTTGTAACTGTAGAGCATTGGGGTATAACCTGCTTGGGCAATCCGTTGCATACCATAAATAATGGCATCAGTGTTAGCTTCAACAGACTCACTCGCTCCATCCTCGTAATCAAGTGCCACAATTGATCCCTTTGGTGTCTGAATACGTGGCAGGAAATAATCAAGTGCTTGGCGACCAATATCAGAACTACCACCAACACCATACCATAGGTAACTATGGACTCTAAGCCCGTCATCATTAGCCGCTTTGATTTGGCTACTATAAGTTGACTGGTTATAAATTGTACCGCCTTGGGTTCCACCAATTTGTGAAATAGCAAAACGGTCACTCTCAACTGTCTTGCCATTGGTGCCTTGATACACTGACCAGTCAACACCAATATCATTCTTAGCCGCTTTAACATGGGTCGGTAAGGCAAATGAAAAGGCAGCCATAATGGCTACCCCTGTTAATACTAGTTTAGTTTTAAATTGCAATCTTAAGCCCCCTTAGGATAGGTTGCTTCAATGGTGTTCTTTAGGTCGCTATAGGCCTTCTCAACTGCATTTTCAACGGTCTGCTGATCAACCTTGGTAAATCCCATGGCTTTCAATTGAGTTTCAACAGAAGCTACTGCTTGCGATTTCTTGACAGTCCCTGTTATTGCCTGAGTAACACCTAACTGTTCGGCTGCGGTAACGGCTGCTTGTGCTAATGGTTCCAACACTTGCACCAAGGTCAAAGCCTGTTTATTCGCTAATAGGACCTTTGCCACCCATGCACCCAAAATAGGTATCACTGCAATAGCAATTTGGACAATTAAATCTTTCATTTTTACCCCTCCTCACAAGAACTTTTCGATGATATACACAAATAGGGTGATTCCAATCATCCCACCAAGTACGCCCCAGATTGACCACACCATTTTCTTTAAACTGCTAATATCTCTGGCATTATCTTGGCTGGCATTGTATGCCTTATCGGCCTTGTCATCTGTACTTGGTAGGCCAGTCAATTGTTGCTTAATCTGGGCAATATCTTCCTTGATCTCCATTAGCATTTTTGTTTGTTCATCCACAATTTCACCCCATAAAAATAGCCGCTAGCTTTTGCCACCGACATAGTCCTTGCCTGTAATTTGCTTGTATTGATCTGGGGTGATCATTACCGGTACATAAGGTGTTAAATCAATCCCCCAACTGTAAAGTAGTGCACACTGATCATAATTAGTCACTTGACTTCGCCGCCTTCAGCTGCGCTACCTCAAGAGTAAGTGCAGCAATCATCTGCTGTTCTGGTGACGGCTCAGGTGTAGGTCTGGCAGCGTCTGGATCATAACCAGCATCTGGTAAGACTTGACCGTCAATAATGCTAGCATGGTTTTCATACAAGCCAACAGCATCGGCAACTTCAATAACCTCGAATCCTTCATCAGTTGGTCCTACTGATCTGCTTTCATCAGCGTTTGCCCAATTAAGCAGACGGTTATTGGTGTCCGTCCACACTTTGATCTTCATAATAATCAACTCCCTAGTTAATCAAAAAACGAGTCCCCCGTCGGATAATCGTCCTGAGTTAGATACGACACTGAGCCACCATAACTACCAGAAGCTTTGGAAATGTTGCTATACCAGCCGACCGTTCCTCCACTTGGCGTGCTTGAATACATGGCTGTAGATTGTCCGGGATCTGAAAAGCTCAAGCAGCTTGCAACAATCTTGTTTGTCAAATAAGGCTTGTAACCGGGTCTAATATCTGCGAGCCTCAAGAAATTGTACTGATTAGCTATTGTGTGAATTTGAAAGTTGGCGGTCACCAAATTGCCACGTCTTGTGTAGTAAATATATGCCCAATCAATATCAATGTTGCTTAGCGCGCTTGTGTTGACGTAGAAAAATGTCACGTTGTCTGTTGATTTGAATGTGCTAAATACATATTTTTTTGTGGCTGCATTTTCAGCGCTAATTAATGTTGAAAGATAGAGCTTACCACCTTGCAAATTAGCATACTGAACATCTCCGGCATTGTCAGGTGTGCGTTCCCGACTGATGAAACCTGATGGACCCAAGTCACTAATCAACAAGTGTCCGTCTGCTGTGCCTTGATCATTTTCAACGTTCCCTGTGACATTCACGTGACCATATTGCATGTTGGTGTTGCCACTGCTAAACTTTCCTACATTGGCATCGCTAAGAGCAGTGTGACTAAATGGTGCATTAATGTCAGGTGAATTAATGGTTGCACTGTCAATCTCAATTGATTGCAGCTTTTTGATACTGAGAACCGCCTGCTGGATGCTTTGGTCAATCCAAGTTAACCCATCGTAGTATTGCAATGCCGTGGCATCGTTAAGCGTTGTCCCGTGCCACCATAAGTCACCTTTCTTGGGACCAGCGGGCGTGCCCAGCTGAATGTATGTGTATGGCACATCCTTGCTTCCGGGAACGCCTTGCGGTCCTTGTGGCCCCTGAGGTCCCTGAGGTCCTTGTGGTCCTTGTGGTCCAGTATCACCTTGAGGTCCTTGTACTAGTTGCCAAGAATAAAGTGATGGATCTGTGCTATCTGCCTGTGTGAAGTCTGTATAACTACCGATGTACTTGCGAGATCCGGGAGTATCCAATGAGAAATTGGTTTTACCGTCACTGCTATCGGCATATGCGATATGGAAGTACGGTGTTTTGCCATCGGCGCCCGCTTTGCCTGGCACACCATCTTTACCATCAGCACCGTCAGCGCCCTTAATCAGTGACCATCTATAGTCACTTGGATTAGTGCTGTCACCGGATGTGAAGTCACTGTAGAAGCCAATGTACTTACGGTTAGAATCAGTTGTAGAGAAATCGGTGTTGCCGTCTTGGCTATTTGCGTAGGCAAAGTGAGCATAAGCGGTACGACCATCGGCGCCCTTTGCACCTGGCAAGCCTTGATCGCCTTTTGGCCCTTGTTGTCCCTGAGGTCCTTGTGGCCCTTGAGGGCCAGTTGCACCATCAGCTCCTTTAAAAAGCGCCCAGTTGTAATCAGCTGGATTGGTGCTGTCGGCCTGTGTGAAGTCGCTATAGGTGCCAATGTACTTTTTGCCATCACCGCCAGATACCGTGAACCCACTTTGGCCACTTACATCATCTGCCCAAGCAGTGTGGAAATAGCTTGTACGGCCATCCGCACCCTTTGCACCCGGAACACCGTCAGCACCATCTTTGCCCTGAATCAGTGCCCATTTACCAGCATAATCAGCCGGATTGTCACTTGGAACGGATGACTTATTTGACCAAACGATTGCCATGTACTTTTTACCAGCTGGCAAAGCACTCATATTGGTGCCTTTATCGTCATCGGCGTAACGAATCCATGGATAAAACTGAATGGCCTTGGGAATATTTTCAATCTTAACTGCCATATCCTTAAGCGCAGAATACAAATTAGGCTGCTCATTTGCGTAATCTCCTAAAGTGAGCTTGGTATAATGACCAGCGCGGCTGCGTTCAACCGACAACACTTTCGCAGAAAGAAATAGATTCTGATTCTCGTCAACAACGTGTACCGTTTGATTCAATGGCACATAGGGCGCATTTGCCAAATCAACTTCATAGTTAACATTTGGATGGTTATACTTTTTCAAATCTGCTAGGGCTGCTTGTAATAACGTGGCCTGAGTAGTCGACTCAAATGTTTTGACCCGATTCCAATCAGATTGTGTCGGATTAGGATTGTCATTACTTAACAAACGTGAATACTTCTGTACGGCAATGGTGTCGTGCAAGAATCCGTACTGGTCAAGTACAAATTGTCCGGTTGGATCAGTCCAACTATACCCAATCAAATTAATTGGATCGTTTGAACCGTCAGGTGTAGCACCATAGGCCTTCACCGATGTTTCCATGTCGTAGATATCAACTGTCTTTACGATATTGTTGATGTCCTTGTTCATCTCAAAAGAAATTAAACTGTCGGAAGTTTCCTCATGTTTGATATTGATAACACGTTTTACGGCAGTCGTACCTACAAAAACAAAGCCAAAGCTAAGCACTGCATCAAAATCTTTTGCGACTGATTTAATGCGGCTAAGTGAAGTGTCTTCGTCTGTCCACGTAAGGGTTCTGACGTCTGTAGGAAATTCATTAATACCGATCTCCCAGCCAGAATCATTTGTAAACCTTGTGATGTAGTCAGCGATAGTATAGGATTTGTCAGCGGTATAGGCACCCACCACTTCATTCATCAGATCGTTACCTGCATCCGTACAAACGACTGTATGAATATGTGCTAATGTATCGTGAGTAACACTGGCAATAACCATTTGATGTCCATTGCCGTCTTCGTCCTGATATAAGACAAAATTGTTTTCAGCCGCCATTTCATCAATGGCCTGCTCTTGTTCAGTTTTAAATGGAATCGTCAGGGTCAAGGCAATGGCAGGCCTGTCATCGGTTGTTTTTACTTCACTATCAGCGCTTACACGCCATTCGCCTTTTCCAGTTGTGCGTGCAATGCCCATGATGTTGAATTTTCGGTCTGAGAAATAGTATTCCATTTATAGCCACGCCTCCTTCAAATCAACTTCACACGCAAATTGTTGTGCCCAGCTTGATGGCATGAGCTGAATGGTGGTATCTCCGGGTGGCAAAAGAAACTTGTCCCACTGGTTGCCTAATGTATGCAAGGTGCGATCTTCACTGCCATTGAAATAAGTTTTGGTATTAGCCACATCAACCGTAATTACATCGCCATTGCTGAAGCGATTCTTAATATCTGTATACCAGCTTACGTTTTGCCATTTGACGGTGGACGCAATCAGATACATGGTCGATTCGCCCCACGTCTTGTCACGCATGAACCACGTTGAGAATTGCTTGGTCTCAACATCGGCAGCGTCCGCAAAGGTAAACTGGCGGGTAATAGTCGTCTCTCGTCCTCGATTGCCAACCCATGGTGACACTCGGAAAACAACTGAATTACCAAATTTCTGCAATTCCAGCTGAATGAACTTGTCGTTAGTGAAGATATTACGATCCAACTGTTCATTTACGACTAGTTGATTTTTGTAGTAACAAATCCACCATATTTGGTCAGACAGCGCACTGTTGTCTTTCAAGATCATTTGAAAGATTGGCTTGCCGTCACTTTCTAAGGTTGTTTCGAGTGAACCGACCTTTGAGACACCAGTTTGAAAACGTGTCATGACGTCCCAAGTTAGGTTACTCGTAAAGTTACCGTTATGTGTCTGAGCAAGGTTGTGTTTGATTGAAGGCCCATTCCAATACAAATGAGTGCCAGTAATACTGGACCAATTAGGCTTAACCTTCCAGCCATCATAGCTGTCCTGCGTCCAAATAGCATTACCAATCTGTTCATTCGGCGTAGCTGGATTGTCTCCCCAATAAAGATTATTCGAAGCCGCTTGATTATCCATGTGCGAGCCTTGAACGGCTGCCAAATTCAAAGCTACTTCACTTTCTTCGCTGGTATAGCCATCAACTTCTTCAGGGTTGCCAAATTCAAGCACGCCACCCTGACTATTGGCAAATCCTAGAAAGCCGTTATCTGCATGCATAGTTGCCGTAATAACTGGCTCGACAGGATAAGTACCGCCATTGTGAACCGTGATGGTGTTGGTATAGTATTCAGGATCCGCTGGGTTAGGCGACCAAGGAGAAACGGCGGGTTCTTGTTCTAGCTTGATATCGTCAATGCAAACCCATCCTGCGCTTACTGACGTTTTAGTAAAGCCAAAGCGCAAAGTGGTTACAGTGACGTCTTTATCCGCCGTCCACGTTTTTACAAAACGATGCCACGTTGTCTGACCTCCCGAAGCATCTCGTGCGTCATGCCCCATTGACAAAGCAAAAAGCGGATCTGGCTCGGTTGTCAGCAAATAGTCAGACGCTTGCCCAACTGCTGATCCAGCAGTTGCGTAGTAGTAGCTATAAGTCCATGTTTCGCCTTTCTTAATGTAAACTGGTTCGGATAAAGGAATTTGGACGTACTGATCTGGATTAAGCGAAGAATCAGTGCTGTCGTTTTCGATTCTTAGCATATAATTTCCAAATGGCGTTGGGAATGAAGGAACTTGTCCGGTGACTTGGAATATTCTATCATTTGTGTCTTTACCGTCACCCCAAACATGGTTTGCTGGGGTTTGTCCTGATTCAAAACCGGAGTCGACCAGCATGTTTACTGGCAAGTCATTGTATGGCATGTTGTCAGCCGTCTGCGTGGCTACCGAGTGCGTAATGCCACCATCGGGACAGATGAAGCTGATTGAGATTGTTCCTGATCGAAAGCCTTCGGTGAAGGTAGGCTGACTGTCTACGATGGCAAGATAATATTTATCCGGCTCATCCCCAAAAATTAGCTGCTGTGGTTCGTTTGCATCAATAGCAGCGGCCAAGGAACGTCTCAGTGGCACCAAATCATCATTCATAACGATCCCAGTTACCACAATCGTCTTGACGTCCCGCGACATGTATTGCAACATCTGACCATCGCTGATGCCGACCTTTTGCATTGTGTTGACGTGATTAGTCCCTACATCACGTTTGACCATCTGCACATACAGCCATTGGGTAATATCTACTCCGGCGTATGTGATGGTCACGCCTGCTTGTTTCAATTAAACGGTTCCTCCTTTCCAATAAGCATTGAACCTGTCTGTTCTGTCGTTGTACTGCTTAACTTTTGGCGCAACTTTTGGATAAAACTGGTCGTCACCAATTTGCAGAACAAAGCTAAGTTTCGTGAGAAGATCGGCAATATTGTCCAACTTCTTTCCTAAATCATCTGTACCGTTGCTTTCACTTTCAGCAACGGAACCATTACCCAAGTTGTGATTAATGTTGGTAACAGCCTGACCTAGTAGTTGCCAAGCACGGCTTGTTTTAGTTAACGGCAAGATTGTTTCTGGGCCATCTTCGCCAACAAGCGCATGGATTGGCTGTGTGATCAAGCCACCATTGGCGTAACCTTCAGGGCCACTGACACGAGCAAAGGCAGAACTTCCAGAGCCATAGATAGCCTTCATGTAGTGAATACCGGCAAGCAGATCATCATAGCCGTTATAAACATCGTTGTGGCCGGGGAACTTATACGCATTGAACGTTGGCCCAATGGTTTGTACAAGCCCCATTGAAGGTATTCCGGCTTTAGCGTTGCTATCCCACAAGTTAATTGCCTTAGGATTGCCATTTGATTCACGCTGGATAACTCGCATCCATGCAGCAACTTGGTAATCGCTAGCGTCAAATCCATTGGCCTTTAAAGCTTTAATGACATATGGCTTCCAACGCTGCACGCCTGAGCCACCGGGATTACCCATGGAATCTTCTATTTTTTTTAGCTCTTTTTTGATCCAAGCGCCAATTCCGATATATGCATGTTTAAAAATGCCAACTCCTAAGTCTCCAAATGCTTTTACTGGAGATGAGCTAACAATCCCTTTTATGCTGTTACTGATTAGATCAGTTACATGCTTAACCGGGTGAGCGATCCAATCTACAATTGCTTCGAACTTATCACCGATCCATTTGCCAACATCTTCAGCCTTATTGACTACCCATGAACTAGCGTCTTTAACGCCACCCCACAAGTCTCCAATAATACCGCCTTGAGCAAACCCTGGAATACCGTACATGGTCGCGATGGCTTTGCTTTCTTTCCCGTTGTATACACGATCACCAGTTTCCAGCGGCAAAATGGCATTCTTCTTATCCGTATAAAGCCATTGACCGGTTCGCTTCTTGTGAATCAGCTCTTTATAATGTTCGCTGCCATCGTCATTTACCATGGCAAGACGTGTTCCGTTTGGGCTCATTTCGCCGCCTTGTGCGAAGTGAACATGGCTAGGCAAATCAACCTTTTTAACACCGAAGAAGCCTAGAACACCATTGACGGCACCAAGGCCGGTTCGGATAACATCAATGACAAAGTTGATACCTGATTGAGCTGCTTTTTTAATGCCATCCCAGATGCCGCTGAAGAAGCTACCAACGCCACCCCATACATCTGTCCAAACATTTTTAATGTTCTTGATGACACTGCCAATTGTGTCAGACATGCCATGAATGATTGGCGTGAAGAATTTAACCATGCCGTTCCAAATGTTTCCAAAGAAATCAGAGATGGCACCCCACACGGTGTTCCACGTATTCTTGATGGCATTAATTACATTGCTTATTGCACTTGAAATGCCATTGATGATCGGCGTAAGGAACTTGACCATACCATTCCAAATGCTGCTGAAGAATTTAGAAATGGCGTTCCATGAATCGGTCCACACCTTATTGACAGCTGACAAGAACGAACTAATGCCCTTGCTGACTGTGTTAAAAGCCGTCGTGCCAACCTTAACAATTGTGTCCCAAATGCCAGTGAAGAACTTGGCAACGAACTGCCAATACTTGTTCCACGTGCTGGATACGTCTTTTGCTGTGCCAGTGATGAAATTGCTAATACTGGTCAGAATAGGCTTAATGAATTTAGCAATGCCATTCCATACCGCCATGAATGGCTTTTCAATTCCTTGCCAGGCTTTGATTGCCAAGCCAACGATTAGTGCAATCGGAATTACAATCGCCAACTTCAGCACATTCAGACCGACCTTAGTGGCTTTCACCACACCTGCCCAAACAGCAGACATGCCCTTGACGATTGGCGCCCAAATCTTATTCCAAGCAGATGCAATTGATTTGCCCCAACCATTCATTGTCTTCAAGAAACTGTTCCAGCCCTTACCGACTGACGACCAAGCACTGTTCCATCCCTTGACCATTTGGCTAATCCATTTCTCCATGCCTTTCCACATGTTCTGAACAGATTTTACAATGCCATCGACGAAAGCTTTGAACTTTGCGTTGTGCTTATAAAGCTCAAATAATGCCGTTCCAACAGAAATGATGACTGTGGCAAGTGCAACCCATGGTGAGGCTTTGACTACTAGATTTAATGCTTTTTGAGAAACCGCCATGATGTCGGCACGCTTGGCATAAATATCCACGGCTGTACTTAATCCGGTAATTGCCACCTTGCCAATTTTCATTGCTGCCCACATCGCGAGCATTACCTTGGCTGTTGTCTGAATGCCACTCTTGTTCTTGGCAATGTTGCTTAGGGCTGTGTTGGCATTCTTAAGCGGATCGTTTGCTTTGCTTGCACCGCTGCCCATGAGTCCAAAACTCTTGGCTATGCCCGAAACAATGCCAGCAATTGTGTGCCACACTGTCCCAGCAAAAATCTTCACAATGGTACCTAGGCTGGTGATAATGCCACCAATATCTTTTTGATGTTGAGCCACATAGTTCAATAAGTTGCTTGCTTGTTGTGCTACACCAGCCATGGCTTTACCCAATGAAGTAAACAAGGAAGTCACTGCTGATGACTTTAGAACATTAACAATGCTGTTGATACCTGTGCTTTGAACTGATACCAGAGGTTTAGCAAGTGTTGCTTCAACTCCTTGCCAAGCACCCTTTAGTCTTTGCGTGGCACCCTCAGCAGTATTACCAAAGTCATTAAAAGTAGCTTTGCTATCACCGCCAATTTTGACGATCATATCTTGCAACTTTTTGCTGCTAATTTGACCACTATCAACCATTTTATTAAAGGCTGTTTCAGATACGCCACTGGCCTTTGCTAAAGCTGATCCAAGTCCGGGTGCAGCGTTTTCCATACGTGTTAGAACACCAGTAGTAAGCTTTCCATTGTTAAATGCGCGTTGCAATGACTTTGCAAATGTACTGGCACCGTCACCAGAAAGTCTCAACTTGTCAGATAAAGTTGCAACTCCAAGTGTCAAAGCTTTAGTTTTGTCAACATTACCTGTCATGCCATAAAAACGCTTTTGCAAAACAGATACTTGATCTGCCGACATGTTAGTCTCCGACTTTAGGTCACGCATTTGACCAACTAGTTGTTCCGCACCTTTGTCACTGACACCTAAGGTTTCCCATACTCGTGTTGCTTGTTCACCAGCTTCAGCTAACTTAACACCCTGTGTCACCGTTTCTTTAATTGATCCACTGAACGAAGTCCAAGCATTCATAATGCCATGGCCTAAAGCAGTAGCACCAACCATCTTTTTGAAACTAAAAGTTGTCTTATCTGCTTCGTCTTTTGTTCCAGTTATATGCAACTTTATTCGGTCAAAGACGGACGGGTTAGCCTTATCCATTTCAGTTTTCAGGCCGGTCATAGAAGACTTGGCCTTTGCTAAACTGGTAGCTGTTTCATCAACACGCGTCTTCTGTGTACGCCATGCGTCTGAATCCTTGCCACTAGCACTGGCAATCTTATCCAACTCAGCTGACTGCTTGGACAACTGTTCATTCAGATTGGTAATGGAGGACTTATAGCCTTCCATTTTGGCCTTGTTAGCTTCTTGCTGATTGCCTTCAGCCTCTAGGCGAGTCACATAGGCTTGGTTGGCACGTGCAGCTGCTGTGTACTCTTGCTGTAATCCTGCCAACCCAGACTTTTGATAGTCCATGGCCTGTTTAGCACGATCTTGCTGAGCTTGCATACTAGCAAGCTGCTTAGTTGCACCATCAATTTTTTGCTGATACTTTAAAAACTGTTGAGCAACATCGGCAGTGTTACCCTTGAGTTCACTTTGCTTGGCTTTTAGAGCGTCAATCTTAGCCTGTTGTGACTCAATAGACTTCCCCAAGCCATCATACTTGGCTTGAGCAGCGCCAACTGCATCACCAGCAGACTTCATCTCTGCTTCTTGAGCTTTCCAAGCATTTTGACTCGAACGAACAACCGCTGTTAATGATTTGACGGATTCGCTGGCACTCAGCAAGTCCAGGGCAATCTTGGTGCTCATCGTTGCATTAATTTGTTGTGCCACTTCAATCACCCTTCTCTTGGTATTGCTTCCACATGATTGCCGGATCAATTGGCCGATCTTTCTTATCCTTAGCGGACATCATTTCCAGCATTTCAAAATAATCAGCATCATCAAAATCCTGCATTGACCAGTGAAAATACATGACTGCCTGCTTTTTCATCAATCTAAAGTCCTGTACCTGGTTTTCAAGCTCATAAACTTTGACGGCTGGATTAATCTTTGCTTTTGCTGGCATCCTGCTTCTTGGCAGCTAAGTCAATATCCTCATCACTCATGCCCATCATGCGTTCAAAAGTGTAATTAACTGCCTGAATAGTGTCGGAAAATTCTAGGTCCCCAAGCTTTTCTGTTTCTTGCTTGTTCAGATTTAAAACTGTCGTCAAGAAATCGATTGAGTCATGCAACATATCGCGTTGAACCTTAATAATTTCTACTGGTTCCATATCGGCAACATCGTCTGCCTTGGCCATCAGTAGCTGTAAGTCGTACATCTTTTCCATGTTCCGATTGGTTGTCTTTACCTCATGTACACGATTGCTAATTGCCGTTACTTTAATTTTCATATTTGTACCATCCTCTGTATTTGATAAGGTCGCTGTGGTGAATCGAACACCACCAAGTTCACCAGAAAGCGACTTTTGAGCATAAAAAATAGCGCACGTTCGTGAGCCATTCATCAGTTGTTGCTATGAAATTGTGTCAGATTGCGTCTGTCAGCACTATTTACCAGAAGTTGCGGTGGAACCTGCTGGAGTTGTAGTGGTACCAGATCCTGTTGAACCTGCCGGCAATACGTATCCGCCAAATGTCTCTTTGTACATGTTGGCTTTATCAAACTTGCTATCAAGATCGCTATAAATCTTGTATGGCTGGTTGTCGAAGGCAATCGTGGAAAGAGCAGTGTAGGTCAAAGCATCATCTGAACGTTGTTCTGCCGCTGCATCAGTCTGAATGTCGGCTGCGGTTTCGGTCATGATGCCATCACCAAAGCCGTAATAGACAAAGTGTAAACGGTCAATGGTTTGGGTAGTAATAAGCAAGGCCACATGAGCCTTTAAATTCTCATCTGTATAACCGCCCTTGCTGTCACTAACAAAACCCTTGATTTGCTGCTTAATTGCAAAGTCCAAGTTGTTAATATCCAAAGCCACTGTTGGTTCTGAAGTACCAACGGTAACGTCTTGGACGTTGTTGTTGCCATAGATCTTAGCAATCGTGCCTGCTAAGCCTGTAATCTTGGCAGTTTTAACACCTAAATCTTTGTGATCGACAGTATAGATACCGTCTGTGCCTAATCCTGCTCCAGTACCAGAAATTAACTTTTGCTGTCCATCAACCAAAGCTAACTGTATTTGATATAAACCTACTGTTGCCATTTAAATTCCTCCAATGTTCTTTGTTCTACTGAAATAAAATGTGTTAAAAAGTTGCTGTGTATCGGGGTCTAATGTTCGTTGTCTAACCGCGGCTACCTGCCAATGTTGATGAGTAAAAGCCTTCATCATGGCTATCTCAATGGTTTCGGGATCAGAATCAAGCAATTGCGAGTACCAAATTTGTACTTCTACTTCCTGATTTAATGCCCAGAAATCATTGTTACCATATGCAGTTGGATCATTAGCAGCATCAGTAATCAAAACGACTGTTTTGTTCAGACTGTCGACTAATTCTTGTGGCAGGTTGTTGCCCTCAACAGCATCAATACCGGCAATGCTGGCTTGACTAAGCATTGCTACTGCATCATCTACAGCGCTCATTTGTCTCCACCACCATTCAACTTGGCGATAATTGCTTCATATTTCTCGGCTTCAGCGGCAAATACAGCATCTTTGGCATCATCACGAGCATTATCAACAAAATGGTCACCATGAATTTTCTTTGTCCCGTCATTTAAGAAGCGAGCAACGAATGCCTTATCACCAAAGCCAACCGTTGAGCTACCATTGTGATCACCGTCAATATCGCCTTTTTTACCACTAATGTCCTCGCTCAGATGCCCATACTTGCCACCAGTACCCTTAGTATTTGGGTGTTTTTCTTTGGTGGTCTCTGCTAGTTTCTTGGCGTAAACATCAGCACCAGCCTTGGTAATCTTCTCTTGGTCATTAATAGACAATTTGGCAGCCTTTGATACTTGCTTAAGCCATTCTTCAAGTGCATCATCCATATCCATAGCTATGCCCCCTTGGTTACTTTTGTAAGGGTCAAGTAGTCATAGCGAATAGCGTTGTTTGAATCATCTGGGCTAATGTCTGAAATGTCATACACGATGCCATCAAGGCGTGCCTGTTTCTGCTCAATATTTCTTGCATCGTGACGAACAATAATCGTGATTGAGTTATCCAAGCGTGTACCAATTAATGTGTACTGCTGTGTGAGTGTTCGTTTCTGCTGTTTGTAATGCAGACTATAATTCGGAACAAAGCTAGTGATATTAATGCCGGCTCCTGTCCTGTGCGACTGCGAGCTACCAAGTTCAGCAGTATGGCTAAAGTCACTTGGTTTAAAACTACTTACCATTGTTGTCACCACCACGACTAGCCTGTAAGTGTGCCAGCATCATCAGAAGACCATTAGGCATACCATTGGCTAAACCACGGTCATAGTATGTAGCCTGTGTGAGCGTTTTGATGGCTGGAATTGTCAAGGTGTCGTCCTCTGGTGCATCACTTGATCTATTAATAATACTAATTGCAGTGTTTACTAGACTGGTAATTGTTGGCAATTCAGACTCATCAAGGTTTAACTCGACCATTAAATCACTAGCAATCTTGTTTGGGTCTACTACTGTTTCTGCCATCTGTACACCTCCATTCGGCCGCCGCTTAGAATCAAGCTACTATTCCTTTTTTAGGCGACCAGTTTACTTAGTTATTTGCCAGGGGTAGCAGTTGGTACTTTATAGGTAATGAACTTACCGGCAGCTGTATCAGCAGCTTTAAAGTCTGCCCGCAGTGCTGCCAAAAGTACCTGTTCAAAATTCTCATTACGCTGCCAAGACAGGTTAATGTTGCCTTTAATAGTTTCAACCACAAAGTTTTTAACACTCCCAATGAATGCCTTTGCGTCTCCAGACTTGCCAAGCACATCATCAGCAACAACTACCAGCGGAGCACCGAACAATTGTTTGCCGGATGGAGAAGTGATGGAATCTTGTAACAGGTACCTACCTTCAGCATCCTTCTGCTTATCAATTGCGGCAAAGAATGACTCAGATACAACAAACATTCGGTCAGTGTAGTTGCTCAAGCCAACGTTGAATGCATCCTTAATATCGTCAATGCTTGCAGCGGCAACTGGAGTAGCTGTTTGCAATACTGCACCAATCTTGTGCTGTTCAGTTTGGTCCTTAATGTCATTAATGTACTGAGTCAGTAAACTGGTGATATTTGGATAGTCCTGAGTCATTTCAAGGGAAATTGGCAGTGAACCACGCAAAGTCTGAACATCATAATTGACCTGTGTTAAAGAGGCATTTGCAAGTTTAGGGTTGTCAGCCAATTCAGCTGCTGAAACCAGTTGTGCAGAAGCCTTAGACAAAACAGGAATCTTGCCAGTCGGCGCAGAAACTTGAACCTTAGTTACATACCCGCCTAATTGTGCTGGGTCCTTAGGCTGACTCATAATGTCCAATACTTGGCTAGGCAATACTGCTTCACCAGCTGTGGAATCAAAACCAGCACTGTCTCTCTTAATTTCACCGGTCTTCAAAAATTCCTTGAAATCACGAACTGCTTCGTCTTCAACTTTATCTGCTGTTAAATTCTTTGACATGCTTTTAGCTCCATCTCTTTTATTTTCGTTTGGTTCAACATTTTGTTCTGTTGCTTGCTTTGCTGTTTGCTCTGCTGGCTTGGATTGATTAAGCTCAACATCATCTGAATCATCTGAACCATCATCATCTTGCATCGGTGCTTGTTTAGCTTCCAGTTGCTTTGATAAGGATTGAATAGCTGCTTGCAATGACGTAATCATGCTCGCTAAATCATCAGAAGGTGACTTAGCTGTTGTGCCGTCGTCTTTAGGTGTAGGTGCAGAAGGTGTAGGTGCTTGTGCTGGTGCTACTGGTGCTGCATCTCGCTGTTCCTCTTTATCTGCTGGCTGGTCAATGACTACATTTGTGTTGATCTTCTTTTCTAAATCGGATAACTGTTCCTTAAACTTTTTCAGAGACCGCATCTGTTCATCTCTGCTTTGTGTTTCTACTTTTTCCTTTGGCTTTTCTGCCATTTTAACGTCTTCTTTCTTGTTGCTTAAAAACTGAGCCAAATCTCTCTGGACTTGAACTGATGTTTCAGTGTATGCTGGGATTGGTGTTAAGCTCAGCTCAAAAACTTGGTCAATTTTGTGAATTGTGTGGACTGTATTGCCTTGACCGTCTACACTCCAACCGTCTCCGCCATCAGAAATGGTGAATCCAAAACTCATGCCTCGAATATTGCCATTCAGTATGTTGGTGTAGGTATCTCTGCCAAGTTGTGTGTCTGGTAATTGAGCGCTGAAGTGCAATCCATCACTCTTAATGCTTGTTGAAAGCGTTCCAGCGTCTGCACGTGCCAAAATGTTGCTGAAATCGTGGCTGTAAAGCAGCAAAACGTTGCTCAAATCCACATCATTTAGAGCATTTTGGTCGATATATTCGGTAAAATTGCCCTTAATACTTGGCTGATTAAACACGGTTGCGATGCCGGAAATAGCCATATTTGGGTTACTTTCAACCTGATTGTTGCTACTTTGGCTGTCTATAGCTGTTTCAGCCCTTATTTGAACATTAAATGTACGTATATCTTCATTTTTCACTAAATCACACCCCTTTTTGCCAGAATTTGTTGCGCTTGTAAAGGCGTAATGGCTGGTGTTGTGCCACTTAGCAACTTCTGAATCTGGCCAATAAGTAGGTCATTATTAGCATCCACAGCGCTAGATTCATCAATATTGACAGGTACGCCAAATTTGGCACCCATTTCGCTTTCTATTGGCTTTACATATCGCCTTAAAGTGTTGCTATAAAGCGATTTAGTCATATCTAATGAACTTTGCTGGTCACCTTGACCGTTCAGGTAGGAATCTGGAACACCAAAAACCTTGCCTATTTGTGTCTTGGACCAGTCATTACTGCTCAGGAACTTGCTTACGTCCGCATTTATTGCTAGATTTTGTACGTCATACAATTGGTCAAGCACCAACGGCCGCCCAGCATTGTCACCCGTGTTAGCATTTTCAAAAGCCTTGCGAGTTTGCTCCTTTTCCTCTGGACTTAAAGCACCCTCAGCAACCTTAATAACGGTGCTAGGATTAATAGCATTCTTGATTGTTGATAGCGTCAACTTGTTTGCATAATCCTGAATATTTACCTGACTGCTAATACTTTCCAATGGGCTAATACCGATATACTGTTGACCATTGGCGCCACTTGCCATTAATCGAAAGTGAAGCATGTTTGCACTTGGATAATTGATTGTGCCTCTTTCGTCTGCCCAGTTAACCGCGTAGCTAATATCTGCACTGCTGTCTGCCAAAGTAACTATTACCTGTTGTGCAGGTGCCATCTCTAGCCTCGTAGGAACGTTGTTATGGTCTCGTGTAATAGCAATGTAAGCATTACCATCAAGAAGCATCTGAGCAACTGCCGACTGCCAAAAATTGAATGATGAAATTAAATTGTTTGGGGAGGCTACTACTTTGCTGAATGGCGCAGGAACATTGAAATCAGCTGATGCAATGTCTGATGAAAGCAAATTGACTACAGAATACAAATCGCTATTTTTTAGGGCTGTACTAGCATCCACAAGATTGTTAGGCATTACTTGATTGCCCTGAATGATAAAACTTGACAGGTTCGTGCTTGGTATCGTCATGGAGCGTCTTTCAAATTTTTGAAATGGATTAATCATCGTCATTTATCATCTCTTTTGCTGGGGTGAAGTAGGTGATAGTGCCCATCCCAGAACAAGCAGGCAAATGCCTAACATAATCAGTCCAGCAATGTTATTTACCAAAAATCCAGCAACTGTAAATGAAATCAGCGCTGCCAGAAAAAGTAGCATAGGTAGTGCTTGTTTCAATTGCTCTAGTTTGTTCAATTCATCACCCCATTTAGTTTCGTGTTGTTTTTACCTCTCATATATATAACGTGCAACATGCACCGTTTTTTATCAGAAGCTAACGTTCATCAAAAAATTGTGCCGTTCCTCATCTGACATACCAGACAATGGGTCCTTCACCTTTGCTTTTGGATCAAAGTCAGGGTTAACATCACTAAATTCATAAACTGCTCTAGACATAGCATCAACAATGGCATCAACACAGTCAATTTTGCTTGTATATCTCTCCTTGTCTACTTTCAAACCGGCTGAATTGCCCACAAGAATTGCATTAGACAATGAATATTGAATGATTGGGTCATCATAGTAGTGAATGCGGCCCTCTCGGAAAGCCTTTTGGAGTTCGTGAGTTGGTCTGTCGAGGTCATGAGCAGTTTGACGAATAGGCATCATTAGCCATCTGTCAATTTGAACTAGTTTGTCTAAAACATCAGATGAAGCCCACGGGTCGTAACAAATGAATTTGACTTGCAAACTGTTTGTCTCAATAAAATCTGCCAACCATGTGACTACGCTGTCATCATCTATATAGCCCCAACGATTTCTAGCAATGTCACAGTACCCTTGTTCTTGCGCAGACCGATAATTAATTCCATCTTGCTTTTCCTTTTGCTGAATGGAGCCACTGCTGTGGTTCAAAGGAATCCAAGAATGTTGCACTACCCAGTAATGTGTCTCATTCTGCAATTGATATGGAAACACAAAAGCGATTGCAGTGTCGTCTGAAAGTTTTGACAGGTCAATGCCGATATAGCAAACCTTACCGTGAATATCAATTGGTGGTTGCTTGACCACAGCACCTTTAATGTCATGCACGTTTAGAAAGCAGTTTTCCTTGACTGTGAGCCAGCAATTAAGGTTCTTGTTGACAAACTCGCCGATTGATCCATCATTTTTCTTTGTATCTCGCTCTGAAATCATTGAATCAAGCATTGTTTTACCTGCTGTTGGTAATAGAGGGTTGGACTTTATCCATTTTTCGGGATTATTAACCTCGTCTTCACTGTCTTGTGTATAATTGACCAACAAATTGTCGTCTAGTTTTCTTTGGTCATCGTGCATCATGGAATTGCGAAGCATCTTTTCGTCTAGGAACAATGAGCTTGTTGAATTAGGATAGGCCGTGCTGATGTTCCATGACTGGCTATCAAATGTTTGAACTTGACCACTGGTGATTTTGCCGTTGTTTTCTTTAATTAAACCAATTCTGCCATCGTCACCACATTCATCGTGAACTGAAAATGCTAGATGGTAACTATCAAATTGACCACTTTCATCACTCAAACGCAGCAGCTGATTCTGACTGGTGTTACTCCTGACGGCTTCTTCACCAATCTTGACTTTATTCTTCCGCATCCAATCACCAAACTGATTATGCCTAAGCCTATTGAATGTGGTTTTGACATATCGCCAGCCTTTTTTGCTCTGCTGTGAAACTGGCGCTATATATGCCATGTCTTGATTCTCAAAGTGGGCAGATGCAATTAGATATTGATAGGATAACAGAATGACAGTCAAATAAGTCTTACCATTGGTTCTTGCTACGCTAAAAATAACACGATGGAAACGACGTTCATCATTTTCATTTCGCCACCCTTGGCTCCAGCACAGTAATGCTTTCTGCCAAGCAGCCAATGGCAATGGACGGCCTGTTGAGGGGTCTGGACAGAGTGAAGCAAAGCCTAAAACTTCTCTGCATTTGTCTAAAGAATAATGAAATGGAAAGTCATCTTGACTGTTTTCAGCTCGTGCTAGGTCTTGCAAATGCCTAAAGGCTTGCAACTTGATGTCTCGGCCAGCTAATATCCCACCCTCCAAAACTTGAAAAGCATAAACAGTCCCTGGGTCACGATACCTGTCTGCAATAGCGTCATAAATGCCATCATCACGTTGCATTTTGTAGGCCTTATCAACTGTCATGTTGGGCTGAGTTAAATCAAATTGCTTGACCATCAGAACTGCTCATCTCCCTTCTTCACCAATTCGGCTGCTATGTCATCTGTGCTACCATCGTCGTTGTCTGGCTGAATATTCATTAAACTTGCTCTTGCCGCCGGACTTAGTCCCAAGGATTCAGCCAATGACTTGACTTTTGCCGTTGCACTATCTAAGACTTGACACGCTGGATTCTTTCGACCACTATCAAGAACCACACCTTTTTCTTCAATGGCTTCGTAAGCCCAACGTTCTATTTGTACCTGCTCACATAAGGCAGTCATTACATTTTTGTCTATTGCTTTAACAAGATGCTGATGATTTAATTGAGGAACAAGCGTTTCCCATGTGCTTCTTGCCACGCCAGACAAATGTTTTGGAGCTCGTTCTTGAAGTTTGTTCAAATCTTTCGTTTTATCTATCAATTCTTCGGTTCTGCGACGCTGATCGGCTCTATCACTGTCATTTGTTGTTATTTTTGGCTTGCGTCCAACCATTTGCGACCCCTCCTTTCGTTCAAACTGTGCAAAACGCTGATTTTAAGCCATTCTTTCGTCCATTTTTGCTTGTGATTTTGTAGCTTTTGCGACTGTTTGACCACCCACGAATGCCTCAACCATGCGGTTTCTGTCGCGTCTATGTGTGTGAAAAAAGTTTTTATTTTTGCATATTTTTTGGGCGAGACCCATTTTGTTATGTGAGGTCCCTCTCTACGCCTACGGGGGCGGGCATTACAGCTTTTTTATTTTTTAAATATGTTATTTAATATTTGCTGTCCATTATTTATTTTTTATGGTTCACCGTTTTATGGTTTAAGCAATGGCTGTGCAAGGCAATAATTTGTCGCCTGCTGTACCCCTCCATATATATATACGTACTTGATGCACCGTTTTTGTCTTGGCATAGAAAGAGAGCCAACCAAATGGCTGACCCCTTGTGCATATGTATTACTGTCTCTTGTGCCGCTCTGTGTTGTCTCTTGTTGCCTCTATGCTGGCTCTGTGTTGTCTCTTGTTGCCTCTATGTTGGCTCTGTGTAGATTCCTCCTGTCTCTTGTTGGCTAAGTGTTGCCTCATCCTCTCTTCATTTTTCTCTGCCTCAAACTGTGCAAAGCCTGGCATAAGTGTGTCAAAAAAATCAACCAAAGCTTTATCAGATTCAGTTAGCTTCCCGTCATACTCTTTATCATCAGCATTACCCTTTGTCATGTTCCTGATGACATTCAACCGTTTCTTATAGATGCCTAATTGTTTATCTTCACCAGCTTGTTCTGGTTGCCTCTTGTTACCTGTCAGTTTATCAACAATGAACTGTGGCATGATGTCTTTGTCTTCTATGTGTTCTATAGGCTTATCAATCCATGCCCTCACATCAAACGCCTTCATAGTATCTGGCGTGCGTGGCATCACGTTTAAACTACTGAATCCCAAGTGGTCGTCTTCTGGCTGCTGAATAAAATAGACTTGGGAAATGCTACGACTCAAGCTGTCACCTGCAATCACCACGCCATCCATACCTCTAATCAAATAGTTGAACAGTAGGAATGGTATTGATCTAGATGGCTTACCAGCTTCTTTCAACTCTTCGGCCACATAAAAGTACATGCTTGGCTTGTAGCTAAATGGACTATGCTTGCGTCGGTTTGCATCCCAAGCTGTGACAGTTAACTGTCCGGTCCCAGCACCAACATCATAATTTGTCGCCCCTAGGTTTCTTTTGGTGGCTTCAGTATCGCCGTCTGTCCTTGCAACATCAACCAATTGCTTTGCTAATTTGCCTAATGCTGGTGGCGAATAGAAACTCTTGGTCTTTTTGGAAACACGAGTCATTTCTTGTGAATAGTAGAGATTGAACCAATCATAGCTCACGTCTGTTTCATAGGTTAAAAACTGGCGGAACAGTCGCTCACGTTTGTCTTTGTCAAACAATATGTGCATTAAGTATCCACTTGTGCTCGCTAAATCGTCACCGTGCAAAAGCTTAGCAATTGTTTCTTGGCCCTTGTCCGTCTCAAAGTATCTATCTGTCAACCCATGTCCTCCCATCGTTGCTTTAAGATTGACTCATGAACGTTAACCACAATTGTTACCATGCCATTGCCCGGATCGTGAACGGTACTAAGCCATCCCGATTTGAACAGTTGTTTGGTTAATTCATTTGTCAACAAACTGTCGCATTCAATTTCTATGTCTTTGTAGCTTGCCTGTGCTGCTGATGATGTCACTTTACTATTGAAGTCACGGAGGATTTGTCTTACACCCTTCCAATAATAGTCACCATGGTCCAACTCGCTTGGCCTAACTAATCTATCCATTTGTGTACTCCTTTGAATTACTATTGATGCTTCACCATCGTCCATATATCGAACATTTACAGTGTCATAAGGGTATCTGCTTTGGTACTCCATCACAGCCTGCTTGATGTACCTTGCACTCTTACGCCCAGCATTTAATGTTTGCCATTGCCAACTCGATTGCCTCCTATAGCTTAACAGCTCACTTGCAAGCTGGTTGGGTCGCCTTTTACATTTAAAAGTTAACATTTATTTAGTGCCCCCCGAAAGGTATTCAAAGCTATCACAGTTGCTGATAACGGCAACTGATATCCCTAATCTTTACATCATGTCCTCTTGAATCGTGTCCTTGATGCTATTTTTTAAAGCCATTGGTGTTATGAATACATATAAATTTCTATCAGCCAAGTAAAATAATTTGCCATTCATTGCTTTTTCTCCTTCAACACTTTCGTCCACCACTTTTTGCCTAAGTGTTTCAATTTATTGTCGCCACTGGGTTGCTGACTGATTATCTGTTCCAATTTGGTCTTGCGATAGTGGCATCTATAGCACAGGGTCCACAGGTTGGCTGAATCTAGTGCTTCTTGTGGTGAACACAATCGGCGTGGAATTATATGGTCAATAATCTTACGGTCTTGAACAACATTGCCACAGCTCTGACACGTTGCTAAATCACGGGCATATACATAGTCCCTCACTGCTTGCCATTGCTTAGAATGGTAAAATGCCACTGATTCTGGGTCTCGCTCTGTTTGGTCGTATTGCTTTGCTTGCTGTGCTTTAATGGCTCTTGCTAGCTTGCTCTTGTGATATGCATCCTTTTTAGCCTGCCATTCTGCTTCATGCTGGGATTGATGCTTTGCACAGTATCTTTCACTAATTGGCACTATTGCATGGCACAATGGCTCTCCACACTCATGTACTTGTTGTCGATGCTTAGAATGGTAACTCATTGTCAGACACCGTCACTTTTGCTTGCTTACTTGCTGCACTTAATTGGCTATTGAGGACATTAATCGTGGCATCACTAAGCTTTTCTGATGCATTGTGTGGCTTAGTGGATAGAAGGTAGAAATGGTCAATCACCACACTCCAACCATGCTCAGTTTGTCCTTGTTCATTTGTATATGTGCTGGTTTTAATCCTCCCGTCAATGCCAATCTTGTAACCTTTGCTTGTTAATTGGTCAAAGTTGTCTGCTTGCTTACCAAAAATTGTAAATGGGATAAAGTCAGCTGTTTTGTTATCATTTGATTTATAGATGCGCTTGATGGCCAACAGACTTGATAAAACACCATTGCCTTTTTTGGGGGACATGGCGATTATTCCAATTGCTGAGTAATTATTCATGATTTGTTCTCCTATCTAATTCCTGTTCACGTGCTGTCATTAAATTTAACAATATGTATTTATCTTTGCCTGCATGTGCAAAGTCCTTGATCAGGCGCCCTTGGTAGGCAACCTGTGGACTGTTGATTATTTCATTTATGTAATCCTGGTGGCTGTTGATAAAGGCCTGTATGTCATTGTCACTAGTGTCTTGGTGGGCCATGAGGTCATTCCATTCGCTAAGTATGTGCAATTCTTTTGCATGGCTATTAGATTGCTTAGGTTGCTGGTGCTGACGAGCATACCGGCAAACTTTATTTAGCTTGCAATTGAATTGCCTTGGTGTCTGATTGAAGTTCATCATCGTTTGCCGTTTCCCTACTCTTAAAATGGAGCCACACCAAGTCCTAGTGTTGGCATTCTTAAATAGCTCTGGTAGCCGTTCTAAGGCCTCTAGTGTCTCAGCTTGGTTACTTGCCTGTGGCTCCATTCCTGCCAGCATCTGTGCTTTTTCAAGCTCTCGGGAATTTAATTTGGCTTCCTTTCGAACAATATCTTTTCTGGCGTACTTAATGCGCCACTTAAGTGATGGTAGGTCACGCTGCACAGCAAGGCGGACGTCCTTGTCTGACCATGAATGCAAGCGATGAAACATTAACTCAAGCAATAATTCTTGGCTGGCATCCCGACGGCTCATGCGCAATTCGTAGGCTAATTTATTGCAATGGCTTAGGAAGGCTGGCAGGCTAACCAATTGCTTAATTGTATTTTCACTGAGCACTACTTTTCGCCACCTTTGTCGCCACCTTTGCTTGTCCAAAGGCCAATGGTTGCTGTCACTATGCCCATAATTAGCCCAATTCCAAGCAATGTCAGCCAGTAATTTAAAATGGCTGTCCAGGACAATTGTGTGATCCCTGCTACGTTTGATATTGTTAGGAACCAACCAGCTGAGGTAAGGATGCTAAAGACGTCAATGGTAATTTCTTTGTTTTTCATGTACTTTACTTTCTTTCTTGTTTAGTGATATGATAATATTGGAAATTTATAACCATTTTTCATTTGGCGAAAATAAAATGGTAAGGCTTGTTAAGGTGCAATGTGTGATTTGCTGATCCTGCTACTGACGTGTTGCTAAGATGGTTTAGCTCAGCGGCCTCCTTGATGCTGTTGTACACCATATAGGAACCATCATCATTTAACTTTTTAATTGGCCGCCCATTAGCTCTCTTCATTAGTTGCCGTCTGTGATCCTTCACTAAATTTTCCCGATGACTAACCCATCTTAAGTTGGAAAGATCATTATTAAGCCGATTATTATCGATGTGGTCAACATCAGATAGGTGCTCAGGGTTGCTAATCCATGCTAACGCCAGCAGACGTGACAAAGTAACAGTGGTATGTTTATTTAAACCATCCTTTGTCACACTGAGGACCACATAACCACAACTATTAATGTATAACTTGATAGGTCGCTTGTACCGGTTTCCAACAACAATTCCCTTTCGACTGACCTTATAACGTGAATATGGTGCTGGGCACCTTTTAAATTCCTCCTCATCATGTGCTTTAACGCGTGCGGCGATGTGGATTTTTATAGTCGCTTTAATAAGATGTTCTAGGTTGAGGTTGGTTTGCATATAGTTAATTGTATTTTCCATTGATTTTTCTCTCCTGTTGTTTTTCTTCTATAATTCTATTATATCACATTCACTAATATTTCTTGTTGGTTTTGCATTACTCGATTAATTATGTCTGTTAAAAGTCACCCCTATTTATTCCTTTTCAACTATAATGTAGTGTTTGCCTACTTTGTAAGCGCCTTACAAACCCTTTTTAATATTCCTTAACATTTTCTTAACATTTGAGCCCATCATGACAGCTTTCCTAAATTTGCCAATAAAAAAGAGGCCTCACATGAGACCCCCTGCAATTCTATTTAAAACTACTCAATCGTGACATCCTTGACTTTACCATCTGGCGTAGGAGTTATTGTGGTTGATACATCCGATTCCTTAACAGCATTTAGGCTAGCATTTTGAAGCATTATACGCGTTTTTACGTCAGCGCTTAAGTTTAATTCTTCTAAATTGACTGTTATTGGCAGTTTGCCATGGTATGCTTCTCGAATCTTTTCCACAATCTTTTTAGATTGATCATAAATTGACATCGCAGTACCTCCTAAAAGTTTTAATCAGCAACTTTAAACGACTTAACTATACACCCAGCAAGTTGTCATGAGAAGTGTTTACAAAACTTTTACCGGCACTACCTAGCATTAGCGCATTCTCGCTTTGACTTTTAAACTATCATTCTTGTCCGCCAACTTTTCCAGACACATTCTGAGTGCTTCTCTCGTTGTCGGTACAATCAACTTTTCGGCTGACCTAGTATCCTTATAGCCACCAAGCACATAGCCAAGTCTTTTGGCCTCAGATTTTGACATTTTTTCCATTTCAATTGGCTTAACGTTGCAAATTTGATCAACCCATTGTCTTGATGTCCTGTCCTTGACGCTTGCTAAGCTACTAATAGTATCCGCTGCAGCTTTGGCTGTCATGATGGGCTCATTGGTATACCCTTTCTGAGCCTTTAGAGCCATAAAAAAATCTATCCCAGATTTGCTTACGCCACCAGATAAATCTGGAAAGTAATCACGTGCCACCTGTTCTCCAAACAACTCAATTAGCAATGCTTTGCTGATTGGAGTATTTAGGTTAAGGTTAAAGTTATCACTCACTAATTTCCAATTTGCAGTATTGAATTCACCCAATATGTACACGTTATGGGAATTGACTAGCTTGCCCTGATTGTTAACTTTAGTTAGCTTCTTTCCTTCATCAGTTAACTCATCAGGCTGTGCTAAGTGGATTGCTCCGGCGACCCTCATTAAAACAAGTGCGTTGGCAACTTTTGTCTTGGTGGCTTTTTCTGGGTGTTCAAGCATGTCCATTATCAAATCTTTGGTGACATAAATTCCTCTGCCGGGCTCAAGTGAAAGCTGATGACCAGTGACTTGATTGCTGGCAATTAGGTTGATTGCTTGCCACGCATCAGCCATGAGCTGTTTTGAAGAACGATAAGGATCATACTTGTTGACAGGTACAAACAGGTTTTTAACCTCTTGTGACGCCCCTGAGCCTCTTCCACTCGGCATCTGTAGGATGTTCGATTCTGCAACCGAGCAAGCTTGCTTATAATCCTTCCTCTGAAGCATCTCTGGGTAGAACATCTTAAGGAATACTGGCAATTGTGTTGGTGATCCTAGGCATTCAATGAAAGCCGGAACAACATTGGTTGTTAGCTTGTGTATAGATAACATCTTTTTACCATCAATTTTATGTTCTGTAGCACCAACAATTTTGCCTGTGCTGACTGTGTTAAGCAACTCAGAAAGTCGCGTCTTTCTGGTTGTTCTGGTGGTGCTGTGCTTAGTTAATTCAGCAACCTTGTCAACATTATTAGCCCAGTTTGTTAGTAACTCTTTATTCTTGTACCCCATAAAAAATCTCCTCATTTATCCTTTGCCTTCATTATACCGCGTTATTAAAAAATATAGGTAGTTATAAGCAACCTGTATGTATATCCTTTACCTGCTTCACACCCTTTCACTTAATAGTATAGCGTCAGGATTATAACGGACAAAAGTTGGAAAAGTAACGGATAATCCACAAAGTTTGCAGAAAGTGTTTGTAATCGTTGCTATGTAGGCATCTAAAGGGGGTAAAAGTGTGCAAAAAAAGGATGGCAAAAAAGTTGCAGTTTTAAGATCTTAAAAATGCATGCCCTAAATGGCTTAGTATCAGTAGTTGTAAGCGCAAACATGGCCTATTTGGCATGCACTATAAAGAACTTGTACTACACATGCAAAATTAACTGGCCTCCTAACCTGCACATTAAGCGTGTCTGTTGACACGATTAAGGGTGCCCTTGATAGGCCTCACAACCTGTGCATGTTACGGTTTTGAACTTTTGCTTCTAAGCTTCTAAGTTGCTAAAGGGTGGCTAAGCGGTTTTTGCTTAGTCAGGTGCTTGAGCTGACCACAGCTCATTAGGTGAGAAGCGGTCTTTGCTTCGAGGGCGAACAGCCCTAATACTTAGCTGGTAACTTAATAGCATTACTTAACTCCATTCAGCATAATGCCAAGTTATTAGGCACCTAATTGGTGTCTATAGACACCATTAAATGGAAGCAACGCTTCCCCTAATTGTGCCTAATAGAAGGCCAAACTGAATATGCATCAATTTCAAATTAGAATAACTATATAAGCTTTCAGTTGCATTCTGAATACTTAGCAAGTTAACCTAATAGGAAATTAGCATAGACCGCTAATTGGGGGCTGTTAGCCCCCGGCACAAAGCCCGTGCCTCCCCTAACCAGCAGGGTTGCTGGATACCTGACTAACCAAAGACCGGTTAGCCAATGTTAGATGCTTAAAAGATTAAAAGCTTAAGTTCAAAAACATAACCGTTGCAACCTAAGCATACTTAACTCCATTCAGAACAAGGCCTAGTTACTAGGCACCTAAGTGGTGTCAGAGACACCATTAACTGGAAGCACAATGCTTCCCCTAAGTGTGCCTACCTATGTGTGCCAAGCTAAGTGTTTAAAGTAGGCTAGTGATATGGCAATTTCAAAATGGGTTAAGGTGGCAAGTTCCTTTGCCTGTTTGTGATTGTTTGAGCAATTAATGAGCTAGTTATTGCCCCTGCTTCTTGCCCCCTAGTAGGACATATTAGCTCTTTTCGCCCACTAACGCACAATTTGTGCCAAGATGTGACAGAATTGCTTAGGCGGCCAGTATTAGCCTCCTAGGGGCACTGTGAGGGCAACTAATAGTTTTCATTGACTACTTTGTTAGTTACTTTACTCGGCAACATGACAAGTACTAGCTATAGGCTCCCTGTGTGGCCCCTAGTTGGCCGTATAGGAATCTTTGCTTTGTGTCATCTATAAGTACACCAAGCAATGTTAAAAGCTCTTACAGATCATCCTATGGGCACTGAGATAGCTTGAGCAAAGTTACCATTTATTATTGCTCACTATTATGCCGTCTAGGGGCATCCCTTGGTGTCCAATTCAAAGCACAATGGTGCCCACTTTCCAATCAGGTGTAACAGGTAGACACTCTTGAGATGCTCATTTAATGCCACACAGCACATTATGGAAGAATAGGTATGATTACACGTCCAAGATGTTAGGACATCTTAGGGGCGTCGTGTGCGTCCTCTGGAATAGTTGTAATAGAAAATGATGCAATTAACTAAAAAAGCATCCTCCGTCACCAAGAGGATGCCTAAAGTCTATTTAGTTGCCGCTTTCCCAAGTCCATATCATATTGCCACCCGTATCTAAAGCAATGCTTAATGCTGTTGCCTTCTGAACATCTTTCCCAAAGAGATTGGGATAGTTATGGGTTTGCCCAGGTTGAATAGTAACGGGACCCGCTTCAAGGACCTCCGTTGGAACCTTCACAGGGCCATTATCGAGCATAAGCATAATGGCTCTTGGATCAATCGTGATTGGCTTATCCGAAGTATTTGTGAAAGCAAAGGATGAAAACTGTGAGGCAGGTGTCACTTTAATATTTGGACTGTTATTTTCACCGATTGTATTGGATGAATTACCCTTGTTTTCTTGTCTTGACGGGATGGCTTCTTCGCTACTCTGATATTGGCTTGTAGCGCCACGGTCAGCAGAAGAACGGTTTTTATCATCAGACTGCAGAGTAGATTCGTTCAAAGTTCCAATTTGTGTCAGTTGAACTTTGTCAACAATCGAATGGTCTGCGTCAAAAACAAAGGTTTCTGTACCAGAAAGAGTCATGTTAAAAAGACCAGATATGTTATTTATGGACATAAAATAATGTTGCAATGTGTTGTCTTCAAGATCTTGCGAAATTGCCAGCCCGTTTGGCCAATCCAACTGGTAACCCTGTTTGCTTGAACTCCAAGTAACCCCTTTTTCTTCAGACACTTTGGTCAAATCGCTTGCAAGTTTCCCGCTTTTATTCCATTCATTGATTGAATCATCTGACTCTGTCAAGTAAAAAATGACACCGTAGCCTTCTTTTGCAGTGCCAAATACCACGTGTCCTTGCATTTCAGTTTTTCCATGAGTTTCTACTTGGTAAGAAAATATTTTTCCTTGAACAATTTTTGCAGGAGTATTTCTATTATGAAAATGAAGAATACTTATCAATACTAATACAATAATCAAGACTAGTCCCGATACCGTTCCTGTTTTCCCGCATCTTTTGAATCCAGACCGGGATGTCTTTCGACTATATCGCATTATTTTCCTCCGAGGTTCAAATAATATTGTTTTCTAAAAAGATTGTTTACTGTTTAACGCTTGTCTTTTACACTTTGTCAAAGATATAATACTACCACTAATTTCAGTTTAACCAATGATCCGGTTGTCCCGATGCCGGATTAGCTGGAGAAAAGACTCGTCCATTGTAATGGACAATTACGTCTGCATAGGTCATTTGGGGTCCAACCTGCCAGCCATCGTCTACAGGTGTTGCCCTGAGACCACTGGCGTCATACACATTAAGAAAAGGGGCAGCTATTTGTTTGGCTTGTTCAGCACTATTAACAACGTGTACGGGTGCACTGCTTGCCTGAGATTGTTGAGTCGGTTGTGTGGAAGCTTGGCTTACCTGTTGACTAGCTTCGCTGGCAGGTGCACTTGTAGCAGCTTGGCTTTGGGTACTTACGGCAGAGGCAGATGGTTTCTGAGTTGCGGCCTTGTTTTGGGCAATCAGTGAGGCCACCTTAAGATTATCTGTTGTAGCACCGGCATCTTTATCCGCCCCATAGCTGTAAGCCAGTAAGAAGTCTCGGCTTAAGTAGCAAAATTCGCCAACACCATTAAAGTTGGCCGCAGTCGCTGAATCAAACAACCCTGTAACTGTCTTCGTTCGCATTGGTGCAATAGTAAGATCACCATGATTCACTGATTTGATGGGTGTCCCAGTATTACTTGTGCTTAAAATAAACTTACTAAGGTCAAACTTGAGCTGGCTTTTAGTGCCATTTCTGACCTTCATATCAACGATGTACTTTCCGCCGTCTTGGGAGTCATCTGCAACAGCTTTAAAAGTAAAGAAAACCTTTGACTGCTCCTTTTTATCTAGCTGATGATAGTACTTGCTAGCAATTTCAACGGAGCTAGTCGACTTGGGCTTATCATTCGCGGACGGTGACCCACATCCTGCCATAGTAAGCGCAAGTAAACTGAAAACTACCATTTTCTTTAACATCTGTATCCCCCATTAGATTTGATGAATAGATAGATCAACAACAGTATAGCGCTCGCTATTGACCACCAGCAATTGCTTTCTAGCAAATATTTGAGGCCACAAAAAAAGCCCTACCAATTTCGGTAAGGCCAACATGCCTGCTGGTGTTATTTTATTTTGCTAAATCTTATGTGATCTCATGTTATCTAGGTGCCGAATAAAATGTTGAAAACAGCCATGAAACAAGCTACTTTTTTTGCTATTCAGATCACTATTAGTACCCTCAAAAACAGTACAATCAGTAATGAAAGCATAGTTAAACTACTAGCTGCGCGGTTCCACCCTACTTCAGATAGACCGAATCTACCTGCAGCTTTGTCATTTGGTTCGAAAACGCCAATCACATTCACCACCATCAGGCTTACACTATCCCTGACTCGCTTGGGTTTGGTACAAATGCGACCCTTTTTCTCATCACCGATTCAATTTCCTTATTAGTATAGCATCGCGGCTAGGGGTGTCAAGCGGGGTTTCTGAAAAGGACCACGGCTTTTCCATCAAAACGATATAAAATACCCTGAAGTAACGTCTAATCACGTTCTCGCTAATCACAAGTCATCTCGTGTCATTGACCAGATTGCTAAATCAACTTGCCGACCATGAAAACAATATGACTTTCGAAGCGTTCCTTCTATCTTCATACCTATTCTTGCCATGAGATTCATCGATTTTAGATTGTCAAATGTATGTCTCGCATACAAGCGCTCACCTTCAAGTTCATTAAAGAAGATGTCACGTAATTTGATTGCAGCTTCAGTTGCATATCCATGCCCTTCGAATTTTTTGTTGAGTACATAACTTAACTCTGCGGATTTGTTACGATCGTCTAAGTTTAAGAAATAGATTGTACCAATCAATTTTTCATTCAAAAAAATGCCATATTTGCCAAGCCCATTCTCTATAAATATTTTTTGAATGATGTCTTTTGTATCTCCCAAAGTTTTATTGGTTTCAAACACATAATAGGCATTCTCCGGATTACTTGCATACTCAAACATGTCAGGCGCATCGTCAATCGTAACCGGTGCCAACACAAGCCTTTCTGTTTGATAAGCATGTTTTAATTTTTCGCGCATTGGCTTACCTCTTTCCTATCCACATAAAAAATTAAAAGACATAAATATACCCCGCTCTCGATGTAAATCAGACCGTTCTGAAAAGACGGTTTGGTTTAGCGATAACGATAAAGCAATACTGAAAAGAAATATGAAATCACATATAAACAGGCAACTGCAGCAACGGCGACAAGAAACAATGAAGCTTTGTTTTGGCTCATCAAGAAAGCCTGTAGTTTCGCGGACCGGATCCGCGGTAGGATTGCCATAAGAAGAAGGATAATGATGAAAATAAACATCAGGCCGCTTTGTGAAAAAGCGTACATAGCCGGAAGTAAGATAATGCCAAAAACAGAACATACAACAAAAATGATCGCGGTTATCCCAAATAACTGCATCGGTGACGTTTTCGGTACGATAATCTCAATGATAAGGCTCATCACAAAGGCAAGAAATGATGTTGCAAAACAAGCGATTGCATAGAATACGTACCTAGAACCAACAATCTTGAATGGATTCAGGTGATAAGGCACTAAAAAATCTTTCCAGTGACTTTGATTATCAAGCTGAAAAAGCGTTTCAAGCGCAACAATGGCAAGCGCAGAAGAACTGAACACAAATAACTCGGCAATGTCTTTGTTAACGAAAACTGCAACCAGAAAAGCGCCAAACAAAGAAATCAAGACGGGGAGTTTAAGGATTCGTTTCTTGACAATTATAAAGTCTTTAATAAGAAAGCCTGTCATTTAGTATCCCCCACTTCTTCGCAACCAAAAGTGACTTAAGAACAGCCTCGTCTGTTTCTGGGGTTAAACTGAAGTCTGTTGTGATGCTGCCATTTGTTAGAACCACAAACCGATTACACAGCTGGATGACATCATCTAAAATATGCGTTATGAGAATAATGCTGGCACCGGTTTGATTTTGATAAGCTTTTATTTCATTCAGTATTTCAATCCGGGTCAGTGGATCGATCCCGCTGGTAATTTCATCAAGAATCACCAAATCGCCGTTCATCGATAAACAAACTGCTAAGCCAAGTTTGGTTTTTGTACCTTTAGAGAGATCAATAAAATTAGTTTGCTTGGGGATTTTTAGTTTATCGATATATTGTCTATATTTTTCACGATCCCAGCGTTTAAAGATTTTGGGAAAAATATAGTCAATGTCTTTAGCTGACAAGCTTTCCGGAATGTAACCATCATCAAATGCCATAGAAATCGCAGTGCCTTTTTTAATGAAGACCGTTCCCGAAGTTGGCTTGAGAATACCGATAATCGTTTTTAATAGCGTTGTTTTCCCAGCACCATTACTACCGATCACGCCTAGAACATCACCAGCGTTAATGCTTAAGTTAACATCTTTAAGCGAAAAATGGCCAATCTCAACCGAAAGTGCCTTTAGCATCAGAATATGATTAGCATGCTGTTTCCCTTTGCTGCTGTTCATAGATCTAGCCTCTTCTGTCATAGAAATTGGCGATGAAAAGAATAGCCAGTGTTACAGTCATTGTTCCAAGCGTCGCAGTACTGCCAAATCCCGTCTTTGCGATGACAAAGATGTCTACAATGATACTAATAGCTATGATTATCTTAAAGAAGGTTTTCAAAGTAAAAAGCCTCTTTTCACACGTGGATGATGGTCCAGTAAGCCTCTAATAATAGAAATTTTTCGGTGGAGTTTGTATCTTTTAAAGATGCGTGTTCCGGCTTGACATGAACCTTATTTCGTTTTTATTGACGTACATTTAATTGCTAGCATGATAGGAATAGTTTTATCTTATCACTGCTGTGTAAAATAAATGTATACAGTCGGTTAAATTTTTAGCGCGATCATTTACACGCTAGAATTGACTTAAATCAAGCACGCGACTGGCTCCTAAACATAAATGCGACCGTTCACCACTCCTTGGCGTACGGTCGCTTCTGTGCGGCTCCATTTATTTAGGAAGCTCGAATTCTCCATCGCTTGGTCATTCGTTCCAAAACCATTTCCATCAAGCTCAAACTTTTCCTGACTTGCCGGAGTTTGGAACGAATGTGACCCTTTTCTCATCACCAATTTAATTTTCTTTGCTAGATTGGTCTTAAGGTTGCTTGTATCAATTCACACCCGACACTAAGTCGATACGTTCCTTACTGTTATTCCAAAGTTCTTGTGGCGTATAGCTATCCTTTTCAAATAGAATGACGGAACCATCCTTTTCGATGCGGGCATTTGAACCGAGCCACTGCCATGTCGGAGGCAAAATCAAGTTAACCCGTTTGCCTTTACCTTTTTTAAGTGACCAAGCCGAAATATAATCCTTAATATTATGTGATCGCAGGTATCTGGTTTGCCCATTATCAAACTCGATTGCTAATATATTTGCCGCCATCCAAACTTTGACTGCTTTTGGTAGTGATTCACCCATTATTAAAATTCCCCTCTCACAAAATTGATTAAGTGATTATTGTCTTCGGTTAAAGTTGTCACTATTTCCGCAAGAGGCATCACCTCAAATCTGTAACCGCTTACTTATAACTTAGCACAACGAGGAATAAAAACAATCAGTTGAATCAATTAAATATGCGGACGATCATTATTGGACGAATCTTCTGACTTTGTACGATCCGGCAACCGATCCTGCCACTGATTCATTTGATCGATAAACCGCTTAGCTTTTGGCGTCACCCCGACCATATCTGCGTAAATAACATCAAGAATTCGCTTGAGTTCGGCTTTGGTCGCGGGCTTCACATCAATTCGCTTGACCTGACTCAAATCAAGCGTACTGAACCGTCGCAGATAAAAAATGGCGCGCGGACTGGCGTGGAGTCGATGCGGGTCCTTGTCCCAATGTTGCTGACACAATAAGCCACCATAGCTTTCTGAAAAATCCAGTGGCAAATCAGTGCGGCCGTCGATGACACAGCCGCGCCAATTGGGTTCAACACCGTAAGCTTTAAGCATTTGCACTTCAACCACATTGGCGATAATTTGCGGGTCAAGGCCGGTGTCAATCAAATGCAAGGCTTGTTTGACTTGTTTGAACCAAAAGCCGACTGGCCGCTCGTCTGGAAAGGCTAAATCGAGCAAGCCGAAGATATAGGCTGCATAGGCGTTCAAGGTAATATCATTGGAGATTTGTCGATACTGCGTCGGGCTCTTTATAGCGGACAAGTAGGACAGTCCAGAATCGCGGACCTCACCAATATAATCCGCATGCGTAAAGGGCAAAATGCCAGCAGCTAAAGTAAAACCGGGCTTGCGGGCCCGGTTTACCAGAAACATTTTTTTACCGAACTGATCCGTCAAAATTTTGACCAGCATATCGGATTCACGATAATTTTGACGGGACATCACCAGCCCCTCAAAGGTTTGTGTTTGTTTGACCATTAACGCAGATCCTTCATGTTATAACCTAATGATTTAAGATAAGCATTGTTGTCGCGCCAGTTCTTTTGAACCCGGACCCATAGTTTTAAGTTAACTTTATCGCCAAGCAGGTTTTCGATATCGCGACGGGCGCGGATACCGATTTGTTTGAGCATTTGTCCGCCGCGGCCGATGATAATGCCTTTTTGACTATCACGTTCAACGATAATGTACGCTTCAATTTGCAGTTTGCCGCCTTCACGGTCCTTCATGCGCTCTACCTGCACCGCGACTGCATGCGGCACCTCATCACGGGTTAATTCAAGGATTTTTTCCCGGATCAGCTCACCGACAACGAAATATTCAGGATGGTCTGTGAGCTGATCTTCCGGATAATACTGCGGTCCCTCTGGTAATGTGCCCGTCAGCGAATTCAGCAACTCGTCCACACTATTCCCCATCGTGGCACTAATCGGGAAGACTTGTGCAAAATGATAATCATGCTGATAGCTTTCAATCAGCGGCAATAAATCATCCGGTTTAACCAAGTCGATTTTATTTAATATCAAATAAACCGGCTTCTTCACTTCAGCAAGCTGGCGCAGAATATACGCATCCCCTGCCCCTTTTTGCTCATCCGCTGCGACCATGAACAAAATAGCATCGACTTGATTAAGCGTCGATAACGCGGCCTTATCCATGTAATCATCCAGCTCGTTTTTAGGTTTGTGAATGCCCGGCGTATCCACAAAAACGATTTGGGCGTCAGGGGTAGTGTAAATCCCGTTAATTTTGTTGCGGGTTGTCTGCGCTTTAGGCGACATGATGGCAATCTTTTCCCCTAAAATACGGTTCATGAAGGTTGATTTGCCGACGTTTGGCCGCCCGATGATCGCGACAAAACCAGAATGGTGTTCACTCAAGCCTGTAAGTCTCCTTTCGAAAAAGCGCCTGGCAACAATGCCTGCGGGGTCGTTTGAACCGTTTCGCCGCGCACATTGGTCAAGGTAATAACCGCATCGGCCGCAAAAAATTCACTGATAACTTGCCGACACGCCCCACAAGGCGCTACCGGTCCTTTTGTATCGGCAATGACCAACAACTCATCCAACTGGGTGTACCCGGCGCTCACAGCTGCAAAAATCGCACTCCGCTCGGCACAATTGCTCAGCCCGTAACTGGCATTTTCGATATTTGCCCCGGAAAAAATCCGCTCACCCACGCGAACAGCTGCACCCACGGCAAAGTGCGAATAAGGAACATAGGCATTCTCACGTGCGGCTAAGGCTGCGGTACGTAAAACTGACAACATTCACCAACTCCTCAAAAGCGCTAACAGCGGCGGTCCAAAAACATAAATGCCGGCAACTACCGCAATCAGAGAAACGATCAACACGGCACCAGCGCTCATGTCTTTAATTTTCTTTGCCCGCAGATCGTAATGCTCGCCAATAATGAAATCGACCATATTCTCAACAATCGTATTCAGCAGTTCGCCTAAAAATACCAACAAAATCGCCAAAATCAAAACGAACCACGAAAATGGCGGCACTTTTAACCAGATCCCGGCAATTATCACCAATGTTGCACTAACAAATTCGCGTTTGAAATTGTTCTCATCGACAAAAAAGACGCGCAGCCCATCGAGCGCGTGGCGGGCGCTTTGAATAAAATGCTTGTTTTTGCCGATTTGCTTATCGGGTAAGGCCATAAGCAGTCAGAATTTTCTTTTGCAGCGGAATCATCACGGCTTCATCTTCCGGTTTAATATGATCATACCCGTTTAGATGCAAGAAACCGTGAACCACCGTATACCCCAGCTCGCGCTCAAAGCTGTGGCCGTATTCTTTGGCATGGCGCCGAACAGTCAAGGGATCAATGAATAAGTCGCCAATATTTTTTGCCATGCCAGGCATCAGGGGCAAGTCATCCTCGCCATCTTCAATTGCAAAACTAATCACATCAGTCGCGCGATCAGTATCGCGATATTCCCGGTTAATCTTTTGAATCGCATCATCCCCAACAATGGTAATCGACATTTCGGTATCATTAGGTAACGCCAACTGTTGCCCACAAAAAGCAACCAACTTCTGGATCAGCTCATGATGCTGGTCATCCAGCAAGTGATCATCATCGTAAAATTCTAAATCCATTGTTTACTCCTTCGTTTGCTTTTGCAGCTGTAAATCATGTTTGCCATAAGCTTCAATAATCTTGGCGACAACTGGGTGGCGCACAACATCCTGTGCGGAAAATTGCGTGAAGGCAATATGACTAATCCCTTTTAATAACTGTTCCGCTTGCAATAAGCCACTTTTGGCATTATGCGGCAAGTCAATTTGCGTCACATCACCATTGACAATCATTTTCGAGCCAAAGCCCAGGCGCGTCAGAAACATTTTCATCTGGGCCTGAGTCGTATTCTGGGCTTCATCCAAAATCGCAAACGCATTGTCCAACGTACGACCACGCATATACGCTAATGGCGCAATTTCGATGACGCCGCGATCCATTAGGCGATCGGTGTGTTCTTTCCCCAAAACTGCATATAAAGCGTCATAAACCGGACGCAAATAAGGATCAACCTTTTCCTTGAGATCACCAGGGAGAAAGCCAAGACTTTCGCCTGCTTCCACGGCCGGACGCGTCAAAATAATCCGCTCGACTTGGCCGGCCTTCATGGCTGCAACTGCCATCACCACGGCGAGAAAAGTTTTCCCGGTACCGGCTGGGCCAATGCCAAAAGTAATGTCGTTATGTTTGATGGCATCAACATATTGACGCTGGCCAAAATTCTTAATCCGAATCGGTTGCCCCTTGGCGTCGCGTAACAAGGTCTCACTATACATATCCGCAAAATATTCGAGCGTGCCCCGTTTTGCCATTGCAACCGCACTAGCAATATCCTGAGGTGACAGTTTGATGCCTTGTGCCAATAACTTAGTTGCCGCCTCAAGCAGCTGTAGTGTCAAGCTGACCGCTTCGGCTTCACCGCTGATGCGTAATTCGTCCCCAAACGGCGAAATCCGGACGTTCAAGCCTTCTTCAATTAACGTTAAATTCGCGTCATTAATCCCAACTAGGTTAATTGCCATATCAGGATTACTAAACCGAAAAATTTTCTCTGAGGTCTCCTGTGCCAAATATTGGCCCCCTAACAAATAATTTAAGCATTGAATGATGGTCTTAGTTTAGCATATTTTTAAAGTAGCGTCAGAATCGTTTAAACGGACGTAAGTGTCAACTTTTTCTCGGTTCTACTCTAATTAAGTGATTTCCGTTACTCCGAGCTGGCTCCGCGGTGGCAGGCTGGCGACCGCGTAGCTAGAGTGGTGGGCACCACTGAGCCCGCCACCGCTCCGCCAGCTCTTGCTTTCTATCCTAATATTCGAACAAGGTGACCTATCGCACTGCTGCTGGAATCGTCTAAACTGATGCCTCTTTGTTTGCCATACACATAACTCTAACTAAGCTAATACGCTTAGGAACCATTTTTAGACAGCACATCCCTCTCTACAACGGCAAATCAATATTTTCATACTGCTTAGGGTCAAGTCCGGTGACCGTAATCCCTAAAAGTCGAATGGCTAGCTTGGTCAGTTTAACTTCCTGCCAAAGTTGCCACGCAGCCGTATAAATGGCTTGTTCACCCTCAAAATAATGGTCCTGAGTCAATCGTTTCGTCTGGGTCACAAAGTCAACGTCTCTGACTTTCAATACCACCGTTTTGCCATGCATTCCCTTCTGATTCAAAGCAGTTACCACCATCGCCGCCAGCTTCCGCAATTGGGTCTCAACTGCCGTGGCATCCGTTAATGGCGTGCCATATGTTCGTTCCTTACCAATCGATTTAGCGGTATGCACGGCAACTGGTCGATTATCAACACCACGCGCATGTTGATATAAAATAAACCCCATTTTTCCAAACATAGTTAATAACTGATCCTGCGACAATGCCCGTAACGTTTTGCCGTTTGTGACGCCAAGATCAGTCAGTTTTGGTAGTGTCTTCTTGCCGACACCTCGAAACTGCTTGATAGGCAAACGATCCAAAAACAGCAATGCCTGCTCGGGTAACACTAGGGTCCGCCCCACCGGCTTATTATAATCAGACGCCTGTTTAGCAATAAATTTATTATATGAAATGCCAATTGAACTCGTTAGCTGGGTGGCTTGTTTAATCTGATCCTGTAGCCACAATGCGAGCGCAATCGTACTGGGAAAAGCATGGTTAGCTGAAACATCAAGATAAGCTTCATCAAACGCAACCGGCTCGATTAAATCGGTCACCTGATGAAATAAAGTATGAATCTGTGCCGACACCGCTTTGTACTTGGGAAAGTCCGGAGTTTTAAAAACGAGTTCCTTACGTGGCACCAACTGTAGCGCCTCATTGGCTGGCATGGCGGAGTGGACGCCGTAACGTCTGGCAACATAATTTGCGGTGGTGACCACTCCTTTGCCTCCGGTTGTCCGCGGATCACGAGCAATCACCAATGCTTTATGGCGTAGTCGCGGATTATCCCGCATTTCAATCGAAGCGTAGAACGCATCCATGTCTAGATGAATAATTTTACGTGACGTATCGTTTTGTAAGGGTAATTCGAATAACGCCATGTGTTTGCTCACCTCCCCGGAACCTTGACACGTTTCAACAAATCTTGAAGTCGGACTTGCGCTTCATAACACGCTTTCCTGCGCAGAAGTCGGCTTTTCCGCTCCATAACGCGCTCCCCCAGCGCAGGAGCCGGAGTGTAAGGACCTCGGTCGCAATGGCCAAAGATCGGCCATCACGCTTAAGGCCACTTACACTCCGACTTCTAACCGCGCTGGCTTTTCTGCTCCATAACGCGCTCCCCAGCGCAGAAGTCTGCG